>Ga0209517_10010912_pt1 | contig 9993 bp, 5 predicted proteins | sample PeaSoiMetSII2010_FD_187695 | JGI IMG/M metagenome (GOLD analysis project Ga0209517, IMG submission 187695) | Peat soil microbial communities from Weissenstadt, Germany - SII-2010 (SPAdes) (version 2) | ecosystem: Environmental > Terrestrial > Soil > Wetlands > Peat | place: Germany: Weissenstadt... | reverse complement strand
CCGGCCACTCCGGCGTGATCAACGTGCCCTTCGGCGGAAACACCACATCGAAGACTTCGCACACGCCTTCATTGACGTGAATCTCGGCCGCGCGCTCCGGCGTATCGGCGAGGTTGCGCAGGATCGGCGCGATCCATTTGATCAGGAACGCGCCGCCGGCGTAATCCGCAGGCCAGTTGATCGGGCCGGTCGATTGCGGATCGGTGCCGGTGAAATCGAGCGTAAGGCGGTCGCCCTTTTTGATCATTGTGAGCGCGAGCTTGTGCAGCTTCGGATCGGTGACGCCGTCGTGCTCGACGTAATCTTCCCAGCGGTATTCTCCGTCGGCGATCTTCGGGAGGAACTCGTTACGGAAAATATCGCGGCAGGTATCGAGGATCGCCTGGAAGCAGGCTTCCACCGTCTCGCGGCCGAACCGCTCGAACAATTCCGCCATCCGGCGCGCGCCCATCAGACAGGCTTGCACCTCGCTGTCGAGATCGGCGGCGAGCGTTTCCGGCACCCGAGTGTTGCGTTTGATGATGGTAAAGACCGCGTCGTTGCGCACGCCGCGGTCGTAGAACTTGATCGGCGGCACCGCGAGGCCTTCCTCGAACACCGTCGTCGCCGTGCCCGGCATCGAGCCGGGCACGCGGCCGCCGATATCGTCATGGTGACCGAACGCCTGGATGTAGGCGACGACGTCGCCCTGATGGAACACCGGCACGGTGCTGCACAGGTCGGGCAGGTGCCCGATCGAGCCCTCGGTCAGATAAGTGTCATTCATCAGGAACACGTCGCCGGGCTGCATGGTGTGCGGTGGAAAATCGCGCACCACGGCATTCGGCATTGCCGAATAGGAGCGGCCGGTCAGCTTGCGGCAGTAGCGGTCGAACAGGCCGACGCGGTAATCGTGCGCCTCGCGGATCATGGGCGAGCGCGCGGTGCGCTCGATTGAGTATTCGATCTCCGCCTCGATGGAATTGAGTGTGCCCTCGACGATTTGCAGGACGATCGGATCGACCTCGCGCTTGGGCAAAACCGGCGCGGTTGGCCAGGGCCATTCCTTTGAATGCACATTCATCATCGTAGGGCGTCCACCTTCTTCGTTTTATGCGGGCAATCCTGCATAATTTCCAGCCTGATTTTTCCGCACAACGGAGGCTGTCGGCTTTGCCAGATTTATCGCGGAACGAGAACGACTAGCCGCCAAGTTCGCCGCGAAGTGGTCGATCGGCTTACGTTAAGCCGCGCTTGCCGGGTCGACCGCGCTTCCGGTCTGAGCCACTTCGTGCGCGCCACTGGCGGGCGCGGGCTCCGCCGCGGCTTGCGCAGGCTGAGCGATGTCCGGATCGCGCCAATCCCGCGCCATTGTGAGAAGTGCGGCCTGGAAGCGCTTGAACATGGCGATGCTTGCGGCATCCATATCTTGGATCGGCCCGGCCACATCCAGAACGAGATTCAAGGCGCGATAGCGATCGACCGGGTCCTTGAGCAAGTCGGCCAAGGATGTGACGGCATCGTCGGCGCTAAATTCCACGATCGCCGACTGCTCATAGATCATGTGGGCGCGAGTCTCCGGCGTCATCGAACTGAACGGCGGACGAGCGTGGAGCAGCCGGTCGGAACGTTCCAGGCGCTCGCGCCGCACCGAACCGCGCGCGCGGGCCAGCAGGACCAGCATGCGGACGATGCCTTCCGCGTAGCCGCCCAGCTTGGTCCTGCTGATCGCTTCCCGCACGTGCGGGAATTTGCCGACGTCGTGCGACTGCGGCCGCGCTTGCCGCGCGGCGCCAAGGCGTTTCATCCACGGCGTGCCGTAAAGGCCGTGGAAGCTGAGCTCGATCGCGGCGTCGCGGGTGTCGCGATAAAGATTCCAGCTGTGCTCGATACAATCGGCACAAAGCTGTTCGAGCTGGACGAATGGATTGTCTGCGGTGGCCGGCTCACGTTCGTCGCGCGCCCGCTCGGCAAGGTCGCCGATGTAGGAAAATAGCGGAGTTTTGTGCGTGAAAAAGTAATGTTGCGCGCGCATCGGGTGAAGCCGGGTGCGCGCTTCGGCATCAGCCGGCGTGACCATGGCCTGAATGATCGGCTGCCAGGTGAGTTCGTAGGTCTTGGTCGCCCACTCGGACAAACCGGCGACTGCTGCGAATTCCACTTCCTCTTCGCGGCCGTCGGCGAGCTTCAGGATGTCCTCGATCGTCCTCGCCTCGAAGGCGACGGTGTAAACGCCTTCGTCCTTGCTGATCAGCATTTCGTAAAGGCCGGGAGCGAGCGATTCGATCGTCTTGACCACTGTACCGATCTGTTCGTGCTGCTTGTTGGCGACTTGCGCCGAGACGAAGATACCGAGATGGCCGATGCTTTCGTGCAGCGTATAGATGATGACGTGGCCGTGCGCCTGGATTTCCGCGACCGACTTGTAGAGATCCGGGATCCAGTTCAACGCCTGTTGCGGCGGGGTGATATTGTCGCCATGCGAAGCAAACACGACGATCGGCGTCTCGATCCGCGTAAGGTCGATCGGCGTGCCGTCGCTCAAGAAAGCTTCGCCACGGGTGAGCTTGTTGCCAATGAAGAGATTTTCGACGATCCAGCGAATCTCGTTCTCGTTCATGAAATAGAAGCCGGACCACCAACGCTCGAATTCGAGAAAACGATCGGCTTCGCTGTCGACCTTGGCGAACAGATCGAAATTTTTGCGGAACAACGACTTGCCGGGATTGAGCTGCTCGAAATTGTAGACAAGGTTGGCGCCGTCAAACTGGCCGCCGCCGAGATCGGACGCAAGCAGTGCCGGAACCGCGCCGCCACTAATGCCACCGAAATAGCGAAGCGGATTGCGGCTGTTCTTGCCTGACCAGTAGGACAGCGGCGCTCCCGCGATCACCACAGGACCCATGAGATCGGGATGGGTCGCGGCAAGAATCATCGTAGCCCAGCCGCCTTGGCAATTGCCGGTGACCAGCGGTTTCGGGCCGCGCGGATGCCGCTTGTGCACTTCCTGCAGAAACGCCGCTTCGGCTGCGCACACGTCGCCGATCGTTTGGCCCGGCTCGGGCTTTTGGAAAAAAATGACAAAATAGACCGGATGGCCTTCGCGCAATGCCACGCCGACCTCGGACTCGCTCTTGAACCCGCCGATGCCGCTGCCGTGACCGGCCCGCGGATCGATGATGACCCATGGACGGGCATCCTCGTGCGGCGATTTGGCTCCCGGCGGCGGGTGAATGCGAACCAAAGCATAATTGACCGGACGATCGAGCTTGCGGCCATCGACAACAAGCTCGTAGTCGAAGGCCAGCACCGGCTTGAAGCCTTCTTTCTCGCGTATGATGCAGGCGTCGCCGCGCCGGCATAGCGTGTCGAGGAACAGAACCCAACGCTGTCCGCAGTCTTTCACATACTCGGAAAATGCATCGACGGCGTTGGGCACGAAAAACTTCGACATCAGTTCGGGAAGCGCCGCGGTCGCGGTCCGCATCAGCTCTGTCTGTCCGCGGCTGATGGTCTGCGCATGGCTGTGGCTCAAATCGGTCAACAGCCGAACTTGCGTCATGGCAGCGGTCGCGTTTTCGTTGACCGTCTGCAGGTATCTCTTCCGATCTTGCGCAAACGCGTCCATCTCGTTCATGGCTTCAGCCCACAATGTGATAACCGCCGTCGATATAATGGATGCCGCCGGTGACATTCGCCGCCTCGGCGCTGGCGAGGAACGCGGCATAGGCGCCGACATCGTCGATGCTGGCGAGTTGATGCGTCGGCGCGCGCGCAGCGGCCGCATTCAGCATTTCGTCAAAATGGCCGATACCCGATGCAGCCCGCGTCTTAAGCGGTCCCGGGGAAAGGGCATGTACGCGAATGCCTTTTGGCCCCAGTTCGGCGGCCATGTAGCGCGTCACAGCTTCCAGCGCGGCCTTCACCGGACCCATGATGTTGTAATGCTCGACCACTTTCTCGGCGCCGAGAAATGACACGGTCATGCAGGCGCCGCCCGCCGACATCAGCGGTTCGGCTTCTCGTATCATGCGGACGAACGAGTAGACCGAGACCTCCATTGCCGTTATGAAACCGTTGCGCGAGCAATCGACCACTCGCCCGTGCAAATCCTGCTTCGGGCAAAACGCGATCGAATGCAGGCAGATGTCGACTCGGTTCCAGCGCCGGCGGATGCTGTCGAACAGCTGCTCGAATTGGGCGTCGTCGCGCACGTCCAGCGGCAAGACGATATCAGTCTCGAGCTTCGTCGCGATCGGAAGCACAAATGGCTCGGTTCTATGGTCTTGAAAGGTAATGGCGAGTTCAGCGCCTTGCGCGCGCAGCGCCTTGGCGCAGCCGAAAGCGATCGAGTCCTCGTTGGCGATGCCAACTATGAGAGCTTTTTTGCCGACGAGCGAAAACACGAGCCGCCCCGCGTGTGAAAAACTGACGTACTTCTGTATGACGTGCGCTTGCGATGTATTGCGTTAGGTCAATGCCGCGTGATCGCGGCGAACAAATTCAAAGAAAGACGCTCAACAACCAATCAAGATGACAATCAGTTGACAGCTCGGTATCAATTTGTACACGAATGACGCCCGGGCCGGTTCAGCTCTGGTTTCCAGAACGCGCTCTGCAAGAACAGCGACAGTTTGGGAGTGCACCGCTCTAGATCATACGAGCGAACGTGAGGCACGGGCTCGCAACGCGACGTTCGTCTTACCAAGCCTCCGCAGGCTTCATTTTATGCGGTCAATCCTGCATAATTTCCAGCCTGATGTTATCGCGAAATGGAGGTCACTATGGCGTTGCCAGATTCAATCACCGAGCGAGCACGACAGGGCGCCAAGGTCCGGCGCGAGGTGCTCGGATCGGCATACGTCGACGCCGGTAAACAGCGGGCCAACCCGTTCACTCAGCACTTCATCGAGTTCACGCAGACTCAGTGCTGGGGCAATGTGTGGTTGCGCGAGGGCCTTTCGCACCAGACCCGCAGCATGCTCAACGTTTGCATGCTCGCGGCGCTGGCGCGCTGGCATGAGTTCGAAGTGCATGTTCGCGGCGCGCTCAATAACGGCGTCACCGCAGAGGAGATCGCCGAGATCCTGCTGCATACCGCCGTCTATGCGGGCATTCCGATCGCTTCAGAAGGGTTTCGCCGCGCCGACAAAGTGATCGCCGATGTCGCGGCGGAGAAGAAGAGCTAGGCCGTTCTCACCTCGTTGAAGTCGTCGGCTCCGTGTCCGGAATTAATTGCCATGGCCTCACTCGGCGGCGAGCCCGAGCCGAAGCTTGCCGCGGTCGAGGTCGCGGCTCACCAGCCGCATGACTTGCGCCGAGACGTCGCCAAGGAGCGCGCGGTAGTGCGTCGTCGAGCGCGCCAGCACGTTGTAGATCACAACGGCTGGGATGGCTGCGATTAGCCCGAGCGCGGTCGCGAGCAAAGCCTGGGCGATGCCCGGTGCGACCACCGCCAGATTGGTGGTGTGTGCATTGGAGATGCCGATAAAGCTGTTCATGATTCCCCACACCGTGCCGAACAGTCCGACGAACGGCGCGGTGGACCCGATCGTCGCCAGCACGCCGGTGCCGCGCGATATCTTCCGGCTGTTAGCCAGTTCGATGCGCTCGAGCAACAAGGCGATGCGCTCTTTGAGACCATCCCCATCGAGGTTCGCCGACAGCCGGATTTCCTGCACTGCCGCTTGCATGAGCTGCGAGGCGGCATCGGTTCCGTTGCGCAATTGCGTGGCGGCTTGGCCGAGCGTGGCGGCGCCGGCAAGGATGCGCTGTACCCGGCGCACATGGCTGCGCGCGCTGCGGAGTTCGAGGCTCTTGGCGACAAAGACGGTCCAGGTGACAAGAGACGCAAACGCAAGACCGATGATGACTGCCTTTACGGCAATGTCCGCATTCAGAAACATGCCCCACGGGGAAAGATCGTGCGGCAAGAGAGCGCTCCCAATTGACGGCTCTCCGGTTTGCGGCTGCGCCGGTGCCGCGGCCGGGGCGTTCGGTGCGGCCACGCTTGGCGTCGCCACGGGCGGGGCCGGCGCTGCGCTAGCCGCAGGCGGCTGTTCGGCAGGCACTGTGGAACTTTGCGCCATCGCCGGAGGCATGAGCGCCGACATCGTCAGCAGCACGGCGATCAACGCCGCGATCGTTGCGCGTCGCCGCCACTTTATACTTTTTCTAATTATGACCGACATGTCGACCTTTCTGTAAATGATCAGAGTGCGCGGCGCAGCAACCTTCCGCGTTTCGCGCGGGCCCAGCGGCGTGCGATGGCTGGCACTCATGGCGCGGCGGCCAGCCCATGTATCTGATGTTGCTGGCCTTTGCTAACTGAATATTTACCTCGTCTGGTTTCGTCGACTGTACTAAGGCGCCTTCATAATCGAAACGGCGAAGGTCCGCCCGCGCGCCGTTGACGCATCCGAATACAAAACAAATCGTGAAGGCCAATCCGCGAAGCGCTAGCAGATGTGATGCATTTCTATAGGTTCCCGCCATGGTAGCCATGCCGAACTCCATGTTGCTTGCCGCACCCAGTGCACCCACTGGTCAGACCCTCTTCGATATGCCGACGAAGTAGCCGCGCGGACCGTATTGTGGGCGAACACGCCGATGCCGTCGCCGATGAAATAACGGCATTGAACAATTCGACCAGGTGAGTCGCCCATCTTCACCAGCCGCCGAATTTGTAGTTGACGCCTAGAGTCATGATGGAAAAGCTTGGATATTTGTATGTGATGACATCGCCGCTGAAAATCGTCGGCCCTGGCGCCACCGTGTAGGTATGATTGCCGAGCCCTACAAAATCGTACTCGGCTCGCAGCGACCAGTTGTTCCAGAAAGCCCACTCAAGCCCGAACCCGGCGGTCCAGCCGAAATTGGAGTTGTTGCCGCCGGTGAGGGCAGCCGGGACTCCGCCGATTGAAATCCCAGGATTGCTCGCCCCCACCCAGGCCGCGCCGCCCTTGCCGTAAAAAAGGACGCGGTCCCACGCATAGCCGAGGCGGCCGGTCGCGGTGGTCAACCATCGATTGTTGATAGTGCCAAGGAAGGCGGTAGTGCCATCGGGAGCAACTGCTGTGATGGAGGTATTCTCGGTGTTGGGAAGCCAATCGAACATTGCCTCGGCTCCGATGACGACGCCGCCCCAGAACTGGTAGTTCACGCCGACGTGGCCGCCGCCCATAAACTGAACGTTGGTTGGCGCCGTAAAGGTACTGCCGATCGTGTCGGAAAAATTTGATCCGCTTAGCCCTTGCCAAGCTGCGCCAATATTGCCGCCGATATAGAGGCCGGTCCAAGTATAGACGACCGGAGGCTCCTGGTAGACGGACGGCAGGACTGGCGCCGGAACATCGGCAGCCAACGCCACCGATGGAGCGGCGCACAGAGCGAGCGCCAACGCGACAAATTGCCGGATGCGATTGTCCGTCCTGTCCGACCTACTCGGTTTGGCGCCGCCAGCGTTTTGGCCGCGATTGCTTCCCCATCTTTGCCGCATGTTGTCAGTTCCTTCTACAACTAACCCTGTTCACTCTTCATTGGCGTGGCAAATTGTTCCGGGCGGCGTGACTGACGCTGCCTTTCAGATCTTCTTCGACACCCCGACGAAGAACCCGCGGCGCGGCCCGTATTGCGGCGCGAACACGCCGATGCCGCAGACGCTGTTGCCGGAGGGGCAGGCGACGCTACTGCCGCGAATGAGGTAGACCGTGTCGAGGACGTTGATGACGTCAAAGCGGATGGTCACCGGCCCCGGATCATTGGGCAGCAGGAATTCGCGCGCGATCCCGACATTGAACTGCGCGTATGGCGGCACCGTTGAGATATTGGCATCGCCGCTGCGCAGACCGCTGCCGTAGATCATGTCGCCGCTGAGCCTGGTCCCGCACCATCGCCAGCCATTGCTCCCGGGCAGATCGTCAAACGTCTCCCCGGGATAGGCCGGCCGGCCGCAGAACTGATAGGCGGCGCCGGCCGAGCCGGTCACCAGCTGAGTGTGATCGGTATAGATCCAGTGCGAATCTACATATTGTTGCAACGTCAAACCGCCGAGATCGGCGAGCGGCACGGTGTTGTCGAACAAATACTGGTTCGACACCACGTCGGTGGCCTTCTCGAAGCCCAGCGCCAGGTTGGCATAGGCCTGGAAATTGCCGCTGTGGAATTTGCCGCTCAATTCAACGCCCTCAACGACGCCCTGGGCGTAATTGAATGCGCTCAGCACCAGCGCTTGGCCGAAAACGCCGTTGTCGATGAGATCGGTCGCCATCTTGTAGTAGGCGTCGATGCCGAGATCGAGATCGGTGCAGTCCTTGGACGCGGGGTTGGTGCACCCGAATGGTATCCTCTGGTCGATCCCGGCGTCGAAATAATGCGACCGCTCCGGCAACACCGGGCTGTTTCCGGGAGTGGTCGAGGCTCCCGTGGTGCCGTTGAACAAGGCGATATTGGCGGGAGCCGCCTCCACCAGCACCGGCGGCGTGAAGTAGCGCGCGTAGCCCGCGTGGAAGGTGGTGTATTCGAACGGCTTGTAGGTGAAATTGATGCGCGGGCTGAGCTGGTTAGCGCTGACATATTGCCACATCTGGTCAAAGCGCAAGCCGGCATTGACGGTGAAATTGTTGGTGACCTTCCACTCGTCCTGGGCGTAGACGCCGGCGAGCCAGCCGAGCTTGCTGACATTGTCGGTAATCGTCTCGGGCGCGTCGACTGCTACGCCGCCCGGCGCCGGTTCGACCAGCGATGAGTTGCCGACAAAGGTTTGTTCGCCGCTGACGGTGAAGCCGGCACGGACCGTATTGGCCGGATTGATCTGATACGAACCGTCGCCCTGCATGCCGTTGGTATAGGACGTGCGCTCAACAGTCGAAGCGATTCCGTTGATGAGCAAGTCGCCGACCGGGTCCGGCGTGAAGCGCAATTCGTTGTAGCGGGTGAAATAGGAAAGTTGCCCATCGAAGCCATTCTGCGATTTCTGCACGGCCACGACTGCGTACTGAGTAAATTCGGTCTGGTTTTCATTGAGATTTGCCGAATTGAAGCTGGTAATGCCGAAGGCGCTCGTCGCCGGCGGATTGCCGGCAAAGCCGATCGGCTGGCCGGGCGTGTTGGGAATCTGGAACGCGTTGTACGTGGTCCCGGAGATCAAGCTGACGCGCAGCGTCGGATCGACGAACGTCGACATGTAGGCGAAGCCTTTCTCCTGCTGGGAGAAATCATGGATCGGGGAATAGGAGGGAGTCGAATTCTCGATGCCCTCGTTGGTCTGCAAATAGCGGCCGGTGAAGAAATACTGGACGCCGGCAAAGCAATCGGCGCCCGGCAAGGTGCGCGTTCCGGGAGCGGGCGCGACGGTCGGGCAATTGCTGCCGAACGTGCCGCCGTACTGAAAATACGGCGTAATCGTTCCCTGACTGCCACCGTAGACGCCGACGGTGCCGCTGTTGTTGAAAACGTCGGCGCGGGTCGTGATGTCGACGAGGCCCACGGTACGCATTCCGAATTCGGCGGGGAGCGCGCCGGTGATCAAGGCGATGCTGCCGATATACTGAGCATCGATAATACTGCCGAAGCCGGTGACGCCGTCGGGCAGCATCACGCCGTTGAAGCGGAATTGCACGTTGGCATGATCGTTGCGGACGTGAAGGAGCCCGCTGGCCGCGGAATCTTGCGACACGCCCGGCGCCTGCAGCAAAATCTTCTCGGGCGTCTGATTGGTGCCTCCTGGCAGCGCGTCGATGGTCGCGTTGGTGATAGTGTCGGAGGTGGTGCCGGTGGTCGTGTAGAGATTGCTTCGTGCAGCGTCGAAGGCATTGGCCTTGGTGTTGAGCTGCGCGGCCGGCGTAACCGGCGCCGCCGTTGCTGGCGCCGCCGCTGCCGGCGCAGCTTGCACGTTCCTGGGACGCGGCTTCGGCTTTTGTTTTGGCGCGCTGACGACGACCTCGGGAAGCGGAGTTTGTGCGCTAACAGTCTCGCCAAAACTGGCGAACGCGAGCAGCGCCGAACCGCACAAGA
>Ga0209517_10010910_pt1 | contig 9995 bp, 5 predicted proteins | sample PeaSoiMetSII2010_FD_187695 | JGI IMG/M metagenome (GOLD analysis project Ga0209517, IMG submission 187695) | Peat soil microbial communities from Weissenstadt, Germany - SII-2010 (SPAdes) (version 2) | ecosystem: Environmental > Terrestrial > Soil > Wetlands > Peat | place: Germany: Weissenstadt... | reverse complement strand
CGCTGCTCGCACGGCCGCCAGCGGTCGCGCAGGCGCACCGCCTCCTCGACCATCGTGCCGGCGTATTCCGGAATGCGCTGACGATGAAACGCAGGCTGCGCCACCTGGCGCTGGGTGCGATGCTGCGCGCCTTCGCTGGTGATCATGCCTTCGCCCAGCAACATTTTTGTGCGCCGCACCGTGCGTTCCTTGATGAAATTGTCATTCTGCACCACCAGCACTTCGCGGATGTAATCCGGATGATTCAGGAAGACGATGTGATTCCACCCGATCTTGTAGTGCGCGATGTCGCCGTATTGCTGCGCGAGGTGCTGAAAGAGCAGGATCGGATTCGCCGGACGAAATCTGCGGAAGGCAAACCAGAGCAGGTTGCGTTCGAAGCCGGGAGGAAAGCGGTAGGCCGATTTGCCAGCGGGTCCGCGCACGTCATTGCTGGCTGCAGTGGCCATCCTGTTAGTTTACGCCGCTCGCTGGTTCGTATCAGGGCACGGCTTTCAGCCGTGCCGACTGACGGTCGAAAATACCCCGGCTTCAGCCGGCCCCGGCAGCGCCTGAAGGCGCGATTGAAGGAAATCAGCCCGATATGCCTGAAGGCATATCCTGGTACGAATCGCAAGGATTTGAAATTGGCGAAGCCCGAACCATGCTAACGATTGCCGGCATCTGACTTCTCCACTTGGTCCAATTCCGCCAGGACTTCGGCGCTGTGCTTGAGCGGATCGACACTGGTGTATACCTTCGCGATCTTTCCACTGGGATCGATCAGGAATGTGTGCCGCGCTGCGAACTTCACCAGGCCCAGATTGGTCAGCGATCCGTAGGAATCCGTGACTTTGTGTTCGGTGTCGGCCAGCAGCTTGAAGTTCAGGCCCTCTTTGGCGCAGAACTTTTTATGCGAATCCACACTGTCAACGCTCACGCCCAGCACGACTGCATTGTGCGCGGCATACTTGGGCTGATCGACCTCAAAATTGTGGGCTTCGCGCGAACATCCCGGCGTCTGGTCCTTGGGATAGAAATAGAGGACGATCCACTTTCCCCGGTAGTCCTTCAGGCTGACGGACGAGCCTTCCTGCGAGGGCAGCGTGAAGTCGGGCGCGTCGCTGCCCACCAAGGGCGCAGCCGAACGCGACAACAGCCGCGGGACCAGCACCACCAGAATCACGACGACCGCCAACAGCAGCACGATCCGCAACATGAAGACCTCCTGACCTCCCGCACCATTCGAACGCCGATGCCGCGATTCTAAACCAGCCGCGGCACGGCGACCGAACAAAGGCAATAACCACGAAGGACACCCAGGTCCACGAAGGAAGAACAAAATGTATCGGCTTTCCTTCGTGAACCTTCGTGCCCTTCGTGGTTGACGCTCTTTTCCGCCTCCTCCAGCAAAAATCCGCGCGATTGAATATGATGGAGTATTGCGCATTCTACGACGGAGAAACCAGACGTGGCTCAGACGGAAACCGACGGCTTAGAGGTTTTGGAAACCAGGGAGTGGGTCGATTCCCTGGACTATGTTCTTTCCAAGGGTGGCCCCAACCGGGCAGGCCGCCTGCTGCAGCAGTTGGCGCTGCACGCTCGGCGCGAGGCGGGCATCAACCTCCCTTTTTCGGCGACCACACCGTATCAGAATACGATCCCATCGCGGCAGCAGGCTCCGTTTCCGGGCAGCCAGGAGATGGAGCGCCGCATCAAGAGCCTGGTTCGCTGGAACGCGCTGGCCATGGTGGTGCGCGCCAATAAGATGCAGGAAGGCATTGGGGGCCACATCTCAACGTTCGCCTCGGCGGCCACGCTGTATGAAGTTGCTTTCAATCATTTCTTTCGAGCGCAGACCGAGAGCGGCGATCGCGATGTGGTCTACTTTCAGGGCCACGCCGCTCCAGGAATTTACTCTCGCGCCTATCTTGAAGGCCGAATTTCGAAAGAGAAGCTGCAAAACTTTCGCCGTGAGCTGAAGCCCGGTGGAGGGCTGAGTTCTTATCCTCATCCGTGGCTGATGCCGGAGTTCTGGGAGTTTCCCACAGTTTCGATGGGGTTGGGGCCGATCCAGGCGATCTACCACGCGCGTTTCATCAAGTACCTGGAGAATCGCGGCCTCAAGCAGTCGACCGGCGGCAAGGTCTGGGCATTTCTGGGCGACGGCGAAATGGACGAGCCCGAGTCTCTTGGCTCGATCACGCTGGCGTCGCGCGAAAAGCTCGACAACCTGATCTTTGTGGTGAACTGCAACCTGCAGCGACTCGACGGCCCGGTGCGCGGCAACGGAAAGATTATTCAGGAACTGGAAGCCATTTTCCGCGGCGCGGGCTGGAATGTCATCAAAGTCATCTGGGGCACCGACTGGGACAGCCTCATCCAAAACGACCGCGACGGCCTGCTGGTGCGGCGTTTGGGCGAGATCAGCGATGGACAATACCAGAAATACTTTGTCGAGAGTGGAGCGTACTTCCGGCAAAACCTATTCGGCAGCGATCCTCGTCTGCTGAAGATGGTCGAACATCTTTCCGACGATCAACTGGCGCGGATGCGGCTGGGCGGACACGATCCCGTCAAGGTCCATGCGGCATTCCGCGCTGCAGTCGAAACCACGGGAGCGCCGACCATCGTTCTGGCCAAGACCATCAAGGGCTACGGGCTGGGCGAGGCGGGTGAAGGCAAGAACATCACTCACCAGCAGAAAAAGTTAAACGAAGACGAGCTGCAGATGTTCCGCTCGCGCTTCGGAATTCCCATCCCCGACGACGAGTTGCACATGGCGCCGTTCTACCGGCCGAGCGACGACAGCGCCGAGATCAAATACATGCAGGCGCGCCGCCAGCAGTTGGGCGGATACATGCCGACCCGCAGGGTGCGGGCCGAGGCGCTCAAACCCGTACCCGACACGCTTTTCGAGGAATTTCACAAAGGCACCGAGGCACGGGAAGTTTCGACGACCATGGTCTTCGTGCGATTGCTCGCAAAGTTGCTGCGCGACCCCGAAGTCGGCAAGCTGATCGTGCCTATCGTTCCCGACGAAGCCCGAACCTTCGGCATGGAAGCTTTATTCAGGCAGGTGGGAATTTATTCAAGCGTAGGCCAGAATTACGAGCCCGTCGACATGGACACGCTGCTTTACTACAAAGAGGCCAAGAACGGCCAGATTCTCGAGGAAGGCATCACCGAGTCCGGGTCGATGTGCTCGTTCATCGCGGCGGGCACAGCCTACGCCAACCACGGCATCAACACGATTCCCTTTTTTATTTATTACTCGATGTTCGGCTTCCAGCGCATCGGCGACTTGATCTGGGCCGCGGCCGACATGCGCTGCCGCGGATTCCTTGTCGGCGGTACGGCTGGCCGCACCACGCTCGCGGGCGAAGGTCTGCAGCACCAGGACGGTCACAGCCACGTGCTCGCCCTTCCTGTACCGAACTTGCACGCTTACGATCCCGCGTTCGCCTATGAAATTGCCATCATTATTCAGGATGGCATCCGGCGGATGTACGTCGATCAGGAATCTATCTTCTACTATCTGACCGTCACCAACGAACCCCTGCCCATGCCCGGCATGCCGGCGGAGGGCAACGTTCGCGAAGGCGTGCTGAAAGGGCTGTACCGGTTCAAAACTTCGGCCAAGAGCGATGCCAAGCTGCGCGCGCAACTGCTGGGCAGCGGCACGATCATGTACGAAGTGCTCAAGGCCCAGCAGATTCTGGAAGAGAAATATGGAGTCGGAGCCGACGTTTGGAGTGTGACCAGCTACAAAGAACTTTATCGCGACGCCAACGATTGCGAGCGCTGGAACATGCTGCATCCCGGGGAGGCCGCGAAGGTTCCCTACGTTACGCAAATGTTGAAGGACGCTCCCGGACCGTTCATCGCGGCGTCCGACTACATGAAGGTGCTGCCGGAAAGTCTGGGCAAGTGGGTGCCAGGACAACTCGTGTCGCTCGGAACTGACGGCTTCGGGCGCAGCGAGAGCCGCGTTGCCTTGCGGGATTTCTTCGAAGTGGATGCCAAGCACATCGTGCTGGCCACGCTGGGAGCGCTGGCGCGGGAAAACAAGATTGGCATGGATGTGGTGAAGCGCGCGATTCAGGAACTGGGAATCAATCCCGACAAGGCGAATCCGGCCGTGAGCTAAGCGATTCACGCCAAAAGTTTCGCGCGCTGGAAAATTCGTATCAGGGCGCGCCTTTAGGGACGCCGTAAGAGCAACAGTAGGTCGCGCCTTCAGGCGCTGCGGCACGAGCAAAAAAGCCGATAGAAAAGGAACGGACGCGGTGATCGAATTCAAACTTCCCGAGCTGGGAGAAAACATCGAACAAGGCGACTTGGTGCGCCTGATGGTTACGCCTGGAGCCACGGTCAGCGCCGGCCAGTCGGTCATGGAACTGGAAACCGACAAGGCCGTCGTCGAGGTGCCTTCATCGGTGAGCGGGACCGTGCAGGAAATTCGCGTCAAGGAAGGCGACAAAATCAAGGTCGGCCAGGTCATCTTTACCGTCGACGGAGCTGAAGCCAAGACTTCTCCGCAGCCTGCGGCGCAGGCCGCCGCAGCGCCCGCGCCAGTTCCCCAAAAGCCTGCATCAGCGCCGCCAGCGCCGTCGCCCGCAGTAGCCGCGCCTGCCGCGGCCGTTGCGATCGCCTCTGGACCCAGCGAATTCAAGCTGCCCGAACTTGGAGAAAATATTTCCCAAGGCGATCTGGTTCGATTGATGATCGCGCCGGGCACCAAAGTTTCGGAAGGCCAGCCGGTGATGGAACTCGAGACCGACAAGGCCGTGGTCGAAGTGCCGTCGTCGGTCACCGGCATTGTCAAAGAGATCAAAGTAAAAGAAGGCGAGAAGATCAAAGTCGGACAGGTGATCTTCACGCTCGAAGGCGGAGCCGCGGCGCAAGCGGAAACGCAGCGCGTCCGCAACGCTCCCGTCGAACACGTTTCCGGACAACACGGAGCACGTCTGGCGTTTCAGGCCGCCATTCGCGCCGAGGGCAAGACGGAAGAACAGGCGCTGCCGCCGGATCAGCCGCCACTCGCGACGCCGGCCTTCAGCATGCCGGTACAGTTGGGCAAAGTTGCGGGCACGGAGAATCGCCAGCCGATTCCCGCCGCGCCGCACGTGCGGCGATTTGCCCGTGAAGTTGGCGTTGACATTTACGAAGTGAAAGGCACCGGCCCGGGCGGACGCATCAGCGGCGACGATGTGAAGGCTTACACGAAGGCGCTGCTCTCAGCGGCTGCCACCGCGGCGCAGGCTCCACCGCGCGCCGGACATTTTGCTCAACCCCAACTCCCCGATTTCGCCAAGTGGGGCAAAGTTGAGCGCGTCTCCATGCGCGGAGTTCGCCGCAAGACCGCCGAGCATCTGGCCGAAGCCTGGAATACGATTCCGCACGTCACGCAGCACGACCGCGCCGACATCACCGAACTCGAGCAACTGCGCGCCCGGTTCGCTCCGAAAGCCGAGGAAGCCGGCGGCAAAATGACGGTGACCGCGATCGCGCTGAAAGTCTGTTCTGCGGCGCTCAAAGTGTTTCCGCAGTTCAACGCCAGCATCGACATTGAGAAAGAAGAAATCGTCTACAAGCAGTACATCAACATCGGTGTGGCCGCCGATACTGACCGCGGCCTGCTGGTACCGGTGCTTCGCGACGTCGACAAGAAGAACATTGTTGAGCTGGCGGTCGAATTGTCGCAGCTCTCGAAGAAAGCGCGCGAGAAAAAACTTACGCCCGCCGACATGGAAGGTGGCACGTTCACCATCACCAATCTCGGCGGCATTGGCGGCATCGGCTTTACGCCCATCGTGAACCATCCCGAGGTCGCAATCCTCGGGCTTTCGCGGTCGCGCATGGAGCCGGAGTGGATCGAAGACAAGGATGGAGGCAAGTTCGAGCCACGGCTGATTCTGCCGCTCTCGCTCTCCTACGATCATCGCCTGATTGACGGCGCCGACGCAGCCCGCTTCCTGCGCTGGATCGCCGAAGCTTTTGAACAGCCCTTCCTGCTGTCGGTGCAGGGATAGTTTTTGTCAGTTGGAGGATATTTTAATTTGTCATCCTGAGAGCAGCGAAGGACCTATGTAATTCGTGGGCTGCGGCGGGTGCTTCAACCAAGTTGCATAGGTCCTTCGCGCAAAGAGCGCGCTCAGGATGACAAGAAACTAAACCGGCGAGAAGTCACTTCACTTTGGAACATTGAGACCTACTCCCACAAATGGCTGACACACCATCTCTCAACATCGCAGTCGTCGGCGCCGGTCCCGGAGGATACGCCGCCGCATTCCTTGCCGCCGATCTTGGCATGACCGTCACGCTCATTGACCCTGAGTTAAACCCGGGCGGAGTCTGCCTGTACCGCGGTTGCATTCCGTCGAAGGCACTGCTGCACGTGGCCAAGCTGATCGAGGAATCAGAGCAGGCAAAAAACTGGGGGATCGATTTCGCCGCACCGAAAATCGATCTGGCCCGCCTGCGTTCGTGGAAAGAGGGCGTCATCAAGAAACTCACCGGCGGTCTCGGCGTGCTCTCCAAGCAGCGCAAGGTCACCTACATTCAAGGCCGTGCGGCGTTCGAAAACTCCACGACGCTGCGCGTCACGAAATCAGACGGCTCAGAACAATCGCTCACCTTCGACCGCATCGTCATCGCGACCGGCTCTCGCCCCGCGATCGTCCCCACATTGAAGCTCGACACTCCGCGCATCATGGATTCCACCGGCGCGCTCAATCTCGAAGACATTCCCGGCAGTCTGCTGGTCGTCGGCGGTGGATACATTGGTCTGGAACTCGGCTCGGTCTACGCCGCTCTGGGTACACGCGTCACCATCGTCGAGATGCTCTCGGGATTACTCCCCGGCGCCGATCGCGATCTGGTGCTCCCGCTGCACAAGCGGCTGGAAAAGTTGTTCGATGGAATCCTGCTCAACACGACCGTCGCCGCGGTTAAAGACGAAGGCAGCGGCATTCGCGCCACGCTTAAGGGACAGGATGGCAACGCTCAGGAGAAAGTTTTTGACCGCGTGCTAGTGTCGGTGGGGCGCAAGCCGAACTCGGAAATTCCCGGTCTGGAAAAAACGCGGGTGCAACTCGGCCCGCGCGGATTCATTCAGGTGAACAAGCAATTGCAGACCGAGGATCCTGCGATCTACGCCATCGGCGACGTAGTCGGTGAGCCCATGCTCGCGCACAAGGCGATGCATGAAGGCCGCACCGCCGCCGAGGCCATTGCCGGACACAAAGTCGCCTTCGAACCGAACGCCATTCCGGCGGTCGTGTTTACCGACCCTGAAATTGCCTGGTGTGGCCTGACCGAAACGCGGGCACAAAACGAAAATCGCGAGATCAAGGTCGCGAAGTTTCCCTGGGCCGCCTCCGGGCGCGCCATCACCCTCGATCGTCCCGAGGGCATGACGAAGCTGCTCATCGATCCGCAGACCGAGCGCGTGCTCGGAGTCGGCATCGTCGGAGTTGGTGCAGGCGAGTTGATCGCCGAAGGTGTGCTGGCCATCGAAATGGCCGCGCTTGCCAAAGATGTGGCGATGACCATCCATCCGCATCCCACGCTCTCGGAAACGGTCATGAATTCCGCCGAAGTTTTCTACGGCACCCCCACGGACATCTACCGCCCGAAGCGGGGATAGGCTTCGGGCTGGAGAACAATCATGTCCTCATTCCCCAAGACGTTATTGCTTCTCGTACTTTCTTTTGTTGCCGCTCTTCCGTCTGCGTCGGTGGCGCAGTCGCCATTGAGCGGCGTTTTGCCATCTCCCTCCACAACCACCACCATATCCACCTCCCCCAGCGATCCTTTGGGGCGCACCACGCCCTCCGGCGCCGTTCTCGGATTTCTTCAGGCGGCGCAGTCAGGCAACTACAGTATTGCCGCTCAGTACCTGCAGATGAGCGCGGCACGGCGGCAGGCCGAGGGCGAAGAACTCGCCAACCAGCTAAATGCCGTGTTGAACAGCCCGGCTGCGGCCAGCATTCGCATCGGGAACTTTACCCAGCCCCAGGGGATTCCGCAGGAAGGTGTTCCGCTCGGCCGGCAACGACTCGGCACCATGTCGTCGGGCGATGTCGAAGACGACCTGGACCTGGTGCGCGTGTCGGACCCGAGCGCCGGAAAAATCTGGCTGATCTCTGCCGACACTCTGGCCAAAGTTGCCGAACTCTACGATCAGGTCGAAGCCCGGCAGGTCGAGAGCAAGCTCCCGAGCGTACTGGTAAAACATAAGATCGCAGGCGTGCCGTTGTGGCAGTGGCTGGCTATGCTGCTGGCGCTGCCTGTCGCGGCGGCGATCGGATGGCTCGCGCTCGTTGTATTGGAAATTCCGGTGCGCTGGTGGGCGCGACGCCGCGGCCAGGTGGAGGTCGCGAACTGGCGCTCAGTTTCGGCTCCGGCGTGGCTGCTCACCGGCACTCTCGCTCATCAGTTTTTTGTCCGCTACCTGGGTATCGCGCTGTTGCCGCGGCACTACTATTTCCAACTCACCTACGTCGCGCTGATCGTCAGCGCGACCTGGATTACATGGCGCATCGTGCGATGGTCGCTGCGCCGGGTGCGCAATCGTGCCCTGGCTTATGGTCACGCCGGCACCGGATCGCTGATGCTGCTGGGCGAGCGCATCCTGAAGGCGGTGATCTTCGGCTTCGGCGTTCTCGCCATCCTCGGCAACCTGGGCTTCAACATGAGCACCGCGCTTGCCGGGCTTGGGATCGGCGGCCTGGCCATTGGCTTCGGCGCACAGCAGACCATTGCCAATCTTTTCGGCGGCGTTGCCGTTCTTTGGGATGAAGTGTTTCGTGTCGGCGATGTTTGCCGCTTCGGCGATCGCACTGGTGTAGTCGAAGACATCGGCCTGCGCTCCACGCGCATCCGCACCGATGAACGGACCCTGGTCGCCATCCCCAACGGCACCGTGGCCTCGATTAATCTGGAGAACCTCAGCCGCCGCGACAAGATTCTTTTCACGACGAAGCTGGGCCTGCGTCCCGAAAGTAAAGCGGACCATGTGCGCTTCGTGCTCGCGGAAATCCGCCGCCTGCTCTACAGCCACGCCAAAGTCGAAACGAAATCCGTGCGAGTGCGCCTTACTGACATCTCGGGCAGTTCTCTCAGCGTGGAGGTGTTCGCGTACATCCTGACGCGCGATTTCAATGAATTCGCTGCCATCCGGGAAGACCTGCTCCTGCGCATAATGGACGTGCTGGAAGATTCCGGCGGCGGCCTGGCCCTTCCGTCACAGACGCTTTATTTGAGCCGCGATGCCGGAGTTGAAAAAGACAAAGCCGAAAACGCCGTCAAGAAAATTGCCGACCTGCGCGACGGCAAGCAGTTGCCCTTCCCCGACTTCCACGCGGACGACATCTCTCAGTTCAAAGGATCAATCGAGTACCCGCAGTCGGAATCTGCCGTGCGCAAACCGCCGGGTGATTCCGGTAAGACGCGCTAGCTGCAGAGGAAACCAGATATCGAAGAAATGTGAGGAACGCTAGGAAAAGACGCCGAAGAATGTCCCGGGGGCCGTGCAATCAGGATTTATCGCGGGTTTGGGTGATCCAATCGGTGTCCTGAAACGTGGTACTCGCCTTTCGAATATCGGAAGTCTACGTAATCAATATAGGCGCCCGCTTGTGTAACGATAACCAACTGCAAGTCTCGATAACCGTTGGTACGAGCTGGCAGAACAGCTAGGGCATCCGCCCGCCCTCGGAATACAACTCTGTATCCCGCGGCTGATTTCGCCAACACCCAAAACTGGTTGATGTGTGCTCCCCAGAGACACGCGTGTTCGCCCCTGACGACCAGCCCGGATGAGGGCCCTCGGCTCAACCGAATCTCCGAAGCGTCAAACCAAGATGCTGGAATTTCGACATCTGGGATTCCTTCTTGTTCCGCGCACTCCTGCAACACGTCGTCAGCGCCCTTCGACATGCGGAGGGACTGCAGGGCCCCAACGGGGATTGGTACTGGCTTTTCGAAATCGCCCTCGGCCCCGAAATCTG
>Ga0209517_10010907_pt1 | contig 9997 bp, 10 predicted proteins | sample PeaSoiMetSII2010_FD_187695 | JGI IMG/M metagenome (GOLD analysis project Ga0209517, IMG submission 187695) | Peat soil microbial communities from Weissenstadt, Germany - SII-2010 (SPAdes) (version 2) | ecosystem: Environmental > Terrestrial > Soil > Wetlands > Peat | place: Germany: Weissenstadt... | reverse complement strand
TTGAGCCGTTGGGCCTCGTACTTCGACGGCGCTGCGGCTCCTCACTAGGGTTTGCTTCCTGGGCCACCGCCAACGTCTGGTTCTGGCACAAAGCCGACATCGCGGCGTGCCGCTTTGACGTCCGCTAATGACCCAAAGCGGACTTTCTCGGCTCTGCTTTGGGGAGAGGGGGTGCTGCAACGTTTGCGGACGAGGATGACAATTTAGCGCGCTAAAGATTGCAATACCCTCAGTCAATGCCCATATATCTGTTACCGGCGCGCCGGACCCGAGGCGCTGATGTAGAGACTGCAGTGCCAATTACGTGCACGCCCCCTTTCACCGAAATTCTCAGCAGTCGAGCGCTCTCAGGGCCTCAGGATTCGCGGCTCTAGCCTGCGAAACATCGCCTGCGTGCGATGTAACCCCAAGAGGCACTGTCATGGCCGCTACCTTCAATCCCCAAGCTGCCGCCGACCAAGCCCGCAAAAGTTATCGGGACGTGACGACCCAACTCCGTCAGCTCGGTCTCGACACCTCTGCTCCGGAGGCTGTGCGAGCCATGGCTGAGAAGTCCATGGCTCAGACCCGCGAATTCTATGATCGCTCCAATGATGCGCTCGACGCATCGGTCGCAACGTTTGAGAAGACTTTCGACGCCGCTGGCCAAAGCGCTGCGGCGTTCAACCGCAAAATCATCGATATCGCCCAGCGGAATGTAAATTCCGGCTTCGACCTGGCCAAGAGCTTGGCGGGCGCTAAAAACCTCTCCGACATAGCAGAGGTGCAGGCGGCCTATTGGCGGAAGATGTTCGCTACGCTCACGTCCCAAGCCGAGGAAGTCCGGGCGCTTTCAACCATGGTGACGGTCGCTGCAGCCGAGCCGATCAAGGCGCATGTGACGAACGGCATGGACGAGATGCGCAAGGTTCAGACTGAACGGCTTGGGCTCCCAGTGAAGTCCAGCGAACTGCCCAGACCAGGGGCCTGACAAAAATACGTGTCGCCAGCACTAGCCAGAATCCTTGAAGGCAGCCTGGCGGGCACACAAATCGAAGGAGACGCGCCATGAAAGGCCTTGTGACGATCCTTATTTTCATTTTCGCAGTTGGATTCACGGCATCGGCATGCGCCGGAGAGGCCGCGCCCGAGACTCAGGCTGCCTGTGAGAAGGCAGGCATGGACTGGGATGCGACAGCCAGTGCACCAAGGGTAAAATGTCACTTCCGTCTTGCGTAACCGCGTCGGCGGTCCTCGGATTTAGTTGGGCGACCGGAGGGCAAGAACTCGAAGCCGCCGGGTGGAAATGCCTCACCGGGATCACTCAGCCGAGGAGCAATTTTCGAGCATCGCCCTGGCGGCGGACCCCCACAAAGGATTGATAACTCTTGCGAGACCTGCGGACACAAACTCAGCCTCGAAGCGATAGGCCGTCACGTTGTCAATTAGGGAGGAGTCGTATGTCGCAGGCGATCGTGGACGGAAGTTACTGAGGGCTGGAGGAAACGAGATGAACGTCGCGGCAATTCTGAGACTGAAGGGTAGGGGTGTCGTTACCATTACCAAAGACAAGTCGTTGCTCGATATCGCAAAGCTGCTCGAGCAGCATGGCATTGGCTGCATCGTCATCGAGGGAGACAACGGCAAGGTCGCGGGCATCGTGTCGGAGCGCGACCTCATGCGGGCGATCGGCCAATCCGGCCCCAAGGTCTTGAAGGAGCCGGTCTCGGACTTCATGACCAAGACGGTGGTCACGGCGCGGGAGGCCGACCCGATCGACCGGCTGATGTCGGAAATGACGACGCACCGGTTTCGCCACATGCCCGTGGTGGAGAGAGGCCGTCTGATCGGCCTCGTCTCCATCGGCGACGTGGTCAAGATGCGGATCACGGAAGTCGAGATGGAGACGACCGCGACGCGGGAGTACGCAGGCTATTGCCAGGAGGAGGGGTATCATCCGATCCGATTGCCGCAAAGCATGCCGCATACAATGGCCGGTCTTGGCACGAAGCGGACTAACTCGATGGAACGCTGTGACGTCAGCAACTGACCCAAAGCAGACGTTCTTAGCGAGGGTACGTTGACTTTCGTCCGAGTAGGATTCGGCGCGAATAGCTGCCACCCTTCAGTTGAACACATCCGGTCGATCGCCAGAACCATCCTCAAAGGGATGGCCGAGGAGCACGGTCGCTGCTGAAGGGATGCTGCGGCCGCGTGCGAATCGAGGAAGCGACGGTTTCAATGATATCTTCAGGCACGGCTTCTTCTACACGATCCAGCCCATCTCTCTCGCCTTGTCGTTGGCCGCTCTCCAGGCGAGAGCTAGGAACTCTCCTTGTGTCATTGAAGCGTACCGATCCTCGTTGGTCGGAAGCGATTTTGCCAGCAACTGCGGAGAGTTGCGTGGCTTATGATACGTCACTGCGTAATTTGAGCCTGCTAGACTCACCCTGATGCTGCCACCCAGCACGTCAATAACTAGGGCGCCGAATGGTGTCATTTTCGGCCTGCAGCCAATAGCCATAGCATCAAGCTAGAAGCCTGGCGTGTGTGGGCTCAGTTCGCCTTGCGCAGCTCATCCAAGGTGCGCGTCACATGCTCCTTGATTGGCCCGGTCATCTCGGCTGCCACCTTGGTATATAATGCGCGGACTTCCTCGGCTTGGGCCGCCAGTGCGGTGAATTGCTTGCGCCAATAAGTCGCCCGCAACTCCACCATCTCGGCGAGGGTCTCGGCTGTCGCCAGACTCTTTGCCAGGTCGAAGCCCGAATTTAGGTTCCGCTGAGCAATCTCGATGATTTTACGGTTTAGCGCCGCGGCGCCCTGGCCCAACGCGTCATAAGATCTCTCAATAGTCTCCAACGCCGCTTCGAGAGCATCCTTGGAGCGCTCATAAGCTTCGCGCGTCTGAGCCACGGTCTTGTCCGCAAGCTCGCGCGCAGCTTCTGGGAAGACGGTGTCGACGGTCACGGCCTCGAATTGGCCGTTGGTCTTGTGGTATGTCTCGAGTGACTTGTCGGCGGTAACTTCAGAATTTAAGGCGATGTTCATCCTACACCTCTTGGGGCTTAAGAGGCTTCGCAGGCTGGAAGCCGCGGTGAGGCCTTAAGGGGCGCTCGGCGGGAAAGGGGGCGTGCACAGAGTCGGCACGGTAGTCTTTGCCGCGGGTCTAACTCCGCACCTCGGTCCGGCTGATTCCAAGAACAGTTTCGAACTATCCCCGATATACACAGCCCTACAGTCGAGGCCTAATGACGACGTCTGCGAGACCACACCTGGTGACCATCACCGTCGATGACGCGCGGCGCGTCTCCGGTCTGTTGCAGGCGCCGAAAGAAGCGCACATCTGCTACGTGCTGGCGCACGGTGCGGGCGCCGGCATGTCGCACCCGTTTATGGCGGCCCTCGCGGACGGACTCGCCGAGCGTCGCATCGCCACGCTGCGTTATCAGTTTCCCTACATGGAGCACGGCTCCAAGCGGCCGGACGCGCCCAAGCTTGCCCAAGCGACCGTTCGCGCCGCAGTCGCCGAAGCATCCCATCTGGTTCCAAAGCTTGCCCTTGTCGCAGGAGGCAAATCGTTTGGCGGCCGCATGACATCGCAGGCACATGCCGAATCCCCATTGCCCGGGGTCCGGGGGCTCGTGTTCCTTGGATTCCCACTGCATGCCATTGGGCGACCGTCGGAGGAACGCGCAAAACACCTGTTTGAAGTGGAGACTCCGATGCTGTTCTTGCAGGGGACGCGTGATGCGCTCGCGGACATGCATCTCATGCAGCGGCTCGCCCAACAGCTCGGCCCGCGTGCGACCCTCAAGCTGCTTTCCGATGCCGATCATTCCTTCCACGTGCCCGCGCGCGGAGGACGCAAAGATGCGGAGGTCAGAGCCGAAGTACTGGATGCGTTAGCGGCTTGGGTCGAAATCGTAGTCTAGAGGCGCTTGTTCGGTTTAACCGTGGCGCCGGCATTCAGCCCAGGGCCGGGATCTCCATGGGTTAAGGGCTTTGCCGCTCCGCTCCCGTGGCTGCGCTCGGACGGCCATCTGTACGCGTGGTTGGAACTTGACGAGCGATTCGACCTGCCAGTTTAGTACACCGGGTCCCCCGGGGAAAACGTCATAGCGTCGTCATGCGTGCTGGGTATCCTCTTCATCATCCGCACTGTCCAACTTTCGCATTTGTCAACCGATTCTGAACATGTCGAGGTGTCGCGCCGCGGCCCCCGGTTGTGGAACGCTTGGCGGCGGCAGCACCCGACTGTAATTCCCAATCTGACGAGAATTTCCCTGAGCGTGAGCGAGCGCCAGATGGGTCCGATCAATGGAGGCCCGATCAATCTCGCTTCGGCGCGATTGCGGAGAGCATCTCTTCGGTTTGCCACGCTTTCGGGAGCGAACCTCGAAGAAGCGGACCTGTCCAGCGCCGATCTTACCGATGCCCGGCTCGATGGGGCCAACCTCTCCAACGCGGATTTAAGCGAAGCCGTCCTTGATCGCACGGATTTTGCCGACGCCAAGCTGACAGGCACCAATTTGAGCGGCGCAAACCTGATGGAATGTCGCAATCTCACCCAAGCTCAGCTTGCCGAAGGTGTGGGCGATGCTTCGACGGTCCTGCCTCCGCATCTCAAGAACCCGGAGTCCTGGACGGCGAATGAGGTTTATCCCGAGCAGCAACCGAAAAACGGCCAGCCCCAACATTTGCTTAAAGTCACGTCCTGTAGCACGGCTGGCACGATGTCTTGGCTGATAGGAGGCACCCGCTCAACAGAGGTTCAGAAAATCAAATAGCGGTCACAAAGGAATCGGAAAGCTTCCTCGTAGATCCCGGGAGCTTCGCTTTTCACGCAGGCCGCCAACATTGAGCGTTTGGATTCTGCTTGAAAGCAAAAGCCACTTCGTGGCTTTGTCCAGACGGTCAAGCTGGTTGCGACGAACAAGCAATTGGGGGCTTGCCTAAGCGCCGTCACCACGGAATCACGCCATAATGTCTCGAGCCCGGCAGCCTAGCGGCCGCCAAGCCGCAACGGTGTGGGAGGCGGAGGGCCGCGCGCCGAAGCCGGCAAGATCTTGAGACCTGGAGGGGGTTGGTCGGGATGTCCGTCAATGGCGTTACCGGGAGCCGTGGAAGCTCGGTAGGCGGCCTCTTCGCGACTGGCTCAAGAGACCTCTTTGCTGGCCTCGTCACCAGCGTTGTGTCGGTCGCCTATGGGCTGTCCTTCGCGGCCCTCATCTTCGCGCCGCCACTCACCCCATGGATCGCCTATGGCATGGCCGCGACGTTTCTCACCAGTGCGATCAGTGCCTCTATCATGGCGGCGCGCAGCTCGCTTCCTTTCGCCATCGCGGGACCGGACGGTTCGACCGCCGCAGTCACAGCATCGCTGGTGACAGCGCTGATCGAGCGGCTCGCGGCCGGGGGTGCCCCCGATGATTTGCTTGCACCGGTCATGATCGTCCTCGCTCTTGCGGCGGCGCTGACCGGCATCCTGCTCTGCGGACTCGGCTTAGCCCGCGCAGGCGGCGCCATCCGCTTCATACCCTATCCAGTGATTGGGGGCTTTCTCGGCGCGACCGGCTGGTTGATGGTCGGCGGCGCTGTGCGTGTCATCACGGATCGCCGGCTCAACTTTTCAACCATTGACGACCTGCTGGGCCTCTTGACTCTGGCAAAGCTTGCGGCCGCTGGGGCCGTTGCGCTTGCTCTCTATCTTTCCTTGCGTCGTCTGCGTAACCCCTTCGTCCTGCCCGGTATCTTGCTGGCCGGCATTGCTGCGGCCGATCTCGCCTTCGCCCTGCCGGGAACCACGCTTGGCGAGGCGCAGGCTGAAGGCTGGATGTTTAAGGCCCCGGCGGCGGTTGGGCTGACCCAGACCTGGGACCTCTCAGATCTGCGTAATTTCCCCTGGCGGGTCGTCCCTGCGCTGAGCGGCGATCTGCTAGCCGTCATGTTCGTGACGGCCATCAGCATGCTGCTCAACACGACCGGGATCGAGTTCGTAACAAAGCGGGAAGCTGACCTCCAGCGCGAGCTCAAGACGCTTGGCATCGCCAACCTTGCCGCCGCGGCGCTGGGGGGCTATGCGAGCTGCACCTCCTTGAGCCGGACGACGCTGAATTATGCAGCGGGTGGCCGCGGCCGCATTTGCGGTCTCACCGTCGCGGCAGTCTCGGTGGTGGTGCTCACCGCCAATCCCGGCTTCCTCGCCTATGTGCCCAAATTCGTGCTGGGAGGCCTGTTACTCTATCTCGGCTCCAGCCTGATGTATGGCTGGCTCGTCGACTCGGCGCGGCGAATCTCCCAGCTCGAATACGCCTCGCTCCTCGCCATCGCGCTGCTGATCATTCAATGGGGCTTCATCGCCGGCGTGCTGATCGGCGTGATCATCGGATGCGCCACCTTCGCGGTCAGCGCGAGCCGGGTGAATGCGATCAAATTCAGCTTCGATGGCTCGGAATACCGCTCCTCGCTCGATCGCAGGCCCGAGGAGCTCGCCGTCCTTGCGGCACACGGCCACGAGATCCAAGGCATGAGCCTGCAGAGCTATCTGTTCTTTGGCTCGGCCAACAGGCTCTATCAGCAAGTCAAGACGTTGTTTGCGAGCCGGCCTGAATGCCGATTCTTGTTGTTCGATTTTCGATTGGTTACCGGTATCGATTCCTCCGCCATGCATAGCTTCACCCAGATCAAACACGCCTCCGATGAGCTACGTACCCGTCTCGTGCTGGTGAACCTATCGCCGGAGCTCCGCGGCACCTGCAGCACCCTCATCTCGGACGATGTCATCCTTGCGGACGATCTCGATCACGCGTTGGAATCCTGCGAGGAGGCTGTCATTGCCGCCCATTCGGGCGAAGGTGGCGACGGTCGCAGCTTGCGGGAATGGTTCGCCAAGGCTCTCGGCAACGTGGACTACGGGGAGCAGCTGGCCGAAAGCTGCAAGCGGCTTGAGTTCCGACGGGGCGACGTTATCGCCTCCCAGGGCGACCCGGCCGACTGCATGCATTTCATTCTTGAAGGCCGGGTGGGTATCATCGTGAAGCTGGAGGATGGACGCTCGATTCGTGTACGCAGCCTCGGACCACACACCACGATCGGCGAGATGGGGCTCATCACCAGGCGGTTGCGCAGTGCCGCCATCCAGGCGGAGGTGGACAGCCTGCTTTATGCCCTCAGCATCGATGCCTATGAACGCATCAGAAGCGAGAACCAGCCCTTAAACCAAGCTTTGCTCACTTACATCATCACCGTGATGGCCGAGCGACTGAGCTTCGCAAGCCGGGTGATCGGCATCTTGCGCCGCTGAAAGGCAATCCCCCCTGGCACGCGAGCTTTCGTGGCTAGATGCCTTACCAAAGGCCACGCGACACAGGTGCGACACCAGAACCTCCAGCAAAATCAAGGGCGTAGTCATCTTCCTAATCTGAGGGTCGCAGGTTCGAATCCTGCCGGGGCCACCAATACTTAGCCACCTAGGGTAACGGATGAAATTTCACTGGGGTAACTGCCAATTGTCTTATCCCAGACAAAGAGTGGCAGCCACACATATACAGCTTCAGAGTCAGTCGAGAAGTGTAAGCCAAGCAGGCGGCGATGCAGTGGGGCTTGAAAGCGCAGTTACGCGTCGCGGGCTCCGGGGCGTACCCCCCGATGGGGCAGTCTGCATGATGTTCCGCTGGCTTCACGCGGCCGTCGGGAGGTGCTGGCCAAATGTCTTCTCCACGTCGCCGCCCACTCTTTTCGAAGTGAGGTGCTCTAGGAGCGCGGTGATGAGGATGGGGAATGGAATTAGGTAACGCATGCGGGAAATCCCCTGGTAGTAGACCTCCCCAATTAGTACCGCCGAGTCACACGTGGTCTTGCCTTTCCGCATAACTCAAAAGCTCCCCTTCCACCATTGCCTGAAAAGGTTATGACGATGGGGAAACATGCAGATAATGAATATTTATCAGGAGAATAGGTGCAATCTGTGCATGATCATGCGCTAAACTGCCGACCCCTTTGTGCGCAGGTCGCCCATACCGTCACCGTAGCGCGTGCTTGAGACGCCAGCGAAGCGCAGCTCGGAGGAAGAGCTTCAGCGCTGCAAGCAGGCTCGTGAGGACGCAGCTTTCGGAGACCCTCAGCGCCCGCATCGCTAGCTGCATCGCCGAGATGATGGACTCGTACCGCAAGCAGAGCGATCCGCCGAGCGGTGCAGTAGCGGTGAGCGAAGGCTCAGACGCGAGCCTCTTCTAGTAGCTTCAACTTATCAGTGCGGATGCAAATCCAGAGTGGTGGCTGGGGCAACCACATCGATCGTGTCCTTCTCCAAAACACAAGAAACAAAACCGTGTGATTGTTCTCATCCAAACGCCGACCATCCTTGTACAAGGGAACAACGCGCAGCTCTGTATCTGTGCCCGGCGCTATCAATCGGACGAAGCTGGCTCCGGCGGCAGCGTCAAGGATGTCATAGACGTCCGACCTAGCCGCTAGCGAATAGATCCCCTCGGGAAATACCGAATGCGCGTCGATAACAACGTCATGCAATCCGATGTTTTTGACACGAAGGGCGAGGCTTGTCAGCAGCCGGAAACGGGGAATGCAGGTCACCGCCCATCAGATGTCTGGTTTTGACAGGTTCTAGAGTTCTCTGAGGAGGGGCGAGGCCGCTGTTTGCCACGGGCGTCGGTACCGCGTGTTTGAGGTGGGTTGCTCTGGAGCCAGCCGCGCCTAGCAAGCCCCTTACCTTCCGATGAGTCCTCTTTCAACGCTAGAGGCCAGAGCGCTCTCGGATCGACTCGCCCTGCAGCTTAGTGGGTCCCCACCCTCGCGATCATCCCTGTAGGGCCGGGGCACGGCCAGCGTCGCGGTCAGATCCCACCGCCAGGCGCTCCCGCGGGGCCAGGCGGTCCTGCGGGGCCAGGTGGTCCTGCGGGGCCAGGCAGTCCCTGGGGCCCCGGATCGCCTTTTTCGCTCTTCTCTCCTGGGTCGCCTTTCTCGCCCTGCTGTCCTGGATCGCCCTTGTCGCCTTTCTCTCCCTTGGGTCCAGGCGGACCGGCCGGACCTGCCGGGCCTTGCTCCACCTTCGGCGGCGACTTTGCCAACATCGCCTTGCGCGCAAGCTCAGGAGTAACGGCCGTGCCTGCCATGCTAAGGCCGACCAGAAAGCACGCAGTGCCGCCCACGACAGCCGCAACGGAAAGCCACCATAAGGCCGTCCGCAACGGCACGCGTTCGGGCGCTTGCAGGCGGATGGTACGTCGAAGATAAGAAAAGAACGTGCTGGCTAAGCCTGCCGCGGCACCGGCGCCAAACACCAGCATGGCATCGACGACTTTGCCGGCATCTTTAACTTGCGGAGCTAGGTGGGAAAAGCTTGCAAGAAGCACCAGCGCCGCAATGCCGTTCAAGAGGATCAAATAAGCGACGCCGCGACTTGCATATCTGTTCCGCTGTTTTTCAAAAAAGAGCGGGTCGATGCTCAAAATGTCGACTTCTTCTCTGAAATCAGGAGGAGGCTCTGTCACGGTGGGGCTCCCTAATCACCGAAGGTTTGCGCCGAGTAACGCGCTTCGACAGCCGGAGGCTACCATGGTCCTTGGATTTTGTCTTTACGCAAGCACAGGGAACAAGGCTTGCTAACGCCAACGCCGACTTTCTGCCCCTTCGCGTCAGAAGCTCTGCTGCGCACTCAGCCCGCGCGCGGCCCCTGCTTTCTGTGCGGGCGTCGCCCTAAAGAATCTCGGTCGGCCGATGGAATATTCTGACGCCCATGTGGGGAGATCCGGAACCCTAGGAGTAGCAGCCCCCTATAAAATAAGAAGGGCGGCAAACGGCGACGGTAGCACGAATTGCACGCTGCACATGTTGACGGACCGTATCGAGTTCCTGTTACCAAGAGGATTGTCGCGCGGAGCTGCGAACCGGCCCAAGCAGCAGCTTTTGACCGCGCTGATTTTTTGCGTCGATCGGTGGTTCACCCACAAGCCAAACTGCATTTTTCGAGCTCAACTCCAGCGCTTGCACACCGAGG
>Ga0209517_10010906_pt1 | contig 9998 bp, 6 predicted proteins | sample PeaSoiMetSII2010_FD_187695 | JGI IMG/M metagenome (GOLD analysis project Ga0209517, IMG submission 187695) | Peat soil microbial communities from Weissenstadt, Germany - SII-2010 (SPAdes) (version 2) | ecosystem: Environmental > Terrestrial > Soil > Wetlands > Peat | place: Germany: Weissenstadt... | reverse complement strand
GCGGTTCCGCGGATGTGGGTTGGGAAGCTCTCCGTCATGTAGGTGGCATTGACGCCATAGGGAATTCCGTAGAAGAAGCCGAACAAGGTGAGCAGCACGATGATGTTGCCGGGCGAATGCAAGCGCACGATGACGGGCAGAAATACCGCCGTGCTGAGCCCGCCAAATACATACATCCAGCGGCGCCCGAATACGTCGGCCAGGTATCCGGCGATGATCTTGCCGAAGATCATGGCGACGTAGGTGCCGACCAGGTATCCCGTCATCTTGGTGAAGTTGAATTTCAGTTCATTGACGACGTACGTGGGCAGCCAGTTGTTGACGCCGTAATAGCCAAATTGCAGGAAGCAGGACGTCAGGGTCCAAAGCACGAAGATCCTGCGGCAGGCGGGATCCGCCAGCACCGCCTTCCACTGGCTCTTGCGTTTTGCCAGCACCTTCCCTTCGGCGATTGCCTGTTTCCTTTCCGCGGCTGCCTTGGTCCAGCCAGGCGGTTCGGGCACCACTCGCCGGACAAAGATCGCCAGAGCGACGGGCACCAGCGCGGTGGCAAACAACCAGCGCCAGCCGAACTTCGGGATAATCGCTCCCGCCAAGAGCGTGGCTACCACGTAACCCACCGACCATCCGGCCTGCAATGTCCCCAGCACGGTGGTGCGGCGCCCGGTGGGCACGTACTCCGACATCAGGGTGTTGCAGACCACGTACTCCGCTCCCAGGCCCAGCGCCGAGATAAACCGCACGAACGCAAACTGCCAATAGCTGTGCGTCAGGCCCAGCACGGACGTACCAATGGAGAACACCAGGATGGTCCAGACCACGGTGCGGACGCGTCCGAAGCGGTCGGCCGCCCAGCCTCCGAAGAATCCTCCCAGCGCCATCCCCAGCAGCGAATAGCTCGCCAGAGAACCGGCTTGCACCTTCGAAATATGCAGGTCCTTCATCAGGCTGGGCAGGCTGTAGGACAGAAACATGAGGTCCATGCCGTCCACCATCAGGCCGAGGAAGCCAGAGACCAGCACGACCATCCATAAGCGCTCGCTTACTCTCTGCGGGCTGACCGCAACCGCCACGGCTGCCCCTCCCGCAGAAACCGCGCCGCCAAAATTAGTCTTGTCGCTCATTAGAGATTAGTTCCTGCTTCTTGGGTTCATATTGCCTCGGAGGAGGTATGGCGCGTCGCGGTTCAGTGCTCTTCGCAGTCTGGCAGAGATGCGTGCGCCAACATCTCCTTCTCGACTTCGAAAACGGGGGGGATTGTACACCTTTCGCTCTTCGACGCGGTGCTTGAACCGAGTTCCATCTGGGCCGCCCCCAACGTCTGCGATCCTTCGTCTGGGTCCCCGCCGTGCGGCGTATCCGCTGGTCCCCGAAGCCGATTTTTGATTGCAGATCCTGCCAATGTTATCGTGGGTCGGCTCAGACAATTCTCCGATCGCAGGCAACTGAACAGTCCATTCGACACTATCGCTGATGAACATACTTGACCTCGTCGTCGGGAAGCCGATCCAGACCAGCGACGAACGCGCCGAGCAGATCGGTCCTGCGCAGGGCATCCCGATCTTTGGTCTCGACGCGCTGAGCTCGGCGGCTTACGGCCCGGAAGCGGCTCTCAGCCTTCTGATTCCCCTGGGCCTTCTCGGCGTTCGTTATATCGTTCCCGTCAGCGCCGCCATCATCACGTTACTCGTGATCGTGTACTTCTCCTATCGCCAGACCATCGCCGCCTACCCCTCCGGCGGCGGCTCCTATACTGTGGCGCGCTTCAACCTTGGCGCATCTGCCAGCCTGCTGGCGGCTGCCGCGCTGCTCGCCGATTACATCCTCACGGCCGCTGTGGGCATTTCCGCCGGAGTTGGCGCCCTGGTCTCGGCGGTTCCTTCCCTGCTGCCGCACACGGTTGTTTTCTGCGTCGGCATTCTGATCGTCATCACCATCCTCAATCTCCGCGGCGTGCGCGATGCCGGTCTGGCCTTCGCACTTCCCACCTATCTCTTTGTGGGCACGCTTCTCGGGGTCGGGACGGTGCTGCGTGCTGCTCGCAGGTCGCAATACCCAGTTCAGAAGACCCGGACGAACCCCTGCTCGCCAACGGACCGCCTTTCAACGCCGGCCTGATGCTTATTTGACAGTTGCACCGCGCCCAAGCGGCGTTCGGTTGCCGCTGTCCTTGCTTCGCGGGCTCCGCACCAACCAATCGCGGGGGTGGCTGCTTCTCGATCCTCTCGAGAGACGCCGCCACCCCCTTTCGCATCGTAAGCGCGTGGTGAGCGATTACGGGTCGGTCACGTCAAACACCAGCTTGACGGGGGAAGGCCCAAACGAGCCCCAAGTGACCACTCCCGTCTGTTTCACGCCCGGCTTCGTCCAGTTGCATACCCCGTTGGGGAAGGTCTGCTGCAACTGGCTCCATTCTGTCGGGGTAAAGCTCACGCTGTAATCGCTGGGGTCGAGCGGTTTCAAGTGGCACTTCATGATGTTGGCGGCGATTGGTCCTCCGGCAACGTAGCGCGGGAAGGCGAAGGAGGGAAACAGGGTATTGCACTGCGAATCCGGCAAACGGCTAAAGGTCTGGGGCTCGGCGATGAACTGCGTTGCGCTCGCCCAGCAGCCATCGACCGCCGCCGCTGGCTTGTCACGGATCACTTTCTCGCGCTGCGGCCAATCCGAGGTGTCAGCCGCCACCGCTTCGACCCATTGAATGAAGGTGGAAAAGGCGGTGTCGAACGGTACGGGATTGCCGCGCCACATGACATGGTTCCGCGTGTCGCCGTTCGCCTCCGCCATGCGCTGGCGGGTCGCGAAGTGGAACCACTGGTAATGGTATCCCCCGTCATCGTTGTAGATGCCGCTGATGTCGAACAGCGGAATCGATTTCAGACCTCCGCCGCCACTGAGCTGCAGACCGCTCTCATACGCACGGTGCATTGCTCCGCGATCGCCGACAACGCGATTGGACACGTAATTGAAGTCCTGGTCGTAACCGCCGACCTTTTCGTTCAGGTCAAGAAACTGGCTCTTGGAAATGACGCCGGCGTTCAGCGCTTGCAATCCGTATTGCACTCCAACGTTGTCGAAGGGGCGAAGGGCGAAGCCTGTGGCCGGGTTGACGCCGTAGACGTTGTGAGCGGCGTCATAGACAGTGGGCCGCGCCCCGCCAGGATTTGTGACAGGATCGTAGCGTAGTCCTACAGGCACAGCAGGGCTCCAGACCGCAGATGCATAGCCGGCGACATCGACGCGTCCCGGGACCGGGTCGGTGCGCCCCGATTGATTCGCGGCATCGTACCAGGCTTGTTGGCCCTTATAACCTGATACCGCTACCTGCTGACTGATCGTGAATCCCGCCGGATTCGTGACCGTGAAGTAATGAGTAAGCAGATGTCCATCCGAGCCCGAGAACGCGATCCCCAGCGGGTCGGGGAACGTGCACGCGATCAGCGCGCCGTCAAAAAGTCCCGGCAACGCGTCTGCCAGTTGTATGCTGCCGTACGAACCGCCCGAGCATCCCTCACTGACCGTGTACCGCGGGACCCCATACGACTTGATGAAATGCTCCTTGCCCATCACTGCCGCTTCCCCCGACAACACCGCATTGCAGTTGTTCGATGGGTGCTGCAGCGTGTTTCCGAACAAGGCGTAGCCTTCGCCAAGCCTGGCGGGACTGAGCAGGTCGAAGTCCCCGATCCCGGGGATCGACAGACTTCCCCCTACGGCGCCCTGGACATACCAACCGCCGGGGCAGCCATAGCCTTCAACGGCGATCAAACGTCCGTTCCAGCCCTTCGGGGGCGAGTTCCATGCAGGGGGCGGGTCGGAGGTCGGGTCATGCAGGATGGTGCTCTGGTAGATCCCGCGATCAATCGTGCTGGTTTCGACACGCACGATGAAGTGGACTGTCGCTCCCGTCGAAGTGGTCGTCGTCGCCACGTCCGATGGCAGGGTCGTCAGGCTGGGCAGCGGCTTAAATGCTGTCCCTCCGACGGGCATGTATAGATAGGTGACCTTGGTGGGTGCAGAGCAGTCTGCGTCCGTTGGCGGGCCAAATGCTGTGCCATCCGGAAGCAGGAAGGCTTGCGTCTGACAGATAAATGGCTGTATGTGCGGCCCGGAGATCATTGGGCCGGTAATGGGATAGTTGGTCAAACGCAACTCTGCTGAGGGATGGTGATCGCCGTGGCCGTATACCTGAAGGGTGTTCTTGCCTACACTCAACCCTGTGACGAGCCCCGTCAGAGTGTCCCCGTCGGCATCGGCGTGAAACGCTCCAGTGACATCTCCCCCGTTCAGATACACGGCTAGGTGGCGCGCTCCTCGCTCGTGGGGAACGTCAATTTGGACAAGCGCGCTGCCCCCGCTCACTAGATACGGGCGCGACGACAGAACTCGAATCTCGAAATCGCCTCGGTGATGTCCCTCATCGCGATCATCGGCACGGGAGTCGAGGAGACCGGCTCCAAGGACAGCGAACGCAATCATCGCGATGAAGGGTAGCCGGCGAAGCCTCGATCCAATCCGCCGGTAACGCAGTTCGTTGAACGTGAATGTAAGCATGGAGACTTCTCCTTTTCTGTCAGCTACGCTGGTTAACTGAGAGCTCCCGACATAGGAAGCCGGCGCTAATCCAGACTGATTAGCGGGGGAGACGGAACGTTACTCGTTCCGAGGGTCAAGTCAAGTGTCCTGGATGTATTTGGTGCGGTTAAACAGCGTTTTCCGCAACTTTGTTCTACAAACCGCAAAAAACCGCCAAACCCCAGACGATTCTGTTGACCAGCAGCGGCCAGGCAAGTTAAATTCACTGCCCCCGATTCTCGCCTCGCAACCTTAGGGTGTCGCCATGCCTTTATCGGAGATCAACGCTAAGAATCCGAGAACTGGCACGCCTCTTCACTTCAGCAACAACATCTTGTGCTCCAGCGCGAATGCGCCGTGGAGGAAGTTGGTGCGCGTTGAGCAGCACGAAAGGCCTCCGTGTCAAGTCGAAATATATTTTTCGTGGGATACCATCGTCGTTCACAGCCGCCGGGGAACTGTCGAACAACGCGCCGATGGCGGACCACTCCAGAAATTCGTCATTAAAACTGCAGATGTCCAGATCTATCCGGCAGGCATGGCGATTCGCGCTGAAACGCCTGACGCCATGAACTACGTTGTCATTCAGGTTCACCCCAATCTACTGTCGGCAGTGGGCAACGAATTGGAAAAACCAGCCAAGCTGGAGCCGATGCTGGCTACCCGGGATATACACATTGAGCGCATTTCAACCCTGCTGCACACGGAGGTGCAGTCGGGGTGTGCTTCTGGGCAACTGTACGGTGAGACCCTCGGCAGAGCGCTGACAACCTACCTGTTGCAGCACTATAGCGATGGCCCGTCCCGCCGTCCTGAACACAAAGGAGGACTGCCTGGATCGAGCATCAACAGGGTGGTGGAGTACATTCAAGCTCATGCCGGCGAAGATATCGCATTGCAAGAGTTGGCGGATCTGGCGCACCTGAGTCCATACCACTTCTGCCGGCTGTTCAAGCAGAGTACCGGGCTCACGCCTTACCAGTATGTGCTTCGTTTCCGAATTGAACGGGCCAAGCAGTTGCTTTCCAGGAATCTGGACATTACGAGCGTTGGACTACAGCTTGGCTTCAAAGATCAAAGCCACTTCACTGCCATTTTCCGCAAACTGACCGGCATGACCCCGAACCGCTGGCGACGCGGTTCTTGATCGCAGGCAGCGGTTCCGCAATTTGGCCACCCGCCAATCCTACTTGTCTGCCAGGCGCGCGTTCTCCGCCCGCTCGATAGCCTGGTCGAGCTGACGAATCTGCGGGTCCAGACCGCTGAGCAGGTTGAGCAGGTCGTGTCTGCGTTGTGCCGCCCATCCTTCCAGCGGCAGTGCGCGTAACGCCTTCTGACCAGCTTCGCTCCACAGCTTCCGCTTCATCTGCACACCTCGGTTCAACATCAGGTGTTGCAGCCCGTTCTTCCATCGCCACAAGCTGGTCGGCATTCGGGCAAGGGTGACAGGATGTGGGCGGCATCCCGACGGTCCGTCTTCTGCTTGCGCACGTAGCTGGCTCGGATCTTTGCTGCATCTCCCATCCAGACTTCATGCCCCAACCGATCCAGCATGTCTTCGAACCACTGCGTGTTACCACAGGCTTCAAAACCGATCCGCGCCGGCGAACTCAGTTGACGGTAGACGCGGAAAGGTTTCCAGCACGCGTCCCAGGGTCCAGTCGCGCCGGCCATTGCGACCGGCTGGTCCCGGCTGGGTGAGGGAGAGTGACTTTGGCTTCGATCATTCGATACCCCCGGTGCAGCACAGATAAATGCAGGATCAGAGCCATCTGTTACAGGAGTTAAGGCAGAAAAGTCTGTGACGAAATACCGGAGCGGATTAGGGCTGGGACACAGTTTCGAACGCCCGCAGCAGCTTCTTCCTGATTTGGGCCGCAACCTTTGGGTCCATCGGCTGGCTATCCCGAATGGATACGCTGAGTGCTCGCAGCCGGAAGAGCTACCCCATTCGTGTCGGTCCTGCCACACTGTGTCGCGCGGCACACACCGTCTTTCCGGACGCTCATCTCCGAAATCCTTTGTTGTCATGCAATCCGCGTCCGGTCTGCTGCTTGCTTCCTGTTTGCAGCGTCGGCTTCGCAGTTTATAGTTCAGTTTTCAGAAAGCAGGAGTCATGAGACGGATATCCGTCGTCTCGGCACGCGCCGCAGTTGCGGCTGGTTTGTTCCTGGTCCTTGCGCTCGGAGCGGCTGTCTTCTGGCGCGCCTCGCGGGCGCTCCATTCGGCAGCCCAAGACGTCCGCTCGGAACAGGAAATCCGCTTCGTGGTTCGGCCGCTCACCTCTGCGGGAAATGCCGATTTCGAAGCCATCAGTTCTCCCGCAATATTCTCCGAGGCCGCCCGTTTCCAGGGTCATCTTTATATGGCCGGCCCCGCCGGATTGCTCGAATACGATCCGGCGGGCGCTCTACTCCACCAATATGCCGTCGGCCGCGAGCTCCCCGGATCGCCGCTGATCGCGCTGGCTCCCGCCGTTCTGGCCGACTCCCGCGAACCTGAGCTTATCCTTGCCACGGCCAACGACGGGCTGCTTGCTTTCAATGGCCGGGCCTTCCGTCAGCTTTTCCCGTACGACTCAGAGGCACGCGCCATCACGGCGATTTTGCCGGCTGCTTCCGGCCATCTTCTGATTGGCACCAAAAAGCGGGGCGTCCTCGTTTACGACGGGAAGCACATCACGGTTCTTCATTCCACATTGAAAGACATCTATGTAACCGCTCTCGCCGGCAGTGAGTCGGACCTTTGGATCGGTACTCTGAGCCGAGGCGTGCTTCACTTCCACGCGGGCCAGAGCGACAGCTTCGCCGAAGCGCAGGGACTGCCGGATCCGCAAGTGGTATCCCTGGCGGTCGCCGGTGATACGACTTACGTCGGGACCCCGCTCGGCGTGGCCGTCTTCAGCGGTGGACGTTTTTCCCGTGTGCTCGCCGCCGGAGTGCTGGCCACCGCTCTGCTGGCGACTCGCGGCCAGCTCTACGTCGGCTCCGAAGACCAGGGGGTGATCTCGGTTCAGCTCGAAGGGCGCCGCCCCAATCCCAACCCAAGCCCGGATTCCCAATTGTCCGAAGTGCGCCAGCTTTTTGCCTCCGGGGACGCGCTGTTCGCAGTGGCTCGCCAGGGGCTCTACCGCATGAATCCTCACGGATTCGGATGGCAGCGAGTCCTCGATGCGGGGACCGCGACCCTGAGTGATGGAAACATTTCTGCTCTAGCAACGGACGCGAGCGGCCGCCTCTGGGTGGGCTATTTCGACCGGGGTCTCGACATTCTCGCGCCCGACCATGCCCACGCCCGCCATGTCGAAGACGAGCACGTATTTTGCGTGAACCGCATCTTTCCTGATGCGAAGACCGGCGCCATCGACGTCGCCACCGCCAACGGCCTGGTCCGCTTCGACAACACGGGCGCGGAGCAGCAGGTGCTGACGCGCGCCGACGGGCTCATTGCCGACCACGTCACCGACGTAGCCGCCTACCGTGGCGGCCTCGCTCTCGCGACTCCCGCCGGACTAACCTTCCTCGACTCGGCCGGTGCGCGCAGCATGTATGCGTTTCACGGCCTGGTAAATAACCACGTCTATGCGCTCGGCGTTTCTGGCGACGAACTCATTGCTGGCACCCTCGGCGGTCTCTCGATTCTCGACCAGGGAAACGTCGCGGCCAACTATACGACCGCGACTTCCAACCTGAAACACAACTGGATCACCGCGGTTGTTCCGGTCGGCCCGGAGTGGATGGTCGGTACCTACGGTGCCGGCATTCTCGGCCTCGACCGTTCCGGGCGCTTCCATTCTTTCGAGAACGCTTCCGGACCGTTTGAAGTAAATCCCAACGCGATGCTGGTGACTCCCAACTATGTGTTGGCGGGTACTTTGGGAAAGGGTTTGTATCTCTATGATCGGCCATCCGGGCGCTGGTCCGTCATCGACACCGGTTTGCCGTCCTTGAACGTGACCGCGCTCGCTCGCGGCAATGGCTACATCTACATCGGTACTGACAACGGCCTGGTCCGCATACCAGAACAGAAGCTGCACTCATGAAAAAGTTCATCTTGTCGGTTCTTATTTCGTTCTGGACTTCGACGCTGCTGTTCGCCGACGCAGGCATTCTCATACCGCGCGATAAGCAGCAGCCTGATCCCGCGATCCTCTCGCTCGAAGAGATGGAAATCACCGTTCGCATCGACAACGGGGACGCCCGCGTCTTCGTGCGGCAGGTGTTTGCCAACCACACCGGCGGCATCCAGGAAGGGAACTACATTTTCGCTCTGCCCAGCCACGCCACCATTTCCGATTTCGCCACCTGGGACGGGCCTACGAGGATTCCCGCGGTCATCCTCGAACGCAAGCGCGCCGAAGAGATCTACAACCAGCTCAAGCAACAGGCCATCGATCCCGGTCTGCTGCAGATGGGTGAACGCGGCAGCGAAGAAGCCAAGCGCACTTCCGTCTTCAGCGCCCGCATCGTTCCCATTCCCGCGTATGGAACCAAGCGCCTGGAGATCGAGTATCACGAATCGATTCCGGTGGAGAATCTGAAGTCGTACTTTGCCATCCCGCTGCGCCCGGATGCGTATCAGACCCAGGCGGCGCGCCTGCTTCGCATCAATTTCGAGTTGCACACGGCCCACGCCATGCGCAACTTCCAGGCGCCGGCCAGAAGCTTCCCTTTGCAACTCGATCAGAACACGGCTCACCTCGTCAAAGGCCACTGGGAAGGACAGAACGTCAGCTTGGGCGAAGACTTCGTGATCACCTACGATCTGGATCCTGCGGCGTCGGACACGCTGCGGATTCTGACTTATCGCAATCCGGTCAGCGGCCAGCCTTCGCCCACCGAAACTGCCCCCGTCCGCAGCGCGAACGAACCGGGCTTCTTCGAAGCCGAAGCGCTGCTCGGGTTCGGGCCGGCTGCTGCTACAAACGCGGGCAGCGGCGCTCCCAAGACCGTCATCGTCCTGTTCGATACGTCGCTTTCCATGCAATGGGAGAAGCTGGAGCGCAGCTACCAGGCTTGCGAAACTCTGCTGCGGACTCTCCGCCCAACCGACCGCTTCAGCCTCGTACTTTTCAATACTGAGACCCACGCGTTGCCGCTCAGTTCCGCAGAGGGCAGCAGCATTCAGCACGCCATGGAATTCGTCCGCGCCAGCCGCCTGCGCGGAGGCACCGATCTTCAACGCGCCCTCCAGACCGGACTGCAACAGGCTGCCGCTCCCGGAGCGGCCAACCCTTACCTGGTGATTCTGAGCGACGGCGGCGCGACTCGCGGTCCCATCACCAACGGCAAACTCGCGGCATGGTATGCGTCCGCGTGGAAGCAGCTCCCGGAAAGCCAGCGCCCGCGCACTTACATCCTCGCCGTCGGCGATGATGCCAACCTGCCGCTGTTCCGCATGCTCGCCCGCCAGGACGGCCTCCT
>Ga0209517_10010903_pt1 | contig 10000 bp, 4 predicted proteins | sample PeaSoiMetSII2010_FD_187695 | JGI IMG/M metagenome (GOLD analysis project Ga0209517, IMG submission 187695) | Peat soil microbial communities from Weissenstadt, Germany - SII-2010 (SPAdes) (version 2) | ecosystem: Environmental > Terrestrial > Soil > Wetlands > Peat | place: Germany: Weissenstadt... | reverse complement strand
ATTGAAAGAGATGCTTGCGGACGAACTCCGCCTGCCAGCGCGCCAGGATGCTGCCTCGGCTGCCGATGCGGAGGGGCCTCACGGTTTCTCCCGGTCGGATAGATAGAGTTCACGGATGGCTTCGACGTTCTGAATCTTCTTGCGCAATTCTTTTTCAGCACGGAGCCGTTCGGCGGGGGCGATCAGGAGTTTTTCAACCAGCTCATCCATGAGCGCGCCGATGTGTTCGCGGTCTTCGCTGCTGAAGTGATTCATGCCGGCAAGTTTCTCATGAAGGAAGGCGGCGCGGCGTTCTTTCAAGCTGCCCCGCAAGGTATCGAGCACGCCGATAAGTTCGACGCTAGCCTGCCAGGAGATGAACTTGGCTACATGCTCTTCCACCAGGGCTTCGGCCTTGGGAATTTCATTCTCGCGCGCGCTGCGATTCTGCTGCACGATTTCACTCAGGTCTTCCATGCTGTATAGGTAGCAGTTGTAGAGTTCGCTGACGGTCGGATCGATGTTGCGGGGCATGCCCAGGTCCATTAGGAAGAGGGCGCGATTGCCGCGAGCGGCCATGGCGCGCTCGATCAGCGGCTTGGTGAGGAGAGCTTCCTGGACGCCGACGGCGGAAACGATGACATCGGGCAGCTTGAGTGTGGTGTCCCAATTGCCCCAATCGAGCACTTCCCCTTTGTATTGCCGGGCGAACTCCTCGGCTTTTTCGCGGGAACGGTTGGAAAGGTAGAGCCGGCCGATGTTGCGGTCGCGAAGTTGCGAGACAACCTGTTCGCTGATGGTGCCGGCGCCGAGGACCAGAGCGGTGCGGTCGTTCAGCTTGCCAAAAATGCGCTCGGCGAGTTTCATGCCCGCGGAGGCTACGCCCATGGGGCGCGAGCCGAGTTCGGTTTCCGCACGCACGCGCTTGCCAATTTCGAGTGCGGCTTGAAACAGGCGGTTTAAAACGGGGCCCGTAACATGCGCAACGTGGGCGTGCAGATAGGCTTCGCGGACCTGGCCGAGGATTTCAGCTTCGCCAAGCAGCATCGATTCCAGACCGGCGGAAACGCGGAAGAGATGCCGGACGGCGTCGTGGTCGTAGTGGTGATAGAGAGAGGGATTCAGCAGATCGGGCTGGATGGAGTGAAAATTACTGAGAAAGCTGGAAAGGGCGGTGGCCGAAGCGCGTTTCGCAGTGGGGTGAACGCCGTAAACTTCGCTGCGGTTGCACGTGGAAAGGATCAGCGCTTCTTCCAGGATGCCCTGGGCACGCAGCTCTTCGGCGGCGCGCTGCGCCTGTTCGGTGGAGAAAGACACCTTTTCCCGCACCTCCACAGGCGCCGTTCGGAAGTTAAGGCCGACGAGGACGATCTCCATGCCGTGTTCCACGCGCTCCTAGAAATAGCGGTGGTGCTGGGAAAAGAAGAGATTCACCACCCAGAAGTTCACAACCACGAGAACAAAGTTGAAAACGCACAGTTTGGAAGCCCGAGCGCCGCGCCAGGCCGCCGTGCGCGCCAGGCGAAAATAGACGATGTACAACAAGAGCACGAACAACGTAAAAAGATATTTCGGGTCGAAGTAGGAGTAGTGCTCCGCGACATTGCGGTCCACAGCGATAAAACCGAGGGACGTGCCGACGAGGATAGTCACGAGGCCGACCATGACGCTGGTGTGGCTCATGCGCTCGAGCAATTCGAGGGGCGGCAAGCGCCAAACCACATCACCGAGACGCCGGATGCGCAAGAGGCGTTCCTCGCCCAGATAGATGAGGCTGAGGACGCAGGATAAAGCGAAGGCGGCGTAAGCGAGAATGCTCAGCGTAACGTGAAGGGCAAAGACGACACCATGGATCGGCGAAGGCGTGTGCGGGCGGGCGGGCATGAGGTTGGCGGTCAAGAAAAAGATAAGGATGATGGGCATGACGAAGGCGCCAACAGTCCTCTGGCGGTGATAGATCTCGACGCAGAGGTAGGTGACGGCGAGCAGCCAGCCGAAGAGCGACATGGCCCCCTGGAGGTCATGGTAGGGGACCGTATGGGAGGCGCGAGCGCTGATGAGCAGGGCCAGGTAATGCGTGGCTAAACCCAGGAACATCAGCAAGGTAGCCAAGCGCCCGGTGAACTCCTTGCCGGTATAGAGAAATTGGATGTACAAGCCCCAACTGAGCAGGTACGCCAGGACGGTCAGGATAACGAACGTGTGATTCATCGGCCTTGTCCACGCCAAATGGAAACGATTCGGGAGCGCGAAGTTCCATGGATTGCGTGTTTCACGAGATGTTTGGAGTATAGCGCACTCGCCCTTGCCTGGCATGTTTGGGGTGCCTGGAGGTTGTGGGACGAGGCTTTTTCAGCCACGGCCGGAACAAGTCTTCGAAGGCGGGAGGAGGCGAGTCGTTGTAGAATGCACGCGTCTCAAGCGCAAGAAGGAAATCCCAACTTTAGAATTGGGTGGATGGGAATTCTGCCAAACCGCCAAACGAGTGGGCCAACGGAAAAGACTAGCTGCGGTTCTGGAAATTCACGCCGCTGAGGGAGAGAAGAATCATGGAGAACAACCGGACGGGTAGGAAACGCGCATGGGAAACGCGACGTCTTATGCGGGCGTGCGCCTTCCTGGCGCTGTTCATCGTGGGTGCGTCAGGGGTGGCGAGCGCGCAAACGCAGAAACCTTTGCTCTTGCGCGACCCTTCGGTGAGCGCGACGCAAATCACATTCAGCTACGCGGGGAGCATCTGGATTGCGGGCCGTGACGGCAGCAATGTTCGCCGCTTGACCACCGGAGGCCACGAGGGCAAACCCATTTTTTCGCCTGATGGTTCGCAGGTCGCCTTCACTGGCGACTACGACGGCACGCGCGGAGTTTACGTGGTGGCGGCCGCTGGGGGTGTGCCTCGGCGCCTGACGTATCATCCGGAAGACTACGATGTGGTGGGCTGGACACCGGACGGAAAACAAATCCTGTTCAGTTCCGGGCGAGCCGCATTTGCCGGCGGCGTGGTGCAGCTTTTTAGCGTTCCGCTGGAAGGCGGCTTCGCAACGCAGGTGCCCTTGGCCAGAGCTTCGGAAGCTTCGCTTTCTCCAGACGGAGCGCGCATCGCCTACGTGCCGAACATCCACTGGCAAGATGCCTGGAAGCGCTATCGTGGCGGTCAAACTAAGCCGATCTGGATCGCGAATCTTGCCGATTCCAGCATTGAAGCCAAGATTCCCCGGGAAAATTCCAACGACTTCAATCCCATGTGGGTCGGCGACACCATCTACTTCCTCTCGGACCGCAATGGCCCGGTGACACTCTTCGCCTACGACATCAAGTCGCAGCAGGTGAAGCAAATCGTGAAGAACGATGGCTTGGACCTAAAATCCGCCTCGGCCACGTCCGACGCCATCGTCTATGAGCAGTTTGGGTCGCTGCACCTCCTGGACCTCAAGTCCGTGAGCGATCGCGTTCTGGACATCCAGATTGCGGGCGACCTTGCCGAAGTCCGGCCACACTTCCAGAAGATCGAGCCAAAGCGCATTCGCTTCGCTGAGATTTCACCCACGGGCGCGCGCGCGGTCTTCGGCGTACGCGGCGAAATCCTGACGGTGCCCGCCGAAAAGGGCGACGTTCGCAATTTGACCAGCACGACTAACGTGGTCGAGCGCGATCCCGCATGGTCGCCCGACGGAAATTCCATCGCTTATTTCTCCGACGAGTCCGGCGAATACGCGCTGCACATCCGCGATCAGAGCGGCCTTGGCGAAGTCCGCAAAATGGATCTCGGCAGTCCGCACACCTTCTATTACTCGCCGGTGTGGTCGCCCGACTCGAAGAAAATCGCTTACACCGACAAGCGCCTGAATTTCTGGTACGTGGACCTGGAGAAGAAAATGCCGGTGAAAGTGGATACGGACACGTACACGGACCCGGGGAATCGCCCCCAGATGGTGTGGTCGCCAGACAGCCGGTGGATCGCTTACACCAGGCAACTGCGAAGCCACCTGCACGCCGTGTTTGCTTATTCGCTGGAGCAGGCGAAAAGCTACCAGATTACCGACGGCATGAGCGATGCGCTGTATGTCGCGTTCGACAAAGAAGGCAAGTACCTCTACTTCACCGCCTCCACAAACGTGGCCTTGAGCACGGGGTGGCTGGACATGACCAGCTTGCAGCACCCGGTAACGCGTAGCGTCTACGTCGCCGTGCTCAAGAAGGATCAGGCTTCGCCACTGGCGCCGGAAAGCGACGAAGAAAAAGCCAAAGAAGCGGAAAAGGCCGACAAGGATAAAAAGCCCGGCTCTGACAAAGATAAAGATGCAGACAAGGAGAAAGCCAAGGAAGAGAAACCCGTCGTGGTCGAGATTGACGCCGAGGACATCAGCCAGCGCATTCTCGCCCTGCCCATACCTGTGGGGAATTATTACGGCCTCTTCGCCGGCAAAGCGGGCGTCCTGTACCTCACCGAGGGCCCGCAAGTGGATCCAATCGACTACGACGACGGCGGGCCGGCCATGAAGGTGCATAAATTTGACTTCAAGACGCGCAAGACGGACCAGATTCTCGAGGGCGTGAGTTCTTTTCGTCTCTCTTTCAACGGGGAAAAGATGCTCTACGCCAAGCAGAACCAGTGGACCATCGGCCCGGCGGAAAAGCCCGCCGAAGGACCTCCGAAGCCCGGGGAAGGCGGCCCGTTGAAACTCGACTCCGTCGAGATCTACGTTGATCCCCGCGCCGAATGGGAGCACATGTATTATCAAGTGTGGCGCGACGAGCGCGATTTTCTCTACGATCCGGGCCTCCACGGGCTCAACCTCGAAGCCATCAAAAAGAAGTACGCGCCCTACCTCGAAAACATCGCCAGCCGCGATGATCTGAATTACCTCTTCACCGAAATGCTGGGCGAAATCACCATTGGACACATGTTTGTCGGGGGCGGCGACGTTCCAGAACCTAAGCGCTTGAAGACCGGGTTGCTCGGGGCTGACTATTCCATCGAGAACGGCCGCTACCGTTTCGCGCGCGTTTACAACGGCGAGAACTGGAATCCCAAGCTCCGCGCTCCACTCACTCAGCCGGGAATCAACGTCAAGGCCGGGGAGTATCTCCTAGCGGAGAATGGGCGGGACGTGCGCACACCGAACGACATCTACAGTTTCTTCGAAGAAACCGCGGGGAAACAGGTGGTGCTGAAAGTCGGCGCAAAGCCGGATGGCAGCGGGTCGCGCGACGTCACTGTTGTCCCCGTGGATAGCGAAACCGCGCTGCGAAATTACGCCTGGATCGAGGGGAACCGCCGCAAGGTGGACGAATTGACCGGCGGCCGCGTAGCCTATATCTATCTACCCGATACCTACGCTGGCGGTTATACGAATTTCAACCGCTACTACTTCGCGCAAGTCGGTAAAGAAGCTGCCATCATCGATGAACGCTACAACGGCGGCGGCGACATCGCCGACTACATCATTGATTACCTGCGGCGCCCGCTGCTTAGCTATTGGACCATGCGCGAAGGCAAAGATATCACCACGCCGATCGAGGCTATCTTTGGACCCAAGGTGATGATCATCAACGAAATGGCCGGGTCGGGGGGAGACGCCTTGCCCTGGATGTTCCGCAAAACAGGAATCGGTCCGCTGGTTGGCAAGCGCACGTGGGGTGGCCTGGTTGGCCACTACACGAATCCGCGTGACTTGCTGGATGACGGCTTCGCAGGCACTCCGAATTTGGCCTTCTACACCACGAACGGCACCTGGGACGTCGAGAATCACGGCGTTGCACCCGACATTGAAGTGGAATATGAACCGAAGGCGGTACGCGCGGGCCATGACCCACAGTTGGAAAGGGCGGTCGCGGTGGTGATGGATCTCCTGGAAAAAAACCCGCCTCCTCCGGCGCCGCAACATCCGCCCTTTCCGAACTACCAGAACAGCGCGCCCTAGCCGGCTTCCATGGCGTAGACGCTTCTTTCTGGACTTGCAGCCGGCCGAGCTTTTGCAATCCTAAAAGGAAAGCCTTGCGCTCAACTGGATTTCGCGTCCCGGCGTCATGGCCATGGTGATGGTGCCAAATTGCGGCTCATTGACATACCGGTTGGGTGTGCCCAGGTTGACTTTGTTCAACGCGTTGAAGGCCTCCGCACGGAACTGGAAGTTCGCTCTTTCGCTGAGGCGGAAGGCGCGCTGCAGCGCAATGTCCATGGTCTGCATTCCAGGCCCATAGACCGAGTTCCGTCCAACGTCGCCAAACGTATAGGCGGGCGGTGCGGCAAAAGCCGCGGGATTAAACCATTCGGCTGCGGTGTGCGTCCCCGGACCAAAGATGGCCTGTCCGGTGGTATTGGCGCGAATAGGGTTCTCGCCCAAGACCGTTCCCGAGTTTGCCGTGTCGCCGAACACAGAAATCGTGAACGGCATCCCCGTCTGATACTGGTAGATCGTCGAAAGATTCCAATTCTGCGTCGCTAAGCGTGTCCAGGCCGCGTGCTGGTACGCGGGAATGGCGTACACGGCGCTGAGGGCGAAGCGATGGCGGACATCGCAGCCGGGCCCTTTTTCGGCGGCAAGGTCGTTGTCGTTTTGTGGAATCGACGATTCGTCCATGGGAGAGCGGAAGTCCGGCGCGTTGGTCAAATTCTTCGCAAAGGTGTAGTTCGCCAGCAAGCTGAGGCCATGTGAATACCGCCGGCGTACGTTCACGTATCCCGCTTCGTACCAGCTCTGCGCGGAGTTCTCGAGCAGGTTGATCGTGCTCACGGGAAACGTCTGGCTCTGGATCACCGCCTCCGTGCTGCTTGGCTGCAAAATGGTGCCGGGCACGAACGACAGCGTCTTGAATGGGCGGCGCGGTCCGAGCGGCCCCGGCCCTGGCGGCGCGTTGTTGATCAGGTGCGCTCGCTGCAAGTGAAAGCCGCGCGCGCCCAGGTAGCCAATCTCCAGAGTCGTATCCTTCCCGAGGCTCTTCTGCACCGACGCATTCCATTGCTGGACGTACTGTGCCGGCGCGTGCGGGTCGAACGCCGTGAAACTCACCGTCGTGGGTGTCAGCGCACCAGTACCCAGCACCGGCGTGCCGAAATTCAGCCCATTCGCATAGAGTGACGCCGACGGCGTGTAATTGTCCGCCTGTTGCGTCTCCGGAAACACGAATGGCACGTTATGCCGCTCATTGCACCAGGTGTTCAGGTCCACCGGTGTGTAGAAAATCCCGTACGCCGCATGGAGCACCAGCCCAAATCTCGGCAGGCTCTTCGCAATGCCCAGCCTTGGGGCAAAATCATGCTTGTTCGCGTACATCAGCCCCTTCGGGTATCCGTTCTCCCCTCCCTCGAAAACCGAGGGCACGCCGTTATTGAAGACCAAGTTCGTGTTCGTGTTGTCCCTATCCCACAACGGGGCCATAAACTCGTAGCGTACCCCTAGGCTCAGCGTCGTCGTGCGAGTAATCTGCCACGCATCCTCGAGGAACGCGGATGTTCCCCAGTTCTTCAAATTCATCTGCGGAATCCCGGCTTGGCGCTGCTTCACTGTTGGCAGACTGAGCAGCATGCTTGCCAGCCCCGATCCGGTGCCGTCGTTGAATCCGTCGTCCGTCGTGTATCCGTTCGTGTACTGGTAGTAGCCGCGATTCTGGAAGAAGCCCCACATCGGCCAGGTGTACCAGTGGTAGTTGCCGCCAAACTTGATGGCGTGCCGCCCGCGCTGCCAGGCGTACATGTCCCGGATCTCGTATGTCGTGTTCCACATGTGCATGGGCGTCGCCACGTAGGTGTCGCCAATCCCCGTGTACCCCTGCACCGCAAACCAAGGCGCACCCCATGCGTTCGGCCCGCCGAATCCCACGCCCTGAATCCCCAACTCACCCACGATGTTGTTCACCGCGTCGTTTTGCGACATGCGATACATGGACAAGCGCGAAACCGCAATCGTTGCCGTGTTCACCCTGTCGCTCGAAAGAACGTGGTTCCAGGAAATCACTCCTTGCTGCGAACGGTTGTCGAAGTTGGCCCCGAATCCCGGCATATTTTCCGAGGTGGAAGTTGTCCCGCTGCTCGGAGAGAATCCATTTTCATCGCCGATCGAGTAGCGCCCGAAAAGAGTGTCGCCACGTGAGAAATTGTGGTCGATGCGTATCGTGCCCTGGTCCTGAAGATGGGTTTCATTTCGTATATCCAGGTAATTGTTGGAATCCGCGCCGCCCCCCATCATGCTCATGTTCGGCATCGGGATGTACTTGAGCAGGAAAGCCTCGAGTTGCTGATTGATCCGGTCCGAGGGAATCTGATTGTTGGGAAACTGCGAACGCGTGTAGGGATAGTTCGTGGGGCCGGTCGGCTTGCTCGGATTATAGTCGGGATTAGGAACGGCGGTCGTAGGGTCGTAGATCTTGACGTTGCTCATACTGAAATCGCCCTGAATTTCCCCGGGTGTCGGCACCGTCAAAGTCTGCGCATCCGCCTGGGCCAGCCGCAATCCCTCATAGTTAACGAAAAAGAAGGTGTTCTTCCGAATTAGGGGCCCGCCCACGGATGCCCCATAATTGTTCTGCACCAGATGATTGTTCCCCATCGAGCCAAACGTGCTCGCATCAAAAGCCCCGTTGCGCAGGAATTCGTACAGTGTTCCGTGGAATTGGCTCGACCCCGAGTGCGTAACAATGTTGATTTGTCCGCCTCCTGCGCCACCCATGTCCGCAGTGTAGCTGCTCGTTTCCACCTGGAATTCCTTCACCGCGTCCGGCGATGGACTCAAATTCTGCGTGTTGAATGTGGGATCGGTGTTGGTGGCGCCGTCGAGCAGAAAAAAGTTGGCGTTCGGGCGGCTGCCACCGACGACCACAGCAGAGCGCTGGCCAGGACGCCAATAAAGGGGATTCGAGCTTCCAGTTTGCGCGCCGAAACCTACGTGAGCGCCCGGCACAGTGAGCACGAGGTCAATCAACATGCGTCCATTGAGGGGCAATTCGCGAATGGAAGTGGGTTCAACGACAGCGCCCACGCTTGCATCGGTCGTCTGCAATACTTCAGCGGCGGCCAATACCTGGACTCCTTCCTTGACGGAACCGACCATCAGGGTGATGTCCAAGCTTAGTTTTTGGCCTACCTCCAGCCGCAGGGATCGCTTTGCCGCTGCAAAACCGGGCGATTCGACTTTCAGTTCGTAATCATCGGGCAAGAGTGCTGAAGCCTCGAAAAGTCCGTCCTGGTTTGTCACCAAGCGCCGCACAGCGCCCGTGTTCGCGGCAGTGAGCTGAACCGTAGCCCCCACGACCGGGAGATGCTGCGGGTCGCTCACGACACCCGTGAGGACGGCGAAGTTGCTCTGGCCATACGCAGGCAGCGCGAGACCCAAAAGAATGAGAACGAGGCGGAATCGCTTCATGATGGTGGTTGTCCCTCCAGAAAAAATGCACGCTGAACGATGCATAGTGTTGCTTTCCGGATGCAAGGAGCGAACCGCTCGAGTAACACAAGTGGGGATTCGAGCCCTTGTTGTTTGAAACGCTAGCCCGGGAGAAAAGCGATAGCAATACTTGAAAAGTATTAGAAAGTGTCATTTTCTTTCGAATGCTTATGCGCCAGCCCGGAACTACCTCGGCTTGAGTTTTCAAGCTTGGCTATTAATTAGGTAGCGACTCTACTGACCCACACTGTCGGATAATCGGAAACTGACCCACAGGCTATCACTTGCCGCGAAAGCAAGATTTGCGGGGATTTGTTATTCTTGGTGGATATCGCTATGACGACTCAGGCTACCGCATTGACCCGGAAAGAACTGTTCCTGCGAGCTGCGCGTTGCGAACCTGTGCCGCGTCTTCCGGTGTGGATGATGAGGCAAGCGGGGCGTTACCTGCCGGAATACCGCGAGATTCGCGCGAAGCATTCGTTTCTGGAGGTTTGCAAAACGCCGGATCTGGCTGTGGAGGTGTCTCTGCAACCCTTCCGGCGGTTGGGCGTGGATGCGATCATTATTTTTTCGGACATTCTGATCCCCGCGGAAGCGATGGGCTTGCCGCTGGAATTGGGCGATGCCGGGCCGAA
>Ga0209517_10010902_pt1 | contig 10000 bp, 7 predicted proteins | sample PeaSoiMetSII2010_FD_187695 | JGI IMG/M metagenome (GOLD analysis project Ga0209517, IMG submission 187695) | Peat soil microbial communities from Weissenstadt, Germany - SII-2010 (SPAdes) (version 2) | ecosystem: Environmental > Terrestrial > Soil > Wetlands > Peat | place: Germany: Weissenstadt... | reverse complement strand
AGCGGGGCAGGGCCTTCGATTCTGGTGTTCCACGAGCGCGGCCATGAAGGCGTGTGCGAACTGGTACGCAAGGTTTTCTTGAGTCGCGGGCATAAGTCGGAGATCGTGTGCTCCGCGGTATCGCCGCGAGGGTACACCTTGGAATAGCAGTAACCGCTCGATGACTCTCGCGGCTCGGATAGATTTGCGGAGCCGCGACAGTTATGGAGCGGATGCGACACTGGACTCGTGTCCAATCGCCTCGCTCACGAAAAAAGTCCCTACCTGCTCCAGCACGCGCACAATCCCGTGGATTGGTATCCCTGGGGCCAAGCCGCGCTCGACAGAGCCCGTCAGGAAGACAAGCCCATTTTTCTATCGATCGGTTATTCCACCTGCCACTGGTGCCACGTCATGGAGCGCGAATCGTTCGAGAACGAGGACGTCGCGCGGGTCTTGAATGAGCACTTCGTTCCGGTGAAAGTGGACCGGGAAGAGCGGCCCGATCTGGACCGCGTTTATATGCTGTTCGTGCAGGCGTCGACCGGCAGCGGCGGATGGCCGATGTCGGTGTGGCTGACGCCGCAGGGCAAGCCGTTCTTCGGCGGGACGTATTTTCCGCCCGACACCCGTTACGGACGGCCAGGATTCCGCACGATTCTCGAGAGCCTCGCCCGGGCCTGGCGCGAGGATCGAGACAAGATCGAGCAATCCGGCGCGCAGGTGATCGAGCAGCTCAGGCAGTATAGCCAGGCTGGCGGGAGCCCGAGCACCATCGGGCAGCACGTGCTCGATTCCGCTTTTTTCGCCTTCCGCAGATCCTTCGACGCGCGCCTGGGCGGATTCGGCTCCGCCCCCAAGTTTCCGCGCCCCAGCGTACTCAATTTTCTTCTGCGCTATGGGGCCGCCACCGGGAATGACGAAGCACGCGACATGGTCCTCGTCACCTTGCGTGCGATGGCCAAGGGCGGGATGCATGATCAGCTCGGCGGGGGATTTCACCGCTACTCGGTCGACGAAAACTGGTTCGTTCCGCACTTCGAAAAGATGCTGTACGACCAGGCGCAGCTCGCGATTTCCTATCTGGAGGCGTACCAGATCACCGGCGACACGCAGTACGCCGAGGTTGCCAGGGACATCTTTACCTATGTCTTGCGCGACCTGACGAGCCCGGAAGGCGGATTCTATTCGGCCGAAGATGCCGATAGCGCAACCGATCCTACTCGGACGAAGGAAAAGTCCGAAGGCGCGTTCTACATCTGGAGCTATCAGGAAATCGTGGATGTCTTGGGCGAGCAGGACGCGGCGGTCTTCAGCCGGCACTTCGGCGTGAAGGCGAACGGCAATGTGGACGAAGATCCGCACCGAGAGTTTACCGGCCGCAATATTCTCTATCAGGCCGAAGACAAGAAGGAAGTCCCGGGTTCGGCGCAGTTGTTGGAAGTCCGCTCGCGCCGTCCGCGTCCGCATCTCGACGACAAAATCCTGGGCGGCTGGAACGGACTGATGATTTCGGCTTTCGCCAAAGGCGCGCAGATCTTGGGCGATCCGCGCTACGAACAAGCGGCGCGCGACGCACGGAATCTCCTCCATCAGCACTTGTGGCGCGAGGCCGATTCCACCCTCCTTCGGCGCTATCGTGACGGCGACGCGGCCATCGAAGGGTTCCTGGATGACTATGCATTCTTGATCCATGCGCTCGTGGATCTGTATGAGACTGCCTTCGACCCGGCGGATCTGGCCTGGGCTGCGCAGCTCGCCGAGCGCGCCATAGAGCTGTTTCAGGATGCTGAAGGCGGCGGATTCTTCAGCTCGCCGGCGAATCAAAGCGATCTGGTGCTTCGCCTCAAGGACGATTACGACGGCGCGGAGCCTTCGGGCAACTCGATCATGGCTCTGGCGCTCCTGCGCCTGGCGCGTATCACGTTTAAGAACGACGGACGAGACGATTTCCGGACCGCGGCGGAGCGGACCCTGGAAGCATTCTCGGGACGGATGCTGGCGGCCGGCGCCGGATTGCCGCAAATGCTGGTGGCGCAGATGTTCGCCATGGGCAAGCCGATGGAGATCGTGCTGGCGGGACCCCACGCCGGGTTTCCCTATCTGCTGGCCGAGATCCGGCGGCGATTTCTGCCCAACGCCGTGGTCATGCAATCGTCTGAAGCGCCTGAAGCCATGCCGCCGGTGGACGGCCTGGCCACGGTCTACGTTTGCGAAAACTACGCGTGCAAGCTGCCGGTGACCGAGATCCAACCTCTCTCGGAATTATTGGGCGCGGAATTACTACAATAGAGGTCTATGGAGAGACCAGGAGCAACAACACTACGAGGAAATCCGCTGACGGTGCTGGGTCCGGCCTTGAAGCCGGGCGAAAAGGCGCCGGATTTCAAAGCGGTCGACGATTCACTCAAAACGGTGGATCTGGCGGGTACGGGCAATGGCATCCGGATTTTTAGCGTGGTCCCTTCGCTCGATACGCCGGTCTGCGACGCGCAGACCAAACGGTTCAACGAAGAGGCGGGCAAGCTGCCCGGCGTGAAGATCTACAGCTTCAGCATGGATCTTCCTTTCGCCCAGAAACGTTGGTGCGGAGCCTACGGCGTCGACCATGTAAAGATGGTTTCCGACCATCGCGACGGATCCTTCGGGCAGGCCTATGGGACGCTCATCAAGGACCTTCGGATCATGAGCCGGGCGATCTTCGTGATCGACAATAACAACGTGATCCGCCACGTGGAGTACGTGAAGGAAGTGGCCGATCACCCCGACTATGAGGCGGCGCTGTCGGCAGCCCGGGCGGCCGCCAGCGGAGTCGCGTCCGCTTAGTTCGCTCCGCGCCCTGTCTTCATAGACGCGACGATGGTACTGGTTCGGACAAGATTTCTTCCATTCGGTTGGTTTTCCGTATTGGGGTTGGCCTAAGCATGAGCGACGTCACATTCGGGACTTGGAGTGCCGCGGCGACCCCGGTAACCATAGAGTATTCGCTGGTGGTGATAGAGGAGATCCGGCACGAGGTCGCCGAAGGATTCCAGAAGCTTTCGCGAGGCGGAATCGAAGTGGGCGGCGTGCTCTACGGTGTTCATGACGGGCGAACCGTCCGAATCATGGCGATTCGTCCGGCGGTTTGCGAACACGCTGCAGGTCCGACCTTTCGTCTCTCCGAGCGGGACCGAGTATCGCTGCACGACCAGATTCGCCAGGATCGGGAAGATCCCCGGTTAGACGGCTTGGTGTGCGTCGGTTGGTACGTTTCACACACTCGCACGGACATCACCCTGACCGAATCCGACCAGGAGATCTTTTCCAGCTATTTCGCCCAGCCTTGGCAGCTAACTCTAGTAGTGCGGCCGAGCCGGGGCGGAAACATGCGCGCCGGGTTTTTTGTGAGGGAGCCAGACGGGACTGTAAACGCGACCCAGAGCTACCTGGAGTTCAACTTTCCGGACCGGTTGGCCGCGGCCTTTGATCATCGCGCGGAGCATCGCGGACCTTCCGCCGAGCGTGAGCGTCCGCGCGAGCGTGAGCGTGAACGTGAGCGTCCAGACCCGGAACATCGCGGCGCCCCGCGCGTTACGCGCCCCCCGAACCCGCCCGCCGTGGCCGCGCAGGAGATCCGTCCAATTCCGCAGCCTTCGGTGCCGATTCCGTCCTCCGGCATGACGACGCTGTTCGGAGAGCCGGCACGAATCCCAGTTGTGGAGCCGGTCGATTACGCCAAGCCCGGACTTTCTAAACCTGATTCGGCTAAAAGCAGTTCAGCGAAGAAGAAGTGGTTCGGGCTCGTGGCCGGCTTGATCATCATCGCGGCGCTGGCGGTAGTGGGCGCACGCTACCTGGCATTCGATCTGCCGAATGAACCCATCGCACTGAACGTGCTGGAGCGAGAAGGGCAACTGGATATCGAATGGAACCGCCAAGCCGCGCCCGTGTCCAAGGCCGTTGGCGGCACCCTGGAGATCGCCGACGGCTCGCAAACCCGGACCATTCCTCTGAAGCCCAGTGACCTGGCGCTGGGAAAGTTCTCCTACAAACGCGATACGGGGGACATTCAGGTGCGGATGATCGTCGAAGCCGCCGACGGGAAAAAGGTGCAGGAAGCGTCGCGTTTTCTCGGTCCGCCCCCTGCTCAGGCCAACACGGAGGAGCTCAAGACGCTACAGCAGAAACGGGACGATCTGGAGGCGGAAGTGTCCCGCCTCAAGCAATCCAACGATCAGCAGGCGCAGCGGATCCAGCAACTCGAGCGCACCTTGAAGATCCTGCAGACCAGACAGGGGAACTAGGCGAGGTGCAGTTTCGTCCGGGCCCGCCCATGCTCATTCCTATTTACCAGGTGGATGCCTTCGCCGGCGCCCTCTTTCGCGGTGGGCTTTTTTCGGGTAACCCAGCCGCGATCTGTCCTCTGGAACGATGGCTCGACGATGAGACTCTCCAGGCGATCGCCGCGGAGAACAACTTGTCGGAGACGGCCTTCTATATTCCAAACGGAGTCCGCCAGAACGGACGCTATCGTCTGCGTTGGTTCACTCCGGCCGTGGAGGTCGACCTGTGCGGCCATGCCACGCTGGCTGCGGCTCACGTGATTCTGGAGCTCAGGAAGGAGATCCAGTCGTCGCAGGTCGTTTTCGATTCGCGCAGCGGCGAATTGGCTGTAACCCGTGAAGGGGATCTTTACGTCCTGGATTTTCCGTCGCGCTATCCGCAGGAGTGTGCCGATGATCCGGTGCTGTTCGAGGCGTTAGGCGCGCGGCCGGCCGCATTCCTCCGCACGGGCGACTGCTTCTGTGTATTCGAAACCGAGGATCAGATCCGGTCGCTGAAGCCGGATATGAGCAAGCTCGCGGCGGTGGACTGCCGCGGGATCATCGTCACGGCTCCGGGCACCGATTGCGATTTTGTCTCGCGCTTCTTTGCCCCGCGCGCCGGTATCCCAGAGGATCCGGTGACCGGCAGCGCGCATACTAACTTGATTCCCTACTGGTCCCGTAGACTGGGGAAAAAGAAGCTATTTGCGCGCCAGATTTCGCCACGGGGCGGCGAATTATGGTGTGAGGACCGGGGCGCTCGAGTCGGGATCGGCGGCCGCGCGGTAAAATACTTAGAGGGGCAGATCGCGGTTCCCTGCCAAATGGGTGTAACTACTTTCCGATCAGGGGCATCTGAACGATTATGAGAAAACTAGCTATGTTGCTGTTCTTGGCCGGCGCGGGGTCCGCCTGGGGACAATTGTTCGAAGTATGGTTCAACGGCGGGGAATCGCTGATGTCCAACAAGGGGCTTGGAACCACCAATGTCGACGCCAATGGAAATGCCCTCCCCGGGGCAACGCAGAATGACGTGCAGCTTGGGGATGGCTTCCGTTTCAGCTTTCGCATGACCCTTAACAACGAGAGTCATTTCGGCCACGAGGTCCAGTATGCCTACAGCCGGACTTCACTCACGGTTCCGGCACAGCCTGGTACTCCGGCAACATTATTTACGGCTGCCATACCTGGTACGCCGGCTTCCAGCCAGGGCATGGCAATTCATCAGGGCGGGTACAATTTCCTGCTCTATGCGACGAATGAGGGCACCCGCATCCGTCCCTTCGCCACCGCAGGCGTGGGGTTCGCCAACTATGTGCCGCCGGGATCTTCGGCCGCCTCGGGCGGAGGATCCAACAAGTTCGGATTCAACTACGGAGGCGGTGTTAAAGTGCGCGTGACGCATTTGTTCGGTTTGCGGCTGGATGTCCGCCAGTACACCACACCCAAACCGTTCAATCTGGCGCTGGCCTCGGGCTGGTTGCGTCAGACGGAAATATCCGCGGGATTCGGCGTCATTTTCTAAAAGTCTGGGTAGGACAGGCGATCTGGTCGCCTGTCAGTCCGTGGCAGGTAGAATAAAAGCAAATGTACCCGAACATGTTGCGGCGAGTCAGTCCGGCAGCGGGGCTTCTCCTGCTGGCGGCGCTCGGTTTGCCCAAGGCTGCGTTCGGGCTCGATCCGAACCGCAAACTTACGCAGTACGTTCACCGGATCTGGCAGTACCAGCAAGGCTTGCCGCAGGGGGCCATCCTCGATATTTTTCAAACCCGGGAAGGGTATCTGTGGCTGGCCACGCAAACCGGCTTGGTGCGCTTCGACGGTGTACGCTTTCAGGAAGCGGAAGACATCATTCCAGGCGCTCCGCCGAATCTGTGGGTCCGGGCCGCGCTGGAAGACCCACAGGGAAGGCTGTGGCTCGGGTCCAACGAATCGGGGATTTACCGCCTCGGACCCGACGGCGTGAATCAATACACCACGGCGCAAGGGCTTCCGTCCAACGTCATCCAGTGCCTGGTTCCAGGACGCGACGGTGTGGTGTGGGTGTGCACCGAGAATGGCCTGGCTCGCATGGATATTTCTCGCGGCGAGCCCCGGATTCAGGTTCCCCAAGGATTAACGATCGAGAATGTCCGCGCAGCTTGCGAGGATTCGAGCGGCACCCTTTGGGTAGGAGGCGATGGAGCTCGGGTCGCGCTACTAAGTGACGGCCGGTTCACCTCCCGCCCGCTCAAGGGAATTCCGGCGTCTGCCTCGGTTCGCAGCCTGCTGTGCGCCGGAGACACGGTCTGGGCCGGGACCAGCGACGGACTGATCCGGATTCGCGGCGCTGATCGAACCGGCCCTGATCGAACCAATGATGAGCGTCTGTTCGCCGTGAAGGACGGCTTGGCCGACAATTTTGTTTTTTCCCTGGCGCAAGGCTCCGCCGGAACCATATGGATCGGCACTCGTAACGGCTTCAGCCGGCTGCGGGATGGCGGCTTCGACAGCTTCCGGCCCCAGGATGGGTTATCCCAGAGCACTGCCGTCGCGATGTTTGAAGATCGTGAAGGAACCCTGTGGGTGGGCACCAAACGCGGCTTGAACCAATTCGTGGACGGGCGCGGCGTGCCCTACACCGTCAGCGAAGGACTTCCCAGTAATGAAGCGGGACCCGTGCTCGAAGACCGCACGGGCGCGATCTGGGCCGGCACCTTGGATCGCGGGCTGGCGCGCTTTGACGGGAAGGTATTCCGGTCTTTGACCATGCGCGACGGGCTGGCCTCCAACACCGTATTCGCGCTCGCCGAGGACCGCGATGGTTCGCTGTGGGTGGGCACTCAAAACGGGCTGAACCAATTGCGCGATGGCCGTGTGGTGGAAACCTACAACGTCCAGCGCGGTCTTCCGGGAAACTTGATCCGGAGCCTGTATCAGGATCGCGCGGGAGTGTTGTGGGCGGGGACCGAAAAAGGCCTGGCGGCATTCCGCGGCGGGCGCTTCGAGACTGCGCCCCAAGCGCCGCAGGCCGCCGTCGTGGCTCTGTCGGAAGATCGCGAAGGACACATCGTACTGGCGACCGAGCGCGGCGTGTACCAGGGTATGCCGGGGGGCTTCCGCGAGATCAAGCTCAATGGAAGCGCGATCCGGCCCGTGAACACACTCTATCGCGATGCCGACGGTCTACTGTGGATGGGACTGAACGGCGGCGGGCTGCGCTTACTGAATGGCACCGAGATCACCAGTTTCCTGGGTCGCGACGGACTGTACGACGGCGAAATCTATGGGATCGTGCGCGACGATCAGGATCGCTTGTGGATGGCGTGCAGCCGGGGAGTCTTCTCCGTGCCGCGCGGCGAGCTCCTCCAGTTCGCGGCCGGCAAGATCAAGAAAGTAACCAGCGCTACTTACAGTCCGATGGACGCGCAGCGCGTCATCGAGGGACAATCCGGCGTGGCGCCGGTGCTTTCGAGAACCCGCGACGGACGTCTGTGGTTCGCCACCATTCGCGGATTGCTGATGCTCGATCTCAGCCACTGGCAACGGGAAGCTTCGGCTCCGCTGGTGGTGATCGAGAACCCCATCGTCAATGGCCATAGGGAAACGCCGAACCGGATCGGACAGTTGCCGCCCGGGCAAAAGAACATCGAGTTCAATTACGCGGGGCTGGCCTATTATCTGCCGACGCGTTTGCGCTTCCGCTACATGCTGGAGGGGTACGACCGCGACTGGATCGACGCCGAAAACCGGCGCGAGGCTTTTTACACCAATTTGCCGCCCCGCTCGTTCCGCTTTCGAGTGACGGCCTGCAACGTGGACAATGTGTGCAGTGAGCAAGGCGCCACTGTGGCGTTTTCCCTGGCGCCGTTTTTTTATCAACGGACCTGGTTCTGGCCGCTGGTGGCGGTGGCGATCGCGGGTTTGGGATGGCTGGTGTACCAGTTGCGCATCCGGCGCCTGCGGGAACGCTACGACCTGATCCTGGCCGAGCGCAGCCGCATCGCGCGCGAACTGCACGACACACTGATTCAAGGCTTCTCCGGCATCACCATGGCGATGCAGGCGCTGGCCGGACGCCTGCGCTCCTCGGGCGAGCGGGAGGCGCTGGAGGATATTATTCGCGACGCTGCCACGTGCCTGCGCGAGACACGCCAGTCGGTCGCGGGGCTGCGCGCCGGACACGACGCGGAGTCGGGCTTGGCTGCGGCGATAGGCTCCGCCGCTCGCGAGATCACCGACACTAAGGACGTCCGGCTCAAAATCAAGCTGGATAAAGTCACGCGCAGGTTGCCCGCGGAGGTGGAATACAACCTGCTGCGCATTGCCAGCGAAGCGATATCCAATTCGGTGAAGCATTCCGGCGCGCGGAACATCGAAGTGGCCCTGGAGTCGACACCCGAAGCGCTGCGGCTTACCGTGCATGACGACGGGTCGGGTCTTGGGAAAGACGGCGCGGCGCTGCGGCCGGGCCATTACGGAATTATCGGCATGAAGGAACGCGCCACGCAGATCGGCGCGGAACTGGAACTGCTGAGCGAGCCGGGCCACGGCACCACCGTTTCCGTACTGTTGCCGGCGGGCCGGGCCGCGGCTCCGGCCGAAAAAGCCGAGAAGGTTGAAACACTGCAATGACTCCTACTGCAACGACTCCGACAACGACCACGCCGATCCGCGTCCTGTGCGCCGACGATCATCCGCTGGTGCGCAAAGGGATCGCCTCCATCCTGGCCAATGAAACCGACGTGATCCTAGTGGGCGAGGCCGGCAGCGGTCAGGAAGCCGTGGACCAGTTCCGAAAATTGAAGCCGGACGTGGTCCTGATGGACCTGCGGATGCCGGGAATGAACGGAATCGAGGCCACGCGCATTATTCGCAGCGAGGCGCCGGAGACCAAGATCATCGCGCTCACCAGCTATGACGGCGATCAGGACATCTATCGCGCCATTGAAGCCGGCGTGCGCGGATATATTTTGAAAGAAATGGTTCACACGGAAGTCTTGCGCGCCATTCGTACCGTGCATGCGGGCAAACGCCTGATGCCGGCGGAAGTGGCCGAACGTCTCAGCGAGTACTTCCCGCAAATGGCCCTGACGCCGCGCGAAGTCGAAGTCCTGCGCTTTGTGGCCAAGGGCATGGCGAACAAAGAGATCGCCCACCAGCTCGGCACCGCCAGCGGAACGATCAAGATGCACATCCAGAACATTCTGGCGAAGCTGGATGCATCCGACCGCACCCATGCCGTGACGATCGCTTTGGAACGGGGAATCCTGCATCTCGATTTCTGACATCGAAACGCTCCGGTTGCGACTGCGCCGCTGGCGGCCAGAGGATCTGGAGCCGTTCGCCGCGCTGAATGCCGATCCCGAAGTGATGGAGCACTTTCCGTCCACGCTTTCACGCCAGGAAACCGCCGAGGCGATTGGCCGGGTGGAGAAGCACTTCGACGATCGGGGCTATGGCTTCTGGGCAGTGGAAGTGCCGGGTCAAGCGCCCTTCATCGGGTTTATCGGTCTCGCGGTGGTGTCCTTCGAGTCGTCTTTTACACCGTGCGTGGAGATTGGATGGAGGCTGGCGCGTCCCTGGTGGGGACAAGGCCTAGCGACCGAGGGAGCGCGTGCCGCGCTGGCGTACGGATTCGAGCGCTTGAGTCTACCCGAGATCGTTTCGTTCACGGTACCGGGCAACGTCCGCTCACGCCGCGTGATGGAGAAGCTCGGGATGCGATATTCGCA
>Ga0209517_10010899_pt1 | contig 10002 bp, 9 predicted proteins | sample PeaSoiMetSII2010_FD_187695 | JGI IMG/M metagenome (GOLD analysis project Ga0209517, IMG submission 187695) | Peat soil microbial communities from Weissenstadt, Germany - SII-2010 (SPAdes) (version 2) | ecosystem: Environmental > Terrestrial > Soil > Wetlands > Peat | place: Germany: Weissenstadt... | reverse complement strand
ACTGCACCGGCAGCTGAGCGCCACACTGGCGGCGCTCGGGCGCAACCGGGCGGCGCGCAACCGTCAACAGGCAGCAAGGGCGCGGCATGATATGCGCGCCTGGCAAGTCGAGCGCCGCAAGCGCACGCGGCACCTGATCGAACTGGGCGGCCTCGTCGTCAAGGCTCGTGTGGTGGACCTGACTGGAGATGATCGCGCCATCATCCTCGGCGCGCTGCTCTGGATGGCAGACAAGCTCAAAAGCAATCAAGGCGAACAGGCGCGAGCGCTCTGGGCCGCAAAGGGAAAGGAGGCATTCGCTTTGGAACGGGCGACAGATGCGCCCACCATCTCGCAGGAAACGCCGCAGGATCGGGCATGACCGATGGCGGGCGGCGCGGAGACTCCAAATATCGCAGCGCTGCCCGCCATCGCGCGGCTTGGCGCCTGTAAATCGGCGCGGGGTCCCTACGCCGATCGGCGCGTTAAGCTATTGATCCAATTTGCGGTGGAGGGGTCACACTCGGGCGCTTATTCACAGCCCGGCGCGTGATTGCGCAAACGGTTCCGATCCTTGGTCATTCGAGAGCGAGGTGCGAAGCAACTGGGCAGCACGTGGATGCTTATACCTACTATCGTTGCACCCGGACGAAGCTCGTCGCGCCGGGCACTACGTAAATCGACGTATTGCTGCAATGCACCAGATGCCCAATCATCCCACGTTCGTAGGTTACGACCTTGGTCCGTCGAAACCGGGCAAATCCGGACGGATGTCTTTGGAGCAGCGAGCAACAGAAGGTCTTGAATCCCCAATCGGCCGGAAAGTCGTGCTCGGCGCGGCAGTCCTTGCAGCCGTTTCGGCAACCGCAGGCGCCACGGTCACCTACGCCGGAATGATGGGGCCGTATTTCTGGATTGCAATCGGTGGCGCGCTAGGGACCACGGGGCGCTATTGGCTGTCTGGCGTGGTTGCGCGACTGATGGGCGAGACGTTTCCGTGGGGGACACTCCTCATCAACGTGACCGGCTCCCTTGTCATCGGACTCTTCGCCACGCTCACCGGTCCGGACGGACGCATCTTTGTCGGGTCGACGGCACGCCAATTCGTTATGATCGGCCTTTGCGGGGGTTACACGACGTTTTCCTCCTTCAGCTTGCAGACGCTCAGTTTGATGAATGATGGAGAATGGTTCCAGGCTGGCGCAAATATTGTCGCGTCGGTCGTGCTCTGCCTCGTGGCGGTATGGGTGGGGCATGCCTTGGCCGTTGCTATCAACATGGCAAGATTGGTCTGACTCCCGTCTCCTCCTATTACCGCGCCACGTGATGCACTGGTCGTGAGCGCAGGGGAGGCGTGAGCGTAGGGAACGCAAGTTACGCAGCTAGACGTATCGGCCTGAGCGCCGCTGTTGACGTTCAAATCCCCGGTGCCGCAGTCGCAGTTCCCTGATCGCGCCTCGCGCCTCGCTGGTCGTAAGCGCTGCATAGGCGCGTAGCGCGGTGGAAACCTGCCTATTGCGATTTCCCGGCTTCCAGGCGCCTTGGGCGCGCTTCGTCAAGGCGAGAAGTAGGAGTTGACGCAGATTGCTACGAAGAAGGTCTGATGAATGGGTCTTTATGACTCTTAGCGACTACGAATCAGTAATTGCCCCGCGGCTAGCGGTTGATACCAGCTTGATGTACTTGGCGAGCACCCCGGCGGTGTAGCGAGGCTTGGGCGCTTTCCATGCTTTCCTTCGTCGGGCGAGCTCCTTTGCTAGAACGTTCAGTTGGATGAGGCGCTTCTTGGCGTCGATGGTGATCGAGTCACCTTCCTTCACCAGAGCGATCACTCCGCCCTCATATGCTTCCGGTGCGACGTGGCCGACGACCAATCCCCAGGTTCCGCCGGAGAAGCGACCATCGGTGAGAAGACCTACTGAGGCGCCGAGCCCTTGTCCGATCAGGGCGGAGGTCGGCGCAAGCATTTCTTGCATACCGGGGCCGCCCTTTGGACCCTCGTAGCGGATCACGACCACATCGCCCTCTTTGATCTTCTTGGCCATGATCGCCCTCAGACATTCCGGTTCGGAGTCGAAGACACGAGCGGGGCCGGTGATCGATGTCTGCGTCAACCCAGTGATCTTGGCGACGCAGCCTTCCGGCGAAAGATTGCCCTTCAAAATAGTAAGATGCCCTTGTTTGTATACGGGATTGGACCAGGGGCGGATAACGTCCTGATCCCCGCGAGGCTCAGCAGGAACGCCGCTCAGCATTTCGGCCATGGTCTTGCCGTGGATGGTCATACAATCGCCGTGCAGGACGCCGTTGACGAGCAGCATTTTTAGCACTTGCGGGACGCCGCCAGCGGAATGGAAATCCGTTGCAACATATGGACCCGAAGGCTTTAGATTGCAGAGCACCGGCACCTTGCGCCGCACCCGCTCGAAGTCGTCGATCGTCCATCTCACGCCCGCCGCACTGGCGATGGCGAGATAGTGGAGCACCGCATTGGTCGAGCCGCCGGTCGCCATGACGAGCGCCACCGCATTCTCGATCGACTTTCTGGTAATGATGTCGCGCGGCTTCAGGTCTTTGCGAACCGCCTCAACCAGAACGCGTGCAGACTCGGCCGCGGAGTCGGCCTTTTCGCGATCGGGCGACGCCATCTGCGATGAGCCGAGCAGGCTCATGCCAAGCGCTTCGAACGATGAGGACATTGTGTTTGCGGTATACTGGCCGCCGCACGCACCTACCGACGGACAGGCGTTCTTTTCGATGCCCTCGAAGTCTTCCTTCGACATCTTGCCGGCGGTGAACGCACCCACCGCTTCGAACGGACTGACGATCGTGAGCTTCTCTCCCTTCCAGAAGCCTGGCTTGATGGTGCCGGCATACACGAAGATTCCCGGCACGTTGATACGCGCCAACGCCATCACGCTTCCCGGCATATTTTTGTCACAGCCGCCGACCGCAACCACACCGTCCATTTGCTGGCCTTGAACCGCAACTTCGATTGAATCGGCAATGACCTCTCGCGATACCAGCGAATACTTCATCCCTTCGGTGCCCATGCCGATTCCATCGGTCACGGTCGGGAAACCGAAGACCTGCGGCATTGCTCCAGCCTCCCTGACGGCCTCCATCACGCGATCCACCAGAGGCTGGATGCCGGCATTGCAGGGGTTCATTGTAGAGTGGCCATTTGCCACGCCGACAATAGGCTTCTCGAAGTCATCGTCTTTGAAGCCCACGGCACGCAACATCGCACGGTTGGGGGAGCGGGCTACGCCTGCGGTAATCAGTTGGGAACGCCTATTGAGCTTTGTCACCTCTATGTCCTTCCCGGGAGGCCGTCATTGCAACTCCGTCATCGACGCGGATCGCATTGAACCCATTGGCGGCGCCACAGGAGCCGTTCGTTCGACCCGCCCTCACGACGAAACTTTGCAATCTTCCGCTTGCTTATGGCCGATTCGTCATTTCAGGTCCGTATTGCAGCACCTGGACCTTTTCGATCGTCACCAGGCCGCTCGACATCATGGTATCCAGCACCGGAAGAAACGTGTCGATCTTCACTTGAGTATCGACGATCTCGACCACGACAGGCAAATCTTGCGAAAGACGCAGTATCTTGGTGGTGTGGATGTGTGTTGAATGGCCAAATCCGACGTGCCCTCGAAGGACTGTTGCACCCGCGAGATGCATCTCACGCGCCTTCAGTACAATCGCCTCGTGCAGCGGCAGGTGGCCGACCTTGTCATTTTCGCCAAAGAATATTCGGAGCAAAACAGCGTCTCGGGGCAGCTGCATAATCAAATCCACTTCATACCGTTGAGGTTTGAGGCAAGCATACTGCCACCCCATACCGCGATCAGACACAAGGCAACCGAAAAGATGATATTGGAGCCCGCATAGAGCCATTCGCCATCGTTCATCAGATTGAGCGTTTGCAAACTAAATGAAGAAAACGTCGTGTATCCACCGCAAATTCCGATCATGACGAACTGGCGCGCAGTCGACCCGACGAAGATGCGCCCGTCCGGACCGGTGAGCGTGGCGAAGAATCCGATGACAAGAGAGCCGGTCACGTTGATGAGGAGTGTCCCCCACGGAAATGTCTCGCCAATCGTTCGCGCGACCACGCCAGAAAGCCAATAGCGCCCCGTGGTTCCCAATGCGCCTCCAATTGCTACCCAAAAATAAATCATCTTAGATCTTTATCCATTGTTAAGTGGCTCCTCGGGCCTTCTGAAGGGCGGGGTCCGGCGAAGGGCTGTCGTCACTTTACGACCAATACCGGACAATGGGCGAGTTGCACAATCCGATCGGCGCGGCTGCCGATTAGCCGCTCGTACAGCGCCGAATGGCCGGTTGCACCGATGACGAGCAGCTCAGCCTTGAGCTCCTTGGCAAGTTCGACGATGTCCCGCACAGGATGTCCGGCCACGACATGGGTTTGAAGCTTGACATGATTTCCTTCGGCCTCTGCCCGCGCTCGCTGCAAAACCTTGTGAAAGCGTCGCGCGGCCGTTCCGGTCTCCTGCCGAACCTCTTCGATGAATTCCGGCATGTAGTCGATCTCTTCCACGCACACCATGTGGAGTTCAGAGTTATTTTGTCTTGCTATTGAGAGCGCCAGGGCGAGCGCGTGAAAGGCATGCTCGGAGCCGTCGTTGGCGTGCAGGATCTTCCTGAACATAGCATCCTCCCGTGTCACTCCGCTTTTCGTGTAACCGGTCGAAGCTGCGTGACTTCTCCGCGATCGTCGGAAGCGCGCTCCGACTCGGCCTCTGGCAAGAGGTGGTGTGGGAGATAGTACGCATTGGCGATCACCGTGGGGATAACGGCGCTCGCGATCACCGCTGCAACCAGCGCCGAATACTGGCCTTGATTGATAATACCGTGCGACAGCCCGAAAAGGGAGGAGATGGTGCCGAATGTCAACCCTGTCGACATCAACAACGTCGTGTACATCGCCTCCTTGTTTGGAGACCCAAAGAATTTCGTGACCGGATAAACGCCCACGACCTTCGTGGCGATCTTGACGACAAGAAAGAAGATGAAGGCTGCAGGCGCCGCGACAAGAGCCGGTATTGAGACGAACGAGCCGGCGCGGATAAAATAGAATGGCGTCAGTAGTCCGAACGTAAGCGTGCGCAATCGCCGTACCAGGGCATGATCCTTGCCGACAGTCCCTGCAAGCACCATCCCAATGAGATAGGCGGGAAGCACGGCCTCGCTGTCGGCCCAGGTTGCGAGCGCGCCCATCCCAAGCAGGCAGAGAAGCAGGAACTTAGTCTCCAGTTCCGAGGGGCGGCCTCCGTACATTCGGAAGAAGCGAGGCGTGAGCCACGGGAGGACGACGAAGACCACGACGCCGACGCTGAGGAAGACCATCGTCTTCATCGTGAATGGCGCGAAGATCAAGCCGAGCGCGACGACTGTGCCGAGGTCAGTGACGAAGCACGCCGCCAGCACGGTCTTGCCGTACTCGGTGGTGTTGAAACCGAACTCGATCATGACGGCATAGACGACAGCGACCGAAGTCGTCGACATGGCGACGCCGGCAAGCCAACTCGGCATCACCTCCCATCCGAGCAAATAATGCGCCGCCGCCGCGCATCCCAGGAACGGAAAAAAGAAGCTCGCAAGCCCGACCGCAGCGGCCTCCTTCCACTTCCGTCTGAAAATCACTGGGTCGAGTTCCGCTCCCGCAAGGAAGGTCAGCACGATTGCACCGATACCGGAAAGAAACTTGACCCATGACTCGTCAGTGCCCAATACGGCTGACCCGATGACGGCGCCGATAATCAATTGGGCGATCGTGCCGACGACGATCTCCGACAGAGCAGTGGAAATCCGGAACCAGATCGACAGCAGGCTCGCGACCAGAGCGAGTCCCAACCACAATGCCGCAAGGGCCCAAACGCTAGTCATCTGGAAGTCTCCCGCTCGTTACTGCAGCCGCTGGCGCGCTTCAAGAAATTTGAATCAGCGTTCATGGCGGTCATCATGGCAGGCGCTCGGACCTTGAGCGGAAGGTGTATTCCGTCGCCGCTGTAAGGATGCCCAGGAGCACCAGGGTTGCGCAGAGTTCTTGCGATGCTTCGAATACATACGCAAACCTCACCGTGATGGCGACCGCGATGAAAACCGAAATTGTGAAGCCATGATCTGTCAGCAGCGCTCGCAAGCAACGCCTCCTCATTTGGACCGCGCACGACATGCCTCCGCGGCCCCCTCTTGGCCGCGTGCCCAAGTCTAATGCCTGGTGTAGTGGGAGCCGGGCAAGCTCCTACCGACGCCAAGCGTCCGGTAGGAGTCATCAGCCTCACGGCGGTTGTTGGGGGACCCCATCCCCTGTAAGTTGTTCAATTCTACCGATGATTTGAGCTGTGGCAAGCTCAAAAGAGTACCGCTCCGACAATCAGCACAACCAGCATCGTGACGAGGACGTAAGCCGCATAGGCGTTGACGTGCCCGACGTGCATCTTCCGCGCGATAGCCGCGGCATGCCCCATGGATGCGATCAAGGGGTCAAGCACCAGCCGGTCGACGACGTGAACTTCCGTGCGGTTCCGCTTGATCGCCGTCCGAAAATGCTCGGCGACGGCCTCAACGCTGTCCTCGCTCGCCGCGGGCTGGAGGATCGCCTCGAAGATGACGCGCACCGGATTCGAAAATCCCGTAGCCGTGTAGGTTGTCTGTGGCCAGAGGTGGCGCAACCCACCAGCCCAAACGGGGCCGCGGCTTAGTAGCCGGCGGCGGGACAACAGCCGGAAAGCGATGAAGACGGCAGCGAGAATCGTGGCAAAAGCGACAAGCGTAAGCGATGTCGACATTGCAAACACGACCGGATTTTGTTCTTCGCCGCGGTGGAGGACGACGAGACCGCGTCCTGGCAAAGCGCCGCCGCCGATCTGGGCTCCGAGATCATGAAATTCGGTAACGAATTTCGCCGGGAGATTTTCTCGCCGCTGCAGATCAACGTTGAAGAATGGTGGCACCAGCGCGGCCGACGCGCTCATGTGTGTAATGGGAACGACGGCTCGATCAATGGCCGGAATGACATAGGTGGGTAAAATGCCCAGCAGTATGCACAACGCGGCAAGCAGCGCGAGCGGTGCCCTGGTTCCAACACGAGCTTCGGTCGCGTGCGCCGCGCCCTCTGATCGAGGCATGCCAAGAAATCCCATGACAAAAACTTTGGCGAAGCAGGTAACGGCCAGTCCTGCAGTCAAGGCTAGCAGCGCCCCCGAGATGGCGAATGCTACCTTGATGGGCGTAGATGACAAGACCGCCGACCGGAGTATCGTTTGGAGCGTCAACCACTCGCTGACGAAGCCATTCAGCGGGGGCAACGCCGAAATGGACAAGACACCGACGAGAAAGAAGGCGCTCGTCCAGGGCATCTTGCGAGCGATGCCACCGAGACGGTCAAGATCGCGGGTGCCGGTTCCCGCTTCAACGGCGCCGGTTCCGACGAAAAGCAATGCCTTGTAAACCGAGTGATTGGCGAGGTGATAAAGTGCGGCGATCAAGGCGATGCCTGCAATGATAGCATGGCCGCTCGCCTGGAACGTCAAGGCGGCGCCGATGCCCGCGGCGATGATGCCCATGTTCTCGATCGTGCTGTGCGCGAGAAGGCGCTTCATCTCGGGTTGGACGGTCGCGTAGAGAATTCCGATCAGCGCGGAAATGCTGCCGATGATGAGCACAACCAAGCCCGGACCGCTTCCCGTCACGGGTCGCAGGTCGAAGTTTAACCGGATGATTCCGTAGATGCCGAGATTGACGATCACTGCCGAAAGGAGCGCGGACACGTTGGTCGGGGCGACCGGATGGGCAAGCGGAAGCCAGCTATTGACCGGCACCAGGCCGGCCTTCACGGCAAAACCAAAGAACGACAGCAGGAAAATCGCCCAGCCGACACCCTCGCCCGGCGCTGTGGCGGATCGCAGCTGATCGAATCCGAAACCTCCGGAAACGCCTGCTGCCAGAATGAATGCCAGGGCGACGGCGATCGTCCCAACTTCGCTCATTGCCAGCATCATAAAACCGGCATGCGAACTCTCGTCGCGCTCGTATTCGAAATTTACCAGCAGATAGCTCGCGATCGACATGATCTCCCAGGACACCAGGAATGAGATGGCATCGTTGGCAACGAGGATCAGCACGATCGACGCGAAGAGCGCATGATACAGCGCGCCGAAATACTGCAGGCTGTAATGCTTTCGGTATTTTTCCAGGTAGATACCGGAGAAGATTGACACCGGCAGAAACACCAGCCCAGCTATGAACAGGAACAGCGCGGAAAGGCGATCCGCCGCCAATTCCATCGTTCCCAGCGAAAGCACCGGCCACAACTCCGCTCGGAAGGAGGTATCGCTGACCAGCAGGAGGGCGCTTGCCAGCAAGATCAGAACTGCGGATAGCGAGCCAATCGCGGCAAGGACAATCGAACTCCATCGTTCCGAAGCCAGTATTGGTCCGATAGCTCCGATCGCGCAGAGGATAAAGAATGCGTCAAAGAGTTGGGCAATCGTGCTCATGTCGGCTCCGTGACTTGCTCGGAGGCAGTAGAGACCAGTTTCGCCGGTGGCTTTCGTTCGACTACCAGCAGCAGCCCGTGAAGGATAGCCAACGGCGGTGGCGGGCAGCCTGGGATCACGACATCAACGGGCAAGATTTCGGATGCACCGCCCGCTGCTGCAAAGCTCGGTCCAAAGACGCCGCCGAAAATCGCGCACGCCCCGATCGCCACGACTCGTTTCGGCTCCGGCATCGCGTCGTAGGCTTTCTGCAACGGAAGTCTCATCGCGTCAGATACCGGCCCTGAGACCAACAGGACGTCGGCGTTGCGCGGTGTCGGCGTCATGAAAAAGCCGAGGCGATGCATGTTGTAGTAGGGATTGTTGAGCTGCCGCGCTTCGCTAACGCAGGCGCTGCAAGCTCCGGCATCGACGAAGCGGATATGCAAGGAGCGGCGGAAGACCTTTTCCAGTCTACGAACTGCTGCTGCGCCGTCCCGGTTGTAGCTGGCCCATTCGTAACTCGCGTCCCAGGGCACGGCGTCGCCTTCGGCATCATGGCGGCACCGTAAGCAATGAATGCAGCGGCCGTGATCGATCGCCACGCCGCCGTCCTGCGGCGCAATCGCCTTCGTCGGACACCGCTCGACCAGATCGTCGACGTTGGCGGCGGAATCGAATGAAGCTCCGCGAGGCAGCCCAGGCGATACGCCTGTTGCATTTTCCGGACGGCGGGGATAGTTGGTCGACTTGATCCCCGTCCTCAGACCATTGAGCACCCAGTTTGCCATGGCGCGCCTCTACCGATCACACTCGGCATTGGACAGTCCAAAACTCGCGAGAATGATCGGAAAGTCCTGGAACGCGAAATTTTCCGCCGCGAGGTGAAAGCCATGCCAGTTCGTGAATGCCGGTGGGGTAATTCGATAGCGCGCGACAGTGCCGTCGTCCCGAATCCTCAGCCAATGGAAGGCCGCGCCCTGCGGCGCTTCGACCGCGCTCAATGCAACACCTGCCTTCCAGGCGAAATTGGCCGGGCACACTGGACCGGAAGGGGTGGCGTGCAGGACCTGTCGTATGATTGCAATTGATTGCTCTGCTTCGCGGAAGAAGACCCGAAGGCGCGCGTAGCCGTCGCCTTCCTCTTCGAGGGGGAGGTCGAATTCGATTGAATTATATGCCGCATACGGGAACAGCTTGCGAAGATCACGTTGCACGCCAGACGCGCGCGCGATCGGCCCGACCAAGCCGTAGGAACGCGCCCGCTCGGTCGTAACGACGCCAACTTCTTCGAGCCTGTCAAGAAAACTGCTTGAATAGCGCAGCATGTCATACAGCTCGCCGAGCTTGCCGGCGACGGCATCGACCGCCGCTAGCAGTCTATTGCGGACATCGTCAGTAACATCGCAGGCAAGACCGCCGGGTTTCACCGCTCCGAAAAAATATCTGTGCTGCGCGACGTCACACGTCAGCCGGAGCAAATCCTCCTCGATCATTGCGGCTTGGCTGG
>Ga0209517_10010896_pt1 | contig 10003 bp, 7 predicted proteins | sample PeaSoiMetSII2010_FD_187695 | JGI IMG/M metagenome (GOLD analysis project Ga0209517, IMG submission 187695) | Peat soil microbial communities from Weissenstadt, Germany - SII-2010 (SPAdes) (version 2) | ecosystem: Environmental > Terrestrial > Soil > Wetlands > Peat | place: Germany: Weissenstadt... | reverse complement strand
GACCCGGAGCGCAAAGGCGAGATCTTGTGGCAGACTCGCGTCGGCAAGGGCGGCACCAACGGTGGCGTGCAATGGGGCATGGCTAGCGATGGCCAGCAGGTCTACGCGGCGGTTTCCGATCTGGTGCGGAAGGCCCCGCCGGGCACCATCATTCAAGTCGGCTTGCCGCCCGATCCGACACAGGGCGGAGGGCTGACCGCTCTGCGCATATCGAACGGCGAGAAGGCGTGGTACGCGGCGCCGGCGCCGTGCCCGACCGCAAGGCCTCAGTGCAGTCCGTCGCAGCCCGCGGCGCTGACGGCGATCCCCGGCGTCGTGTTTTCCGGATCGAACGACGGGCACTTGCGTGCCTTCAACACCGAGGACGGCAAGGTTTTGTGGGACTTCGACACGGCGCGCGACTACCAGACGGTGAACGGGGTTCGCGCCAAGGGCGGGTCGCTGGATGGCGCGGGTCCGGTGATCGTGGGAGGGATGCTGTTCGTGAACTCGGGCTACGCACGCAACGGCGGCATGGCAGGCAATGTGCTGCTGGCGTTCGCGCCGGAAGAATAAGAGGAGAGCGAGATGAAATTGGCTCGTCCGACGATCGCCCTCGGCCTGTTGCTTGCGTCCGCCGCGATGTGTTCCGCGGCAACCGAGACTTATTACTTCTTCGTGTTCAGCAATCCGGTGGCCGGTCACGAGGATGAGTACAACAAGTGGTACAACGAGCAGCATGCTCAGGATGTGGTTTCCATCCCCGGCTTTGTCACGGCGCAACGGTTCGTGAAGACGGATCTGCCGCTGTACCGCATGGTCGACTTGCAGGTACCGAAGTATCTCATCGTCTACAAAATCGTGACGGACAACGTGGAGGCGGTCTTTGACGAAGTCTCGCGGCGTCTCAAGACCGGAGAGACGTACATGAGTCCGGCGTACGATCAGAAAACGTCGGTCAGCTACGTCTACAAGCCCTTCAGACCCGAGATCAAGGGCGTGGGAGGCGAACCCCAGGGGGCCAAGGCCGGTCCGAAGCAGACCTATTATCAGGTGGTTTTTACCGCGATGGTCGAGGGCAAAGAGCAGGAGTTCAACCTCTTTTACGATCAGCATCACGCGCCCGAGCTGGCCGCCCTTCCGGGCTTCGTCAGCGCGCAGCGGATGATTCTGGCGAGACCGACCACGGCTTCGATTCCGGCGACCAAATATCTGGCGCTGTTCAAGGTGGAAACGTCGGATCTCGCCGCCGTCAAGCAAGCCGCCACGAAGCCCGGAACGACCAGCCCAGCCTTCGACACACAGGCTACGCGGGGCTATACGTTTCGCGCGATCGGACCGGTGATCGAAGGCGACAAAGTGCGAGCCGCCCGCGCCACGAAAGTTCGCGGCGCCAAATAGCCCGGCGCCGGGCATCGCCGCCATTAAAGCTATGTTTCCAATAAGTCGATAGCTTGAATGGCGGTTTCTCCAGCGATGTCTTGGACCAGAACGACCGGAACAGTGTGTGGCGCCTTCGCCATCCTGCTCGGGTTGACCGTGCTAACAGGTTGGGCCATCCACTCAACATTGCTTATCCAAGTTTGGCCGGACTTGGCTCCGATGCAGCGCAACACCGCGGTCAGTTTTGTTGAGTGCGGGCTGGCGCTACTGGGAATCGTGAAGAACAGGCCGCGACTCACGATCATCGGCTCGGCGGTCATGGCGAGTTTGGGTGCTCTTACTCTTCTGGAGTATCTGTTCCACGCCAACTTCGGGATCGACCAACTTCTGGGCGCCGCTTACATCACCACGCACACGTCGGACCCGGGCCGCATGTCGCCGACCACGGCGGTCTGCTTCCTGGTGCTGGCCACAGGCTTCGTATTGGCCCAGACCAGCCCGCTGACCGACAGATCCCCAGTGCTCGGTGTGACTGGCCTGGTGGTTGCCGCGGTTGGGGCAACCTGCTGCATCGGCGTCGTCTCGGGAACAAGTGACGCGTTTGCGTGGGGCAACGTAAGCCGCGTAGCCTTTCCCACGGGGATTGGCTTCCTGGTTCTGGGACTCGGTGTTGCTACCGTGGCTTGGGGTATGACTCCACCCGGACTTCGCGAGCCGGCATGGGTCCCCATCGGCGCCGGTTTTCTGGTTGCGACCTTCAGAGTCGGATTGTGGCAGGCATTTTCAGCCAAGAACCCGACGATGGAGTCCTTCTCCGACCTGACCTTGTTGGGAGGACTTTTGAGCTCGGTCGTCTTCGCGGTGGTTGTTCACCTGGCTCTGAAAGCACACGTCCAGCGCGGAGCCCTGCAAGCCGTGAATCGAAGGCTGGAGGAAGAGATGGTGGAACGCAGGCAGGCAGAGGAGGCGGCGCACGCGGCGAATCGAGCCAAGAGCGAGTTCCTGGCGAATATGAGCCATGAGATTCGCACGCCGATGAACGGAATTCTCGGCATGGTGGAACTGTCCCTGGACACTAAGCTGGACGAGGAACAGCGCGATTATCTCGATACGGCCAAGGAATCGGCAGAGGGATTGCTGAGTGTGATCAATGACATCCTCGACTTCTCGAAAATCGAGGCGGGAAAGCTGAATCTTGAAACCGTCAATTTCAGCCTGCGTGAGAGCCTGGCGCAGACCATCAAGACGCTTACGCTCCGGGCGCAACAGAAGGGTCTGTATCTCAATTCGAGCGTAGACCCGCAAGTGGTCGATCTGGTGGCAGGCGATCCGGTTCGCTTGCGTCAGATCATCGTAAACCTGGTGGGTAATGCCATCAAATTCACCCATACGGGCGGAGTGACGCTCTCGGTTCGCAGAGAGTCTCAGGACAGCGAGCAAGTGGCAATACGGTTCACGGTGAAAGATACCGGGATCGGCATTGCACCAGAGCGCCAAAGCGAGATTTTTTCCGCTTTCACCCAAGCCGATAATTCCATGACGCGGAAATACGGCGGTACGGGCCTGGGGCTAACTATCTCTCGCCGGTTAACGGAGATGCTCGGCGGCCGAATGTGGGTGGAGAGCGAACCTGGAAAGGGCAGTTCGTTTCATTTCACTGCGAGGCTTGGCGTTGCCACGGAAATGCACGGCGCAGGCGGTCCGCAGCCGGCATTATCCTCAGCCAGTTTATGAAGTCAGCGAGGCGCTTCACGGTGTATGCTCTAGGTTACGACCGTGAGTACGATCGCTAACGCGCTGCTGGTCGCATCCGCGCTGTGTGCGGGGCTCGCGGGACCTATAGGCGCCCAGTGGCTCAACCACGCGAGGCCGGGCATCCCACGCACGCCGGACGGCAAACCGAACCTTTCCGCGGCTGCGCCGAGGATGCCGGACGGCAAACCCGACCTCTCCGGAGTCTGGGAGCACCTGAACGCGCGCACCACCGCCTACTATCTGGATGGAATCGAGATTCCATGGCAACCGTGGGCCGAGAAGCTTTTCCAGGAGCGCACGGCGGATAACCAGAAAGACAACCCGGAATCGCTGTGCCTGCCTCGCGGCATACCCAAGGCCGACGCGTTCGACATCCACGAGATCATTCAGACCGATGGGCTGGTCGTGATTCTGTACGAGTATCAAACCACGTATCGCCAGATTTTTACCGACGGTCGTCAGCTTCCGAAGGACCCTAATCCCACTTGGATGGGATACTCGACAGGACATTGGGAGGGCGACACGCTAGTGGTGGAATCGAACGGATTCAATGGGAAGGCCTGGCTCTCCGGACGCGGCAATCCGACGACGGACGCCCTGCATCTGACCGAACGAATTCGCCGGCGCGACTTCGGGCACATGGACATTCAGATCACGATCGACGATCCAAAGGCCTACACCAAGCCGTGGACAGCCGAGCTGCATCCGGAGCTGATTCCGGATACCGACCTGCTGGAGTCCTTCTGCCAGGAGAACGAAAAGGACGTACGTCACCTCGTGGGACGCTAAGCACCGCGGATTTGTGAAACCAGAAAGTCGACCACTCGTTCGAAGGGATCGAAGCCGAAGGCTTGCGCGATGGGTGCTCGAAGATTGGAGTTCGCGTTGATGTCGTAGAAGACCATCCGGCCATCTTGGGTTTCCAGATACTCGATACCACCAACATCCAGTCCACCGGCGGCCATTAGCTTCTTGCCTGCTTCCACGGCGGCGGTGGGCACACCCTGATACGGATAGAACTCGACCGGCTTGGCGGGTTGCGCTAACGTGACTTCCGGCACTTCACATCGCGACGCGCCGCCTTCGGGATTGCACGTCTCCGACGGACATAGATTGAACGCGCCATGCGAGACCACTCGCATCGCATAGAGCAACTCGCCGCCGAGGAATTCCATGCGGACGATACCTTGCGAAGGATCTACCTCGAAGTATTCCTGAAGCAGGAGCAAGTTATCGGGAAGCCAGAGATCGGGCCGGTCGCGCAGCAAGCGGACCAGCTCTTGCGCGGAGTGGAGCAGGTACATACGCGCGCCGCTCCCTCCCTGCTCCGGCTTCAGCAGAGCTGGCCAGCGATCTCCCCACTGCGCGATTGCGGTGTCCACATCGTTGAACGCCAGAGTTCGCGGGTGGGCGATGCCCAATTGCTGCATGAGCGCGGCTTGCGCGGACTTGCTGAGCTCGAGGGAAAAGGCTCGCGAACCGTTCAGCACTCGCGCTCCACCCAGTTCGAGCGAACGCATCAGAGAGAGCGCGAAGGGCACCGCTCTGGTGTTGCCTCGAACATACGCGCTGGGGCTCGCCTGGTTGAAGTACAGCGGCGCTTCGGGCACCCTATCGGGATCGAAGGCTCCCGACTTTAAATCGAGGCTGGCGAAGCGGACACCCCTGTGGTCGAGAGCAGAAAAGAGCGGCTTCTGCCATTCAGGATGCTCGAACAAAACGACCAGGTCGTTAGTCACTATTTAGTACGGGCCGCCCTTCGTTCCGCAGGGCCGGCGTGGTAGACGAACCCCGTGACGGCACCCTGGGCGTTCTTCATGAATTCGATCCAGTTGCCTTCGGTGCGCGATACGAAGACGGACTCCGACCTGGGCGCGAGGGGCAGCTTCAAAGGGTTCGCGCCTTCCTGCAGGAACAGCAGATCGCCCTCGGATGTGATCGCCGCCGGGCGCCCCGGAGCGTACTCATAAGTACCCGTGTACCGTGACAAGACGTCCGGCGCCAACCTGGTGATTTCCGTCCCGCCGAGCATGTGCGGAATGGAGCGGTCATTTTCACAGACGCTCTCGATGAGATCGGTGTCCGGCATCAACGTCTTGTCCATCCGGAACGAAAACGGCCTGGTAAAAGTTTTGGGATCGTCGATGGTCATTTCGAGATCCATGTGCCCGAAGTCGCGCCGCCGGAAACGTTCGGTAATGTGAAGAGCCTCGGTATGAGGATGCCCTTCGATATCGAGCCAGCTTCGATCGTTGAAACCGGCCGTCTCGACGATCAGCGTGTCGCCTTCCCAGCGGCCCACAGAGTATCCCATCCAGGCGGGATTCGGATCGTCAGGAAGCTTGCGGCCGTCGGTGAAGATGGTTCGATGAACGCTGTTGGTGGTGCCCTGGTACAGAATCACGATCAGTCCGGGAGTTTGAACGAACCGGGCCAGATCGACCATGTGGTAGTACGGAAACGGGTCAGGCAGGCAATTGGCGCGGGGAGCGTCCTTCCCCATATCGCGGACACGCTGCTGGTAGAGCGCTTCGGCCCAAGGCTGAATATCGCTGGGCTTCAGATCCTTGGCGACGTTGCGATCGTAGCCTCCGGCCCCGGGTCCACGCCAGATGCCGGAAAGGTCGGGCTTGCCGTCCGACGCCTTCGGAGTGGGGGCGGAAAGATTGGGCTTGCCATCGGGCGTGCGTGGGATTCCAGGGGTGGGGTAGTTGAGCCATTGCGCAGGGGCGTTCGTGGACAGTAAGAAGGCTGTTACGGCGATTTTCGTCCAGAGGTTCGGCATAAACCTGGATCCACTCCTCCTCAGAGTGTAACGCCGCACGGAACAGCCAGGGACCGAGCGGTACTTTGATAGAATCTGGGCGATGAACCGCAGACAAGTCCTCCGAACGGCCTCAGTGGGCCTGGTGGCCATGGCTGGTGCGCGATTTATGAAAGCCCAGGTGCGCGGTGTGAAGGCGCTGGTGTTCGATACTTTCGGAACGGTGGTCGACTGGCGCGGCTCGATCATCGCGGAGGGCGCCGCGTGGGGAAAAACGAAGGGCCTCACCATCGACTGGGCGCGTTTTGCCGACCGGTGGCGTAGCGGCTATGCTCCCGCGATGGACAAGGTCCGCAAAGGCGAACTGCCCTGGACCAAGCTGGACGTGCTTCACCGAATGATGCTGGAGGACGTGCTCAAAGAATTCGGGATCACGGGACTCACAGAAGAGGAGAAGGATCACTGGAACCGCGTCTGGCACCGGCTGAAACCGTGGCCCGATTCGGTCGCGGGCCTAGCGCGGTTGAAGAAGAAGTTCACCATCGCTCCGCTGTCGAACGGGAACGTGTCGCTTCTCGCCGACATGGCCAAGAATGCGGGCCTGCCCTGGGACCTGATCCTGGGCGCGGAAGTTGCCCGCCACTATAAGCCCGATCGCGAGGCGTATCTGACCGGGTGCGAGCTGCTTAGCCTGAAACCGGAAGAGGTGATGATGACGGCCGCGCATCGCTCCGACCTGGAGGCTGCGCGCAGCTTCGGCCTGCGCACGGGCTTCATTCATCGGCCGAATGAGTACGGACCCACTCGCCAAGCCGATTCCGCCAAACCAGGAGATTTCGACGTCGTTTCGAACGACATGGCCGACTTAGCGGCGAAAATGGGGGCTTAGCTTTATTCGTAAAACGCGGGCGACTTCTTGAGCTTGGCATTGGCGGTGAAGTCGTGTTGAATCCACAGCTGAGCGCCGGTTTTCTTCAAGAACGATTCGATTTCAGCTCTGGATGCGACGGTTTGCGCCGCGTTGAATTCCGTTGTGGGGACCTTCTTCAGCTTGCGCTCCTCCGGATAGTGATACAGATCCCCGCTGATCACCACGGGGCCGGTTTTCGCCAGTTTCAAAAACAATACCTGATGGTCGGGCGAATGCCCAGGGGCGGACTTGAGAACAACCGTTCCGTCGCCGAAAACATCGTAGTCGTGCTCGGTGACGATCTTGGTCTTGCTGTTCTTGAGCGCGCTATAGTTGGCCGGCTCGGTGCGCGGTGAGAACGGTTCGGTGAACATGATATCTCGTTCGAGCTTTCGAACCAGCCAGGTGGAGCCCGCGAAAACGTTGGAGTTCCCCACATGGTCCCAGTGAAAGTGCGAGAGCGCCAGATAGGTGATATCGGCCGGAACGTAGCCGATCTCGGCCAGTTGGGCTGTTAGCGGTTTGGTGGCGGTCGCGTATCGCAGCATGGCCGGGCCGCCACCAGGCTTGAAGGCACTGTCAGGAACCGCACCCGCGTCCCAAATCATAGTTCCCTTCGGATGGGCGACCAGGAAGCACGCAACCGACATATAGGTGGTCGCCAATTCTTCCGGCTTGAGCTGATAGGGCGACGTGTCGGGGATGTTCAAGCTGCCGCAATCGAATACGTACACGCGCACGGACTTCGGCGGCTGAGCTTTCAGTTGCTGCGGCAGCGCTGGCGAGACGGCGAGTACTCCCAGCAGGATCGCGATTTTCGTCATGAGTGCTCAGTGGACTTACGTCGAACCACTATACTTCGACGACGCAATGGATGCACCGCTATGGTAATCTAAGCGCAAGCGCCAAGATTCCGCGCCTCACCTCGTAGTCCCCGTCGACCATGTTTGTCCCCGAGTCCGACCATGGCGGCCGCATCTACACAAACATCTCGCGATACCACCGAATTGATGTGGTACCTGAAGCTCAAGCTGGCTGCGCTCGGCCAGCCGACCGGCGACGGCGCCGCGGAGCCGGGGTTCCTCCAGATCGCACAGCCGCTGCTGCGCAGCTACGAGACCAAAGACCGATTGTTGCGCGGCCATCTGTGTCCCGCGGACGCCCGGATTCAAACCTTCCTTAACGATTACCTCGATGGTGTTTGCCCTTCGGGCGTTCCCCGGTTGCCCGCGCGCACTCTGGTGCTGGATCGGACCGGGTTGGCTCGAGTGATGTCGCTGCCACCGAACTCCGCCAGCTTCTCGTCTCCGTTTCTGCGTTCTTACCGGGTTCCACAGGGCATTTTGCACAACCCGCACAGCGACCGCCGGACCACTAAGGGCGTCTTCCATATCGCCGAGGGCGGGTTCCCCATCCCGGCCGATAAGCAGCCGGTTCCGATTCAAACCTTCGCGGCCTTGCTTCGCGCGGCGCTCGCGCCGCCCACGGACGTCCTGACACTGCCGTTCACGGCCGAGCAACCGCAACAAGCCAAGCTGTTCGTGTCGTTGTTAATCCGCCCATTGGTGTGTCCTGCGACGGGAACGGATCACATGGGAAACGGCGCGAAAACGATGGAAATTCGTTTTTTCGCGCCGGCGAGCCTGGTCAGCAACCTCGACTTCGTCGAATCGATTTTCGGGAATGCGGGGGATCCGCACCTTCCTGAAAACGATGCCGCGCTCGATGTGATGCACTGGACGGGCCACACCGGCTGCGTGATTCTGGCGCCGCACCTCGTGGGGACGATGAAGAAAGCCGAGCTGGGTTTGCCGCACAAGCGCGACGCCACCGATCGCCAGATCCGCGACGGGATGTGCTGGGAAAGCGAGCACGAACCCTATAACGACGGGAATGCCTTTAAGATATGTTGCCGCGACCATCGCGGCGTGATGGTAACGGTGATCGCCGACAATTACTACGGGTACTGCAAGAAGGAGGTCAAGACTCAGATCAGCTTTTCGGCCAACCTGTACGGTCTGTGCGAGGAAGAACACGCCGGAGGCGCGATGGCGTTCGCGACCTACGTGCTCGGCCAGGACTTCCAAGCCGGGCGAACCGTGAGTCTCAAGAAAGCCACGTTCGAGCAAGGGATGGACCTGCTCGGCGAAATGGCCGAGCGCAGACCGGAGGGCTATGCGGTCGATCGGCGCTACCCCGAGATTTACTACGTTCCCGCAGATGCGGTATTCAGCGTTCGCGAGGGCCGGGTGGTTTGGGAGAACGGCGGTAGATCGCACCAGTTGACGTTGCGTCCCAGCGCGACCTATATTCTGCCCTCCGGCTTCCGAGTGCGACTGGAGAAGCAAACTTTCGGAGCCAACTGGAGGTTGATTGGATCGCGTCCGCGCGGGACGCTGTGCCACAAGCCCTGCACGGTTTCGGGCGGAGGCAAGTCGGAGATCTCGAAATCGATCGCCAATGCGCTGTTGAACGGTCCGGTCTTCGTGCGCGACTACCATCGCGACATGGATGAGGTGGGGGAGATCCTGAAGATGGATTTCTCAACCATCTATAAAAGTCGGGCTTCGGACACGCGCTTGCGGAGGCCCATCCTGAGCCTGGAACGCACGCTCGGCTCGGTGATCCAGTTGCTGACCCCGTCGGCGGAATATACGGACGAATACAACGAGTGGCTGCGGCATCTGCGCCAGACGGTGCGCCAGATCGTATTCACGGTGAAGCGATACCATCGTCCGGAATGGGGCGAGAATTGGCGCGAGCATTTCACCGTCGACCGGATCAATGGATTTCTGGGTCACGAGCTCAAGTTCGACAATCAACCGCTGGTGAGCAACTATCTCCGAGTCGGCTATGATCCCGACGGATCGTGGCGGATTTACAAACTGCGGCCGGACTTTTATCCCGCCGAAAAGATCCAGGTGGAAGATGACATCACCGCGTCGGTGGTCCTGCCCAGGTCAGCGCTTAACGACCTGGATCCCGAGTACGATAATCCCAGCGTCAAGCTCGTGAGCAATTGCGAGAGCCTGCTGTTCCAGCGGCCAGACGACGCCGCAATCCGCGGGATAGACCGGCAGGCGGAGGCAGATATCGCCAGTCCCGGTACGTTCCTTTCCAATTACGAGCCGCTGACGTACGATCAGGTGCGAGCGATGGTCGATCATGTGGTGGAATTCGACCGCTACACGGAACCGATGAAGCGTTTGCTG
>Ga0209517_10010895_pt1 | contig 10003 bp, 4 predicted proteins | sample PeaSoiMetSII2010_FD_187695 | JGI IMG/M metagenome (GOLD analysis project Ga0209517, IMG submission 187695) | Peat soil microbial communities from Weissenstadt, Germany - SII-2010 (SPAdes) (version 2) | ecosystem: Environmental > Terrestrial > Soil > Wetlands > Peat | place: Germany: Weissenstadt... | reverse complement strand
CCATCCGGCTGATTTCGGATTAATGCAAGCAGGCGCTTGGCGGAGGCGTTGCTGCTGGTTCGCTGGTAGGAAGGGCAGTTGTCGGCAGGAATCGCAGCGAGTATCCCGCGTACCTGTACCACGACGGGACTTCGGGACGCATAGCCACTCTCCGGTATGAAGCCGTTTTACTGCTCTCTTGGCTTTTGAGGCGCGCCAGGTGCTCACGCGGCAAATAGAACTTTCAACGGTTCGGGGACTTCCTCGCCGCTCTCGATCATGTCAGCCAATACCTGAAGGGCTATCGACTTCACCTTGCGCACCGCCTCTTCTTCCCACGGCGCGATAAGCCATCACCCCCGGAAGATCCGGCACGGAAGCCAGGATGCGGCCATCCTCCTCCCGTTCCACTTCGACGCGGATTGGCTGAATTTCAACCATGGCCACCATCTAACTGTAGCCGGTTGCCGCAACTCCTTCCCGAACATCCCGAGTAATACCCGGGCACATAGAGCGGATGCGCCCCCTTTTACGAAGCTCGTGGGTAGTGGCTCTTGTCCAAAAGTGCCGAACCCGGCACGGCCCCTATTCACTTTTACGGCAACGCCGTTTACCCAGCCGAATCCCGGCCAGCCATCGGTAAACCCTTGGCGACTACCCGGGGCCGATCATGCACCCCGCCGTGGTGGATACCGTTTCACGCTGAGGGCCCAGAACAAGCTGACGGTTTGGCAGGACTCGCAGGAGTCCGCAGGCCTCGCCGTCCCTGGAGGGTCAGCAGCCATTTAACTAATAGTCCGTGGCCGGGTTGTAAGTCTTGGTGGGGAAGGTGGCCGCAACTGCGGGTGGCTTGATCACGGGATTGGTGCGGCCGGCTTGATTGGGGTCGAAGACGACGAAGCCGGCGCTGGGCGAACCTTTGGGCAGCGAGTAATCGTCCGCCGGATAAGCGGGATTGTTGAATCCGGGATTCTGGACGACGCTTTGCAGATCTTCCCCAATTCCCTGCCATCCCGAAAATGTGTAGAACGTCCAGGTTGTCCTGTCGTCGGAACAAGGGGCGTTCGGTCCGTCACCGGGATTGGGCTGCACGTGGAAGGCTTTGGTATCGCTCCCAAAGCCGCCATCGGTGCGCCAGTAAAGGTTGTTGCTGAAAAGCAGAAAGTTGGTGAGCGGGAAGCCCAAGCTGTAAATACATCCAGCTACCGCCCGGAACGGCGGGCCGGAACCTTCGGAACGGTCGAAGTAGAAGAGATTGTTGCTCACCAGGAAGGCTTGGTTAGGGCTGGTCGGGATGCCGTCCTTATATGGGCCCGAGTCGGCCACCATCGACAAACGGGCGAACGCCACAATATTGTTTTTGATGGTATTGGCCTCCTTGGGCGCCGTCGGACCGTGCGGGGTGTACACGCCGAATCCGGAAACCCGATACACCAGGTTATTCTCGACATCCACCAGGCCCGTATGGTCGTCCATGTAGACTCCGTGGCCGCCATAGCCGTTGGAATCCATGATGGACGCGTCGGTTACGTCATGGATCTTGTTATTCAGAATTTTGTTGCCCGCGGCCGTGAAGACTGCGTTTCCACCATCGATCCGTACAGACCCGCCGTCGTTCATGATTCCCTGCAACAGGTTGTAGACGTGATTGAAGGAGATGGTGTTGTTGGCGTTCCCGATGCCGCTTGGCTTAGTCGTGAGGTCAATGCTCTGGGAGGTCGAGATGGCGCAGTGGTAGCCATCGTAGACGTCGTTATGCGTGTAAAGATTATCGTGTCCCATGCCTTGGCCGATGCCGAAGGATGCAGGGATCGTGCGGCCGTAGCCTTCCACCACGTTGTTCTCGACGGTGGTCGATTGCGGCACGTTGGCGTCCGTGTTCGCCGCCTGATACGGGTTCCCAATCCGTATTCCCACGACGCCGATGTCGTAAAAAGCGCTGTTCTCAACCAGGTTGCCGGTGACCACCGCGTTGATATCGCTGGAAACGCAGTAGGCGGGCGATGACGAGTTGAGGCAGGGAATAAACTCCAGACCCGACCCGGAGGTCTGTGTCACCGTTCCGGAATCGAAGGTGATGTGCTGCGAGTTCTGGAACGACACCGCCGCACCGATCTCCGGTTCCAATTCGGTGGATATATGTCCTGCGGCCGGCAAGGTGTAATTGTCGTGCTCAAACGTCAATCCTCGAAACGTTACGTATTGCAGATTGGAAGCCACCAGCACTTGCGAAAGTTGCGGAATGACGACGGTGTCCGTGTTCGGATTCTCGCCGCTGTTGGCCAGGTAGGTGAGAGTCCACGGGGTGGCGGAATGGTCGAGAAACCACTGCCCGGGCTGCGTGAGCTGGTCCTCAATATTCTCCACCAGATATCGATTGCCGGCGATGAAGCCTTCCTCGCTGGCGTTGCTTTGTGAGTTCCCCGTGTGTCCCGTCAGGTACACGATCTGATTTGCCGTGTCCACGCAACTGATGCGCAGTTTGGAGGTGCTGAATTGTTCCCACACCAGCAACTGGATATCCCCGGCCACCGCCGGATTGCCGGCGGGCTGGCCGCATGGATTGCCCGCGGCCGGAGCGAGATTCTTCCACGTATTCACGATGGGGTCGGCCTTGCTGTACTGGAAGCGGTCGAAACATTCCCAGCCGCTGCCGGTGATATAGACCGGACAATTGGCATCCGGCGCCGCGGCGGGGGGCGGGGCCGCTTTCAAATAGATGGTATTCTCGATCCGGTAATACGCCCCCAAAGGTCCGCCCAATCGCGGCCGAAGCCGCCGCACTCCGTTGTAAAACAGGCTCTCGAAATATTGGGTGTTTGCGGGCAGGGTGGTTTTCCAGGTGTTGCCGCCGGCGTTGGTCCAGTTCTGAACGCGGACGCCGCCGCTGAGGAGCGGCGATTCGCCCGGGTAGTTCTGATAGACGATGTCCAACGCCGGCGAACCGGAGTCGGCCGCGGTGAACATCGTGGTGGCAGGGAGATAGTAGGTTCCGCCGCGGAGTTGTACAGTCACGCTGGTCAAGCCGGCTTTGACGATCGATTGGACGAAGGCGCGGGCGCGGTCGAGCGTGGCGAATGGGCCGTCGCTGTTGGTCGAATTGGGCGCGGCCAGGTGGCCGCTCCAGGAATCGTTGCCGTTGGGTGCGACGTAGAAGGTTACCGAGGCCGGCGGCGGCGCGGAGCCTTCCACCGCGATGAGCGCGGCCGGCGTGGTGGGCGTTCCGTTGATGGTGGCGATCACCGGGTTATCGCCGCTGAGTGCGGTGTCGGGGATCACGACGTTGAGTTGAAACAGCCCGGGTGAAATCAGTCCCGCGAACGCAACGCCGGCCGGCACTCCGCCGATGGTGACGGTGGGCAGCGGGGAGAGCGTTCCCGACTGGCTGACGGATCCGTTGGCCACTGGCGTCGAAGTTGGTCCGAAGCCGTTCGCGTAGAGTACGATCGGCTCGCCGGGTTTGGCGGGAGTGGTCGAGCCGGGGTAGAGGCTGGCGGGGCTGGCGAGGCTTCCATCGGCGTGGGTGGCGATGGCGTAGGGTCCGCCGTTGAATACGAAGAAGGATGGCGATAGTGGCTGCGCGGAAACCGAGAAGGGAGCGCTGGCCAGGCCGTTTCGGGTAACCTGCACGGTCACTGTGCCCGTCAGAGCCTCGGGTGGGGTGAGCACGTTCACCTGCGTGGGGCTGATGTAATAGACGAAGGCGCTCTTGCCGTTCACGGTGACGCTCACGCCATCGAGCGACGTGGGCATCTGGTTATTGACGAAGTCCGCACCCTGCCAGATGCGGGTGTCATTTGCCCCGGAGAGGTTCTGGCCCTTGATTTCGATCCAGGTGTTGGGAGAAATGAGGGGCTTCTCGCCCTCGGCATTCGCCACCAAGGAAATCACCGGCGAATTCTGGGCCCACGCCACGGAAAAGAGTGGCAGACATACCAGGAGCGCAATTCTCGCAACGATTTTCATCCCTCACAACCCTCTCTCCACCGCGGTCGGTGCCGGGTGGTCAATCGTTAAGCTCAGTACGGGGAAATTATACCCCGCCGCTCGCTGCAGAGGCGTCGATCGTCCCTGACGCCGCAGCGTTTACGAACCAGCGTAAACACGCGCCGGAGGCACTTCCTCGAATGCGTCGTTTGTGGAAAGTACCCCAACCGCCTCACCAACCGGAACGGCCTTCGATAAAGCGCCCACTCGTCCGAAGCGTTACCTGTCGATATATCCCCTCACACCAGATTCGCCTCTCCAACTCTAAACTTGACGCCTGTGAGCCGGGGGCGCGCCGGCGCTCCCGGTTTCTCTTACTGGGCTCGGCAGACGTTCGCGTGAACCGTATTCCAGCCGGGCTGAATGCCGGGGGCCAGCCCGATACACCGCCTGTCCATCTCAAATCCCGTAATCTCATTGCGCTCGATGACGTTGCCGCGCGCGGGCGCGGGCCGCTCGGCGCCTTCGCCCAGATAGATTCCGCTGCGCAGGATGTCCGGCTCGCTGGGGTGGTGGCTGGTGTTGAGGTTGAGCAGCCGGTTGCGCGCGATCCAGTGGCCCGTGCCGATCACGAAGATGCCGCCGAAGGCGGCGCCATCCACCAGGTTGTCCAGGATGCGGATATTGCGCGACTGCATATCGGGATTGCTGTCGTTCATGACGATCCCGAAGTTGCCCAGGCCGGTGCACACATTGCCGCGGATTTCGCCGTCGTGAAAGCCATCGAGGTCGATGCATTTCCCGTTGATCTCGCGGAAGTGGTTGCCCGCGTACGTACATCGCTCCACGTTCCCCGCCGTATCGATGCCCACCGGCACCGCCAGATTCTCGATATCGACGTCCGCGGCGGGAAAGCCGATGCGCAGGCCGCTGTTCTCTTCCACCCGGACATCCGTGGCGTGCCCCACCTGGATGGCATCGCGGCCGATATTCTCGAAGCGGTTGCGCGCCAACCAGCCGCGCGCATTGCGCGGCGACGTGTAGAGCGAGTGCGTCCACAGCCCGTTGCCGCGGATGTCGCGGAACACGCAAGCGCTGACGCGAAATCCGCTGCTGCCTTCTTCGAACACAATGCCGCCCGTAGTGTTATTGCGGCCGGCCGCGTTGCGCGACCCGCTGGCGATAACCTGGACCGCTTCGACCGTGACCTGGCGCGAGCCGCTCGCCAGCACGGCGAAGCCGGCGATCTCGCGAAATCGAACGCGCTCGATGGACAGGTCCGACACGCCTTCCGCCAGCACCCCGTTGCCGCGCGTGAAGCGCGCGAAAGGCACGTTGGAGGGCGGCAGGCCGGAGCGTGTTTCGAGCGCAGCGCGATTGCCGTCGATAGCGAAATCGCGCAGGAGCACGCCGCCGCCGCGCACCACGATGAGGGCGCGGCCGGAGAATCCGGGAGCGGCGCGCAGCACGCTGCCGGACGCCGCGCCGCAGACTTCGGTGGCGCCTTCCACAAGGATTTCGGAGCGCACTTCGGTCACGCCCGGAGGTAGCAGCAGAAGCTTCCGGCGCGGCACGGAGGGGAGCAGGGCGATAGCGGCGGCAACCAGCGCGGCGGCCGCCAACACAGGCAGGAATGCCTGCATTACTAAATCCGAGAATCTTTGCGGCCCGCGACGATTTCTCATGCCCCTTGCCAGTGCAGGTTGTTGATCTGCTGCCGAGTCTCCTCGCGACGCAAAAGCTGACCGCTGAAAGCTTGCGGCGAAGCCGCACACTACACCACCTCGACAGTCATGGGCGGGAACGCGCGCCTGCCCATGGCGATGCGCACCTCGTGCGGACCGCTCGACGTGCCCGGGGGCAGATCGACGTTGAATTCCCAACGCTGGGCGACCGGGTCCACGCAAAACGTGTCGGAGACCTCAATCGCGCGGCCGTCCAGCGCGATGCGGAATTCCGCCGCCCGGGTGACCTCGTGCATGGTCACCTTCAGGATCCCGCTCGAAATGCGGTTGTCGGAGAGCAGGTTGACCCCGTCGGTCAGCGCGCTGATCCGCGGAACGGAGGGGCCGGCGGGGACGATCCGCATCCAACCCGGCGCGCACACCGGCCGGCCCTGCCACGTCAACTCGATGGGCACCAACCCGGTGCGGACGCCCTCGGGCAGCGCCGCGTTGACCTGGGAAACTCCGTCCGCCTCGGGCTCCCCGATGAAGGTCAGCCGGCAGGAGCGGCCGTCGGCGGTCATGGCCAGGTGGTTCAAGTCGCAATCCGGCGGCAGGCGGTCGATCCATACCGAGACGAAAGCCATGGGCCCGACGGCCGGCGCGGCCCGCTCGCCGGTGAGGGCGTTGCCGATCATCCGTATGCGGGACAGGCCCGCGGGCTTGCCGGGGAGCGACCGGACCCAGCCTTCAGGCATCTTGCGGCAGGTAATCCACATGTACTGCGTCCAGATCTGTTCGAGTGCCAGCAGTTGGAAATCCTGCTCGCCGGCAAAGCGGGCGATCTCGCCGGGGGCGATGCGGACGCCGCTCCACGTGTCGTACTCCCGGGCGTGCGCCGGCAGGCCGTTGATCTGGCAGCGCAGGATGCCGCCGGATTTCAGAACGCGGCGCGCTTCCCGGAGATAGCCGAACACCACCTCGCGGCTGGGGATGTGCTGGAACACGGCGTACGAGTAGACGAAATCGAACACGTCCGCGGGAAACAGGGCGAGGTCCGAGCCGGAGCTGTGATGCACGTGGGCATTGGGCGTGGCGCCGAGGCGCTCCTGGGCCAGGCGGACCATGCGATCGGAAACATCCACCCCGTGGATCTCGGTGAAATGGCGGCTCAGCGGCCGCATAAGGCGCCCCGGACCACAGCCGATTTCGAGGGCCGCGGCGCGTCCCCGGAGACGCTTCAGCTCGCCGCCCAGAAGGCGCAACACATCGGTGGCGGTGGAGAAGAACTCCTCGTCATCCTGTTGGCGGCGGCCGAAGGCGACATAGTAATTCGCGTCTTCGCCCGCGCGCTGATTCCAGTCCGCGCGCATGCGCTCGAGGAGGTCGGGATCTTCCATCATTAGTGCACAGGGTGGCAGTTGTTATTCTAACGTCTATGAGCCTCGCCTTCCGCCGCGTCACCGCAACGCCCTTTCGCGATTTCGACGCCGCCGCACCGGATGGCGTGGTGATCGGGCTGGCGGGCGAGAACGGCTCCGGAAAAGGACTGCTGCTGAGCCTCGCCGCCGGAACGGATAAGCCCGCCGCCGGGGTGGTGGAGCGATCCGGCGCCGCCCGGCTGCTGCGGCTGGGCGACGCGCTCAACCTCTCTCCCGTGCCGGTGCTGCTGATCGACCATGCCTTCGCGCATCACGACGCGCTGGTGCGCGAGCGGGCCTTCATCGGGCTCGACCGGCTGCGGCGCGCCGGAACGACCATCCTGCTGGCTTCGCACGAGGATGAGCTGCTGCGGCGGCTGGCCGACGAAGTCTGGTGGCTGCACGTAGGCAAACTGGCCGGCCGCGGAGATCCGGAGGAAATGCTGGCGGCCTACCAGAAGCACATTGCGCAATGCGTGCGCGCGTGGGGCGAAAATGTGACCGCGCCGCTGGCCCCGCGAATGCGGCGCGGCGACGGGCGCGCCGAAGTCCTGGGTGTCGAAACGATCGGGGAAAACGGGCGGCCCACCATGGTGTGGCGGAGCGGGGAACTGGCGGTAGTGAAGGTGAAGGTGCGGTTCCGCGAAGCGGTGGCCGACCCGGTAGTCGGGATGATGATCCGCACGCGCATCGGCCTCAACGTTTACGGCACCAACACCGAGCTGGAGCGCTTGAAGCTGGGGCCGCGGGCGGCGGGAGACGCCATCGAGGTTGCCTTCGCCTTCCGCTGCGAGCTTTGCCCTCAGGAGTACACGCTGACGGCGGCCTCGCACGACCCGAACGGCGTATGGCACGACTGGCTGGAGGACGCGGTGGCGTTCGCCGTGAGCGACAATCGCTACACGGCGGGGGTGGCCAACCTGCGGGCGACGGTCAGCTTCACGACGGTTGCGGGGTAGGTCTCCCGCCAGAGTCGCAAACTGTTGATTCGCGGTATTCGCGGTGGTGGCGCAGGCGGTTTCGCCTGCGTTCTTGACTCAAAGCCACTTCTGCCACGGACCGTTAGTTTAGGAGCACAGGTGCCAATCTCACCGGCGGCGAGGGCTGAGTCGGAGGTGTCAGCCAGGCTCCCGGAATAGCACCCTTGCAGGTCGACAACCCGAGGTTTGATCCATGTGGGATGCCATCAAGGGCCGCGAGACAGTGGGACAGGCTTCAGCCTGTCAACCCTCACGTCCGTGGATATCAGCGACGATATTCGCAGTGGGGCCAGCCCGCCGCCGGACAAGGTCCCGCCTCGTCGCATCCATCTGCTACTGAATCTGCGAGGCCAGGTGCAGAAGATCACGTGGACGCGATGCGTCCGGGAATATGATTCGGTCACACACAAGCTCGTTGCACCAAAGAACGTCATCCAGCCAGCCAGCCGATGTACTGCGCCCGCCAAATGAACAAGCGAGAACGCGAATAGTATAATCAGTGCCGGTCCGATGGCCTGCAACCAAGCACCCCACAACACCGACGTGGAATTATGCTGGGCGAAGCTGAGCAGTTCTGCATCGCTTGCGCCCGCGGGCGGACCATTATTGATCGCGAATGACAATGCCAACAAGACGACGCCAGAGATGCCGCTAATTCCAGCAAGGATACAACTTCGCCGAGAGTTCATATATTTGTCGTTTGCTATCTAAAGGTAGTGGATGACGATGTCGATATCCGTCGGTCGTTCCGAATGCGGAAACTTCGCTGCTGCAAATTTCGGCGGTCCCATCCTAGGTTAGGGTCGTTCGATGCGCCAACTCCCTCACGTGGGATGCCCAACCAGTTGGTGTCCAACTTGCCGTTTGAATTCTCATCGTGAAGAGCCGATACCGCGTAGGTTCCGGGTGGAGCCTCGAACTCGCACGTCGCGTGCCCCGCGTCGATCTTTGCAATGGCTCGTGCTACGGCCCGATCATATCTCTTTGGGAAATCCTCGGCCGAAGCGAAGAGAGCACATATCACTTGTCCACGCTCATTGCGCAGTCCTGTAATCTGGACACGAATTGTACTCTCCCCTTCTCTGTCCGAGGCCCGGATTGGTGTACTCGCCAAAACCGAAACGGCAGCTACCAAGCAAGCGCAATATTTCTTCATAAGCCTTGTTGCAGACGGCGGAAATGTTCACCACTTCTCGGAACGACTAGATCCGACGTGGTCCGGCAGATGCAACAGCTTTCCCAGATGTCGTAGCTCAGGCTTGAACTCAGTTACGAGATTCGTAAGGACGATGCTGCCGAATTGAAAACTCATGCGCGTCACCGGGTGGGAAGTGTCGTTGTACCCGCGAGGCAAATAGGCAGTCCCGACGTAACCGGACGCGGCGGAACTGACGAAGTTCGATGCCGCTAGCTAGTGTGGTCCTGCCGGAATCAGATCGATCGAAAGCTGCGAAGGTGATCGCGTGAATCGCTCGACAAAGTGGATTGCGACTCGCGGCGGGGTGATAGCGAATATCTTCGTGAAGCGCTAGTCCGGTAAGAAACCTGCTGGTTTGCTGAACAGCTTGGAACGCCAGCGCGTCGCCATAGAGCCGTCCAAAGCCCCCCGGCCCTTGCCGCCAGTCTTTGGGATAACGCGCGGGCGGCTTCGCAATTTCGGGGACTGCCATGAAAAGTGGACCGATCACAGTTCCGACGCTAAAAGAGTGACGGGCAAAACAGTCGGTTTTCTGAGCGGCATCCAATTGACCTGCGCAATGATCGCCTGTGGGTTTTATGCCGGTCTCTTTACCGGCGGTCTTCGGCGCATCGCGTGCCGGCTCTGGCAGATCCGTTGATGCTGGAGCGTTTGGAAGTGCGGATTGGGCCCGGCATTCTGGTATCCAAGATCCAAATGCGATCAACGAAAACAGTACAAGTCGATACTTCGTGTACTTCCGGCAAGAGTGCGTAGGGCTGTTTCGCCCCCGAAATGTTACAAAGATTTTTGCTGGTTTTCGGGGGCGTCAGCCTTCGCGGCTGCGGGCCAGGG
>Ga0209517_10010893_pt1 | contig 10005 bp, 9 predicted proteins | sample PeaSoiMetSII2010_FD_187695 | JGI IMG/M metagenome (GOLD analysis project Ga0209517, IMG submission 187695) | Peat soil microbial communities from Weissenstadt, Germany - SII-2010 (SPAdes) (version 2) | ecosystem: Environmental > Terrestrial > Soil > Wetlands > Peat | place: Germany: Weissenstadt... | reverse complement strand
CGCTTCGCTGGCGGTAGTCTTCATCTCGGCGCGCAGCTCCTCGGCGAGCTGATCGAGCGCGAGCGCAGAGAGCAGATTGCGAATCGCCGTGGCGCCCATCTCGGCCTTGAAACCCTCGCCGTACTGCTCACGCGCCTCGCGATACTTGCGCTCGGTGAGCAGCTCCTTGGCCTGGAGCGGAGTCTCGCCCGGCTCGGTCACGACGTAGCACTCGAAGTACAGCACCTTCTCGAGTTCCTTGAGCGTCATGTCGAGCAGCGTGCCGATCCGCGAGGGCAACGAGCGCAGGAACCAGATATGGGCGACCGGCGCGGCCAGATCGATATGGCCCATCCGCTCGCGCCGCACCTTGGACTGGATCACCTCGACGCCGCACTTCTCGCAGACCACGCCGCGATGGCGCATCCGCTTGTACTTGCCGCAGTTGCACTCGTAGTCCTTGGTCGGGCCGAAAATTTTGGCGCAAAACAGCCCGTCGCGCTCGGGCTTGAAGGTCCGGTAGTTGATGGTCTCGGGCTTTTTGACCTCGCCGTGCGACCACGACCGGATCATCTCGGGCGACGCGATCGAGATCCGGATCGCGTTAAAGGCCAGGGGATTTTTCGGCTTCTCGAAAATGCCAAAGAGATCTTCCATTGGATATTCTCCCTGCCTCTATTCGCCTTGCTGATGCTCGAGCAGCTCCATGTTGAGGCACAGCGACTGGAGCTCCTTGACCATCACGTTGAACGACTCGGGCAACCCCGGCTCGAGCGTGTTCTCGCCCTTGACGATCGCCTCGTACATCCGGGTCCGTCCGGCCACGTCGTCGGACTTGACGGTGAGCATCTCCTGAAGCGTGTAGGCGGCGCCGTAGGCTTCCAGCGCCCACACTTCCATCTCGCCCAGCCGCTGGCCGCCGAATTGCGCCTTGCCGCCCAGCGGCTGCTGGGTAACGAGGCTGTACGGTCCGGTGGAGCGGGCGTGAATCTTGTCTTCGACCAGGTGATGCAGCTTCATCATGTACATCACGCCGACCGTAACGTCCTGCTCGAACGGTTCGCCGGTGCGTCCGTTGTAGAGCGTGCATTGGCCGGTCGCGGGCAATCCCGCGCGTTCCATCAGGTCGAAGATTTCCTTCTCGCGCGCGCCGTCGAAGACCGGCGAGCCGACGTGGATTCCGTCGCGGCATTGAGCGGCGAGCTTGAACAGCTCGCCATCGCCGGCCTGCTCGATCAGGTCCAGGCTCTCCTTGTCCGGGTAGAGCTCGCGCAGCCGCTTTTTGAGCTGCGTCGGGGTCGGCGAGTTTTTGAGCTCGCCCGACAACTGCCGCCCCAGCTCGCGCGCCCCCCATCCGAGATGGGTCTCCAGAATCTGGCCGACGTTCATCCGCGAGGGCACGCCGAGCGGATTGAGCACAATATCGACCGGGGTGCCGTCGGCCAGGTACGGCATGTCCTCTTCGGGCAGGATCCGCGAGAGCACGCCCTTGTTGCCGTGGCGGCCCGCCATCTTGTCGCCGACCTGGAGGCGGCGCTTGATCGCGACGAAGACCTTGATCATCTTGATCACGCCCGGCGCCAGCTCGTCGCCGGCTTTGAGGCGGTCGATCTTGGTGGCGTACTGCTTGCGCACTCCCTCGACGCTCTCTTCCATCGTGGACAGCAGGGCGTTCACGTCCGTCATCGCGGCGTCATTCTCGACCCGCAACTGGCGCCACAACGTCGGCGAGAGCTCGTCGAGCTGGTCGGCTTCGACGGCGTCACCCTTTTGAAGTACGACGTGGCGCTCGTCGTCGAGCACGCGCCCGGCCAGCTTCTTGCCGGCGATCGAGCGCTTGAGCTTGCGCAAGGTTTCCTGCCGGATGATCCGGATCTCCTCGGTCTGATCCTGCTCGAGCCGCGCGATCTCCAGGGTCTCGATTTCCGTGGTCCGATCGTCCTTGGCCACGCCGCGCCGCGCGAACACCCGCCCGTCGATCACCGTGCCTTCGACGCCCGGCGGCACGCGCAGGCTGGTGTCGCGCACCTCGCCGGCCTTCTCGCCGAAGATCGCGCGCAGCAGCTTCTCCTCGGGGCTTAGCTGGGTCTCGCCTTTGGGAGTGATCTTGCCGACCAGAATATCGCCCGGCCGCACTTCGGCGCCGATCCGGATGATACCGCTGGAGTCGAGATCCTTGAGCGCCTCCTCGCCGACGTTGGGGATGTCGCGCGTGATCTCCTCGGGACCGAGCTTGGTGTCGCGCGCGATACACTCGAATTCCTCGATATGCACCGAGGTGAACAGGTCTTCCTTGACCACGCGCTCGGAGATCAGAATCGAATCCTCGAAGTTGTAGCCGCCCCACGGCATGAAGGCGACCAGCACGTTGCGGCCCAGCGCCAGCTCGCCCATGTCGGTGGCGGGGCCGTCGGCCAGCACGTCGCTGGTCTTGACTTTATCTCCCTTGACCACTACCGGGCGCTGATTGATGCAGGTGCCCTGGTTGGAGCGCTGGTACTTGACCAGATTGTAGATATCGACGCCGGGGTCGTGCGAATCGCGCGCGATCTTGTCGGCGCGCACCACGATCCGCTCGGCGTCGACGCTCTCGACGATACCGTCGCGCCGCGCGATCTTGGTGACGCCCGAGTCGCGGCCCACGGTCTGCTCGAGTCCGGTGCCGACCAGCGGCGCTTCGGTCTTCAGCAGCGGAACCGCCTGGCGCTGCATGTTCGAGCCCATCAGGGCGCGATTCGCGTCGTCGTTCTCGAGGAACGGGATCAGCGAAGCCGCGACCGACACGAGCTGATTGGGCGAAACGTCCATGTACTGGACGTCTTCGGCGCGCACCACCGTGAACTCGCCGCCGATTCGCGCCGAGACCAGCTCCGCAGTGTAGCGCCCGTGCGCGTCGATCTGCGCGTTGGCCTGCGCGATTACCTTGTCTTCCTCGTCGAGCGCCGAGAGATAGACGATCCGGTCGCTAACCTTGCTCGATTCAACTTCGCGGTACGGAGTTTCGATAAAGCCGAACTCGTTGACGCGGGCGTAGGTCGAGAGCGCCGCGATCAGTCCGATGTTCGGTCCTTCGGGGGTCTCGATCGGGCAGACCCGGCCGTAATGGGTCGGATGGACGTCGCGGACCTCGAATCCCGCGCGCTCGCGCGTCAACCCGCCCGGTCCCAGCGCCGAAAGCCGGCGCTTGTGCGCGATCTCGCTCAGCGGGTTGGTCTGATCCATGAACTGCGAAAGCTGCGAGGAGCCGAAGAACTCCTTGATCACCGCCGACGCCGGCTTGTAGTTCACCAGCTCCTGCGGCATCAGGGTTTCGATATCCTGCAGGCTCATCCGCTCCTTGATCGCGCGCTCCATCCGCACCAGGCCGATTCGGAACTGGTTCTCGACCAGCTCGCCGACCGCGCGTACGCGCCGGTTGCCCAGATGGTCGATATCGTCCACCTGGCCGTTGCCGTTCTTGAGCTCGAGCAGGTAGCGCACGACTTCGAGGATATCCTCGCGGCGCAGCGTGCCCTGTTCCAGCGGCACGTCGATCTTGAGCTTGTGGTTGAGCTTGAGCCGCCCGACCTTGGAGAGATCGTAGCGTTCCGGGTTGAAAAACAGGTTGTTGAAAAAAGTAGTGGCGGTTTCCTTGGTCGGCGGATCGCCCGGACGAAGCCGCCGGTAGATTTCCACCACCGCTTCCTCGGGCTCGGCGAGCTTGTCCTGCGCCAACGTCAGGCGGAGCGGGCCGCCGCCGGGCTCGCCCTCGGTGTAAAGCACCTCGATTTTCTTGATCCCGCGCTCGCGGAGCTTCTCGAGAATCTCCTCGGAGAGCTCCTCGTTGATCTTGAGCAGCACCTCGCCGGTCTCGGGATCGGGAACGTCGTGGGCCGAGATTCGTGACACCACTTCGTCGAGCCCGATCGGGACTTCGCTGATCTTCGCCTGCTCCATCTGGCGCACGATCGCCTTGTTGAACTTGCGTCCCTCGCGCGCGATCACTTCGCCGCTCTTGGGATCCTTCACCTCGCGGCTGACGCGGGCGCCGAGCAACTGGTCGGGCTTGAACTGCTTGGCGTAGAGCTTGCCGGAGAGCAGGATTACGTCCTTCCGGTAGTAGTAATTGAGCAGGTCCTCGGTGGTCATGCCGAGCGCGCGCAGCAGCACCGTGGCGGGGAATTTACGGCGCCGGTCGATACGGACGAACAGGACATCTTTGGGATCGAACTCGAAATCGATCCAGCTCCCGCGATAAGGGATCACGCGCGCCGAGTACAAAAGCTTGCCGGTCGAATGGGTCCGCCCCTTGTCGTGTTCGAAGAACACGCCGGGCGAGCGATGGAGCTGCGAGACGATGACCCGCTCGGTGCCGTTGACCATGAAGGTGCCGTTAGGGGTCATCAGCGGAATCTCGCCGAAGTAGACCTCCTGCTCCTTCACGTTTTTGATCGAACGGCGGCCGCTCTCGACGTCCCAGATGACGAGCTGGATCTTGACCTTGAGCGGTGCCGCGTAGGTCATCCCGCGCTGATGGCATTCATCGACATCGTACTTGGGTTCGCCCAGCTCGTAGGCGACGAACTCCAGTGACGCGGTCTCGTTGAAGTCCTTGATCGGGAAAACCGACTTGAACACCGCCTGCAGGCCCGTGTCGGTGCGCTGCTCGGCGCTCACGCCGGCCTGCAGGAACTCGTCGTAGGAGCGCTTCTGAATCTCGATCAGATTCGGGATGTCGATAATCTTCTTGATCTTGCCGAACGAGCGGCGAAGGCGAAGATTACTGCTCTGCGTCTGAAGCATCTTGAACCTCTATGGGCTTGACCTATGCGGGCGCGTCGCGGTCGCGAGCGATACGCGCACCGCGAATCTGCCGAATCTGTCGAATCGAACCTGCGCGGCTGCGAAACCAGCCGCGCGAACGCACCAGCCTGTGCGGGCGCGCGTCGCCGCCGGCGCGCGATAGCACCATCGCCGCGCGAATTTTCCGCCGGACTTCGATTGTCCGGAACTGAACTGTAAGGCCGTAGGCCGCCGATCTCCTACTTCAACTCCGCCGTGCCGCCCGCCTCGACGAGCTTCTTCTTGACCTCCTCCGCCTCCGCCTTGCTGATCCCTTCCTTGACCGGCTTGGGCGCGCCGTCAACCAGGTCCTTGGCCTCCTTGAGGCCGAGTCCGGTAAGCTCGCGCACCACCTTGATGACCTGGATCTTCTTGTCGCCCGATCCGGTCAGCATCACGGTGAACTCGTCCTGCTCGACCGCCGCGGCTGCCGCAGCCGCCGCCGGCGCCGCGACCGCGACCGGAGCCGCCGCCGAAACCCCGAGCTCCTGCTCGAGCTCCTTGACCAGCGCCGCCGCTTCCAGCAGGGACATGTTCTTGAGGTAGTCCTTGACCTGATCGCGGCTCACTTGTGTCTGTTCCATCTTGCTCTGACTCCTTCTGGCCGAATCCGGGTACGTGGGAGCGCCCCGCGAGTTCGATTCCTGTAAAGTTTGCTCACAAGCGCCTGCCGCTAGGCCGGCGGCGCTGATTCGCCTTTCTTCTTGCCGATCGCGTCGATCACTCGGGCCAGCGCCGAGCCGGGCTCGTTGAGCAACCGCACCAGCCGGGTAGCGGGCGCCTGGAGCAGCCCGAGCAGTTGCGCCAGCACGACTTCCTTGGGCGGCATCGAGGCCAGCGCCTGAATCTCCTCGATCGTGAGCGGCTTGCCGTCGAGCACGCCGCCGCGCAACTTGAATTTGTCGCCCAGCTCCTTGTACGAGGTGACGCTTTTGGCGACTGCGACCGGATCCTCGAAACTCAGGATCAAGCCGACCGGACCGCCGAGTTTTTCCTCCAGCCCGGCGAACGCGGTGCCCTTGATCGCGCGCCGGATGAGGGTGTTCTTGGCGACCCGCAGCTCGCCGCGGGCGGCCCGCACGCGCCGGCGCATCTCGGTGGACTCGGCCGCGCTCATCCCGTGGTATTCGGACACCAGCGCCATGTTGGCGTGCTTGAAGCGCTCGGCCAGCTTGCCGGTCAGCGCGCTTTTTTGTTCCTTTTTCATCCCCGATGTACCGTCGTCGCCGTGGTCACGCTGCGGCCGTCATCACGCGGGCCTCGGCAGTATCGATCTTCACGCCCGGCCCCATGGTCGAGGACACCGCGACGTTGCGCACGTAATTGCCCTTGGCGCTGGCCGGTTTGGCGCGCACGATCGCGGCCAGCAGCGCGTGTGCGTTCTCAAGCAGTTTCTGCTCGCCGAAACTCAGCTTTCCGATCGGCGCGTGAACCACGCCGGCTTTGTCCACCCGGTAATCGACCTTGCCCGCTTTGACCTCGCCGACCGCCTTGGCGATATCGAAGGTGACGGTACCGACCTTGGGATTGGGCATCAGGCCGCGCGGGCCCAGGATTTTGCCGATTCGCCCGACCAGCCCCATGATATCGGGGGTCGCGATCACGCGGTCGAAATCGAGCCAGTTCTCTTCCTGAATCTTCTTGATTAGATCTTCACCGCCGACAAAGTCGGCGCCCGCGTCGCGCGCCTCTTTCTCCTTCTCGCCCTTGGCCAGCACCAGCACGCGATGGACCTTGCCGGTGCCGTTGGGCAGCACCACCGTGCCGCGCACGTTCTGATCGGCCTGGCGCGGATCGACGTTGAGCCGCACCGCCATCTCGACCGTCTCGTCGAACTTGGCGACCTTGATGCCGGCCACGATTTTGATCGCCTCGTCGAGCGGGTAGCGCTTGTCGCGATCGATCGTCTTCGCAGCCTCGCGATATTTCTTGCCTGCCATCTGCTTCCTGCAACCCGCTGGGGGAATGCTTCCTATCCTTGTACTTCGATTCCCATCGAGCGCGCGGTGCCCTCGATAGTCTTGACCGCGGCCTCGAGGCTGCCGGCGGTCAGGTCCTTGACCTTGGTCTTGGCGATCTCCTCGAGCTGCGCGCGCGTCACTTTGCCGACCTTGTTCTTGCCCGAGGTGGCCGAACCCTTCTCTACTCCGGCGGCCTTGAGTAGCAGGATCGAGGCGGGCGGACTTTTCAGAATGAAAGTGAACGAGCGGTCGGCGTAAACCGTGACAATCACGGGGATCAGCAAGCCCTGCATGTTCTGGGTCTGGGCGTTGAAGGCCTTGCAGAACTCCATGATATTGACGCCCTTCTGGCCGAGCGCCGGCCCTACCGGCGGCGACGGATTGGCCGCCCCGGCGGGAATCTGCAGCTTGACTTCACCGACGACTTTTTTGGCCACTTGATATCCCAGGCGGATCGGCCGGCGTATCCGCGGCGCCGATCCTAACCGCTACAACTTTTCGGCCGTTACGACTTTTCTACCTGCACAAAATCCAGTTCGACCGGCGTGGCGCGCCCGAAGATCGAAATCAGCACGCGCACCTTGCCTTTCTCGGGCCGCACTTCTTCCACCGTGCCGTTGAAATCCTGGAACGGCCCGTCGACCACCTTGACCGCCTCGCCCACCTCGAACAGCACCTTGGGCTTGGGTCTCAGCGCCCCTTCCTGCATCTGCTGCGTGATCTCGAACACTTCGGACTCGGGCACCTCGGGCGGGTTGGTCGAATGACCGACGAAACCCGTGATCTTGGGCGTATCCTTGATCACATGCCAGGTTTCCTCGTCCAGCAGCATGTTGACGAACATATAGCCGGGGAAAAATTTGCGGCTCGAGATCTTGCGCTGGCCGCCTTTCCCCAGCTCCTGAACGCGCTCGGTCGGCACCAAGATGTCGCCGAACTTGTCCTGCACCTTCAGATTGCGCACCCGCTCTTCGAGCGCGGCCTTGGCCTTGTGCTCGTAGCCCGAGTAGGTATGAATGACGTACCACTTCTTGACCGCCGCGCCGGTCTTCTGATCTTCAGCGCCCGCGCCCGATGGCGCCTCGCGATGCTTCCCGGACTCCGAAGTCTCGGCCTGCGCGTGCATTTTTGAACCTGATCCCAAATTGCGCCTTTACCCGTGCTCCCGGCTCGTCAACCGAGCAGCTCGCGCACGACCCTGGTAGCGCCCAAATCGACCAGGCCCAACCACACCGCCATCACGATCGTCAGGACCAAAACCACGGCAGTCGCCTGCGCGGTCTCCTTGGGCGACGGAAAGTGAACCTTCGATAGCTCCGTCCACGCTTCCTGGACGAAACTGATGCCCTGTTCGAGGTAACTTTTTATCTTATCCATTTCCAGGCCTGAATGCCAGCCCCGAAGGCTTGGCGGGCCAGGCAGGATTCGAACCTGCAACCCTCGGATTTGGAGTCCGATGCTCTGTCCAGTTAGAGCTACTGACCCGGATGTGCGCCGCTCCCGTCATTGGCCCGTCCTGCGTCCACCGCGATACATGCCGCCGCTCAGACCTTGGTTTCCTTGTGGAGCGTGTGCGAGCGGCAACTCGGACAGAATTTCTTGATCGAGAACTTCTCGGTCTGCTTCTTCTTGTTTTTCGTGGTGTTGTAGTTTCGGCGCTTGCAGGTGTCGCACGCCAATCCGATCAGGTCTCTCATGATTATCTACCGCGCCTCTTGCCTTCAGAATTCCAAAGCCCACGACGGGAATTGAACCCGTGACCTCTTCCTTACCAAGGAAGTGCTCTACCGACTGAGCTACATGGGCCCAAATCCAACCGCCGGAAAACCGGCCACGATCCGCCGGGAGCTTCGTTTTGGAGCGGGAAACGGGACTCGAACCCGCGACCCCGAGCTTGGAAGGCTCGCGCTCTACCAACTGAGCTATTCCCGCTCTCCGGCGTTACTGGTGGAGAGGGGAGGATTCGAACCTCCGAAGGCATAAGCCGGCAGATTTACAGTCTGCTCCCTTTGGCCGCTCGGGAACCTCTCCGCAAAGCCGCCCGTCAAGCCAAGCCGATGGCCAGAATCGAACTGGCAACCTACTGATTACAAATCAGTTGCTCTTCCTATTGAGCTACATCGGCGTAACTACTTAAAAAGACAGGCTTTTTGTGACTGCTGTCAAGTCGTCCGCCAAATCGCCCATGGTCGCCGGGGGGTAGCAGCCGATGGTCATCAACCCGCCGCGCGAAACAACCCCGATGCGAAGCGCCTGTCCTGTCCACGCATAAGCCCAACAATTTACCAATGATCGCACTTGCGTTGCAAGAGCCGCAGTGATCTTGGCGCCTTGAGCGAGCGGCGAGCGTTAGCGCAGCGTCGGCGGCCGGGCAGTTACGGACCGTGCGGACCCGCCGGAGGATACCCACCCGGATTCGGAGCACCGTAGGGGCTGGTGAGCGGAATCGACAGACCAGAACCTCCGAAGCTGCTTATCCCGCGGGAGCCGAAGCCGACTCCGCTCGACATGAAGGGGAACATGCCCATCCCCTGGGGATAAGCCTGGGGATAAGGCGGTTGGCCTTGCTGATAGGCGCTATATCGGTTCTGACTCTCGTAGTCCTGCACACCGCCCATCTGCGGAGGCGGCGGCGTCTGCCCGGCGGCGCCGTTGCTGTCGGCATTTTGGGCCGGCTGCTCCGAAGCACCGTTCGCCGCGATCAGGGTCGGATCGATTCTGATTCGGTTGACGATCGCGATCGCGGGATCGTTGAGCAGGCTGGTCGCCTTCTGCGCCGCGTCGCTCTTGCCGAACGAGGTGGCCACCAGCCCGAAGAGCACCACCTGACGCCCACCGCTGCTGTCCGTATAGACCTGCGCGCCGACCAGCGGCAGCCGATGGCCCTTGAAGTAGTCGGTCATTTGCTGGCCGAGTTGCGAATCGGTCAGGGTAATGGCGGAAAGATGAGGCACGGGATTTTCCACCGGAGTCGGGGAATAAGAGCTTCGAGAGACAGAGTTTGTCGAGCCGAGGCCAGACGGCGCGCAGGCCTGAAGCCAGGGCACCGCGACCACAAGCCAGAGCGCGGGAACAACGCGCCCGATAGACTTCACAAGTACAAGTGTATCCCCGCACCGATAGGCGACACAAATTCGCGGCACGCGGCCTATCAGACCGCGTCAGTACAACACCGGTGAGCGATTAGGAATTTTCGGCAACTGAATGACCGGCGGGACGCCGGTCCTACTTCGAACCCGGAACC
>Ga0209517_10010892_pt1 | contig 10005 bp, 8 predicted proteins | sample PeaSoiMetSII2010_FD_187695 | JGI IMG/M metagenome (GOLD analysis project Ga0209517, IMG submission 187695) | Peat soil microbial communities from Weissenstadt, Germany - SII-2010 (SPAdes) (version 2) | ecosystem: Environmental > Terrestrial > Soil > Wetlands > Peat | place: Germany: Weissenstadt... | reverse complement strand
TTCCGCGAGCCATTGGACGGCGTCTTGATTTACTTCCACCGTGAGTTCTCGATTCACCTCACAGGCGCCATCGCCCACAATGGCGGCCAGCCAGATCACGTGCGAATACCCGGCTAGCAGTGACTTGAGTTTTGCCGTGTCTCTCACGTCACCACACACGAAATCCACTTTCTTCAGGTAATGCGGCTCGTATACCAGGCTGTCGTACACACAAAAAGGTATTCTCTCCGCGATCAACAGCTCCGTTACTGCTCCGCCGATGTAACCGGCCCCGCCAACCACCAGTACTTTCGTCACTTTTGACCTCCGATTTATTTGCGCTTTGAAAGCGCCATCAAGTCGAATTGAGCACACGATCGTGGACTGTTGCGAACGATAATGCGCTGTGATTGTCGCTATTTTGCCGAGATTGAACGAGTAGAGGATGAAAGGCCGTTTACCACTCTTTCGCCACGCCGGCGATTCTGCGCACGCGGATCCATTCAGCGCCGTCTCAGACAGCTTTATCGCCTCTGCACGCACGAAACAATGTAGCTAGGTTGCCCGGTAGGGCTTTCTGTATCCGTGCCGAGCATGGAAACCAGGTCACTCTCATTGATAAAGCTTCGCAAGCCTCTCGGACATAAATCTCCAGTCGTAGAATTTTTCATAGGCGCGACGGCCGTTTTCTCCCATCTGCCGCGCCGTACCAGGGTTTTCCATCAAGAAGCGAAGCGCGCTCGTCAGTGATTCCGGCTCTGCATTTTCGGTCACAAATCCGCAATTGAACCTTCTAACCTTTTCCTCCATGGACGTACCACGGTTTACGACGACCGGCTTGCCAAGCATCATCGCCTCGAAGAGCTTGTTGGAGCTCATCATCTTGTTGTTAGGAATCGCAGGGTCATTAAGAGAGAAAATCGCATCCGCAGTCGAAACCAGCGCCAGCGATTCCTCCAGAGATGAGTTCTTGCCAATGTAGGAGACACTTCCGTATCCGCTGACCTTAACAATGAGCTTGTCCACAAACTCTTTTGGCCCGAAACCGGCGATGATCATCTCGGTTTCATCCAAACGACTCACTGCTTCGGTCATCTCGAGGATGTAACGCCCCTCGATCAATTGGCCCGAATGGACCACCCTGAATTTCGAGTTCTTGCCAGCCACTCTGGGAAAAGACGAAACTTGCAGCCTGCCGAGCATATCGGGCGGCGAGTTGTACACGATCACCGTCCTTGCCCTCACTCCTTCTGGCAGGTACGGAAGCCTGACCTCGTCAACCACGATGACGGAGTCGGCCTGCCGCATGAGCAACTTCTCTGCGAAACGAATTGCCGGGCGCAGAGTCCGGGGAACGCTTCCGCCCTCAGCGTAGAAATCAAAAATGTCGTAGACCACTTTCTTACGCTTAAGCTTTGCGGCCAAAAGCGCCGGCGGAAGCGTATCGAAGTCACAGGCGTGGACTGCATCGAAGCGCTCCTTTAGCAGATTTGCGAAAAGTATCAACCAGAACCAGAGCATCTTTGGTAGTAGCTTTACTCCAGAACCGTATCCCGCTCGGATTCGAAACCGCCTGATTTGGCCAAAACATCTACTTTCCTGCTCGGGAAGCTTGTCCCCTCTATTCCACGCAAGCACAGAAATACTGTGTCCCAGCGATGAGAGCGTTTCCGCGATCTTCTCCACTCGCACATCGGGGGAAACTTCACAAGCTCTTGTAAGAATGATCTTCTTTGTCAAAACAGGATCGCGTCTTCATAGCTGGAGTGAAACTGAACTCCGAACAATCATGTGCCACAATTGTGCTTGCGCCTCGTGAGCGCGTAGTTCAGGGGGGAGAGTTCTGCAAGCAGGGGACAGGGGTTCGAATCCACTTACGTCCACCAGCCCCCGCAAGAGCAATACTTCGCGGCTTAATGTGCCGTATGTAAGTACACTTTCATGAAGGTTACTCACGCTAGCGAGCCTTTTATGCAACCGCGAGCCACACATCGTGCTAGACAGCGCAAGGAGTAAATATGAAATTATTCACATATCGCCTATTCATAACATCTGCAAGAAAAGGCTCTTGATGAAGAGCGTATGCAAAACTGTCAATACTCTTGAGCTCATCATTCTGCAAATAAAACCCATCATAGCCGAGTGATAACATTTTTCGGAAAACTTCTCCTATAGGCTTCTTAATATGTCTCTGCTCAATTTCGACGATTAGCACCGGCCTATTTATTTCAATCGTTCTCACTCCTCCTGCTAAAACACTTTCTTCGTGCCCCTCAACATCAACTTTTATTAAATCGACGTCCCTAAAATCGTAATCGTCAAGTCGCTTAACCTTAATCAATCTCTCCTCACAAGGACCTTCACGAGTTTCTATCGAGGCCGAAGAAGAATCACGGAGGGGTACAAAAAACTTTAAGTCCCCTTCCATACTTGATAAAGCAACATTGTGAACCACCACTGAATTTTTACCCAACGATTTTAATCGATAGGTAATCTCGTCTAGCGGCTCAAACGCTTCAACAATATTGAATGAAGAAGAGAAATGAAAAGAATAAATTCCGCCATTTGCTCCAATGTCAATAAATCTTCTTCTTTGACTAAGTAATCTGTCAACGAAGAGCATCTCAGCATCAAGATCGCCCATCACCTTATGGTAATAATAACGAAGAGGTAAGTGACTTCGTTTCGGCAAAATCAAGTCTGTGAGTTTTTTCGCTAATTCTCTCATTGCCTCACGCTAGGGAGTACGCGCGCGCAGCTTTCGTGCTTCTCTGAATGTTTTTCGCGAGAACCGAGACAACGAACACGACAGGTAAGATGATCTTCACAAGAGGCGGAAGATGATAAAATATCGAATATTTCAGGCACATAATGCATGTCGAATAACAAAAACAATAAATCGTCATTACCTGCCATTTCCCGCCTTCTCTTGCGAACCATCGCATCAGCAGCGCGAATAAAACGCCGTTAATAAACCCTCGAATCAGCAAATCAATTTCCCCGCCCCACAAAGCACTCTCAGCAATTGGACCTAGTGTTAGGGGTGGCACCACTGCATCAGGGAAATAATTCCTTGCGTACCAGTACATCGGGTGCCATTTTGACTGATCCACCAACGGTACCAGGGAAATGAAATCATTAAAGAACACTTGCCACTCAATTGGCGGCAGGGAGCCCGCGGAACGCTCTGAGTACAAATGAAATCCCGTGACAAAGACAGCCCCCAGTTCTGCGGCTGGCATGCCACGTGCCTGAAATTCAGTTTCTTTCAGCACTGAAAAATCTTGGGCGAATCGTACCGTCTCAATGACTGAAAAAACCAGTCCACATGCCAGCGCTGCAAGGAGCCCCTTGCTTAGGGTAATCTTCTTAACAGCATAGTGATACAACAGGATTGCCGCGACCAGAATCATGAACGCTTCAATCCTGGAACCGAGTGAAAACTGAATTTCATATACTGCCAGCAGAAAGACAACGGGCCAAATATAGAAACGATATCGTCGGTAGTTTTGAAACATAGCCGTCAACAATACAAAAGTGCCGCCCGTTTTAAAAATGGTACAGATTGTTACCAGGCGCCTGGCGATCCAAGAGAGATTGTCATACCTCGTGTAGTTGTCAACATATGTATTCACGGGAGCCGAAAGACCCCAGAGCGCAATAAGACTGAACAATATGATGATAAACAAAAGGCGGATGATTGGCTTTTCTGCACTGCCTAGGTCTTTTATGGAATCAAATTTTGGTGTATGCCTGCCGCGAAAGAGCAGATACCCAGACCCTACGGCGGCTATGAATAGAACATGACGCCAAAGATGCCGCCCGAGTTCGCCCTGATCCGGCATGAGCGTTGCTAGCTCCTGAAATCCGGTACCAGACGAAAGAGAGTCTAGAGTCAAGAATCCATAGGCCGGGAACACCGTATAAGCGGCCGCAAATACCAAATAAATAAAACCAATTTCTCCAAAAATATTATCTTGGACCTGGAACCTGAGGCGCCAAGAAAAATACAGAAATATCGCTACAGTAAAACAAGTTGGAAGCAAAATCTGCATGTTTTGAATGAAGAAGGTCGGCATTAACAGGAAGGCAACAAGACAAACAGCGATATAGATACAAATCCGTTTCGCAATCGGCGCCCGGCCTTTTGCGGGCACATCCTGTTTGGAAGCAACGGACATCTACAATCTCCACAAAACAAAATCGCTTTGTATCAGCATTCTAGAATCCACTCCGACTCAGGTGGGAAGCCATTGCCCTTTCGTAGCTTTAGCATTTTATATTTCACTGAATTGGCAATGAGCTTTTTTATGGTGACAAGATTGATTTTTGATAGAAGCTGGTACACGGAATAGGAAATATAGCCAGCATCGAAGATGTTGTGAATTTGGAACATCTCGCAATCCAGCAGAACCTGGTCGGGCGTGATCCCATTCCCGGAAAAAGGCTTTCGAGGTCGATCGCGCCTCATTTCCTTGACCTTTTTTCGAAAGAATGCTTCAAGCCCGTGGTGCTGGGCTATCTTATAAAGAATGGTGAGTTCCCGGTTGATTCGGTCTTCCGCACACAACCCATTTGCTAATTCACTCAGCCCCTTCATTAGCAGGTTCTTGTAGTCGATCGCCGGGACATGCCCCGGCCACCCCGGAAGGTCCTTCGCCGTAAGCAGGTAGTCCGCAGTCATCACTGAGATCAACGGGGAATATGGCTGCGAAGCGAGATCTCGGTGCATCGGCACTTCGGAAACCGCGCGGTAGAAGGAATCCGAGAGTTTCTTGCCTTCCTTCCCCTCCGACAGGTAGGCCATGCCCTGAGAGGTCGGCGAGATCCCCGAAAGCGTGAGCGGAATGCCCGAAAAGGCAAATTGCTCGACCTCTCCGGCCAGCACGACCCCGGAGAATCCGTCTGGCGTTGGGCAGACATAAAATCGGCCATCACTGGTGCGACTTCTAACCCGTTCGATTAACTTCGTCGCGACCACACCCTTGATATAGAACATGGGAGATTCGGAATCATCGTTGTAATGTAAATTCCTGACTTGCCTCGCTAAATAATCGCTGGAACGCAGAATCCTTGATTTGCCTGGTCGGTACAAGCTCAACAGCCCGTTGCCCGATCGTGCCGCGGGATAGGCAAAATGCAGCATGCGCCAGCTCAGAATATCCATCCCCGTCTCTTCTAATATCCTCGACATCTGGCTGATACCATAAGGCAGGATGCCGTCGTCGCCTCCCAGTGCGATTACATATCCAGGTCTGACATGATCAAGGGCAAACTCAAAATTGTCTCGCATTCCCACCGATCCCGGCGTGATGTACCTGATTCTCGGGTCTTTCCGGGCAGCCTCCAATGTCACCGCTTCCGTGTTGTCGGTACTGCCATCATCAGAAACGATAATTTCCAGGTTTTCATACTCCTGGTTTGAGCAGGTTCGCAGCGTATGGTAAAGGTATTCCGCTCGATCCTTCGTAGGAATAATCACGGTAAAGAGTGGTTTTGATTCAGCTTTTGTCATGACCACACTGGACTTGCACGGGATTCAAACTGCCGCTCAATTTCCGATTCGTAATTGAAACATTCGCTTAATTGAAGACCTTACGAGTGTGCCGAGTTCGTTGAAAGCAGATGCATCGAACGCCCACAAATCCTTTGCAGGCATCTTCAACCCTACGACGCAGAAGCCGATCAGAATTACGAGGTTAAGGAGTTGCGCCGCCAACGTAGCGGAGGCGAGGCCGGCAATGCCGTAGTGCAGGCACGCCGGAATCCCCAAGCCGATGAGCAGCGCAAGCCCCAGCAGATTTGAGACAATTCCTGGCCGGGGATGATCCGCGGCGCGCAAGCCTTGTTCTAAAACCTGCTCCATGCCACATAGCACTGTTGCGCCGATCAGCAGATACGTGGTGGTCACAGCGCCATTGAATTGTGCGCCAAACATCAAACGAATCAGCCAGGGAGTCACCGCTGCGGCTAGCAACCCGATGCTGATGACGGCGAGTTGCGCTAGACGGAAATGCCGCGCAAGAGTCTGCAGAGCTTTCCTCGGCTCGGTTTCTCCCGCCACTGCGGAGAAGCCCACTTGAACAAACGGATTGGCCGCGCCGATCTGTCCAAGGGCAATCGCCTGTGCCACCGCGTACAACCCGATAGCCGCTGTGGGCGCGATTCTAACCAGGATGAACATGTCTGCCCGCCACAAGGCGAAACTCGCCACCGTCGGCAGATAAAAACTTAGCCCGCGCCTCAAGAGCCGCTGCGTTGTCGTCCAATCCGGTAGCGTGCTGGAGATGGCTTCCCAATCCATCTGCGTGCGCACCCCAGCGACAATCAGGGTTCCGGCGAGGACGCCCGCAGCAAAGATCGGCGGCGAGACGTGCCCAGTGGCCCAGGCCACGAGGATCGCAACCACATAAAAAACTCCGGGAAGCGACAGCATGACACTGAAACGGCCAAACCGGCCTCTTCCTTGGTCGCTGCCCATTAGGGTGGCTGTAATATACGCCGCAGGGAGATAAACCATGAACCAGCGCGATGCAGTAAGCAGGTGCAGTTTATCCGCGGTCAAATATAGGGGAAGCAGCACCGCCAGAAGAAGCGCCTGGACTATGCCTAGCCCAATGGCCAGCCAGAAGCTTGTGGCGATCAGCGAGCGGGGGATCTCGTCCACCCGGCTGACTTCGTAGGCTAGGCTGCGCGGTAACTCCAACCCTCCCAGCGTTACAAGCAGCATCGGCAAGAATATGATGACCGCCAGCTCTCCGCGCCCAGTCGGGCCGAGCAAGCGCGCAGCCATGACACCGGAAACCACTCCAAGGCATCGTATGGCGGCAGTTGCGGCAAACGTTTGGGCATAAGCGCGCCGGGTGGAAAAACGCGCGGGAGCCGGCTGCACAGCAACCGGTTCCTCCGCCAGCGCGATCGCGTCATTCGGTGTCGCCATCATGATTTTAATTTGGTTGTCAGCCTATTCTGGGGTAAAGGCAATTCTATTTCTTCAAGATGGAAGTGGTTCAACATCAGTCGCCTCAACCTCGACCGCAACCGAACGCATGATCAGTTCCAGTGACAGGACCACGCGATAGATGCCTTTTTTGCGCACCAGAATACCCTTGGCACCTGTTAGCGGGCCGTGCACCACACGAACCCTCCGGCCAACAACCAGGTAGGAATGCGGCTTGGCGAGCATCTGTTTGTCCAAGCCAGCTCGCAAGGCTTCCACCTGTTCGTCCGGAAGCGCTACGGGCAAGCCGCCGAACCCGACCAGCTTGGCCACACCCGGCACCTGCAGGACTCGCAAGCGCTCGCGCAAGGCGAGATGCACAAAGACATATCCAGGGAAGAGCGGCATCTCGAGTTCGACTCGCCGATCACTCCAACGGCGGACGGTCCGATAAAGAGGCAGGAAGCTCTCGACCCCGCGGCGCGATATTTCAGCGGCGGCCTTTTTCTCGTGGTTTGCGGAAGTGTAGGCGGCATACCAAAGCGGCGGACACTCCCCAGCAATCGACAACTCCAGGGAGTTGGAAAGAGCGCTTGAGGTCGCGATGGTTGCCATGGCCTGCGTGTTCTCCAGCTACAGCTTCGCCCCGTCAGCCACAGGGCCAAATCTCTACTAACTGCTTTACCTACTACCACTTGCAATCAAACTCGCGGCGATTCGTGTTCGTCCTGCGTGGGCTTCTCTGTTCCATTCCGCGAAGCCAACCTGACCCATACGCGATTCGTCCAAGTCTGAAATCGAGAACCGTTCGGCGGCGACCACGGCATTTTCGCGTTCACGGTTTGAAAAACTTCCACAGCCAGGCGTTTTCCCGGCTCTTGGGGATCCAGTTCGGCCCAGCGCTCTCTGCCCAGAACGAAGACACTGGCCCCCACAAAAGTAAAAAAGCTGCACAACAACATGATCAGCAAGCGCGGTGGAAAAGATTTCTTCTCTGGGACTACGGCCGGATCCAGTATCTTCACGCTGGGAGTTTCTTTGGCTTCCTGAACCTTTGCCATTTCGTACTGCTGGGTCAGCGATTCGTAAACCGCTTCCTGAAGCTGCATGCGGCGATAAAGATCGGCATAAGTGACACCCAAAAGCGGCAGATTGCGCAGAGAAGGATGCGTGGAATCTGGGGAATCCACTACCGTCCCGGCATTTTCGGTGGCCGGCCCACCCAGCTTTTCCGTCTGGCGGCGCAACTCGGCAATGCGCGCCTGAACGGAGCGCACTCTCACGTTGTTGTCCGTATAAGTCGCTTGCAGACCCTTCAACTCCGTCTCCGCGGCGATCAATTCGCCCTCAATCGTTCCGGCGCCTTGCAACATCGCGCGAGCCTCTTCCTTCAGGTCAATCGTCTTGTTCTTACTGGCGAACTGACTGAAGTCTTTCGATGCCTGATCAAGATCCTGTTTTACGGAGGTTAATCTCTCTTCGAGGAAAACGCGTTCGCGATGTGCTGACGAGGTGGACAACTCCGCGACCAGTTGGTTGAGTTCTTCGACATAGGCATGGGCGATGGCGCTTGCGCGCTTCGGATCGCGGTCAGTCACACTGATAGTGATGATCCCGCTCTTGCGGTCTTCGGAGATGGCAGTGTTCTCGGAAAGCTCCGTTCGCGCATCCTGTTCGTATCGGATTCCGTAGACATGGCGGAGATCAAAGCGATCGATTAAACGATCCTGCACGGTCCTGCTTCTCAGAATGCCGGTGAACAGGGCTCCCGAACTCTTGACGCCCAAAAGGTCCCCTGCCAAAGGCGCCAATCCACTGCCGGTTTTCGCGGACAAGGCGGCGAGCATCGCTACACCGGAATTCGACTGGTTGTCGGGGGGCATGAGCTGAGTCACCGATTCATAGCGCTTAGGCAGCAAAAATGCCAGCAGCGTTCCGGCAAGCAGACCGGCCAGAGCGGCTCTTTGAATGAGACGCCGTTGTTTCCATAGGGAGTTCAAACGGTCAGAGACGGCGTGCTGGAGATCGGTCTGCAGCATTTCGTCGGGAAACACATCCGCCTGCACGTCCTGAGGCGTGAACTCCGGTTGCGGCTTAGCGGCTGTCTGCGTCACACATCTCCTTTCGCTCCCACATTTCGTTTACCTCCCATTCCCGCTTCACTCATTTCCGTGTCGCGGGCCAAAACGTGAACCCCAGTGAAGTCGTCACGTTCGACTGAGGTGCGGGGGCAAGCACCGGGATATTCCACTTTTCGTATTGCACGAAACCCGACAATTCCATAGTTTGGTTCAACCAAATATCCGCTTTCACTTCCGCGTCATTCACGCTTCCTCCCCCAGGGGCATACTGGCCATCGATCTTCCGATGCCGGTAATTGACCTGAATCTTGTCTCGGCTGGTTAGCCAATAGGTGCTCAAAGCTTGCTCGCCCTGCGCAGCGCGCCCGATCCAACCACCCATGAGGTTGCCCTGGTTTGTGTACGAGTTGACGAAGCGCCCATTGTCATAAAAACACGCCACGCAATAGGGGAAATCTACGGGAGAGGTGGACCCTCCCTCGACACGTAAATCCAGCTTTGCTATGCCAGGAATCCTCGGCAGATAGAGCCCACCTTCAAATGCAGCCTTCCTCGGGTAGCCTAAAGGGGAATACTCGTCTTCGGTGAATGCATCTCCAAAGAAAGTCAGCCAGTTTCTCAGTCCCGGAATCTTGTACTGGAAGTCCACACCCGACCGGATGTCCCCAGGATCGCTGCTGCTACCTGGCAGGCCATTCCCGAGACTGAATAGACTTAGAAGAAACTGGTGAGTCGTGAAGGGTTGGCCCGTTCCGCCCGTGACCCTTGTGTAGTCGACGCCTAATTCGAAATTCCGCGTTGGCTTGAAATTGAGTTTTACTCCGTCGATGAACGGCTGATCAGCGAGAGTCTGGCCCCACTGACCAACCAGCCCGGTATTCACTCCATAGATAAATTCGTGACCCGAAAGTCGTCCCAAGAAAAACTCGAATCGCATCGGCCCCAGGATTCCAAAAACCCAAGGGAGCTTAAAAGGAGAAACGCGGTCAATGCGGAACATTGTCA
>Ga0209517_10010891_pt1 | contig 10006 bp, 8 predicted proteins | sample PeaSoiMetSII2010_FD_187695 | JGI IMG/M metagenome (GOLD analysis project Ga0209517, IMG submission 187695) | Peat soil microbial communities from Weissenstadt, Germany - SII-2010 (SPAdes) (version 2) | ecosystem: Environmental > Terrestrial > Soil > Wetlands > Peat | place: Germany: Weissenstadt... | reverse complement strand
CCCCTTGTAAAGTGCATCTTCGTCGATAATTCCACCTCGAGCAACGTTGAGTATCCGCACCCCATCGCGCATCATTTCAATTTCCTTTATTCCGATCATATGATGGGTGTCCTTTGTGAGGGGAGTGTGAACGGTGATATAGTCTGAATTCTTAAGCACGTCTTGAAGCGATGTAACCTCTACCCTAAGTTCTTTTGCTCTTTCCACAGTGACAAAAGGGTCATATGCAAGTACATTCATGCCCATTGCCCTCATACGCTTCGCAACTTCTGCGCCTATTCGCCCTAGCCCCAGCACGCCGAGTGTCTTCCCAAAAAGTTCAACCCCTGTAAACTTCGAGCGATTCCACTCACCACTTTTCACTGACTGAGTCGCCTGAGGTATATTACGAGAGAGAGCCATCATCAAGCTTATTGTATGTTCTGCTGCAGAGATCATGTTGCCTTCAGGTGAGTTGATTACGATTATTCCTTTAGCTGTGGCAGCATCAATGTCGATGTTATCCACCCCAACGCCTGCACGACCGATGACCTTTAAGTTCGACGCCTCTATTATTTCTCGCGAGACTTTCGTGCCACTTCTGACGATAAGCGCGTCATAGTCTTTTATTACGTGAATTAGTTGTTCAGGGGTAAGGTCTGTAATTACATCGGCATCCGCTTCTCGTTGTAGAATATCTATGCCCTCTTGAGACAGAGGGTCGCAAATAAGTACCTTCATCCGCTTTGTCCTCTTCGTTGTTGATCTGTTACATATCGGGCTTCATGTTTATTAAGTTCCGTTGAAGTACTTGCTTTTTTGTCAGAAAGGCTTATGTAATTATCGACTCAATTAAAAGCCAGAAATGGAAAGGATGCCGTTATTATGAAATATGAACCAATCGTTGTATGGCTTGAGGACGTGGGCATTGAAGATGTCCCCATGGTGGGAGGGAAAGGCGCGAGTTTAGGCGAGATGATTAATGCTGAAATCCCTGTTCCCCGTGGGTTTTGCGTAACGGCGCAAGCGTTCAGACATTTTATCGATGAGACTAATATTGCTAATGATATTTTTAGCGCGTTGCACGTTAATGTCGATGATACGGCAGACTTAACTCGTGCATCTGATACAGCAAAACAATTAGTGCTTGTAACTGGGATGCCCCAGAACATCCGTGATGAGATCGCAAAAGCATACGCAGAGCTCACGAAGAGGGAGGGTGAGGAAACTTTTGTCGCTGTAAGGTCGAGTGCCACAGCAGAGGATATACCTGAAGCGAGCTTTGCTGGACAACAAGAGACGTTTTTAAATATGAAAGGTACGGAAGCGGTGATGGAAGCTGTACAAAAATGCTGGGCATCCCTCTACGGTGCTCGTGCAATATTTTACAGGGAAAAGCAGGGCTTTAGCCACGAATCAGTTAATATTGCAGTGGTGGTCCAAAAGATGGTGGATTCTGATAAAGCCGGTGTAATGTTCACCTCAAACCCAACGACTGGTGAGCCCGAAGCAGTAATTGAAGCCTCTTGGGGTCTTGGAGAAACAGTCGTATCAGGAACGGTATCGCCTGATACCTATGTAATCGACAGGCGCTCGAGGAAAATCAACGCCTCAATTGCAACGAAAAACGTCATGATCATAAAGGATCCAAACACCGGAAAGACTGTTAAAAAAGATGTTCCCGATGATCTGAGAAATAAACGAGTCTTAAGTGACGAAGAGATTTACTCGATACTCGACCTTGGTGAAATTGTTGAGGATCACTATAGCATGCCCCAAGACGTTGAGTGGGGCATAGAAAAGGGCAAGGTACATATGCTCCAGTCTAGGCCAATTACGACGATTCGAAAACAAGGTGGAGAAAAAATACTCGAAGGACTCGCTGCGTCGCCCGGTCTTGCGTCGGGCACGGTGAAGATCGTTAAAGCGCTCGACCACCTTGAAAAAGTGCTCGAAGGTGACATCCTGGTAACCACTATGACCTCACCTGATATGGTTCCCGCAATGAGGCGTGCCGCAGCGATCGTAACTGATGAGGGGGGCCTCACCAGCCACGCAGCCATTGTGTCGAGAGAGCTCGGCGTTCCAGCTGTTGTGGGGACTAAAGAAGCGACGCTCAAACTTAAAGACGACATGGTTGTTACTGTTGACGGTGAAAAAGGCCTTGTCTTCTCTGGCCGGATAGAAAAAGCCGAAGTTAAAGAATCTGCACCAAGTTTGACAATGGCAGCTACGGCAAAGCCAATAACGGCTACCGAAGTAAAGGTAAACGTATCGATCGCTGAGGCGACTGACCGTGCTATAGCGACAGGAGCAGATGGCGTAGGACTGTTACGAGTCGAACATATGATCCTCGGATTGAACAAGCACCCACATTGGTACATCGAACAAAATAAGAAAGAGGAGTTCATTGCAGAGCTACAAAAAGGGATACGGACGGTAGTTGATGCATTTTTCCCGCGCCCTGTATGGGTTCGCACTCTCGACGCCCCAACTGATGAATTCAGGGCGATGGAAGGGGGGGAGGAGGAGCCTATAGAACCAAATCCCATGCTCGGGTGGAGGGGAATACGGCGTGACCTTGCCGACACCGAAGTCTTTAAAATGCAGCTTCAAACTTTCAAAAACCTTATAGACGACGGTTACACAAACATCGGAATAATGCTGCCGCTCGTGCAGCACCAAGATGAAGTCAGGCGTGCAAAGGAGTTCATTGTTGAAGTTGGAATAGACTTTGAAAAGGTCGATGTGGGCATCATGATCGAGATACCGGCGTCTGCCCTCATCGTAGACGATTTAATAGCAGAAGGGATAGACTTTGTGTCTTTTGGCACGAACGATCTGACTCAATATACCCTTGCTGTTGACCGCAACAATGAGAATGTTGCGTACCTCTACAATGAGCAACACCCGGCTGTGCTCAAACTCATACGGCATGTGATCGAGCGCTGTAACGAGGCAGGAATAGTATCATCTATATGCGGACAGGCGGGCTCGAACCCGAAAATGGCTGAGAAGCTAGTGCGGATGGGTATTACAAGCATCTCTTCAAACATTGATGCAGTTGAGCGCGTGAGGGAGGCGGTCGCCAGAACCGAAACGCGCATAATGCTCGATGCCGCACGAAATTCAAATAAAAGAGAATAAAAAACTAAGTCAAAGTGAAAACATACATGGGGCTAAACGGGGATTATAGAAGGGTCTTTAGCTCGATGTGCACGTATCCGCATCCGGTCGCAGTAAGGGCGCATGTGGATTACCTACATGCGAATCTTGGAGATCCGAACCTTTTCCCAGAGCTTGCGGCATTCGAAAGACGGGCGATTACGATATTGGGCTCTCTCCTTGGGTCTGCTGAAGCTGTGGGATACATCACCACCGGAGGAACTGAGTCAAATATACAGGCAATCAGGGCGAGCAAGCTTATATACGGAAAAGATAAACCGAACATAATAGTTCCCGCATCAGCACATCAATCCTTCAACAAGGCAAGCGATTTTATTGGTGTCGAATTAAGGAAAGCGCAGCTTAATGATGACTACTCAGTTGACGTTTCGTCAGTTGAGGGTCTCATAGATGACAACACCACATGTTTAGTCGGCATAGCAGGGACGACATCGCTTGGTGTCATCGATCCGATCTCTTCCCTTGCCAAACTTGCTCGGCGAAACGACATCTTTTTACACGTAGATGCCGCGTTTGGGGGACTCGTCATACCGTTTCTTAAAAAGTACCATAAATTTGATTTTAACGTCGACGGGGTACGGTCGTTAACCGTAGATCCCCATAAGATGGGAATGAGTACAATTCCTTCAGGAGGGCTTCTCTTCAGATACGAAGACGATTTTGAAGCCCTCAGCACGAACACTTTTTACTCAGTGGAACGATCAATGACGGGGACAAGGAGCGGCGCGTCGGTAGCTGCGACACTCGCCGTGCTGGAACACCTTGGATATAAAGGATATAAGAATGTGGTGGCAGAGTGCATGCGTCTTACGAATTTATGCGTTGAAAGGGCTGCCGAGTTCGGAGTTTATCCCCTAATCGAGCCTGTCATGAACGTTGTTGCATTTCGATTGCCCCATTTGTCAAAGGTAGCTTTGAAGCTCACTGCCAAACGGTGGCATGTATCAATTATGAATAACGCCTTACGACTCGTCATAATGCCTCACATAACTGAATCCATACTCGTCGAGTTTATGGACGACCTTGAGGAAATTGTTACAGCGCATCAAAGGTGATCAATGCTTCAAGAATCCCTTGAAAGTGCTCGCATAATCAGAAGGGGCGATTATCGTTATTTTGTGCACCCCGTTACCGATGGCGTACCTGAATTAAAACCTGCACTTCTGCGCGAAATCATCGATAAAGTAAAGCGTATCGCTGACCTCAATGTCGATAAAATTGTTGCTATTGAGGCAATGGGAATACAAATTGGAACAGCGTTGTCGCTTGACACTGATATTCCGATGGTAATAGTACGAAAGAAATCGTATGGCTTATCGGGGGAGATCGAAATATCGCAACAGACAGGATATTCAAAGGGCGCATTATACCTCAATGGAGTACATCACGGAGATCGAGTGATCGTGGTTGATGATGTCATTAGTACAGGTGGGACACTTCTCGCAACATTGAAAGCCCTTAAAATTGCTGGCGCAAGCACAGTAAAAGCGGTTTGTGTAATCGAAAGGGGCAATGGCGCAATGAGGCTTCGAAGTGAAGGATATGACGTGAAAACGATAGTAAAAGTGGATGTCAACGATCGGGTAAAGGTAATATCATCCTGCAAAGGCAACCCGTAAATAGCACTGCAAATTATGGATTTTGAAATCGGAAAGATCATTGACATAATACTAGAGCGAAAGGCGAGAGTAATCGGCTTACAGTTCCCTGAGGGGCTTAAGCGATATGGGATCGGAATAGCACGGGAAATTGAGAAGAAATCTGGCGTGAGAGTTCTGATTTCTGGCGATCCCTGCTACGGTGCTTGTGATCTTGACCTCACGATGGACGCTGATTTTCTCGTGCATTTCGGGCACTCAGAGATCCCGGAGTTGTCAACAAAAAACGTGTATTACATTGAAGTTAGAAGCAACATAGATGTCATTCCTGCCGTAAAAAAAGCTTTAAAGTTGCTCAAAGGCAAGAAGGTCGGACTCATCACGACAGTGCAGCACGCACACACATTACGAAAAGCATGCATGGAAATCGAATCAGGTGAGTTTGAATGCTTTATTGGAAAGGGAGATAACAGGGTCAAATATCCGGGGCAGGTGTTGGGATGCAACTTCTCAGCGGCCCGTGCCGTAGAGGTCGATGAGTACCTCTATATAGGAAGTGGAAATTTCCACCCGCTTGGCGTATCACTAGCAACAGGGAAACGGGTTGTAATAGCTGATCCGTATTTAAACGAGACACGGATGCCTGACTCTGAGACAATCATAAAACAGCGCTATGCTATTATCTCGAGAGCGATGAGCGCAAGGACATTTTGCATTATTGTTTGTACTAAGACTGGACAGCAAAGGATGAAGCGTGCTGAGGAATTAAAAGATACAGCCCAAAACGAGGGGTACGGAGCGTATATCATTAGTTTACGTGATGTTACGCCGTCAGCCCTTTGCCAGTTCCCCGCGGATACATATGTAAACACGGCTTGTCCGAGAATTGCGATAGACGACATCGGGAGTTTTAAGGTGCCTATGCTAACACCAGTCGAGTTTGAGATGGTGCTTGGAAGACGAAACCTTGAACACTATGAGTTTGATGAGTTTACCTGTCATTAAGTCGTTTGCGGCGTACTGGAAGGAATATGGATCTCGAGCACGAGGCGGTGTTGGCTTTACTAATTTCCAATCATCCGCAAACGTAAAAAGATAACATCTGCTGTTTAATGCTTTGATGAAAAAGGAAGTAGGATTCATCCCTCTAATAAAATGTCATAACTTGGGATCCTTCCCGCGTGAGGTCTTCCATCTTTTGCTATACGTGTAGAAAATCTACACCGTCCGCTTAACACTCATCCCACAAACAGGACAATGGTATGCTGTATCATTTGTTGCACCTTACTCTATATTTGTTTGATCAAGTCCTTGATTCACGGTGGGAGTGCCCCGTATGCATTGTTTTTCCAGTGCGCATATCAGGGTCGGGCCCACTTTTGCGCAGTTGGGGGTACTCGTCAGTCGGCACATAATATGACAAAATTTGTGCACTTCGAAAGTTTCATGTGATATGTTTTTGAAAGCTCCATTCAAAGAAGAGGATGATCGCGAAATCTTTGAGCGCTAAAAGGAGAATAGATGCAGTCGTACACTTCGTTGTAGCTTCGGAGTTAATTGTAACTACTGGTAGCACCATTATTGTTATGATTCTTGCCGATAGGAGTTTTCATACATACGCTAGCCTGTCTGAATTTGTTTAGTAACAACAAACTGCTAGATTTTGGCTAACTAGTTCCTAGCTCACTTTTCGAATGGTTAGCCGTACGCAGTTCAAAAATAAATTTCTCTCTCTAAGCACTGCTTTTTAGAAATGCTCTCTAGATAGATTATAGGCTTATCAAAGACTGAAATTGGAATGAGTTGAATACTAGTTAGATGCCAAGGATTGCCAAATGTTGTCGTAAAAAATCCAATGTCGGTATCGGGGCACAACGTGGTTGACTTCCAACGAGGCACATTCAAGAAAAGATTTCTTTAAACTAGATTGAAGCGGCACTTATTTCAGCGGCACTCTTCTCGCTACTTTTTTCAAACTCATCAAGCTTCATCTGTGTGATCTTTTCAATTGGCCTTTCAATTGGGTAGATTCCTGTAAGACAGCCAAGGCACAGTCTCTCACGAGGAAGGCCAATAGAGTCGATCAAGCCCTCAAGCGTGACGTACTTAAGTGAGTCAACTCCTATCATAAGTCTAACGCCATCAATGCTTTTATGGGCAGCTATTAACTCCCCATAAGTAGGCATATCAATCCCGAGATAGCAGGGGGATACTATTGGAGGGCTCCCGATTCGCATGTGGACTTCTTTTGCTCCCGCAGCTCGTACCATGTCGACTATCTTCCTTGACGTAGTGCCTCTTACTATCGAGTCATCAATCATTATGACCCGTTTGCCCTTCACATGCTTCTTTATAACATTAAGTTTGAGCCGTACTGCTGTTTCCCTTAAGTCCTGACCTGGCATGATAAATGTCCTCCCGACGTACCGATTCTTAATTAGCCCCTCAGTATAAGGAAGGCCAGATTTTAATGCATATCCCATTGCAAAAGCGATTCCTGAGTCAGGAACCGGAATAACGATATCAGCGTCCACATCATCTTCCGCTAAAGCCTCTCCCAATTTGCCTCTTACCTCGTATATGAGAGAACCATCCAAAACGGAGTCTGGTCGCGCGAAATAAACATATTCGAACATGCAATGGGCGGTGACAGACTTTTTCACTGCCCTATGACTTGAGTAGCCATCTGCTTTTATGGTAATTATCTCACCTGGTCGCACATCTCTAACGAGTTCACCGCCTAACGTTTCTATTGCAGCGCTTTCACTGGCGAGCACATGGCCATCTGCAAGTTTTCCCAAACAGAGAGGTTTAATTCCAAATGGATCACGCACGCCGACTACCTCATTGTTTATCAGAAGGGTAAGAGAGTATGATCCAATGATCTTGTTCATAAGCTCTCTTATTGCGGTTATATTGTCGTGTCGCATGAGTTCCTTGACAAGAAGATGTGCTATCACCTCAGTATCAGAATCAGATACGAAAATACGCCCCTCTGCCTCAAGCCCTTTCCTGAGTTCGAGCGAGTTGATGATGTCGCCGTTATGTGCTATTGCTATGGTGCCCGCTATGTAATTCACAAGTGCGGGTTGGCAGTTTTCCACCTTGCTTCCACCAGTGGTTGAGTACCTAACGTGGCCTATCCCCGCGGATCCTTTAAGCCGCGCGAGCTTATGCTGGTCAAAAACATCGTGCACAAGCCCCATGCCACGCTCAATGTGGATGGATGCATCACTCGTAGCTATACCGGCTGACTCCTGTCCTCTATGTTGGAGCGCGTAGATGCCGTAGTAAATCGGTAAGGCAGCATCCTTGGAATCGAGCGCAATTCCAAATACGCCACACTTATCTCGCATCTTTTCTTCTCTCTGCTCCATAGGTTTAAAATCAATACTTATTTAGGAAGCTGTACCCCCTTAACCTCTTAGAGCGGCCAAAGCCACAGTGAGAGCACGCCTTCGCGTGATAATTAAAAGATACGTTGCCACAGCGCCTGCATTTTATGTGCGTCCTCTTTTGACGCTTACCCATTGATGGTGTTCCCTTTGACATTCGATATCCTTGTATGCGTGTGACTATGTTGTGTTATTTAAGGTGATATGTATACGACGTTGTCACCGCGGACTACTATAGTTCCAAACTTTCTTATTACCTCGCTATCTTTAAGCTCTTCTGCCTTGTCGAGCACGAGATTTAGGTGAACGTCGTAGCCTTGAAGCTCTCCTCTAAAATCTCTGCCCCCTTTAAGTCGAACAATCACTGCTGATTCTAGTGATTCATTTAAGATATCAAGTGGTCTCTGACTCATCGTATGTCCTCTTATAGTAAACCCTTCGTATGTAATATACTTAAAACTTATCTTTAGTAGTCCAATAATGAGTGGTGATATGAAGGTACGAAAGCGACATTTCATAAAAGCCGATAACGCAAGTGAGGTGATAAGCGCATTAAGCGCTTATGAGCCAGAAGTGCTTCATACTGGGTCTCTCGAGCTAGCACAGGCCAAAAAATTCAAAGTCTTGCTCTTGGATGGCACACCGTTAGCCATGTACATTGAAGGTAAACCATTTTTCACCGTGAAGGGCGCACTTGAGCTTAGGCCAAGAAGACACCTCGTAACTGTAGATACGGGGGCGGTTAAGTACGTCATAAACGGAGCCGACATCATGAGCCCTGGGGTCGTAAGTGCCGATAGTGACGTCTTACCTGGAGATCTGGTAGTTGTCATAGAAGAGCAACATAATAAAGCGCTAGCTGTAGGGAAGGCACTAATTTCTGGAGTTGAAATGGTTCACAATAGAGCGGGGAAAGCTGTCAGGGTTATGCATCATATCGGAGATGAGATTTGGAATCTACATACGTAAGATATGTTCGCAGCCTCGTTCCCAAATTATCTGAAAGAAGCTAATTTTTCCCTAAAGAAATGTGAGAAATAGCAAGGGACACAGATTTAACATCCAGTCACTACTGGAACAACGATTCAAAGTAATCGCCGCTTTTAAAACGTATAAACAAAATAACAGCATGCTCTCAAAGGTTGCTTTACATCTATGATTCCACTATGAGCCTCTCCTCCTTGTTTAGTTAATGAGGTTTCAACACGAATTAATCGGATGATTACATAGTAATCAATAGTATCGTGTGGAGTGTGTCAGCAACGGTACAATTGCGTGCGTACATTTTAGCCAGCTACAGGTCAATATTGCTTAAACATCCAAAATGTAAAATTTTTAAATTTTAAGAACTGTTATGAAAATTAAACATGAAGTTCCACCTTTTGAATATCGGAGTTCATTGTAGATCAACGTTTGACAATAAAGTAGAAATCGAAACGCTAATATTATAATAAAGGATGAAACGCAAATATTATAATAGAGGGACAGTTAATAGCACACAAAGTTTAGTTTAAGGGAAGGGTCGATATGCCGCAAAAAAGTTTGATTGATAGATTATTTGGTGCCCGACAGCATGGAGATGCTGAAGAGTACCTTGAGCTCGATCTTGGGCAGTACGAGGAGGTGTTCGAGGAAGAGCCGGCCGGCACTTACGTTAAAGTAGCTGAGATTATGAGCGTTAACAATATACCCGAACTCAAAGATGAGATTTATAAGGGTAACATAGTTGTCGTTGATATATCACACCTAAAAAACGATCGTATCGCGCTTGATAGAATAATTAAAGAACTTAAGCAGGTGGCGACCGACGTCCACGGAGACATAGCCGGTCTTGGTGAGGATCAGGTG
>Ga0209517_10010888_pt1 | contig 10007 bp, 7 predicted proteins | sample PeaSoiMetSII2010_FD_187695 | JGI IMG/M metagenome (GOLD analysis project Ga0209517, IMG submission 187695) | Peat soil microbial communities from Weissenstadt, Germany - SII-2010 (SPAdes) (version 2) | ecosystem: Environmental > Terrestrial > Soil > Wetlands > Peat | place: Germany: Weissenstadt... | reverse complement strand
GGTATTGATCAGGTCGTTGGCATTTCCCTCGCCCGGCCACCACCCCACCAACCCTGACGGCGGTGGCACACAATTAGTCGGGTCTGCGCCAGCCTTCCAGAGGCCCGCTGCAGAAAACATCCCCGCGACCATGAGGGCCAAGACCCGCATGTTCCTGCCAATAGCCGCTCGTCTGGACGTGCCCTGAGTGGCGCGAGGGCAGAGTTGCCTCAAAGGGCGCTCACCGCCAAAGATCTTCATCGTCTTCCCGGTGCGCTCAGAGCGTTTCCCGGAGGCTGGCACTCCAAGCAGCCGCGATGGTAAGGCAACCGGATGCCGGTTGTCAAGCGCCTTTAATCTGATCGGCGCTCTTTGAGCTCTTCGCGGTCTATTTGCTGGCTCTCATGCAGCGCCGTCTTCTAGGCCGTCGAGAGGCGGGCGTAAATCGTCGAACAATACTGCTGGAAACCGAGCGAGCGCCCCAGCTTGAGCGAAAACTCGTTTGATGCGAGGGCTCGATATCAGCGCCCGATTAGCGGTTATTAGATCTGCTTTAAATCAGTTCAAAGTGCGGTTGGGAAAGGAGTCTCAATCCATACTGCGGCCAGACCTTTTTGAGAAGTGGAGTCACGACAAGCATGGCGTTCGTTTGTCCGCGCTCGACTTGCTCCAGAGGAGACCACCACTATTTATCTTCGCTGGAGACGTCGGGATGGGGAAAACGGAACTTAACTCCACGGACAACCCAATTCTTCGTCCTGACGCTGGCTGCACACATGGTGTTTGGGATAGTTATGGGATTGGCCGCGTTGTGTCTCTGGCGAGGCCCACCCCACTAGGCCAGCCAGAGTGATGGCTTGACATAAGCCCCTCCTGTTGATATAAGCGCCATATATGAGAACGCGTTGGCATCGGTTCTTGGCAACAGCAACACTCGGCTTATGCGGCCTCGTATCCTCGACCGTCTTGAGTGCGCCGGGCGACCTTTACGTCAGCGATTACGGTGGTGATATTCTTCGATTCACGCCTGATGGAACGGAGAGGGTTTTTGCCACGGGCCTTGGCACGATTTATGGCTTGGCTTTTGACAGCTCGGGAAACCTGTTCGCGGCGAGCCAGAGTACGGGCAACATTTACGAGTTCGCTCCCGACGGCACGCAACGAACGTTCGCCTCAGGTATTGGCGGTCTCCAAGGATTGGCGTTCGACGGGGCCGGGCACCTCTTTGCCAGCGGTGACGATAGTTCAGGTGCCGTGATCCTCAAGTTCGCTGAGGATGGAACCTATACCACGTTCGACACCCAAATGCGCACGAGCATCCACAGTTTGGTGTGTGACAAATCGGGCGACCTTTTTGCCGCAGAGCAACCTTCGCCAGCGATTTACATCTATGAGTACAGCCCAAATGGTCTGCGAACTCGATATAGCCCTTCTTCTCTTGGTGACGCCACTACCGGCTCTGGCCTCGCTTTTGACTCGGCGGGGAATCTCTTCGTAGGCAGTGGAGGGGGCTATATCAGCGAGATTGCCAAGGACGGGACAAGGACGATTTTTTATAATAATACGACCTCGGCCTCAACGCATCTTGGGCTTGCGTTTGACGAAAACGGGGATTTATTCGCGGCAGACTCAATTCAAAACTCAATCGAGGAATGTACGGCTGATGGCGCTACCAATGTGTTCGTGACTGGAATCAATACCCCCGAGGCGCTGGCGTTTGAGCCGGTTGTGCCTGAGCCATCGCTGGTTTCCATTTTGGCATTAGGAGGGGTCTTGCTGGCCTGGCGTTGGAAAGCCCACGCCGGAGAAGGACGCAATAATTAGAAGCCAACATCATCGGTTCAGGCCACCCGAGGCTCCGGTACATTCGCTAAGGCGCACCCTTGCTAGGTTCCTGCTGGCGCCACGCGTCTCGGAATTTTTGTCTTGCCAAGTCGTGGAGGACTCCCTTCGCGAGGACTGTCCGCGGTGAAATCCTGGACTGCGTCAAACATGGCTACCACGTTCGCGGGGGGAACGTCAGCCATGATGTTGTGGACTTGTTGGAACACAAAACCGCCGCCCGGGGCGAGAATCTCCAACTGCTGCTGTACGTGGCGGCGGACTTCATCCGGAGTGGCTTCGGGGAGAACGCGGCGGGTGTCACACCCGCCTCCCCAGAAGCAGAGCCGCGAACCGAAATCTTTCTTGAGCAAGAGCGGGTCCATGCCCGCACAGGTGATTTGCACGGGGTTGATGGCGTCTAAACCCGCCGAGATGAGATCATCGAGCAACGGCCTAACTCCGCCGCAACAATGAAGCATTACTTTCACATTGGCTAATTGTTTGGTTCGCTGCCACATGACGCGCTGGCGCGGGTAAAAGAACTCGCGGTACATCCGGGGGGAAATCTGCGGGCCGGTCTGCATGCCCAGGTCATCCCCGAATAGAACGAGGTCCACGTAAGGCCCCACGGCCCCAAGGAAGGGCTCGAGGTTGGCCAGATGAATCTCGACCAACCGATCCAGCAGCCGATGCGCCCGAGCTGGGTCCTCCGCCAGGAGCACGAAAAAGTTATCGTTGCGGCACAGGAACTGCCCCCACTCCAGCAGGTTGCCGCCGAACAAGGCGACGATGGCGCGGTTGCTGGAACTACGCAGGGCCTTGGCGCCCCCCGCCAAATCCGAACCTGGAGGCGGCGGACTGGGGATGGCCCAACTGACGTTCCGCATCAGATCCGGCAAGTCGCTCAGGTCATCCGGCACACCGTCGCGGTATGGCCAGTAGATCTGCTCGAAATAGAGCGAGCCGGCTACCTGGAGCGCCATCGGCCGTCCCGTCGGGCTATAAAGCACCCAATCGCCACCCTTCTGGCGAACATCGGCCCAAACCGGGATCACACATTCGTTCCCATCGGGCAGGACCCACTCTTTCCAATCACGATCCTCTTGACAAAAGCCGCGCCCCATTTCGATGGCGTCCACCCCGAACCTCTCCAGCACGTCCTCATCGATGACCGCTAATTGTTGGATCATGTCATACACCCGGATGGGCTTTTTGGGCAAGCCGAGGTGTTCTCGCAGCCTGCGGTACGCGATGGCCATAATGCCGCTGGAGCGATGGGCTCCGAAATCCACCGGCACCCGCTCGGCTTGCCGGTGGTCAAGCGCGGCCAGGATCCGTTCTCGACTTGTCATAATGTTGCGCACAGGTTTGGTCAGTCACTGGAACCGACCCGGAACCACATCATCGGATCGGCGCCTGTCGGCACCAGCATTTGCACGTTATTGCTGCCGGTCAATGCATTTCCGTAGGGCAGCCAGTCAGTGAGGTTGGTCGAGGAATAGACCGCGTAAGATGAAGAACGCCTGCAAAAACGTGCTTTTAACCTCAGCGCAATCCACGCCCTGTGTGAGTTTCACGCAAAAAGCGTGGATTTCACTCCTCAGCCTTGTCAGCCCCGTGGGTGCTCAGCGCCCGATCGCTCAAAAGCGAAACCTCATTGCCACCTGGCAATAAGGGCTTGGGTCAAAGGAAACTGTTTGGCCGAGAGCATGGTAATCGATCTCGCGCCCAACGGAGTAACCGCCTTCTACCGTGAGGGCGAGGCGGGCTGCCACTTCGTATTCCACGCCCACGCCCAAATGGAAGTCGTGGTAGGTTCCCAAGGCGTTGTTGAAAGCAGGTTGGCCGATTCTGTCTCCTAAACTCGAGTCGCCCCGGAACACGGCGAATTTGAAATCACCGCCGCCAAACAGGCTGAGCTTGGGACAAAGGCGGTAAATCAAAACCGGTCTGGGGAACATCAGGTTCAGCGTCAGGTTGGTTTGAATCTCCCACCGCACCCCCGCGGCCGGCAGTACCGGCACGTCGCTCCGGGGATTGAACGCGATCCCAAAAGCCCAGGTCAGGGTCGGATTTCGCCGATACAGGGCACCCACCATGCCAGCTACGCCGATATCGTCGCCGTCAATCTCTTCCAACCGGTAGAGAGCCGGCCCCACAGAAGCCGCGCACGTCCATTGATCGTTAATGCGGTAACCGACTCCCGTCAGCAGGCGGAGTGTATTGATCCGTTCGGGGATGGGGATCCCGGATTCCGACCCCAACCACAAGTTCCCAGCGGACAGACCCAGGGGGATAAACCAATGCTCATCCAGGGGAACTGCGCCCGCTACCGTCAAATGGATCAGGTGAGCGTCCGAGCCGCTTTGTTTGAGGCCTTGGAAGCTCGCGTCACCCGCAGCCACATAGGAATAATCTACCGCGGCAGCCACTCGTGCCAAGTTGCCGGGCCGGGGGACAAACGAATTGGCCGGCGCAAACTCCTGCTCCGAACCACCTGGCGGAACCGGCGGGGGACCCCCGGTGGATTGAGCCTCCTGGGCGTTAAGAGTCCGCCAAGCCTGAAGCATGATCACGGTGAGGAGACCGGCCACGCGGCGCAAAATGTGCGCCTGGGCTGATAGCGTGGGGTCGCCTATCACCTTGCAAAAGCGGATGGTATTTGAGGTCATAATGGATCACTTAAAGAGGAATCCACTGGATAGACTGCGACCATTCGAGAATGCCCCGTCGCTCCGCTCCGCCCAACCCCGAAGGCTTTCGGGGCTGCCACCGCACTCCAAAAGGCTGGCGTCCCTCCACGTTGTAGTGCATCCCGCGGATTCCTCACTTAGGCGGCCAAGTCGGCGGCTTGTACTCCTTCCTGGTCTGCCTGCCTACGGGATTATTTGACCCGGAGCGCAGTATCAATTTCCTCGATCGCCTTGTCCACGCGCGCGGCCACGCGGTCACGATCCTGGCGCTCCAGCTTGTCGCGAGCCTCACGCAGCAACCTGCGCGCTTCGGCCAACTTTTCGTCGGACTTTATCTGCCGCTCGTGTTCGGAAGCATCTCCCCCTAGTTTGAGGCCGAGGGCCTTGCCGGCAGCCTCCAACTCCTTCATCGCCGCCTCGCGATGGCCGGCGTAATCGTGGTTGGCCAGTTTCAACAGACGGTGGGCATGGACCAATTCTTCGCGGGGAGTTTCGGCGTAAGCACTCGCCCCGAAGGACAAGGCCACGGCCAGTGCCGCGATTTGCAAGTAAAAGGATCGAAAGGATCGTCTCATAATTGAGCCTTCTATATACCACTCGAGATCCTTGTCAAGCGCGCAACCGCTTTTGGTGGTGGATCAGGTTTTTGGATAGTGATTGAGAAGTAGGATTAGGGTGGGCGGCGCCCTTGCGGGCGCAAGCATTTTCCCGCTACTGGCTGCGCCCGAACTTTTTCTCCAACTCGCGGAAGTTCATTTCGATCAACGTGGGTCGTCCATGCGGGCAGGTGTAGGGCATGGCGCAGCGGCGGAGGTCTTCGACCAGGTTCTGCAACTCCGCTCCGGCCAGCGGATCGTTGGCCTTGACGGCATGGCGGCAAACGGTCTTCGCGACCGTCTGCTCACCCAGACGCAGGGCATTAACTTCCTGTCCGGCGGCCTTGAGTTCATCCACCAACTCCTGCACGAAGCGGCGCGGCTCGGCGGCTTTCACGAAGGGCGGCAAGGCGTCCAGCAAAAATGTCCGCTCGCCAAATTCACTCAGGCCCACTCCCAACCGGCCCAGCGCGGGGAGTTGTTCCCTAAGGAAGCTGGCGTCTCGCGCCGACACCTCGATAGTTTCCGGCAAAAGCAACTTTTGCGAGGGCGCCTGGTTGTTGGCTTCCAGCCGTTTGAGCATTTGCTCGAAGAGAATTCGCTCGTGCGCCGCATGTTGGTCTAACAACACCAGGCCGCGGTCCGATTCGAGCACCACGTACAGCTTGCCAATGACGCCCACCAGTCGCAGCGGCACCTTGAGCAAAGGCACCGGCTCCGGCGGCAAACTCGCTCGCAAGGGCACCGGGGGCAGGGACGGTAGCTTGCCGGAGCCTTCCTGCTGTGCCAGCGCCTCGCCCTGCTGCTGTGGCACCACCGCAGGAGAGGTCATGGCCCTCGCTGGCATCGTGGAAGGCGGGCGGTCGCGATGCGGCGGCTGGGCTGGACCGAACCCCATGCGCAAAGACGGCTGTTGCGCGGCGGGATGGCTCGGCCTGTCGGCGCCCGACGGCTTGAGCTCCGGGGGAAAATTCGGCAGCGCTGCCTCTTCACCGGGAGCAGGCTGAGGCAGCGCACCCGCCCCGGCCGCCGAGACTTCTTCTTGATGGGCAGGCTGGACGCCGGTCCGACCGGTCTGCGCGCCGCCTTCTTGTCCAGTATGAAATTCCAGCAGCGTCTGACGCACCGCCTGGGCCACCAAGCGCCGGACCTCAACCTCCTGATGAAACCTCACCTCGCGCTTGGCCGGGTGGATGTTCACGTCCACGGCCGCGGGAGGGATCTCCAAAAACAAGCAGCAGACCGGATAACGCCCTTTCATCAGGGCGGTGTGATAGCCTTCCAGCAGGGCGAAGTTTAATCCGCGATTCTCCACTGGACGCCGATTGACAAACAGGTGCTGGTCCTCGCGGGTCGAGCGCGAGACACCCGGGGCGCCGATCAATCCCCAGACCCGAAAGTTGGCCGCACGGGCGGCGTCGTGGATCGACTCTTCGCTTTGGCCCGCGGGCGGCATTTCGGCGGAAAAATCCACGGGCAAAAGCCTTTGTTCGTGGCCATAGATGGCGCGCGTTCGCTCCTGCAAAGCTTGCAGCCTCGAAGGGATGTCGCTGCCACTCCGGAGCGCGGGCAGTTGCCAAATCAGCCGACCGTCCTTCTGGAAAGTGAAGGCGACCTCGGGAAAAGCCAGTGCCGCCAAGGTCAAATAATGCTGGATGTGGGCCGCCTCCGTTTCCTCCGTGCGCAGAAACTTGCGGCGCGCAGGCAAGTTGAAGAAGAGCTGGCGCACCTCGACGGTCGTGCCCGGCGGACTGCCCGCGGCCTTGACTTCGATGATTTTGCCGCCGTTGATGATGACTTGGGTGCCTTCGGGCGAGTCGCTGTCCCGCTCGCGGCTGGTGAGAGTGAAGCGGCTCACGCTGGCGATGCTGGGCAGGGCCTCGCCGCGGAAGCCCATCGTCGCGATGGCCGCGAGGTCCTCCGCACGCTGTATCTTGCTCGTCGCGTGGCGCTCCAGGCAAAGCAACGCGTCGTCCCGGCTCATACCCGTGCCGTTGTCGATCACCCGGACCAGACTGCGCCCGCCCGCCTGGATTTCCACCGCCACGCGCGAAGCCCCGGCGTCCAGCGCGTTCTCGACCAGTTCCTTGACCGCGCTGGCCGGGCGTTCGATGACCTCGCCAGCCGCGATTTGATTAGCCACTTGCTCGGGCAGCAGGCGGATACGATTCATTTATCCTTGTCGCCGGCAGGCTTGGGCAACGGCAAGCCAAAGGAGAAGATTGCGCCGCGCTCGGCGCCGTTGCGTGCCGCGATCCACCCCTTGTGGTCCTCGATGATGCGCTTGCAGATCGAAAGACCCAGCCCCGTGCCGTGCGCTTTGCCAAAGGTTGCGAAGGCCTCGAACAGCCTTCCTGCCACCTCCGGTGCAATGCCGGACCCGGTATCCTCAATTTCGGTGACCACTTCCGTAGGTTTGGATTCGAAGCGCAAGCGGAGCCTGCCGCCCTCGGGCATAGCCTCGGTGGCATTGTGGGCCAAGTTGTAAAACACGCGGCGCAGGCGCTTAGGGTTCACCAGCAGATGGACTGGCGGCGGGGAATTCTCAATCTCAAGCACTACTGATTTTCGGCCAACTTCAGCCCGCAGCTCCTCGACCATCTGCTCGACGAACACGCTGAAATCCGTGGGTGCCAGCACAAAGGTCGAAGGCGTGGCCTGGGTAAAATCCAGGATTTCGCCGATCAGGTCGCTGATCCGCTCCACCTGCTTGCGAATGTCCAACGCGGCGCGCCGGCGCATTTCCGGTGTGGCGCGGTCCATCCCGGCCACCTCGGCCGTAAGCCCGATGATATTCAGCGGGTTTTTTAAGTCATGCACGATCGAACGCGCGAAGCGGCCCACTACGGACAAGCGCTCAGTTTGCAGCACTTCTTGGAGGTATTGCCGGTTGAACTCGCGCAAACGGCCGCTCACCTCCCGCAACAGGAACAGCGCCAGCATCGGCGAGCGCTCCACCAACGCCTGCATCTCGTCTCGTGGAATGGCATACACGGTTGTGTCCCCGGCTGCCGTGGCGCACGCCGAGCGGGGCTTATTCTCGATCACCGACATCTCGCCAAAAATGTCCCCCGGTCCCACGCGCGAGAACACATGGCGCACGTTCTCCCCCACCAGCCCCGAAATCTCCACCGAACCTTCCTTGACCACAAAGAGCCCATCGCCCTCGTCGCCTTCCTTGAAGATTTCCTGGCCGGCGCCAAAACTCTGTTCCCGAGCGATGCGACGCAACGTCTTCAGGTCTTCCGCAGCGAGTTGGCAAAACAGTGGGCTGGATTCAAGCGTGACCATGTCGCCACTTTAGGAAAAAAAACAGCCAGGTAAAGCCCAGATGTCGGGTTGTTTTCTTTGGGGAGAGAGGCGGCGCAATCCTGGACAGGCGCGAGGACTCAGCCCGGCTGCGTGTTCAAAGCTCCAGGGGACCGCATGCCGTTTACGCCGTTCTCGTGATCCTCTTTCGATAAGGCGCCTCGACTCACGGCCCCGGTGCGGAAGCTGCCCCGCAAGCCAAACTTGACGATCAAGGGCGGCCCCTCTAAGTTGTGCCCCGGTCATGGTGGCCGTAGCTCAGCCCGGTTAGAGCCCCAGATTGTGGATCTGGCTGTCGCGGGTTCAAATCCCGTCGGCCACCCCAGCCTTCCTCACGCCGTTGCGGTGGTGCCTGAAACCGCCCTGCTACTGATTGCGCCGCCGGGAATGCTCACGAGCTCGGGAGGATCAGCCGGCCGCAAATTGGCTTCCTCGGTCCGGGTATTGTGGCAGAGCTCTGAGTCTTTCCCGAACGATTTGCGCTTCCGGCTCCAACATTGCTGCTTCCCAAAGCAACCGCCTCGCCTCGAGTACGTAACCCCTTTCCACCAAGGCGTCGGCCTGGCCGCACGTGGCAAAAATCAAGTTCATTTTGTGCCGGACGAGACTCCCGCCATCAAACTCGGATCTAAAGGGATAGCCTCCGGGTTGTATTCCGGGGCCGGGCTTTTCGGGGCTGACCCAGTCAATATAGACTTCTTGGAATGGGGCATACGCTTTTATCGCCGCCTTCAGGCGCGGGGAAACGCTGCTGGAATGGGCCGGATCAAACGAGGTGACGGTATATTTTGTCCTCGGGCCAGAACGTTCCACCATGCGAATCGCCCCGCCTCCCAATTCTGCCTCGTACGAAATCAGAGCCTGGGAAATTGCTTCCGAAACCGGGCGCGGCCCGATGCAGGACTTCGACCACGAAATCGCTTCTTCGAACAGCCCTAATGAGTACAGGCAGTAACCCACGCTCGCATAAACGCTTCCGGTGTCTGAGCAAGAGTCCGGGCGCGCTGCTTCCAGATGCGCGATGGCCTCGCGTTGCCAGCGCAGAGCGCACCGAAACATGCCCGCGTTCGCGTACACGAGGCCCATCAAGTCAAAGAAATCGTCGTCAAAAAAGTCGCTCGCGGATCTCAGGTTTTGTGCTTCGCCTTCCTGCAACAAACCGCCGTTGAGATAAGCATCGACAACGCCTCGCCGGGTATGCTCGTTCCGCTCAGCCAGATGTTCCTCCTCGGCGTAAAGTAGGTAGGGATCATCCACCACTCGGTCCGCCGGTTGAAAAGGCAGGACCCGCCGTAAGCATATCGGGTGAAACGTGCTGAACGAATTGATTAGCTCTTTCTCGCAATACAGACGCGTAAATCGACTGGACAACTGGAACGTCTCAGTGCTCATAACCACTAACCCTTTCGTCTCAGGCGAGCATTTTGCGTGGCGGGTTCTCAAGTCCGCGCCACAAAATCCGCCCTGCCCAGCGTGGCAGTTTGCCCCGGGTGCCGCAAGCCGCGGAATTCTAACCCGACTTCGCGGATTCGACCGCTGAAAAATTATTTTTGATCCGGCCAACCCTCGATTTGTTGGGGAATCTGCTGGCGGCGCTGTGAAAAAG
>Ga0209517_10010886_pt1 | contig 10009 bp, 10 predicted proteins | sample PeaSoiMetSII2010_FD_187695 | JGI IMG/M metagenome (GOLD analysis project Ga0209517, IMG submission 187695) | Peat soil microbial communities from Weissenstadt, Germany - SII-2010 (SPAdes) (version 2) | ecosystem: Environmental > Terrestrial > Soil > Wetlands > Peat | place: Germany... | reverse complement strand
TCGTCACCTCAGTTGGCTTCGGCGACGGCCCAGGCGCCCGGCGACGGCTAGGCCTGACCGGCGCGGGGCCACGGAAGGTCATCACCGACCTTGGCGTGCTTGAGGTCGACCCGCAGACCATGGAGCTGGTGCAGACCGGCCTCTACCCGGGGATATCCGTGGCCACTGTCAGGGAAAGAACCGGCTGGGACGTCCGCGTGGCGGATGACGTCGCAGAGCTGGCGCAGCCGACTGCTGACGAACTCGCGGCCCTGCGTCGTCTGCTGGCCACCATGCCGGCCAGCAGGACTCCGGCTACGCCGCCCAGCGCGGTGACTCCCGCCGAATCAAGCATCAGGACCAGCACGCCCGCCACCCCGGCCACCGAGGGAGCAGCCCGATGACCGCCCAGGACTCAGCCCGATGACCGCCCAGGACTCAGCCCGGTGACCGCCGAGGGGGCCAAGGCCGCGAGCGGCGGCCTGGTCTTGCCGCACTACGAACGACCCGTTGGCGTTCATCCGCCACTTCATTCCGCCGCGTATCGCTCATCGGCGTTGCGCGCCCCGAACCGGCCACCGACACCGCTGCCGCAATGGCTGACCGAGGTGACCGGTCCGCTGCTCGGCGCGGACCGGGTGACCGCCGCGGACGCCGATCTGACCAGGCGCCATGCGGCCGAGCCGCTCGGCGAGCGGATCATCGTGACCGGCCGGGTGATCGATTCCGACGGAAGGGGTGTTCCCGATACCTTGATCGAGATCTGGCAGGCCAACGCCGCCGGCCGGTATGCCCACCGGGTCGACGATCACCCCGCGCCGCTCGATCCGAACTTCGACGGGGCTGGCCGCTGCCTGACCGACTCCGATGGCAGGTACCGGTTCGTCACTATCAAGCCTGGCGCCTATCCGTGGAAGAACCACCTCAACGCCTGGCGTCCAGCCCACATCCACTTCTCGCTGTTCGGCCGGGCCTTCACCCAGCGGCTGATCACGCAGATGTACTTTCCCGGAGATCCCTTGTTCGCGCAGGATCCGATCTTCAATTCGGTGCCCGATCCCCAGGCACGGGAGCGGCTGATCGCCAGGTTCGACCTCGGCGTGACCGAACCGGACTGGGCGCTTGGCTTCGTCTGGGACATCGTGCTCCGCGGCCGCGACTCGACAGTGTTCGAGAGCGGGGAGGGCCGGTGACCTCACAGGTGACGCCGTCCCAGACGGTCGGCCCATTTCTCGCCATCGGCCTGCCCTGGCCGGACGGACCATTCGTGGTGCCCGAAAGGACACCAGGCGCGATCTCCATCGCCGGGCGGGTGCTCGACGGGGCCGGCGATCCGGTGTCCGACGCTCTGGTCGAGACCTGGCAGGCCGACCCGGCCGGGAGGTTCGCGCATCCGGATGATCCGAGGGGAACTACCTCGACCGCCGATTCGACGGGAACTGCGGCGACCGCCGATCCGACCGGAGCGACAGCGAGCACGCCAGCCGGTTTCCGCGGCTTCGGCAGATGCCCTACCGACGAGACCGGCAGGTACCGGATCGTCACGCTGCGGCCTGGGCCGCTGCCGTGCCCGGACGGCGGGCTCGAGGCACCGCACCTGGATGTGTCGGTGTTCGCCCGCGGTCTGCTCGACCGGGTGGTGACCAGAATCTATTTCCCTGACGAAGCGCAGGCCAACGCGGCCGACCCGGTGCTGGCCAGCATCACCGACAGCGAGCGCCGGGCGACCCTGATCGCGGTAGCTCAGCCCGGCGGCAAGGCGGGCGAGTTCCGGTTCGACATCCGGCTGCAAGGCAGCCGCGAGACCGTGTTCTTTGATGTCTGACCAGCCGGCGGTCTCGCGACCGCTGGCCGCGTCGCTTGACGGTCCGCCAGGCGCTCCCGTCCTCGTCCTCGGCAACTCGCTCGGCACCAGCCGCGCGATCTGGGATCGGCAGCTTCCTTGGTTCCTGAAGCACTTCCGGCTGCTCAGGTACGAGCACCCAGGCCATGGTGGCTCGGCTGCGCAGCCCGGGCCTTACACGATCGACGAGCTAGGCCGCTCCGTGCTCGACCTGCTTGACTCCCACGGCATCGAACAGGCCGCGTACTGCGGGATCTCCCTTGGCGGCATGGTCGGGATGTGGCTGGCCGCGAACGCGCCAGACCGGATCAGCGCGCTCGGCCTGGTCTGCACCTCCGCGTACCTGCCGCCAGCGTCCGGCTGGGAGGCCCGCGCCGAGCAGGTCCGCACTGCCGGGATGGCGTCGATCTGCAAGCCGATCGTGGGCCGGTGGTTCACCCAGGCGTTCGCGCTCAGCGACCCGGCAACGCCCGCGTCGTTCGCCGCTGAGTTCGAGCGCACCGACCCAGAGGGCTACGCGGGCTGCTGTGAAGCCATCGCGAGGATGGACTTGCGCAACCGGATCGGGTCGATCACCGCTCCGACCGTGGTCATCGCCGCGGCGGAGGATCCGGCCACGCCGCCCCCGCATGGCGCGCTCATCGCGGCAGGAATCAGCGGCGCGAGGCTGGTCGTGATCCGCCGTGCCGCGCACCTGGCGAATGTCTCAGCGCCCGGCGAGGTGACTTCGGTGCTGCTCGGCCACCTGCGTACGACGGCATGAGTGCCCGGCAACGCAGCTCCCGCACCGTCTTGGTCAGCTTCTTGACGCGGAACATGGTGCAGGAGCTTGACTGGTTACGGCAGCCAGCCGCCATGTCCTCGACAATGATGCCGAGCGGCTGTTCGCCCGTTCCGTCGCCAACGACCAGGCCGACCTGGAGGCCCTGCTGGACCTGCCTGGCCCCGCCGCCGCCGCGATGTCATGCTCGCCATCCTCGGCACCGGCCAGCCCTGCCAGCAGGCCCGCCACCCTGCGGAGCTGGCTGAGGCGGCATGATCTGCGACACCGACCCGCTCAAGCTCCACTACGTATGGTCGCTCTGGCGGACCGGCCATGCCAGCCACCGCCAATGGCGCGCCGAACTCAACGAAACCCGGCAGCTGTTCACACAGCAGCGCCTCGGCATCGCCGACCTCATCCTCATCCAGATTCCCGGCCCGGCCGTCCTGGCCGCCCGCCGCCAGGCAGACAGAACCCGCCGCAGACGGAACTTCGACCTGCACATCCAGCTTGCTGACCTGCTCCGCGACTGGTATCACGCCGTGGAGCAGCTCGACCCTCCGCGGGTGCGCTGGGAACTCCCCCGCAACCGGCATCCCAGACACCACCCCCGGCCCCCGCGACAACAGCACCGGGACGGACATCTTCGACGCACTCATCAGCCAACTCCCCGCCCGGTAAGCCTTGACAAGAACATGGGGACACCCCCCAGGGCGCGGAATAGTGCCGCGTCGGCGCGGAGAGTGACGGCCGGCTGGACTAGCTGAGTGACCGTGCCAGAGCGCTACCATGCCCTTGAGATGAGAACCTCTGGGCGCAGAGCGAACGATCCGGTGCAGGCTGAACCTCGATCGGCGGATGGCGAGTCGGCCGCCGGTGCCACAGGCCAGCCGGCCGCCACTGCTGCGCGCAGGCCGGCCGCTCGGGCCGCAGGCAGGTCGGCGCGAGGAACGGCCGCATCCGGGCGGGCAGCCCCGACAGCGGGTCAGGCAGCGCCGGCGGCTCGCAGCCGCACCGGACCAGGGCAGCCAGCCCCGTCGGCTACCGGCCGCACCGGAACCGGGCGGACAGCGCCAGCATCGGGGCAGGCAGCGCCGACACCCGACGGCAGCCAGGCGCGGAACAGCGACTTCGTCCAGTCCCTCGACCGCGGGCTCGCGGTTATCCGGGCATTCGGTCCTGACCGGGAGCGGTTGAGCCTGAGTGAGGTGGCTCGGGCCACCGGACTGACCAGGGCGGCCGCCCGCCGCTTCCTGCTGACGCTGGTCAAGCTCGGCTATGTGCGCAGCGATGGCAGAGAATTCTCGCTCCGGCCCCGCGTCCTCGAACTCGGCTATGCCTATCTCTCCGGCCTCGCCTTGCCGGAGGTGGCCGCGCCGCACCTGGAGGAGCTCGTGGCCAGGCTGCACGAGTCATCCTCGATCTCGATACTCGACGGTCACCATGTCGTCTACGTGGCCCGGGTGCCGACGAAACGGATCATGACGGTGGCCATCTCGGTTGGCACCCGATTCCCGGCCTACGCCACGTCGATGGGCCGGGTGCTGCTAGCCGCGATGAGCGAGTCCGAACTCGACCGCTACCTCGCCGAGGCGACCTTCGAGCCATTCACCAGCCGAACCGTCACCGATCCGGACCGGCTCCGAACGATCGTGCACGAGGTAGCCAGGCTGGGTTACGCGATCGTCGACCAGGAACTTGAAGAGGGACTCCGGGCGGTCGCCGCCCCGATTCGCGGCGCGCCCGATGTTGGGACCGCTGCGATCAACGTGTCCGCGCACGCCAGCCGGGTCAGCCTGGCGACGATGCGGACCGAGCTGCTCCCGGCGCTGCTTGAGACGGTCCGGCAGATCGAGGCCGACCTGAGATCACAGGGCACTGGATAACGCTTGGTCAGCCAGTCCCGGACCACCGCCGACGGGCCGACCTGAGCCCCGGTCAATCAGGCGCCCAACCAGCTTCCGGTCGGCCGGCCGGAGCACCATCCAGCGCTGGATGCCGGTCTGCCGCGAGCCGCTCGCGGCGCTGCTCAAGCCTGCCTAAGTGCGCCTTCCCGGACACCTACGCCGATCACTGGCGAGCCGTTGACACTGACGGAGAAGGCTGATTAAGTTCTACATTGCGTATAGTCGTACGCCAAGCGAACATCCTGCGGAGTCTGTCCTGGAATGCCAGGCGCGACATCGAGGTCGAGCCGATCCAGTTCGCTGACGGCCTGCGGGCGCTGACTTCGGAGGAGACGGAATGGACCGTCAGGAAGCGAACGAACCGATGCCGCAGGATCATTCGATCTCGCGGCGTTCTCTGCTTAGGGGCATCGGCGCGGGCAGTCTGGCGGTCGGCGCCGGCGGCTTCCTGAGCGCCTGCAGCTCCGGGATCAAGGGCGCTGGCTCGGGTTCGAGCACAGGAACCATCAACATCGGCTTCATCACCCCGCTCACCGGGCAGCTCGCGGGCTTCGCCTCCGGTGATGAGTTTGTGCTCAGCCAGATCAGGGCCAGCTCGGTGTACAAGAACGGCATCACGATCGGCAGCAAGAAATACAAGATCAACATCATCGTCCAGGACAGCCAGTCGAGCCCGACCCGGGCCGGCCAGGTGGCGCAGCAGCTCATCCTGCAGAGCCACGCCGACCTGATCCTGACCACGTCCACGCCGGAGACGACCAACCCGGTGGCCGGCGCGTGCGAGAAGCTGCACACGCCATGCCTGTCTACCGTGGTGCCGTGGGAGTCCTGGTACGCCGGCCTCGGCGGCAACCCGATCAGCCCGACCACGACGTTCCAGTACGCGACCATGTTCTTCTTCGGCCTGAAGGAGTTCCAGGGCTGCTTCGCTCCGATGTGGAACCGGGTCCACACCAACAAGGTCGTCGCCTGCCAGTACCCGAATGACTCCGACGGGAACGCGTTCCGCGGCGGCTTCGAACCGCTGATCAAGGCGTCTGGATACAAGGTGGTCGACGGCGGCGGCTACACGGACGGCGCCACCAGCTTCACCTCGATGATCTCGCTGTTCAAGAGCAAGCAGTGCGAGGTGTTCAGCAACTGTCCGCTGCCGCCTGACTTCAACACGTTCTGGACCGAGGCGTCGCAGCAGGGCTTCAAGCCGAAGATCGCGACTGTCGCCAAGGTGCTGCTGTTCCCGGCTGACACCAAGGCGCTCGGCCCACTGGTTAAGAACATCGCCACCGACTCGTGGTGGGGCCCGTACATGCCGAACACCTCCTCGCTCACCGGCGAGACGGCCAGCGCCCTCGCCGCCGGATATCAGTCGCAGACCGGGAACCAGTGGGTGCAGTCGATCGGCTCGACCTACTCGCTGTTCGAGGTCGCCAAGGAGGCGTTCAGCGCGGTCAGCGACCCGCACAACCACGCCGAGGTCGCCAACGCCCTGCACAATGTCAGCTACACCGGAATGTGCGGCTCGCTCGATTTCGCGAACGGCCCGGCGCCCGGCGTCGGGATCATCCAGCCGCTTGGCGTGCAGTGGAAGAAGTCCACAGGCACGTTCCCGTTCGAGATGACCGTCGTGGACAACTCGCTGAACCCGAACGTGAAGGTCCAGGCGAACCTCGAGCCAACGAATGCCTGACTCCGCGGGCACGGCCCTGCTGGAGCTCGACGGAATCTGCAAGAGCTTCGGCAGGGTCGTGGTCGCGGACAATCTGTCGCTGGTGATCGGCCCAGGGGACATGGTCGGCATCGTGGGGCCGAACGGCGCGGGAAAGACCAGCTTGTTCGGCCTTATCTCGGGTGAGCTGACCCCCTCGGCCGGCGAGATCAGCTTTGCCGGGACGGTGATAACCCGGCTGAATGCCGCCGTCCGGTGCCGTCTCGGCATCGGGCGGACATTTCAGGTGCCCAAACCGTTCGGCGCGATGACGGTTTTCGAGAACGTGCTCGTCGCCGTCCAGCAGGGGTCGGGCCTGCGGCGGCGGGCCAGTTATGCCGCCGCGGCCGCCATCCTGGACCGGACCGGACTGGCCGGCGACGCCAACTCACCCGCCGAGCGGCTCGGGCTGCTGTCCCGCAAGCGGCTTGAGGTAGCCAGGGCGCTGGCCACCGGCCCGAAACTGCTGCTGCTCGACGAGGTGGCCGGCGGCCTGACCGACCCTGAGGTGGCACAGCTGGTCCGGATCGTCGGCGCCATTAGGGACGAAGGCGTCGCCGTGATCTGGATCGAGCACGTCGTGCATGCGCTGACCGCGACGGTGCACCGGCTGCTCTGCCTGTCCGGCGGCGCCGTGATCGGCGACGGCGAGCCAGCCGACGTGCTCGCGCTTCCCGCTGTCCGCGAGGTCTTTCTCGGGACCGAGGTGACGGCGTCGCTGCATGAGTCTGACTCCGGGCCAGCGGGCGAATCCTGGCCCGCTGCCGAATCGCCGCGGGACGGCCGATGAGCGTCGGGGCAGGAAGCGGTCCGCTGCTTGAAGTCCGCGATCTCACGGTCCACCACGGGCAGCTTGAGGCATTGCACGGCGTGAGCCTGAGCCTCCCGGCCGGAGCCGTACACGCCATGATCGGGGCTAACGGCGCCGGTAAGTCGACGCTGCTCCGCACGATCGCCGGCCTGCATAAGCCGACATCCGGCTCTATCCTGCTGGACGGGACTGACGTGACCGGCCTGCGGCCGGAGCGCCGAGTGACCGCCGGGATCGTCCTGGTGCCCGAGGGCCGGCGGCTGTTCCCCACGCTGACGGTGCAGGAGAACCTGCTGGTAGGCAGCGACAGCGCACGACCAGGACCGTGGACGATCGACGGTGTCTACGACCTGTTCGGCTGGATGGCCGACCGCCGGTCACAACGTGCCGCGCAGCTCTCCGGCGGTGAACAGCAGGCGGTCGCGATCGGGCGTGCGCTGGTGGCGAACCCGCGGGTGCTACTGCTCGATGAGCTTTCGCTCGGGCTGGCGCCGGTCGTGGTGCGGCGGATCTACGACCTGCTGCCGCGGCTGCTCGGCTCCGGCGTGACCGTGCTGCTGGTCGAGCAGGATGTGAGCCAGGCGCTGCATGTCGCGTCCCGCATTCACTGCCTGCTCGAAGGCCGGACCACGCTGGAGGGGGCGCCGGCCGAGCTGACCGCCGAGCAGATCGAAGGTGCCTACTTCGGCCTGCGTAACGGCGGGAACGGAGCACCCGGCGGCGGCTCCGGCTCCGGCTCCGGCAGTACACCGGGCGCCGCTGCCGTGGGGCCGACCGACGGGGCGGGATCCACGGGAGCTGGCGCATGATCTGGGTCAACGCGATCATCCAGGGCATCCTGGTCGGCGGCCTGTACGCCTTGTTCGCCTGCGGACTATCGCTGATGTTCGGCGTGATGAAGGTGATCAACCTGGCCCACGGCGACCTCGCCGTCGTCGCCGGGTACTTCGCGCTCGGCATTATCGCGGTAACGCATACGCATGCCATCTCCTCGTTCGTGCACGTGCCCGTCGGCGTGTCCTACGCGCTGGTGGTGCCTGTCTTCGCGGTCGTCGGCTACGTCGTGCAGCGGACCCTGCTGCAGGCCGCCCTGAACCGCGGCGTGCTGACCACGCTGCTGGTCACCTTCGGGCTGTCGGTGGTGATCGAGAACGGCCTGCAGCAGTTCTTCTCGGCGAACAGCCACTCGCTCAGCATCGGCTCGCTGGTGTCCGACTCGTTCGGCATCGGCTCCCAGATCACCATCGCGTACCTCGATGTGAGCATCCTGGCGGTGGCCGTGGCCGTCCTGCTCGGGCTGCAGTACTTCCTCTCCTCGTCCAAGTACGGGCGGCTGATCAGGGCCGTCGCCGACGACCGCGAGGCGGCGCAGCTGGCTGGCGTGGACTACCGGCACGTGTTCGGCATCGCGGCGGCCATCGCGTTCGGGACGGTCGCTCTCGCGGGCTTGGCGTTCGGCATGTACACGCAGTTCAACCCGACCATCGGGACCGACCAGCTGCTGCTCTTCGCGTTCGAGGCGGTCGTCATCGGCGGGCTCGGCTCCTTGTGGGGCACGCTGGCCGGCGGGATCCTGCTCGGCGTGGCGCAGCAGATCGGCGCCCAGTACAACGCGGCGGACCAGGTCCTCGCTGGGCAGCTGCTGTTCCTGCTGGTGCTGGTGATCAGGCCGCAGGGGCTGACGAGCCGCAGGGAGACCGCATGAGCTCGATCGAGCCGCGCCAGAGCGCAGCGGGCCCGCAGCAGCCGGCCGGACAGCCGGACCAGCCGGCCGGACAGCCGGCCCAGCCGAACCCACCGGTTCGGGTGACCAGATCCCGGCGCTCGGCGCTGTGGGCAGGCATCGCGGCGATCGCCGCGGTGATCATCCTGGCCTACCTGCCCTACATCGTCTACTCGGCGACCACGAACCTGCTGGTCAACTTCTTCATGCTGCTGATCATGGCCAGCATGTGGAACCTGCTGGCCGGCTATGCCGGCCTGGTTTCCGTCGGCCAGCAGGCCTTCGTCGGTCTCGGCGCGTACTTCGTGCTGCTCCTCGCCATCCACGGAGCCAATCCGTTCGTGGCGATTCCGGCTGCCACCGCCCTTTGCGGGATCGTCGGGCTGCCGGTCTGGTGGCTGGTCTCCCGGCTGCGGAGCGGCTACTTCGCCATCACGATGTGGGTGATCGCCTCGGTCTGCGAGCTGATCATCAGCCAGTTCTCGTCCCTGGGCGGCGGCACCGGGATGGCGCTGCCCGGGCTGAACCTCAGTCCGGCACTGCTCACCGCGGACACCTACTGGGCCACGCTGACCGTCACGGTGATCGTCCTGGCCGCCGTCTACCTCCTGCTGCGCAGCCGACTCGGGCTGGTGCTCACCGCCATCCGGGACGATGAGACCGGAGCGCGCAGCATCGGCGCCCGGGTCGGCAGGACGCAGCGAACCGTGTTCCTGGTCGCGGCTGCCGGGTGTGGGGCAGCCGGAGCGCTCTACGTCATCAGCCAGCTTGCGGTGGATCCCGGGTCGGCGTTCAGCGTGCTCTGGACCGCCAAAATGATCTTCATTACGATCATCGGCGGGATCGGCACGATCGAGGGGCCGTTCATCGGCACGATCGTGTTCTTCGTGCTGCAGCAGACCCTGTCCCAGTACGGGACCTGGTACTTCATCATCCTCGGGCTGGTCGCCATGGCGGTAGCCATCTGGGCGCCGCGCGGGCTCTGGGGCCTGATCTCCGACCGGCTGGGGATCCGGATCTTCCCGGTCGGCTACTGGCTCTGGCCAGCGACAGAAAGAGAACGGCCAGCCCGCGGCCTGGCACTGCTGCGGCGCGGCTGACCACGCTGGATCCCGACGACCGAGGGACGGCGCCTCAGCGAGCGCCCAGCCGGACCAAAACCGCGCCGCCCCGCCCCCAGCCCCCCTAACACGTGGGAAGTCGCCGGGGACGCCACGCCGGTAGTCAGCCGGACCGGATCTGCCCGGGTAGCGGCAGCGGCGGAACGGGGGCAACGGG
>Ga0209517_10010883_pt1 | contig 10010 bp, 9 predicted proteins | sample PeaSoiMetSII2010_FD_187695 | JGI IMG/M metagenome (GOLD analysis project Ga0209517, IMG submission 187695) | Peat soil microbial communities from Weissenstadt, Germany - SII-2010 (SPAdes) (version 2) | ecosystem: Environmental > Terrestrial > Soil > Wetlands > Peat | place: Germany: Weissenstadt... | reverse complement strand
GTTCGTCCGGCGGTCGACCGCGAATCGGTTCTTCGATTCCATACAGCGCGCCGATCCGCTGCAACGCCTCCTGTGCCACCGGCGAACTGTGCGCCTGTTCCAGATCGTAAAAGTGACGCCGCACGTGCGCCCAGCATGCTGCGTGTCGGATGCGAACATTTTCATAGAGCTGATTGAATCCCGCATAGGCATCCGCCTGTAGCGTCCCGCGAAACTTTTCCAGATGCTGCGCGGGATGCTCGCCTTTGCGATCGGGGGAGTAGGCGAACCATACGGCGGGCGCGGCGGTGTTGCCCGCAGGACGATCATCGCGAACATACGTCCACAGCCGGCCGGTCTTGGTCTTGCCCTGGCCCGGTGCCAACACCGGCACCGGCGTGTCGTCGGCGTGCAGTTTGCCGGCGGCCGTCACGTAGCGACGCAGCGCTTCCACCAGCGGCTCCAGCAACCGGCTGCTCCCACCTACCCAGTCGGCCATCGTCGAGCGCTCCAGTTCCACACCTTGACGCGCGTAGATCTCCGATTGCCGATACAGCGGCTGATGATCACAGTATTTCGAGACCAGCACATGCGCCAACAGTCCCGGCCCGGCTAGCCCGCGTTCGATCGGGCGGCTCGGCGCTTCCGCCTGCACGATGCAGTCGCACTTGGTGCAGCTCAGCTTCGTGCGCACGTGCCGCAGCACCACGAAACTGGCGGGCACGTACTCCAACACCTCCGAGACGTCCTCACCCAGCTTCCGCAACTCGCCCTGGCATTCCGGACATACCGTTTCCTTCGGCTCGTGCCAGCGGGTTTGCCGCGGGAGATGATCGGGAAGAGCGCGGCGCGCGGGCTTCGCTGCACTGGCAGTCGAACCAGCTGGGACCGAAGCCGGTTGGGGCGGCGTGGACTCTTTCTCGCTGCCGGTGGATTCCAACTCCTCCAGCCGCAACTCCAACTGCTCGATCTGCCGTGCCAGCTTCTCCGACTTCCGCCCAAACTGCATGCGGTGCAGCTTCACCAGCAGCAACTTCAGATGCTCAATCTCGCGCTCACGCGACTGCAGTTGTTCCTGGGTGGTGGTGAGTTTGCTTTCGGCGGAGAGTAACTTGCCTTCCGTGGAGACTAACTGCTCGTGTTGGGTAAGGATCAGCGTGCGTAACGAATCTACCGAGAGGACCTTCAGATCCGGAAGCGCAGCCACGGCCATGCGGGGAGTATCGCATGAACGCAGGCGTTCTCATCCCTGTGCGTACGAAAAAAGTTGTGCAAAGAATCTCGCCGGTTACACCGACAACTGCGGCTCCCAGGTGCGCTCCGGGCGCCGCCAATCGATACCCTCCAACAGCATCGATAGCTGCGCCCGCGTCAGAGAAACCGTGCCGCTCGTGGCTTGCGGCCACACGAAACGCCCGCGCTCTAGCCGCTTCGCGAACAAACACAATCCGTCGCCGTCATACCAAAGCACTTTGATCAGGTCGCCGCGTCGCCCGCGAAACACAAACACATGTCCCGAGAACGGCTTTTGCTCCAGCTTGGTCTCGACCAGCGCGCTCAACCCAGTGAAGCCGCGTCGCAAGTCCGTCACGCCTGCGGCAATCCAGATGTGCGTGTTCGCCGGCAACGCCATCATGTGCGCAGGCACTCCAGCAACACCCGCACCAATGTGGGATTAGCGCTGCCCTCGATGCGTATCTTGGCTTGGCGCAGTTCGAGGTGAATCGTGCTGCGCTGGGGTGGTGCAACATCGGCGAGATGAGACTCGATGGGCTCGACCCCAACCGGCGTGGACTTACTCTCGCTCACGCGAACCGCCAGTAACTTCATCCCCGGTTTCGGATCCCCAAGCCTTCCCGCTAGGTAAAGCCGACGCCAGCCAAACACTTGGTTCGCATTGATGCCATGCGCCCGTGCCACCCGCGCCACCGACGCGCCCGGCGCCAGCGTCTCTTCGACAATCCGCCGCTTCTCGGCGATGCTCCGCCGCTGTCGCAGTGACCCGACCGAGACCTCTTTGTTTCTGGGAATGACTGCCACTTGCTGGGAAGTGTCCATCTCCGCTCCAAGTGGACACCTATCCGAAGTGTCCACCTCGCGAGAATGGCTCTCATTTATGAAGATGTCCAGACGGCCATCGACGTACGCTAACGTTACTTCTGCGATGGCTGCTGGTCCATTTGCTTCAGCCTTTGCTGCAGCATCATCTTTTGTTGTTCCCTGGTTAACTTGGGAAACAGGAACGCAATTTGCAAGCGCATGCCCCAGGGTGAGGCTCCCACGGGATGGACCGCGTTACCGTAGAACTGTGTGGTGACATTTACAGGCTGGAACCCGAGCTTCATGATTCTTCCAACGCCGCCGCCGAATGGAACCACCCATCGGCCACCATTCGAGGCTTCCCAATTCGCTGTCAAGGTGGGCTGCCAAGTAAGGTACCAACCGTGTTTCAGGTTGTAGTTGATGAAGTACTGAAACACCATCTGGTTCACGTCACTGCGGCTGGATTGCCCCGCGAATGACCAAACGTTATTCACTAGTCCGCCAAGCGTCCATTTACCTGGCTGTGCCAAGACGATAACCGTAGGCCCGGCGCTCCACTTGCCCTGCCCCAGGAACGGATTGGTGGCTGTAGGCAGTACAATCGCGGTTCCCGCTCCCCAAATAATCTTGCCCGACTTCGCCGGAGACAGGAAGAACGACGGGCTCAGATCTCCGAAACCGTACGCCCCCTGGTTCACGGGCTGGCTTACTGTCGGCTGATAAATGATCGGAATAATGGTGCGGGTGATGACATTCCACTTTTCACTCACCTTGATGGGAACTACGGGCTGGAGATTCAGTACGTCCTGAACGCGGCCATCCGGACCGATACCAAAGCTGTTGTTATTTTGCACGGGAACACTGATCAAGCTGGCTACGGGATTCTGCGCCGCTTTTCGCAGTGCATCGGAATTTGTCGCTGCAGCCGGCGTTTGCTCGGTGGCAACCAGTGTTCCCGGCGCGCCGACAGGGGTCTGCTCTTGTGCTATCAGTGGCACAGCCAGTAAGGCGAAAAACAACAGCGCCAATCTGCCTCCCTTGACCAGGGCGAGCTTGGGGCTGGGCATCAGGCATGTGAGGCGTTTCTGGGTATTCATTTTCTCTTTCTGAGGCAGAGCAAAGACCATACCCCCAACCCCGAGTGGAGGAATACCGCGGGCCAGAGAGCTATTCCTGACAAGTGCTCGCCTAGCCGTGCCAGGAGAAGAAGGGCTACGACAGAAACGTCGTAGACCAGCAGCCCGACGATCAGTCCAATGGCCCCGCGGCTCTCGCCGTGATTACGCGCCACCCAACAGGCAATTCCGACGCCGAGCAAGATGACTCCGACGAAACGAGCGAGAGCGATTACGCCAGGCCGTTCAAGAGGTACTCCGAGCGCCAGCGAAACTAGCGTCGACGGGACGAGCAGCAACGCCAGCCCGGCCCCTACCTCCACCACAGATTTGACGATCAGCAAAGTTTTCATCGATCGGAGACAGCCCCCTTCCTCATCGCGTCGGTGGTCATCTCATCTTCTCGAAATCCGGCAGAATCCACGTTCGGTCGAAGTGGGCTTCGGTGGGGGCGTAGAGACGGAAGTAAGGAAACCACGCTTTGCCGGGGGCGGTCGGAATCCAGTTCTTCTCGAAGCCCGCAGGTGCATTCGGACCGATGTAGAGGTCCACGGAGCCGTCGGCGTTCTTCACGAGGTCGGGCTGGCGCGAGGAACGGTCGGCAATCTCTTCCTTGTTCTTGGTCAGGCAGCGGGTGGCCACGTCATAGATCGTCAATGACCAGAACTGCTTGACCGGTGCATTGGGTGGCACGTGCAGCCGATAGGTGTTCGCGCCGTCGAGCCAGTTGCCATCCTTGTCTTTGTAGGCGCCGAGATAGACCGAGCCGATGCCGGGCGTCTTGGTCACCATGCCGGCGGACGTGCATAGTGCTTCGTAGAACCAGGCTGAACGCTCATCGAGCTGCGTATAAGAGTCGGCTTCCTGGGTCACATCCAGACACAGCGAAAGATGCCAATGCACGCTGTCGGCATAGTGCGACAGTTCCATCTGCCGCTTGTCGAAGTCGTTGGCCTTGGCCATCGCCTCACCTACGAGCGAGGCTTCGGTCAAGACTTTTGTCTGTCGGGCATTGGGTTGGAAAGGTCTGCCCTTCTCAATGCCGACCGATCGGAGCATGGCCATCATGATGCGGTCGCGCTCCTGCACCGGTTCGCGGTTGAGGATTTCGGCGAGGCGTTCCCAATAGCCCAGCCCGCGTGGGTGGGTCCCGCTCCACTTCCTTTCACCGACATTCACATAGCGGGTGGCTGGAGGATTGTCGCGCCGTGCGTACGGGTAGACGCGGAATTCCTTCTGCAGCCGGTCGGCTCTTTCGGGATCGGTCTCCAGATTTCGAAACGCGATCACCAGGTTCATCGTGGAGGAAGGCGTGACGATGAAGCCCTGGGTATCTGTCACGGTCTGGCCCGGCCCGACGATCAGATACTTCGCGCCCTTACCCCGGTCGGGGCCGGGCAGTCCAAAATCGGTGATCGGGCGTTGCCAGAAATCATCCACGAAGCCGGCGCCGGCGCCGCCCGGCACATTGATGACCAGCGGCCCGGTCCTGGCGAGATCAGGATAGCCGCAGATGTAAGGCGTCGTGGCATTGGCGGTGAGGATGCCGAGCTTCTCGGCATAGGTTTCATAGATGATGACGTCCAAATCGCTAGCACCCAGAACCGCTTGGGCCGCATGCTGGACCTCGGCGACCCCGACGATGGGCAGTGCCCAGAGGTAAGCCTGACAGGCACGTTGAAAGTCGCGCTCGTCAAAAAGCTTCTCAACGGTCTCCTTGGTCGGATACCCGTTGGCGAAGTCGTGCGTGAACGACAGGTCGCCGATCCGAGTCTCGACGACCTGCTCCAGCGGTCGCATAAGTGTAGAGCTCATCACAACGTCCTCTCTGAGTTCCATTGGGCTGGATCGCTCCTCCGGCCTAGGAGGCAACCGTCTCCTTCCCAACCGCTGTGGGTGCCTGGTAACCCGGCCTTCCTCCCTTGGCGGGGACGAGACGTTTCGCCTTGAGTTGCTCGACCAGAAGCTGGAACATCTGCTCCTGCAGCTTGCGCGATCGCTCGGTGGCGTTGCTCGGGTGCGCCAAGTTGCGCTGCTCAAGCGGATCGAGAGTGAGGTCGTACAGCTCGTACTCGTCGGGAGTTCGCTCGGTCACGGTGACGGTCTTCTTCCATTTGTGAAGGCGTTCGTCGCGTACGCCGGGCACTGTCCAGAACTGCGCGTTGTCGTGGTAACGCGAAAATTTGACAACGTGCTCTTCGCCATCCATGTCGACCTTGGCAATGACGGTCTCGATGTGGCTCGGTTGGACGACCTCTTCGTACGTTCCCAGCTTGCGGGCCAACCGTTGTGTTGGGAGATTAGGCGCGCTGCCCTCGCTGATCTCGTCGTCGGTAAAGAAGAGGACAGGGTCGGACGGTAGGACCGCAGTGCCACGGATAACGCCCGAGAGGTCGCGCCCTGTCAGAGGGTGCGCTTCGGTGTGGGTGGCGGCAACACGCTTGAGTGCCTCGCCTTGATCGATGCCGGCGAGCCCCAGCAACGTAGGCAGCAGGTCCACATGGCTTGTGGGGATACTCTCACGACGCCCACCCTTTAACTGAGGACTGGAGAAGACGAACGGGACATGGATGGTCTCTTCGTAGGCGTTATGCCACTTCTGGTGGAACCCGCCGTGGGCGCCGAGCATCTCGCCGTGATCGGAGGCGAAAACCACGATTGTGTTCTCGTAGGCTTTGGTCGCCCGGAGAGCGCCCACCACCCGTCCGATCTGCTCGTCGACCGTGGCTTGCAGTTGGTAGTAGAAGCGCCGCTGCGCCTCGATGTGCGGCTGCGGCGCGAGCACCTTTCCCCATGCGTCAACGTAGCTTTGCTGGCATGCGGGCTTAGTGGACAGGTCCTCGTGCTGCGTCGGCGGTTCGGGAATGTGCGGCACCGAACTGAAGTCGTAACGAAGGCCCTGTGTCAGGGCGATGAGACCGAACGCCGAAATGTCGTGCGGGTTAAGGAACGAGCACACGGTAAGCCACGGCGTCTTGTCGCCATCCTGGTCCAGTCGCTTCAGCAGCGCGATTACCTCGTCCGCTGTGAAGGGATCTCTTGCCGTCCCCATGTTTTGGTGGCCCGTCCCGTGAGCCTCTGGCCCGACCCACTCGGAAAAGCCATAGGCGTTGAGCAAGTCCGCCTTGAGGTACGCCGCGATGTTTTCCTCGTTCTTGTTGCCGTCCTTGTCCAACGTCTGGAGATAGCCCTCCCCGTCGGGCGCGGGTAGGTGCGCGTGCGAGACATGCCATTTGCCTTTGTAGAAAGTCCTGTAACCGCCGGCGCGGAACCAGTCGCCGATGGTGGGGACCGTGTCGGGCGCGAGCCAGAACATGTCGGGGCCCTCAGCGCTCTTCGCGAGGCCATCGGTCTGGGTGACGCCGTGCAGGGACGGGTACTGGCCCGTCATAATGGATGCGCGGCTGGGGGCGCAGGCCGCCGACATGGCGTAATGACGTTCAAAGGAAACGCCCGAATCGCGCAGACCCGTTTCGGCAGTAAGCTTTTCGCGACGAAAGCGGCGAAGGTCGTCGTTCTCGTACACCGTCGGATGACGCAACTGATCGGTCATGATAATGAGAATGTTCGGTTGGCTAGCTGACATGGGTTGCTCCTTATCGCTTCAGTCGGGGGAGGAATTTATCCTCCAGCGCGTTGAACGGGGCAAGTCTAGAAGGAACTCTAGGGACCGCGTAACTGTCAGAACTGACAGGAACGGGGAGGCGTCTGATTTCGGTGTCCCGGATGCAACCTTTGAAGACGCTGTCAGTACTGACAGTTACGTCGCCGTTGTAGCGCCCGTTAGACTTGCTGACCGGCAGAGAGAACAATTGAAGACTGCGCTCACACGAAGCTCGGGCACCCAAAGGGTAGTTAGGATCCCAGCAGTGTTAGCGCTTGCCTTCGCCCTGTGCGGCGTAATCCCGCTCTGGTCGCAAGAGCAAGAACACGAAGTACCCAAGGCGGAACTCGTAGCGGGCTATTCGTACCTTCGCTCTTCGAACACCGACTTCAACGGATGGAAGGCTTCGCTGGTCGGAAATGTGAATCGCTGGCTAGGAATCGCCGCTGACTTCGATGGTCATTACGCCGGAGAGGAAAGTGAGCACAGCATCACGTTCGGCCCGGAATTTGTCCTGCGGACACGCAAGAAATGGACGCCGTTCGGCTATACGCTGTTCGGCGTCGCCATCGAGAAGTCGGCATCCGGTGAAACGGAGCATGGCTTTGCTACGGAATTGGGAGGCGGTCTCGATTATGAGGTCAGCCACAAATTGGCGCTCCGCGTGTTTGACGCTACCGCATCGATCACACATATCGGCGGAGAAACGCATGTGAGTCCGAAACTCGCGTTCGGTGTGGTTCTTAGCTTTGGACGTAAATGAGGAACCAGGCGGGGCCGCGAACGTTCGAGGGTTTCATGTCTGGCTGGTTCGAGACGTTCGAACCCTGATTTGATTGGCTGAAGGTGTTCTCGGGGAGGTCTTCTCAATGTCCGAAGCTGGCGGCTCCAACATCGAAATCGCCCATCACCTGAGCGAGCACAAAGAGTTGTCGCAGTCCCTGGGACACGAAATATTGGAGATTTTTGAGGCCTTGGTGCTCGCCGTAGTTGCTATCAGCACTGCCTGGAGCGGTTATCAGGCGGCGCTTTGGACTGGACATCAGTCAGAACTGTACGGCCAGGCAGGCAAATTGCGGGTTCAAGCCGAGGGAGTTGCGACATACGCCAATCAGGAGCGTTTGTATAACGCTTCGACGGTGGTTGAGTGGCTGAAGGCTGAGGCCCACGGCGACAAGAAGCTCGCCGGTCTTTTTGAACGGCGTCTCCTACCCGAGTTTCGTCCCGCCTTTGAAGCCTGGAAGAAGACTGACCCAGTCGAGAACCCAAGTGCTCCGCCGGGTCCTCAGTTGATGGCGGAATACCGAAGCTCCAAGGCGGAACAGGCGGCCAGGTTGAATGATCAAGCCACTGAGGTATTCGAGGAAGGCACCCGGGACCGGCAACTCTCCGACCGATACGTGCGAGTAACGGTGACGCTGGCAACCGTGCTGCTGCTGATGGCGATCAGCCAGCGTTTCAAGGCTCGCGGTATCCGAGTCGGACTGCTAGTGATCGCGACTCTCCTGCTGTGCTCTCCGGTTTACCATGTCCTTACGCTGCCCCGTGCGTAGAGCGCTCCGCCGCCGGCGCGAGCTGGCAAAAGCACGGCAATCCTCCGACCTGTATGTTCTGACAGTTCCCGAGCTTCAGCGACTCGAATAGGCTGCTTCTGACACCGAACCGGCAGACCGCCGGCTTCGATTCGAAGCGACGTTGGGGAACTCAAGAACCGCAAACATGTTTTCGGACGAAATCCCAAAGTGAGGTAAGAAAATGAAGAAGCTCCTGATTGTTTTTGCCTTGTTGTTTGCCATGCCGGCATTTGCAGATGACCTGGATCAGTACATTCAGCTTCTCAAGACTGACCTTAAGGCCAACGCAAGAGAGTACGTCAAAAAAGGGATGGTGACATTCACCGATGAGGAGGCCAAGCGCTTCTGGCCGATCTACGATTCTTATATGGCTGAACGTGGTAAGTTCTTCGATGCTCGCCTTGCCTTGATCATGGACTACGCCGACAATTACGACAAAATGACGGACGCGAAGGCGCAGGAAATGTTGAACCGAAGGGTCGAGCAGCTGAAGCTGAAGAACCAGCTGGATGAAAAATATCGCGCGCAATTCGCCACGGCGCTTTCGCCGCGGAGGCTCGTCCGCTTCTACCAGATCCAGCAGGAACTAGAGGTAATGATTGAACTAAGGGCTATTTCGGAGGTCCCGAGAATGAAGTGGTGGCAAGGAGAGTGAGGGGGACGCTAGTTTGTCTCCGGTACGCCGACCGCGGCACCCGTATGTTTTGACAGTTTTTGAGCTGGAGAGCATCGACTAGCTTTCTCCCAAGAACGATCTGGCTTTTGGTGGACTCGGACAACAATGCGATCAGCGCATTCAGTGCTGGCGCGCGGCACTGCTTGGCGTCGGAAGGATGGTAGGTGTATGCCTCTAATGGCGGACGATTCTTGGCCGGCTAACTCACCCCCTGGCTTCCATTTGCTGGCGAAGCCGAGCGGATCCACTTGTAATATCGATTGCACCTATTGCTTCTTTCTGTCCAAAGAGGCGCTGTACCCGAACGAAAAGAATCGGATGTCCGAGGCGACACTCGAGGCCTACATCCGCCAGTTACTGGAGTCGCACCGGACGCCCACCGTGACGGTGGCGTGGCAGGGGGGCGAGCCGACGCTGATGAAGGTCGACTTCTTCAGGCGCTCGATTGAACTCGTCGAAAAATACCGGCGGCCCGAGCAGACCGTCCAACACACCTTTCAGACCAACGGCATTCTTATCGACGATGAGTGGTGCGCGTTTTTCAAGGAGCACAATTTCCTGGTTGGCCTGAGCGTCGATGGCCCACGCGAACTCCACGACCAGTACCGGGTCGACCGCAGCAAAAAGGGCACCTTCGACAAGGTGATGAACGGCTGGAGGCTCCTGCACAAGTACGGAATCGACTTCAACATATTGTGCACGGTCAACGCGGCCAACGAACACCATGGCCGCGCCGTCTATCGTTTCTTCCGCGACGAGATGGACGCGAAGTGGCTGCAGTTCATCCCAATCGTGGAGCGCGCCAGCGCCGAAACCATCGACATTGCCAACCAGGGTTGGAGCGACCAGCCCGACCGCAAGCGCCTGCTCTACACGCAAGACGGCAACCTCGTCACCAAGCGCTCGGTCGGCGGCAAACAATACGGCCAGTTCCTCGTGGATATTTTCGAAGAATGGGTGCGCCACGACGTCGGCCAGGTTTACGTCCAGATATTTGATGTGACACTTGAGGCCTATTT
>Ga0209517_10010875_pt1 | contig 10014 bp, 8 predicted proteins | sample PeaSoiMetSII2010_FD_187695 | JGI IMG/M metagenome (GOLD analysis project Ga0209517, IMG submission 187695) | Peat soil microbial communities from Weissenstadt, Germany - SII-2010 (SPAdes) (version 2) | ecosystem: Environmental > Terrestrial > Soil > Wetlands > Peat | place: Germany: Weissenstadt... | reverse complement strand
GGGAAGGAAATCGGTTCCATAGGCGACGGGATTGTTGTAGAGCATGCAGGAGAGAGGGGTGGCTTCGAACACAGTGGCAACGTGGGTTTTCATTTCCCGCCAATTGCCCTGGTAGACATAAGGTGGCAAGACCATGAGGGCATCGCAGCCGAGGTCAGCTGCCGCTTTCGCCAGGGCCACGGCTTCAGAAGTGGTAAGCGCCGAGATGGAAGCTACAACCGGTCCGCGTCCTTGAACCGCGCCGACACAGGTGCGCAGAATTTCTACTTTCTCATCGAAGGACAGCGTCGCGCCTTCTCCTAATGAGCCCAACGCAACGATCCCCGAGCATCCGTTGTCGAGAAGCCAGCGGCAATGGTTGGTCACGGAGTTGTGATCGACACGAAGATCTTCAGCAAAACTGGTGGTGATTGCGGGTAACACGCCCTTCCAATTCATCAGTGTCCTCCCATTACATCGCTGTGCTGTAAATGCAACGGCTCGTCGCCGGTCGCCAAGGTTCCGACGCGAGCAGGAAATACCGGTGGCCGAACTGAATCCGGGTTCCACTTGAAAAGAAATTCTGTCGCGGGACCACACACTCGTCCCTGGCAGGGTCCCATACCACAACGTGCATGCAACTTGGCGGAGCGCCACGAGGTATGCTGCTGCAGACGCGAATAAGGAACGTCTTCGCATCGGCAAACCATGGTTTCCGGCAAAGGCAGGTTCTTCAGTTCGGGGCGGAGGCGGAACGTTGAGTCCAGCACATCTGCAAAACGGCGCGCCTTGCGACGTTTGGCGAATAATGCTCTGGCCTCAGTGGCGTGTTCGGCTGCCGCCAGGCCGGCAATCTGGCCTTCGATAATCGCCAACTCCACACCTCCGACCGACGTCGGCTCACCGGCACAGAAAACTGACGCGACCGTTGTGTTCTGAAGATCGTCCACCTGCACGCAACCCTGGTCGACGGCACATCCCATCAGCAACGCCAATTCGACATTGGGAACGAGATGATAGCCGCAGGCAAGATAATCGCATGGGATCATCTCGACTCTGCCATCCCGGAGGATATCTACGCTGTCGAGAGCCGCCTGGCCGTTTGCGGCCACCACCCAAGTGTTGGCTGCAAATGGAATCCCCGAGAGATCCCGCTTTAACTGGATTGTCTGGCCGATCTTTTCCGGCCACCGGAACAAGGCCAAGCCGAATTTCGCCAGGCTCCCCCAGGATGTTTGTTCGCAGATCAACGGGATCTCAGCGCCATGCTTGCGGAGGTAGGCCGCAACCGCCAGCAGCAGTGGGCCGGTGCCAGCGACCATCACACGCTTGCCACGAATCGGCAGTCCGCCCTTGACCATCGCTTGCAGGCCACCGGCGCCCATAACGTTGGGCAGCGTCCAACCCGGAAACGGCAGGAACCGTTCCCTGGCGCCGGTTGCCAGCACGAGCTTGTCGTATCGGAGTTCGTAGAGACCGTCGAGATTCTCCGCCAGTAAGACACCGGCCTCGGGCTGGTGAACTACGCGCAGCCCACAGAGAGCAGTAACCCCGGCAGTGCTCATCCGCTGAAGCCAGTGGGAGGCATCCGCGATTCGCGGATCGCTTTCTTGCTGACTGCTCGACTCGCTTCGCCAAATCTGACCGCCGAGCCTGGGATTGTCGTCGACGAGCCCCACGCGGACGCCACACTCTGCCGCGCAAGCTGCGGCCGCCATGCCCGCGGGCCCTCCACCAATCACGAGGACTTCGAAATGATGCTCTTCCCTGCTCATCTGCTTATTTTTCGGTATTGACTTCCATGCCCTGCCGGCATAAGACCTGACAGCCCCGAACATGCGGATTTCCATCGACGACCACGCGACACTCAAAGCAAATCCCTATACCGCACAGCGGACCACGCGGCTCACCGCTCACCGATGTGCGGCAGACTTGTCCTGCAAGGACCATCGCAACCGCTACGGTCGCGCCCGAGGACACAACGACCGGCGTTCCGTTCACGGTCACCGAGACCTGGTTAAGCGAAACCTGGTTAAGCATGAGCGTACTCGTTCGCCATCCTCGATGGCAGATACGGTTCCACCGGAATTTCCGGCTTTGTTCCGTTGACCTGGTCGGCGAGAATGCGCGCGGTTCCCAGAGAAGTCGTGATTCCCAAGCCCTCGTGCCCGGTCGCCAGGAATACGGACTCGTCTCGCGCCCACTGCCCGATCAGCGGAAGCTTGTCGGGAGTGGCGGCGCGAAATCCCGTCCAGGTACGGACGGCCGACATTTGCGACAGGCCGGGCATATATTCCTGCGCGCGTTGCAGCATCCGCACCAGCATGGAGTTGTCGACCTCTTTGTATTCAGCGCCGTATTGACGGGAGGATCCGATAAGAATCTGACCAGTACGGCGCGGCTGCACATTGAAGGCGACTGAATCACCGCTCACGGAATGCGCGCTCTTCAAGTATCCAAGTTCCACCAACTGATGCCGGACGAATCCTGGATAACGGTCGGTGATGACCAGATGGCCCTTTCGCTTTTTGATTTCGAGTCCCGGCGTGAGATCGACAGCGGACGCTCCGGCCGCATTCACGATGAACTCTGCGGAGATCTCCGACCCGTCCGTCAAGCGAACTCGGCCTTTCCCGATCTGCGCGACCGTAGTGCCGAGGAGAAGCTTGGCTCCGCGTGCCTGGGCGCGCCGCGCCAGAAAAAGCGCGGCACACGGCGGATACAGCACTCCATCTTCGGGAACGAGAAGTCCGCCAGCCATTCCCAGGCGCAGGTTCGGCTCCAGACGATGCAGGGCTTTGGCGTCGAGCACTTCGGTTGGAACCCCGCGCTTGCCGTAGTATTCGCGCTTGCGAAGGACCTCGATCATCTCTTCCCCGTCGGCCGCCACCCAGATCGTTCCGCACTGCTCGTATTCGACGTCATCCGACAATTCGGGTCGCAACGCCTGCCACAACTGCTGAGAGTAGCGGGTCAACGCAAACTGCGCGTCGGAATCGTCCATGACCACGATGTGGCCCATGCCGGCGGCGGTTGCACCGCTTCCGACGATGTCCGCGCCGATGAGCGCGACGCGCCGGCCGCCGCGCGCGAATTCGTCGGCACACGCCGCACCCACGATGCCGGCGCCGACTACGATCACGTCATAGGCTGCTCCACTCATACGCGAATGCTCATACTCGGATATCCATGCCACGAATTCCCATACACAAGGGATCGCGAGGATCAAGCACCAGTTCGGCCTCTGCGTTCACGAATGCTGAACCTTTGATGCTGGGATACACTTTGCCATCGCGCACTTGCACGCTGCCTTCGAAGACGCTGCCCACGATGCTTTCCTGTCTCCAGGTTTGCCCTACGCGGATTTTGCCGTCGGAGAAAAGGCACGCCAGCTTCGCGCTGGTCCCCGTGCCGCAGGGAGAACGATCGTAAGCTTTTCCGGGACAGAGCACGAAGTTCTTACTGTCCACGCCGGGCAGTTGAGACGGGCCATACAGTTCGACATGGTCAATCTCCTGGCCGTCGGCGCCCGCGATGCCGTGGTCGCGAAGAGATTTTCGAATCGCCCAGGTGAACGCTGTGAGTTCCTCGACATTCAGCAGCGTCAATTCCATGCTGTGACTGTGCACCAGGAAAAACCAATTTCCGCCCCAGGCAACGTCTCCATGGACCTCGCCGTATCCAGGAACGTCGACGGCGACATTTGCCGCGCTGCGATAACTTGCGACATTGTTGACCGTAACTTCTCCGCCTTCGTGCAGGACGGCGGTTACGGTGCCCACGGGCGTTTCGATCTTGTGCTCGCCGGATTTAATGCGTTTCATGTGGGCCAGCGTCGCAACCAGGCCGATGGTTCCGTGACCGCACATTCCCAGGTAACCGACGTTGTTGAAAAAGATGACGCCAGCGGCACACGACGGATCGAGCGGATTGCAGAGCAAAGCGCCCACCATCACGTCGGAACCTCGCGGCTCATTGACCACGGCGGAGCGGAATTGATCGTGCCGGCTGCGAAAACACTCCAAGCGCTCGGCCAGCGAACCGGCTCCAAGATCGGGACCGCCAGCCACCACCAGCCGGGTCGGCTCACCCCCCGTGTGAGAATCGATGACCTGCACCCTACGGAATTCTTGACTCGTCATTTTTCAATCTGTTCGGCAGAATCTCTTCGGCAGTACCTTATTCAGCGGGGGAAACGCCAAGGAAAGCTCTGGCCGTGCCTCCCTAAATAATCTAGGTAGGCACATGTCGTATTTTATGGATACAATATGCAATCGTCAAACCCAATCCTTCCACCCATGTCCCTAGAATTGACGGCAGAACCTGAACGCGACGGTAGGGATCTCGATTCAAGGCATTTCGCTCGTGGCCTAAGTCTATTCGATTCCGTCATGGTAGTGGTCGGGGCCATGATTGGATCCGGCATTTTCATTGTTCCGGCGGAGATGGCCCGTCACATCGGGAGCGCAGGCTGGCTGCTAGTCGCCTGGGCCGTGGCTGGCGCACTTACGATCGCCGGGGCCCTGTGCTATGGGGAACTTTCCGCGATGATGCCGCAAGCTGGCGGCATGTACGTTTACCTCCGCGAGGCATATTCCCCGCTCTTTGGCTTCCTTTATGGCTGGACCCTGTTCTCGGTTATCGAGACCGGAACGATCGCTGCGGTAGCGGTTGCCTTCGCCCGTTTTTCTGGCGTGCTGTGGCCGCTCATCTCAGAAAATAGATATCTGATCGCGCCGATCCGGCTCTCAGCCCATTACGCCCTTTCACTCTCAACCGCTCAACTGCTGGCGATTGGCGTCATTGGGTTTTTGACGTTCAGCAATACTCTGGGACTTCGCTACGGCAAGCTGATTCAGAATGTGTTTACCATCGCCAAGACCGCCGCTTTAGGTGGTCTGATTGTCCTGGGGATTCTGTTCGGACGTAACGCGGCGGCACTGCATGCGAACTTCGCCGCGCCGTGGCGGGTAGGAGCCGTCGATTCCCTGGGAAGCGGAGTCACTGCGGCAACGATCACCGGCCTGTTCGTGGCGATTTGCCTGAGCCAAACCGGATCATTGTTCTCCGCTGATTCGTGGCACAACATTGCCTTCGCTGCGGGTGAGGTGAAGCGACCGGAGCGCAATGTCACGCTTGCCATGGTCATTGGCGCAACCGTGGTCATCGTGCTTTATCTGCTCGCCAACGTTGCGTATCTGGTCACGCTCCCCTTGGAGGCGATCCAACATGCGGCAGCGGATCGCGTGGGCACAGCCACGTTGCAGGCGATCGTTCCGGGGATCGGCACCTCGCTGATGGCAGCCGCGATTATGGTTTCAACCTTCGGCACCATCAACGCTCTGACCTTGACCGGAGCGCGCGTTTACTATGCGATGGCCAGACAGCGGCTTTTCTTCCCTTTTGCCGGCAAACTGAACTCGGCAAACGTGCCGGCGTCATCATTGGTCTTGCAGGGTCTGTGGGCTGCGTGCCTGGTGCTCCCTCGTACGTACGATCCTGCGACCCGGGCGTGGGGAAACCTGTACAGTAGCCTGCTGGAATACGTAATTTCCGCGGCGCTCATCTTTTATGTGCTGACCGTGGCCGGAGTGTTTCGGCTGCGTGTAACGCGGCCCGATGCGCCGCGGCCGTACCGGACGATGGGATATCCGGTGGTCCCAGCATTTTATATTATTGCCGCCAGCACGATCCTGGCTGTACTGTTCGCATATCGTCCGGCAACCACGTGGCCGGGATTGCTGATTGTCCTGTTGGGGATTCCTGTTTATCTGATGATCGGCTGGGCAGAACGAAGACGGGACCAGCAGACTTCTGGGCGCAAGCCGTGAATGTCGAGGATGCAAAGTGAGTTGCAAGCGCTTGAGTCTTCCAGGAGGCATCTATGATTCCACGGGGGAATACGCAGGGCTGGAATCGACCCATACTGTTTGCTGTAATTTGGCTGAGCCTATCCGGGCCTCTTGCCACAGCCACGTCTCAATCGCCCACTGGGAGCGTTAGCGGCACAATCAGGTTAATCGTAGGCGACCACACCGTTCCTCTTACGGATGCAAGGGTCGTAGTAACGGATGTTTCTAACGTGCAGGATGAGCATGAAGATCTGGCGGATAAGAATGGACAATACACCATAGACCTGCCAGAGGGGACCTACAAAATGCATTTTTTCTGGCGAGACGGCGACTGCTCCGTAGGACGCCGCCCTCCGTTTAAGCTCAGTGCAGGCGAGCACTTAACCTTTGACTTCGTTACCATGCATTGCCCCAATTCAGAGGTAAAGCCAGAGGTGCCTTATGACGAGGGGAACAGGGGCGGATTCAAGGCGATGAACATCCCTTTCGCCAGGCAGGGCCACAGACACCTAGAGCAGCTTATTCTTGACGAGCCGGGTCACTGGCCCGAGATCATCGTGTCATTCGGGAAATATGACAACCAGGTCGATGAGATTCGGTACTTTCCGACGTACCAGGGGGTTGGAATTGGTCCCGCTTCGACTGCCCCTCTTCTATTAAGTCTGCCTGTGACGGTCACCGTTGACCGATATACCTTACAAGCAATGGAAATAGTCTTGAAAGCCATGGTTTTCACGGCGAAGGGTCACGTATTTATCTCGGACGGTAAGAGCGGCAAGATGGGCAACTACGCGACGCTATCCTTCTCAGACGGTCAACCAATACTGAAACTGGAGCATTGATCCTGTGTCTGAGGCCGCGTTCTCGCGCCGACCTGCAGCACAAAACGAAGAGAGCTAATTGGATACAACATGCGATATATTAGATGGCGAAGATCATTGCAACCGCGCTGAGACTCTGCACTCGGCGCTTTCGACATGGACCTAGAAACCGCATCGGATTCCGCCATCCCGCGACAGTCATTGACTTCGGCAGTTGCCGATAAATTACGCGACCAGATTATCCGGGGAGAAATTCCGGAGGGCGCGCAGCTCCGGCAAGATGCGATCGCGACGCAATATCAAGTCAGCCGTATTCCGGTTCGCGAGGCGCTGCGGCAGTTGGATGCCGAAGGGCTGATCGCGATTGTTCCCAACCGGGGCGCCGTTGTTCCCGCCTTGTCCCCCGATGATATCGAAGAGCTCTTTTCGATTCGAGCCTTGCTCGAGCCCGAGGTTTTGAAGCTCTCGATTCCACGGCTGACGAAAGAGGATTACTCGGAGGCCGATGCCGTACTGCGCAAGTATGTGAGCGAACTGCGGCGGGACGACCACGTCTCGGCGTGGGGGCGATTGAACTGGCAATTCCATTCGATCCTTTACTCTCGCGCGAATCAGCCGCGTTTCATGGCGATTATCCGCAACGTAAATAACAACGGCGAACGCTACACCCGCCTGCAGCTTTATCTCACCCACGGGATGAAGCGCGCCAACGAAGAACATCACCAGATTTTGGAGTTCTGCCGGCAGCGCGATATACCCAAGGCTTGCAAACTTCTGCGCGAGCATATCCAATACGCCGGCGAGTCGCTGAAGTTAGCCCTGGAACGGAAGCGCAGCGACGCGCAAAGCGAAGCTGACAACGGCGCCGCGCACCCAAAATCCTAAAAATCGAAACCCTAGAAATCAGTGAACTGAGAGGACTGCCGTTGCCACGGACAGCGGTGGCAGGTCGAGTTGGATCTTCGACCCATTTATTTTGATGGGCTGCGGCTTGGGGACGACACGATCGGGATTGTCGAAGCTGTTGCAGGCATTCCAGTCCGCATCGTGGAGAATCTGAGCGGTGCCTCCATCCGCGACGCTGCCCTTCAGCGTGCACTCCACTTGCAGATCGGAATCGTGGCGAGGATTCACGAACGTGATTACGAGTTCCTTGTCGCTCTTGGAGGCTGAGACCGAGAGGCCCAGGGGTGGAGAATCTTCAGTCTCGACTCGCAGCGCAGTCTTGGAGCGGTGTGGCTTGAACAGAGTAAACGCATGATAAGTGGTGGTTCGAACGCAGTGCTCCCCGTCTGGTCCATCGGTGAGCAGCAGCGACTGCAAGACGTTCACCATTTGCGCGATGTTGCACATATATAGCTTGTCGGCCTGGCGATTAAAGACGTTCATGCCCAAGCCAGCCGCCACCGCGCTGCGTAGCGTGCTCTGCTGCCAGAGCTTACCGTAACGCTTCTCGTCTTCTTCCGGAATGTTGTCCCAAACGCCCCACTCGTCAAGAATCAGGCCAATCTTCTTGCCATTTTGGTAGCTGTCGAGAACGGCTCGCTGATTAACAATGGATTCCTCGACCTTGGCATAAGACGCCAGTTGCTCGTTCATGTGGTCGACCGTAAAGTTAGTGGGATGATCGGGGCCGCCGGAGTAGTAATGCATGGAAACTCCCTGCGGTCGCTCCCAACCGAGGCCATCCATCAATCCGCGAGACCAGTGAGTATCGTTGCCGGAAGGCCCACTGGCCACCAGGAAAAGTTCGGTGCCGCCGAAGTCGCGGCAATACACGGCGAAGTCGCGGTAAAGACGCGCATATTCCTCGGGCCGCATATTGCCGCCACAGCCCCAACTCTCGTTTCCCACGCCCCAGTAGCGTACGCGGAAAGGTTCGGGAGAACCGTTGGAGGCCCGCTCATCGGAAAGCGTGCTGCCCGACGGATAGTTGCAGTATTCGATCCAGTCCCGCAACTCGTGCGGCGTGCTGCTGCCGACGTTTCCCGCCAGGTAAGGCTCGGCGTTCAAGAGGCGGCACAGGCCCATGAATTCATGGGTCCCAAAACTTCCGTCCTCAATGTAGTTTCCCCAGTGGATGTTTACGCGTTTGGGACGCTTGGCGGCTGGACCAATGCCGTCGCGCCAATGATAATCGTCGGCAAAACAGCCGCCCGGCCAGCGCAGAACGGGAACCCCTAAATCTTTAAGATATTCGACGGCCTGTCTGCGATATCCATTGATGTTCGGAATCCGCGAGTCCTTGCCCACCCAAAGTCCACCATAAACACACGAGCCCAGATGCTCGATGAAATGGCCGTGGAATTCGGGCCGCACCAGTCCAATTTCAGCGTCGGTGCGGATTACGACCCGCTGGGTCGCGGACGTTGCCGTTCCCAGCAGGCGATTGGGCACCAACGCCGATGCAGCCATTGCAGCCGAGCCTGCGACAAACTGCCGTCTGGATATGGGATGGATCATGCTCATTGGACCTTTATCACGATCATTACCGCACCGTGGCGCGGGACGTCTTCGGTATAGCTGCCGCTGAAAGAACCGAGGTCTTTATGCTGCCAAAGATCGCGGAGCTTCGCTGAGCCCTGTACACCGATATCTTTATAGCTAAGAGTTATAGGGTTAGTAGACTCGCCGCGGTTGAAAAGACCGACCGCGATGCTGCCATCTGCGAGGGGTTTGGCCCAGACCTCGAGCGGACCTTCCTGAGCCACTCGACGCCCTTGCACTCCCTTTCCGTCCTGATCGACGGCAATCACTTCCTTGTTGGTGAGGATGCTGAGGGTTTCAGGAGTCATTTTCGAGAGATCGTTGCCAGCCAGCAACGGAGCGGCCAGCAGCCCCCACAAACTCATGTGAGTCACGTACTCGTCGTGATTCATGCCGCCGTTGCCAACTTCCAGCATGTCAGGATCGTTCCAATGTCCCGGTCCGGCGAACGGCTCCAGGCCATCCTGATCGAATCCGATGACCGACATGCGATCGTAATGATCGTTGATGTCCTCGGTGGTACGCCACAGATTTCCGCCAACCTCCGCACCCCACCTCCAGACGCGACCATAGCCATATTGGCAGAGGCTGAATACGATGGGCCTGCCGGTGCGCACCAGCGCGTCGTGCATTTTTTTGTAGACCTCTGGCATCTGGCTACGCTGATAGACTTTTTCGGCGCTGCACCAGTCATACTTCAGGTAGTCAAATCCCCAATCTGCGTATTGTTGCGCGTCCTGCTCCTCGTGTCCGTAGCTGCCTTCGTATCCCGCACAGGTTTTGGGCCCGGGAGAAGAATAAATGCCGATCTTCAGTCCCTTCCCGTGAACATAGTCCACCAGCGCCTTCATGTCGCCAAATTTTTTGGTTGGGTT
>Ga0209517_10010873_pt1 | contig 10016 bp, 7 predicted proteins | sample PeaSoiMetSII2010_FD_187695 | JGI IMG/M metagenome (GOLD analysis project Ga0209517, IMG submission 187695) | Peat soil microbial communities from Weissenstadt, Germany - SII-2010 (SPAdes) (version 2) | ecosystem: Environmental > Terrestrial > Soil > Wetlands > Peat | place: Germany: Weissenstadt... | reverse complement strand
TCCCGACCAGGTCCACCATCATTTCAACTACTTGCGGATAGCATCTGACCTGCCTCATCCACGAAGATCACGTGCACGGGATCCGCCATGTCCTCGCGACCCCACAACCACGTCGACCCTGCGGCTACCTGTGCGGTTCTGGTGACCAGGCGTCCAGAACAGCTTGATTGTCTTTTGCAGGAATCCCTGCCCGGCGGATTTTTTGTCCGGCTTGCGGGGCTAAGTTTGCTGATGACCCCGCTCAGATGCTTCATCTTCAATCTGGGGCCCAAATTCTGGACTCTATGCTTGTCCGAAGGTAGTCTGGAGAAACGAGATTCCAATGCCAACTTGCCGAGAGATCGCGGCTTTGCTGTTGATGGTCACCTCCCCTCTCGCCGCCGGCAATGCGGATTCAATCAAGCCTACGAGCCGAAGTCCTCATTCCTGGTCGGTGCACTGGCAGCCGAAGCGCGTGGCCAATGGATCACCGGTTCTGTTACAGGTGAGTTCGCCGCAGCGGTTGGAATCGCTCTCCGGAAAATGGCTGGATCACGAAGTCTTCTTCTCTTTTGACTCACCCAGCAAAACCTGGCGAGGAATCGCGGGCGCCAGCCTGGAAACCAAACCCGGCAAGTATGTTTTGACGCTCGTGGGCAAAACAAAAGCCGGCGATGAAGTTTCATTTCAGCAGCCGATCCCGGTGAGCAAAGCGAAATATCGCCAGATTGCGGTGACCGTTCCCAAACAATACACCGAGCCAAGTCCGGAACAACTGCGCGAGATTGACGAGGACAAGGCCGTGAAGCAGCGTGTGCTTGGGCAAGTGAGTCCGGAGCGCGATTGGGCGGGGAAGTTTCTTCCTCCGGTGAGTGCGCCGATCTCCGATGTTTTCGGGACTGCGAGGGTTTTCAACGGCGAGACGCAGAGCGTTCACCAGGGGCTCGACTTCGGTGTACCCCAGGGGACGCCGGTCGCGGCGCTCAACTCTGGAACGGTGTTGCTGGCGCAGATGCTTTTCTTCGAAGGCAATTGCGTTGTACTCGACCACGGCCAGGGACTACTGACCATCTACATGCATCTTTCGAAATTTGATGTGAAAGAAGGCGAGCACGTGAAGCGCGGACAGCAGATCGCGTTGAGCGGCGGAACTGGGCGCGCTACCGGTCCGCACCTGCATGTGGCTGTACGCTGGCAGGGAATTTATCTGGATCCGGCGATTCTGCTGAATCTGCAAATGCCGTAAAGCTCCGCAGTCGCCGTGTCTTAGTCCATGGCCAGCGATTGCGGCATGGTTGGATGTTCGGCCTCCTGAACCGCTACGCCGTCACGAAAGCTGACAATCTTGCCTGAGATGGCGGGCACGCGTTCGCCAGGGACGAGGATGCCGACCAGATTCAGCGGATCGGCGGCGGAGAGCGTGATGGTTTCCTGCGTGGGCGGGAGCTTGCGGGCGGCGCGCAACGATTCGACGGCAACCGGCAGGGCAAATTGTTCGCCGATGAATCCGTCTACAAAGCGGCCGCCGCGAATTTCGCCACGATCTTCGATCCGGCGGAAGGCGACTTGCAGTTCCCGCCATTTGGGCAGATTGGTCTCCCGAGCGAGCAAGTCGCGGAAGACAATTCCGTACCGCTTGAGCAGCATCCAGCAAGTGGCTCCCACTGCCCGAGTCCGCTCGACAGCCTGATCGGTGTAGAGCAACGCCCATCGTCCGGAACTGTGCCGGGGACGCGCGCTGCGTCCGCTGCCCTGTCCGGCGCGGCGTTTGGGGTCGATGAGCGAGCGCAGATTATCGAAGCCGTCGGCTGTGACCACTCCCGCAGCCACTAATTCCCACAGCGCAGTCTCTACTTCAGCTTTCAGCTTGTCGGTGCCGCGAACAATGTCGGCAAAGAATGACGCACCCCGCTGCCGCAGGAAATCCAGCACCTGACGCGCGCCTTCGCTCAGACCGCGGGCTTCTGGCTGCTGGCTGGCAGAGTGTTGCGGCATCATCCAGTCGGCTTCTTCGCGAATAAAGAATGTAATGGGAGCCACACTGGTGGGGATCACGCGACGCTTGCCGGCGGCGGAGTCTTCGAGAGTCGCGGGGTGAGGGGACAATCGTCCCCAGCCGACGGCCCCAGTGAGACAAAGTTGATCGAGCCATTTGGGATCGTAATCGGCGATGCGGCGCGCCAGAATCTGGCGTTCCCAGGCGTTAGCAGGAATTTCAAATCCCTGAAGCTGGCGCACGATTTCGAGCGTCGCGCGCTCGCCTTGTACCTGAGTGCCGGGCGCCACATGTTGCCAGCGCAAGAGCCACTGCATAAAGTGGGCGGCGGTGACCGGCTCAATTTGCTTGCGCAGAGTGGCAACCGTCAGGCGATGGATGCGCGCCAACAGCCGCCGCTCGCACCACTCGGTGTGCTCGGAGTGGCCGCCGGTGAAATTCCCGCGCAAGATTGCGCCGCTGGCTTCCATGCGCAATAACGCAGTGTCGATTTCAGATGAAGGTAGCCCGAGCAGTTCGCCCAGTTGCGCAGCGGTGGCCGGGCCGAGATGTGACATCCAGCCAGTAACCAGCGCCAACAAAGCATCGTCGCGAGAGGGGAGGGAAACTTCGAGTTCGGCAGGCGAAGGATCGAAAATAGCGCCAGGGAAGAGCAGAGAGAAAGTCTTGGCGCGTTCCGCTGCGACCCAGAAATGCCGGCCATTAGCGACGGCGCTTGTTGCCCTTCCGGCTCGCACCAATCTTTGAAAATGCCCAAACCATTCTGCGGCGGCAAGACCCACGCCGGGCCAGACATCCCTGTCTGCACGGTCAGTCGGCATAGCAATCAGAGTGTGCAAAACGTCGTGCAGTTCGTCGGCGTCGCGCACATCGGGCCAGGCTTCTTCGCGGACTTGGGCAATTGCCGCCGGATCGAGCTTGCCGACTTCTTCGAGCACCGACTCCGGCAGTACGCGGCGCATTTCGACGGCGCGGGCGCGTCGTTCTTCGAGCGGGGCATCATCAAGGTAGGCGTATGGATTCGCATTCAAAATCTCATGAGAAAACTGCGAAGGCACGGGCGTGTCCACGGCGACGCAACGGATGCGGCCTTCGTCCATATCGCGCAGCAGCTTCTTCAGGCCATCGAGATCCATGGCCTCGGTGAGGACATCTTTCATGACTTCTTTGATCAAGGGATGGTCTGGAATCTGAATATCGCCCTCGATGTTCTCCTGGCAGGCGGCGACATCGGGGAATACTGAGGCCATCAGGTCATCGGAGCGCATGCGCTGAATCTGCGGCGGAACTTTCTTGCCGCTCTGGAAACGCAATAGGGCAAGGGCGCGGCCCGCGTCCCAACGCCAGCGAGTCGCGAAGAATGGCGAGGCTAGCGCTGCCTGCTCCAGAATCGGCTGGACAGTTTCTGCGTTCAGGAAATGGAACACATCGGCAAGGGGAAAACTGTGCTGCTCCGCCAGGGCGATGTTCAAGCCATTGTCGGTGGCCGCGGCCTGGAGCTCGAAATTGAAGCTGCGGCAGAAGCGCTTGCGCAGGGCCAATCCCCAGGCCTTGTTGATGCGTCCGCCGAAGGGAGCGTGAATTACCAGTTGCATGCCGCCGCCTTCGTCGAAAAAGCGCTCGGCGATGATGGTGGCTTGCGTCGGCACGTCTCCCAGCACCGCCCGGCCTTGCAGGATGTACTCAATCGCCTGCTCGGCGCCGGAGTCGTCCAGACCGCACTCCTCTTTCAGCCACACGACAGTTTCTGCAACTTCCGGCTGCGCTTGCGAGACACCGACGGGAAAAATGTTGTGTAAGCGGTCGCTGATTTCCTTTCGTAACGAAGCCACGTGGAAGGAAAGCTCCTGAGTCCGCGCCGGAGCCTCGCCACGCCAGAAGGGAATTGTAGGCGGCGCGCCATGCGCGTCTTCGACCAGCATCCGTCCGGACTTGACCTCGACGCGGTGAATGCGCCAGGAAGAATTGCCTAAGAGCATGATGTCGCCGGCATTACTCTCCACGGCGAAGTCTTCATCGACCGTGCCGACAACCATGCCTTCGGGCTGTGCCACCACGGTGAACAGGGCGGTTTCTGGAATCGCGCCGCCGCTGGTGATGGCGGCTAGCCGGCTGCCGCGTCGCGCACGCAGCTTGCGATTCACGCGATCGCGATGCAGATAGGCGCCATAGCGGCCACGGCGGGCGGCAATGCCTTCGGAAAGCATTTCGAGAATCGAGTCGTAGGTTTCCCGAGTCAGATTGCGGTAGGGATAGGCGCGCCTCACCAGGGCGAAAAGATCATCTTCATCCCAGCCAGCGTCTTCCTCTCCAGAACCCGTGGCGACAGCCGTTCTGGTTGCTCCCGCGGCGCAGATCGCCACAATCTGCTGGGCAAGAATGTCAGCGGGAGCTTCGGGAATCATCAGACGGTCGAGATCACCGTCGCGGATAGCGCGCACCAACGCCGCGCATTCCTGCAACTCGTCGCGGGTGGTGGCAAAGAACCGGCCTTTGGGAATCGCTCCACGCCAGTGACCGGAACGTCCTACCCGCTGCAACCCGACTGCGATGGCCCGCGGAGAACTGATCTGAATGACTAAGTCCACCGTGCCGATGTCAATTCCCAGTTCCAATGAGGCGGTCGCGACCAGCACTTTGACTTGGCCTTCTTTGAGCTTGTTCTCGGCGGTCAGACGCAGCTTGCGCGAGAGGCTGCCATGGTGAGCGGCGACATTGTCTTCCCCTAATCGTTCCGCCAACTGATGCGAAACTCGCTCCGCCAGACGCCGCGTGTTCACAAACACCAATGTCGAGCGGTTCTGCCCCACCAGTTCCACGATCCGGTCATAGATCTCGTCCCACATTTCGTTGGTGGCGATGGGGCCGAGCTGTGTGGCCGGAACTTCGACCGCGAGGTCGAGCTGCCGCTGGTGACCGACGTTGACGATGACCGGCTCAGGCCGGCCATTTCCGGTGAGAAAGTGGGCAATTTCCTCGATCGGTTTCTGGGTCGCGGAAAGACCGATGCGGATGAGCGGGGACGAGTGGCAGAGCGACTCCAGCCTCTCCAAAGACAGGGTCAGGTGGGCTCCGCGCTTGTCGTCTGCGACAGCATGAATCTCATCCACAATCACCGTTTCAACATCCCGCAGAATTGCCCGGCTCTTTTCGGCAGTGAGCAGGATGTACAGCGACTCGGGTGTGGTCACCAGAATGTGCGGCGGGTGTTTCAGCATCGCCCGGCGCTCGTGCATGAGAGTGTCGCCGGTGCGGACGGCAGTACGAATCTGCGGCATCAGCAGGCCGCGTTGGCCAGCCATTTGCAGGATCTCGCCGAGAGGGATTTCGAGGTTCTTCTGAATGTCGTTGCCGAGCGCTTTGAGGGGCGATATATAGAGGACTTCGGTGCGATCCTGCAAGTCGCCGGCGAGCGCTTTGCGCACCAGGCGGTCGATGCAGGCGAGAAACGCGGCGAGAGTCTTGCCGGATCCGGTCGGCGCTGAAATCAATGTCGTCCGGCCAGCGAGAATGTGCGGCCATCCCTGCTCTTGTGGTTCGGTCGGGGTGCCGAACCGCTGGACAAACCAATCCCTGAGCAGAGGGTGGGCCCAGGCGAGCGAGGCAGGGAAGGGGGACATTCTGGATATTCTAGCGGGAAAGTAGGTGTTCGCAAACTATTCGCCTATGCGGACAGTCTTGTTTGATGCGTCTTGACAACCGCCCAATAAATGTTAATATCATCCATGTTGGAGGATAGTTTATCCATAATCAAAGGAGAGACCCGATGAAGGTCGCAGATGAGGTTTGGGTCGCTGTTGCACTGCTCCACCGAGAAAATCCTGCTCGGGGAGATTTCGCGGTTCAAGAAATCAAAGCACGGGCAAAGCGAGAGAATTGGCTTACTAGGCCGGGATTCAGTCAACACGTATCGTATCACTGCGTCGCAAGTAAACCAGCCGATCCTGTGAATCACCGCATGCTTCACGAGGACTCGCGGGGACGCAGAAGGCTTTATCGCGAAGGGGATCCATGTCACCCAGAACGGGAGAATGGCAAGATTCGTCCCGAGCAGTGGGATCTATCGCCTGAATATAAGTCTCTAGTGGATTGGTACGATAGGGTCTATTCAAAGCAACCATCAACACCGGTCCCAGTGTTGGCTGGGGCGACCTTCGAATCAGCATCCCACGGAGCGGATCGGCGACAACACCTTCCAAGGGCCGCGTTTGTGACTTCCGCAGGAGCTTTTGTGATTCCAGATAACTTGCGGAAGGAGCTCGGGATTGAGGAGGGCACGCGCCTCAGTATCTATCGCGAAGCGGATCATCTGGTTCTGCAACCCGTCACGGCCGAGTTTATCCATAGCCTTCGAGGCTGTTGCAAAGGGGAAGGCTCCCTTGTCGAAGATCGGGAACGTGAGCACAAGATAGAAAAGGACCGGATGTCACATGAGTAGGACCTATGTGCTCGATGCGAACGCCGTGCTGAATCTTGTGCAGGACGAGGTCGGTGCGGAACGCATGGAACGGCTAATCGAAGAAGCTGTCCATCAAGGCACTCCATTGCTGATGTCGGTTCTGAACTGGGGAGAAGTGTTTTACCACGTGTGGCAGCGGCGCGGGGAAGAGAAAGCGCGGCAGACCATGGGGAACTTGTCGCGTCTTCCACTTGATCTCATTCCTGTCGATCTTCCTCAGGTTTTGAAGGCGGGTGAAATCAAGGCCGTCCACAAAATCCCTTACGTCGATTGCATTGCAGCCGCATTGGCTGAAACCCGCCAGGCTATTCTCGTCACATCCGACCGGGACTTCGAGAAACTTGGCCGCCGGGTTCCGGTTCTGTGGCTTGCGCGTCCGTGAAGGAATGAAACCTTGCGGAGCTTCGCTCCGCCGGACAGCCGAGGGCGGCTGTCCCCACGCGAGCAGTTCTTAGCGCCAAAAGCTAAAGGCCGAAAGCTGATAGCTGACATCTCCGGTGCTAGAATCCCCGCCATGCCCAAAATTTCCCCCAACGCCCGCGCCAAGAAAATCAAACTCCTGCTTTTTGACGTGGACGGCGTCCTCACCGATGGCAAGCTGTTCTTTCTTCCCGTCCCCCCGGGATTTCAGCAGACCACACTCGATCAAGCCGCCAAGCACGCTGGGCAGGGAGGCTTCGGCCTGGCTAGTTCCTCGATGATCGAGGCCAAGGGTTTCCATGCCCACGACGGAACCGCCATTTCTCTGGCGCGGCTAGGTGGCATTAAGACTGGACTGATCACTAAGCGCATTTCGGAAACGGTAGCGGTGCGGGCTCGTGATCTGAAACTGGAGCATATCCATCAGGGCATTCAGGACAAGCTAACGGTCCTCAAGGAAATTCTGCAGGAGGAGGGCCTTAGTGCCAGCGAAGCGGGATTTGTCGGCGATGACGTTATCGATCTGCCGGCGATGCGCCATTGCGGGTTCGCGGTCGCAGTCGCCAACGCGCGTATCGAAGTGAAGAAAGAGGCACACTACGTTACTCCCCACGTGGGCGGAGACGGAGCCCTGCGGGACGCAATTGAGTACGTCTTGAAAGCTCAGGGGAAATGGGAGCGGGTGGTGGAGGAGTACATTGGGGAGAGAAGCCCGAAGAACAGCCGTTAGCAATTAGCACTTGGCATTTAGCCCGTTATGTTCCGGAGGGCACTTCGAAGAATCTCTCATGGCCAAATGCTAAGTGCCAATTGCCAAAAGCTAAAAAGCCGTTAGCAACTAGCACTTGGCATTTAGCCCGTTACGTTCCGGAGGGCACTCCGAAGAATTTCTCATGGCCAAATGCTAAGTGCCAATTGCCAAAAAGCCCACCGATTGTCTGCTTGGGGCGTGCTCGGGTCGACAACCGATGGGCTACCGTTTCTCCTTACTCACCCTGTGTTTTCAGGAGTGTTTCCGGTACTAACCCAGAAACGGGTAAAAGTTGTGGGGAAAATGTAAAGATTTGTAATTTCCAAGTGATTGAAACGGCGACCATTTACTCCGGTATCGCCGGAGGCCTTGATGCCATCAGTTGGGCGAAACGAGTGTCCTTGCGCAAACCCTCAAAATCCGCGTCTTTATAGACGTCCTCGATTCCTGGGTAGCCTTCCTCCAGCGCCCGCCGCAGGTATTGCAGGGCATGATCGGAATCTCCCTGTCTGGCATAAAGCTTTGCTATCAAATACTCAAAGCGCGCGCGTTCCTCGGGCGACGGCAATTGGGCAGTGACTCCAGTTCGCGAAGTACGTTCGAAAATATCGGGATCGAGCTGCAAAGCGCGGCCGTAGGCGATCGTAGCTTGTTCCCAGTCTTTCTTCCCGTAATACGCCGCCCCCAGATTGTTGTAGAAGGACGCGACATCTTGCTTCAGCTTAATGGCCTTCTCATATTGCCTAATTGCCTTTCCGTACTTCTGCTGCAAATATAACGCCACGCCCCAGTTGTTCCAGGCGTCGGCAAACTGGCGATCCATCTTCACGGCGCGTCCGAAATCCTTTGCGCTCTCACTGTCCCGCCGAAGTTCCAGTTCCGTGATGCCGGCCTTGTTGTAGAGCGAGGGGGACGGTTTCTTGGCCAAGGCCGCCCGGTAGTAGTCCAGGGCATCGAGATAGGCTTTCTGGCCGCGGAGTTCATCGCCGCGGGCGTCCAGTTGGTCCACCGAAGCATTGGGAGCGGGTGGCGCGGCGCGGCGTAGCGGCGGCGGCGTGATTTGCACCAACTCGGTTTGGGCGTACAGGTTGGGTAGGGCAAGCAAGACTGCGACGGCCAGGCTGAACACAAAGCAGCGATGCATAGGCTCACCTCGTCACGAAAAGTTCCTGTCTCCACCGCTCGCTAACGCGGACTATTTCCGTTGTCAGCGGGCGGCGGCGACGCGGTATTGGACGATTTGTCGTCCTTAAAGATACCTGCCACTCTGCCAAAAAATCCCTTTTTCTTCTTTGCTTCCTCGGCCGGGGCGTCACCCGTCGCTGCCACACCACCGGGCTGTTTTGCGTCCGGGGCCGATGGAGGGGCGATCTTGTCGCCTCCCAACCCAAACATGCGCGAAAAGAATCCCCTGACTCCTGTGCCCTGCTCGCAGGTGTTGGTCGGCTCGGTTCCTACGATGAATGCCGAGGTATAGGTGTCCGGGCAGGACGGTGTGGCCAGCAGATTGGTGGCCTTGTCCAACTGCACGTCGACCACGCCCGTCGGCTGGGTGAACGAGTGCGCGTCCGAGTAGGGCCACAAGGTGACGGCCTTCTTCATGAACTCCGCCCAAATCGGCGCAGCGGTTTGGGCGCCGCTCAGGCGAATGTCGCTGTAATCGTCGAAACCGACCCAGACGATGCACAACAGATTACTGGTATAGCCGGCGAACCAGCCGTCATGGGAAGTTCCGGTCTTTCCCGCCGCCGGGGCAGTGAATCCGAGGGTGCGTACGGTGTACGCAGTTCCGAAATTAAAGACTCCCTCCATCATGTTGGTCATGACGTAGGCCACGCGAGGATCCAATACCTCGCGTTTGTCCTGCTTCCAATCCATCACTACGTCGCCAGCTGCGTTGCGCACGGAATTCACCAGCAATGGGGAAATTCGCACTCCCGAATTTGCGAAGACGGTGTATGCTCCCGCCATATCGAGGGGAGTTGCATCATAGGCTCCCAGCGCCATGGCTGGAGTGGGTTTCACCGAGACAATGCCGGCAGTTTTGGCCAAATCGGCGACTTTGTCGTAACCCACCTCTTCCGCCAGCTTCACCGTGGCATTGTTGAGCGACATCGCCAGGGCATAGCGGGCGGTGACGTCACCGTGATACTCCTCTTTGTAATTTCTCGGCTCGTAGATCTGATCGCCGTAGGCGAAGGTGGTGGGCTGGTCGGTGACCATGGAAGCTGGGGTGAATACCGGCGTCCCGCCGCTCACGGCGGTGTTGATGGCGGCTGCGTATACGAAGGGTTTGAAGATCGACCCGGTGGGCCGTTTCGCGACCGCGTGATTCAGTTGGCTGAAGGCGTAGTTCCTGCCTCCCACCAGCGCCAACACTTCACCGGTGTGCGGATCCATGGCAACCAGCG
>Ga0209517_10010870_pt1 | contig 10018 bp, 12 predicted proteins | sample PeaSoiMetSII2010_FD_187695 | JGI IMG/M metagenome (GOLD analysis project Ga0209517, IMG submission 187695) | Peat soil microbial communities from Weissenstadt, Germany - SII-2010 (SPAdes) (version 2) | ecosystem: Environmental > Terrestrial > Soil > Wetlands > Peat | place: Germany... | reverse complement strand
GTTCGGCATGTACTTGGCCGCGGTCTCAAAGGCGGTGATCGGGTCAGTCCCGAAGACGTCTATGTCGACCAGGATCCTCTTCGCCTCTTTGGCCGAGGCCGGGAAGACCTTCCCCATGCCCGAGATCCTCCTCAGCGTCGAGATTGGAGACACGCCTCCGCCAGAGAGCACTCCAAGGAAGCCGATTAGCATCGGGAGTTCGTTCTCGATTCCTTCTGAGCGGGAGCTGGCAGACGCCTTTGGGAGGTTCCATATCAGCACGAAAACGATAGGGGGGGCGATTACCACCATAAACAGGAACAAGACGTGTAGCACCAAGCCCAAAACGACGCAAACGACCACGGGTATTATCGAGAGCACCGTCGTGAATAGAGCCAGCGAGACCAGCGCCTCTGGCGTGATGCGGAGGTTGGACTTGAGTATCTGGTCCCTCATTTCCGGAGACGACGCCGCGAACTTCTTGCCTTGCGCGCCGAACATCTTGTAGGCAGTGGCGGTCATCCTGTCGAAGAAGCTGAGCTTCGAGCTTTCCTTGGCCTGGCGTTTGGTTTCGAGCTGGCCGAGCTGGCTGACCTGGCTCAAAGCTTGAACCCTTCGCGCATCTCCGCCTGCATCACGAGCCCAGCCTTGCCCAAGTCCTCACGCGCCCGCTCATAGATCTCGCTCGAGTGCGCCCTGTACTCCTCGAAGACCAACGAGAGCTCTCTGAAGTTGCGGACCTCCCTCTGCTGCGCCCATCTCAAGACGATGCTCCTCTTCTCGATTTCAGTCATGAGGTCCGGAACCGTCGTGCCTGTGTCCCTCGCCAGCCTGGCGAGCTTGACGCTCGTCTTCATCGGCGACGCCAGTTGCTTGTCGCTTCCCGGGTCCCACTTGAACATCCGCACATAGTTCCCCACGCTGACCACTTCGTCCACGGAGAGCACCCTCCTCATCGTCCTGAAGCCGCCGCCAGGAATCGGGACGGCTATCCTTCTCACTGTGAAGACGAGGTCGAGGAATGGGATGAAAGACGGGGGGACGTCCATCGGCTTGGAGGTGAGGCGTTGGATGGCCGAGGTGACGTCGTCTGCGTGAAGCGTGCACAGACCTCCGTGGCCCGTGCTGATCGCTTGGAAGAGGACGTACGCCTCCTCTCCCCTCACCTCTCCGACGACGAGGATGTCTGGCCTCATTCTCATCGTAGCCTTGACGAGCTGGAAGAGCCCCACCTCGCCGCTCGTGTCGTCGCCCGTCCCGTAGCTCTCACGGGATACGAGCGCTGACCAGTTCTGATGAGCGATGTTAATCTCTTGGACTTCCTCGATTGTGACGATCTTCGAGTTCATCCTGGTGAGCGTCAGCAGGGCGTTCAGGAGTGTCGTCTTGCCCGACCCTGTCGACCCGCAGACTATGGCCGTCGCCCGGTTCTCCATTAGCAGCCAGACATAGGCCGCGAGCTGCTGGTCGATCACGTTGAGGTTCATCATGTCGATGATCGTCAACGGGTCCTCTCGGAACTTTCTGATTGTGAGGGTGCCGCCGTACGGAGAGATCTCTCTCCTGTAGGTCGCTGCCAACCTGTGCCTGCCCGGCAGAGTGCCTTGCACTATGGGGAACGCAGTGGAGACGTGCTTCCCGGCCATGTGCGCGAGCCTCGCGATTATGTTGTCGAGTTCTTCGTCGTGGAGGAAGTTCAGATTTGTCTCTATGTTGTCATACCTCCTGTGGAAGATGAAGAGCGGCTTGCCTACGCCGTCCACCGTGATGTCCTCGATCTGTGCATCTCTCATGACGCCGTCGATGACGCCAAACCCGACGAGGTCCCTTTCTGCGAAGTAGTTGATCTTCGGCCAGGAGAGCTGAGAGGCCTTGATAGAGTACTTCTTCACGAGCCTCTTGGCCTGTTCCAAGAAGTAAGCCCGCGGATCGATCTCCGACCTCGGGACTGACAACTCGCTCTCGAGGGTATCAAGCAAATAGGTGTAGATCGATGCCTCTCTGGGCGACAGCACGACCTCGTCCACGAAGTACTTCCTCGTCCCACTCCCCGGGTCCTCCGCGATTACGGCGTAGGCGAACGGGGCGTTGAGCGGGTATTTGTCGACCACCTTCCATGAAGACGAGAGAGGGGCGCCGACGAATGGATAGCGAGTGGTCGCCTTGGCCGACTTCGACCCGGGTGCGCCCGCGTCTTTCTTCCCAAATGGCAGCTTGACCACTAATTGGCACCTCTCTCAAAGGCGAGCCGAGGCGTCTTCGTCTCGAAAATTGCAAGGTTCAGCGTTCCAAACGCCAATTCGGCCCTCAAACTTTGCTTTTTGCGCGCTATTCCTGATAAATATCTTATGCACTAAGAATCCATTCTCGTGACCTTCCGCATCGCATGGTGGGCCGAAACGCGACAATGAGGATAGTTTGTTGGAGAGATTCTGCTCAGCTCGCTCCGCGGTCGACGAAACGTCCCTAAGCTCATCGACGAGTCCGTGCATAAAACTGGTATATAACAGATATATATCGCGTATTGGCAGCTAGCACGGTGAGTAAGTCATGAACCAAGACCTTCAATATCTCCGTGAGCATATAGAAAAGGAAGTGCTGGCGGGTCCAGAGTCGGTATTGATAGACGGAATCGACGGAATGGAGAGCGGTAATTCAATATGACAGCTCAAGATACCGGCAATAAAGACGCAGGTCGAGCCAGGGTGAGAACTTGAGGAGGGCACTGGTCACTCTACCCAATGGAGTCTGGAAGATCATCGACAAAGAGTTGAAGGGGAATCTGGGCGACGGAGATTCCGAGGTAATACGCAACCTCGTCATTGCTCAGCTCACCGAGAAGGGCTATCTCCTGGCATCCAAGGCGCAGCCCGACCAAGCCCTTCAGATTGCCGATGAATTCAAGATGCTCGACACGATGATCTACTCTCTGGTCGAGATCATGGATGAGAAGGGCCAAATCAAGTATTCTGACTGGGAAGCGAGGTTGAGGAAGAAGATCCACGAGCGCTCGAAAACCGGGTAGCCACACCCCTCAGAGACGCTAGGAATCGGTGACCACGTCTCAACTTGCAAGAAAAGCCGGTCGCGCACGTCACGGGAAATTCGCGCTTGATCCGTTCAAGTGCGGCGGTGATGTGTCTTGAAGCGCTATCAGCACAAGCAGATAGCCGAGCGCGTCTTACTTGACATAGCCGCACATTACCCGCTGCTCCCCTGCTGTCCTTCGTGCTAAGGCATTCAACCCGACTTCGCAGTCGTCAACAACCTCGTATGACCGGTCTTTCAACGAGTATCCTGATAGCGACAGCTCAGGGAAGCACGTGAGATCTACCTTCTGGGCTTCCGCCTTCTTCATCACATCTACGTGCCGCCTAGCATTTTCCTTCACGTTCCTATCTTCGAAGATAGCTGGGCGAGCCCTACCCTTACCCTTCTCAAGCGCGAGAGCCCTTTTTGGAAATCATGTCCTGGCCCAGAGCGACATATTGAGACGAGTCACTGGATTTGTTTCCGTTGAGCATATTCCAACATTCCAAGACTATGTTTTAGAACCTCGATTTATCGATTTTTGAGGAACTCTCCCACGGAATCTCGACTACGCAAGCAAAACTCTTCGCCACGCAATCATCTGCGGTAACTTCGACTTTCAGGTTCGAAGGCTCGCCAACGTGATCACGGCCACCCGCAGAATCTTCGACACGTCCACTTGAAACTTGGCAAATCTCTTAGAAATCACAGGGGCAAGCGGTCGGCTATAGCTAAGCGCTTCGATCTCTTCCCCTCATCCCTAATGTAGCCAAGGTCAATAGTAGGTCTTTCTAAGCAGATTCTGCACTGCGGGGAAAGTTAAACACATACATGTTTTCACTTAATGGAGAAGAATGACGTATTGGGAAGGCAATTACAAGAAGGGGGGAACAAGCGGACCAGGCTCTATAGGCCAGGTTCGACGGTGGAAATGGGAGAGCATCGGGAAGTACGCCGGGCAAATCACTGACGTGATAGATGTCGGCTGTGGCGACCTCTCATTTTGGGAGGGCAAAACCCCTCCTTCGCGTTACATCGGGATAGATATCTCCCAAACCATCATAGACAGAAACAGAAATCGGTGGCCGAATTCGACCTTCATCTGTTCATCTGCAGACCGAACCCTGAAGCTGGAGCAAGCCCGAACTGTTTTTTGTCTTGATGTCCTGTTTCACATCATGGATGACGAAATCTACAAGAGCATTTTGGTAAACTTAACGCTGTATTCAAGCGAATGGATATTCGCGTACACGTGGAGGAAGAACCCCTTCACATCTCCTATTTTCAGGACGAGAGTGGCTCTTAGTAGCCTTTTGCACAGAAAACTCGGATTGGCATTGGAGAATATTGGAGACCAGTCATCTGACGGCCTATATCAGAAATACAGGAAGTTCGAAGATTATTTTCCCTTGCTCCTGGAGAATGGCTTTGAAATTAAGGCTCGCGAGACCTCTGGCAGACTAGATGACCTCGGGTTACTCTATGTTTTCCGACATGTGAAGATGGACGAAGAGAAGGACCCTCGACTCCATGAGCAGGAAGACGGAGCGTTAAGCGTGCATTGAAGTTGGTCAAGGTGGTGCATAACGCCGAGGGCGCAAAGTTTACACAGGTAACCGTCCACGCGGTGAAGACTGCTCTGCCAGTGACTTTCCCCGCTGTCCGTCATGGTTCGCAAATTCATCCACATTATATCGTATCGGAGGGGGATGCCCTGCGATGAATGGCAGGCCCGTTAGTGTCGTGATACCTGTGTTCAACGCCGCAAGCTTCATGGAAGACGCCATCGGCCTAACCTCAAAACAGACGTATCCGCCCTTAGGCGCAATTGTGGCAATCAATGGATCGGCCGACGCAATGGCGGACATGAAGACAGCCCTTCAAACGTACAGAATCGCACATCTGCGCTGCAGGCTCTCCAGGGGGATTATTGAAACTCACATCTCCGAAGGAGCGCCATCGGCTTGAGGATCGGGGTGCTCCACGATTCGCTGAACTTCGGAGGGGGTGCGGAGAGAGTCTGCCTGAAGACAATCGAGGCGCTGAAGGAGGAAGGTGACGAGGTAATCCTCGGCACCATTGAGCCTACAGATTGGAGCGGACTGCGCGAGACGATGGGCTGGACGACAAGGCCTGATAAGGAGATTTCTCTTCTAGGTTTCAGTAGCAAGAAGTTCAGGGTATACATGAGCACGCTCGCCCCAATCGTTCACCAACGATTGAAGAACGAATGCGACTTGTGCGTTGGCACGAACGGAGACTTGATGCCGCTTGATACCGACGTGACGTACATGCATTACCTGCCTACATCACTCAGTTCACGCGGTAGCGCGGAACAAGAATTTTCCAGCCTGTTGGCATCATACATGCTCCCATTCAGAATGGCGCAGAAGTCCATGCTGAAGAAGCTGCGTCGAGATGCGCTCGTGGCAAATAGCTTGTTCACAAGAGACGCGATTCGGGCTCGCCTGGGATGTGAGGCACAGGTACTTTATCCTCCGGTCGAGCTGGAAGCCTTTTCGTCCGTTCGTAGCTCCGAATCTCGGGATAACACCGTCGTTGCGTGCGGTCGGTTCAGTCCAGAAAAGGACTTTGCACTCGTCCTTGCCGTGGCGGGGTTACTCCCTCGGATAGATTTCGTGATACTCGGAACCGTATCTGGGGCTTTGTCTCTGTCGTACTACGAAAGACTCCGCCGGATAAAGGAATCAAGTAAACTGGGGAATGTGAGGATCGTGAAAAGCACGTTTGCGACAATGCTCTCCGTCTACTCTCGTTCGAAGGTATTCCTCAGTGCCATGGTCGAAGAGTCTTTCGGGCTCTCGGTTGCGGAGTCCATGGCGTCTGGTTTGGTCCCGGTGGTGCACCAGTCTGGAGGACCATGGCAGGACATCTTGGGGAGCCAGGAAGGTCGGTACGGGTTTTCCTTCTCCTCAGCAAGAGACGCTGCAATCACCATTGATAGACTGATGCACGACGAGAGGAACCGACAGGAGATTGTTGCACGGAACGACAGTGGCGTCCAACGATTCTCCTCAACTCTGTTCAAAGATGGCATGTGCAAGATTGTCCGGGACAGAGCCAACTCAAGACATGCCAGAGGGTCTGGGCTTCCAGCGCCAGAGGGAAGGTTGGTCGCTATTCCTAGCCTATACGAGAGGTACGTGCCTGAGTCCGACTCTTCGATACTCAGCACTAGAAATTGATGGTGTGACCGGAGCGGACAAGACAGGATGATTCTGGGAGTTCACGATTCAGCCTACGATGCATGGAAATTCATCATCGCGATTGCAGCTACAAAGAATTGGTTGCAGTGCGGAACTTCCGGCCGTACCAAGAGTGAATCAGAAAGCTAATTTACCGGGATGGAGTCATTTTGGCTCTTATGCCTATTCGAGATAAGCCTCTCGTATCAGTGATTACGCCCGCGCTTAACATGGGTAGCTACCTAGAACAGGCAATCATTTCACTAGAAAACCAATCGTACAAGAATATTGAGCACGTGGTCGTTGACGGCGGGTCTAACGACGACACGATGCAAGTTCTCAAGAAACACGAATCCAAGTATAATCTTAGGTGGATTTCCGAGCCCGATCGTTCCGCGGCCGACGCAACCAACAAGGGAATAAAATTGGCTAAAGGTGATATACAGTACATCTTGCCCGCAGATGACCTGTGCTTACCGTGGGCAATACAAACGGCGGTTAATGCTTTCGCCAAGTACGATGACGCCGAGATAATCTATGGTGATTGTGTTGAAGCCCCCCTAAATGGAAAGTACGGTCAGCTTTATTTCAACCCTCCCGCAGAACGATTGAAAGAGCAATTTGGATTCGGATTCGCGGACCTGCCGGTGTTCATGAAAGAGAGTGTGTCCAGGACCCTCGGAGGCTATGATGAGACTTGGGATGCAATCGCCGGTTTCGACATGTTTGCACGAGCGCTATACAAGTTCAAATGGATGAGAGTTGAAGAAGCGCTCGGCTTTTGGCGCTACCGCCCCGGGTCGACGTCACTGGACAAAAAAACTCCGAAAGTTGTTAGCAATTACAAGGCGCGATACTTGCCGGAAACGGTGAAATTTCACAATGGTATCCTCTATGGCCTAGCGCGGGGGAGAATGGAAACACGACAGCTGCTTCGACTCCTTCATGCCGTATTTCGACAACGAGAAGGGCCGTGTCCATGGGCGAACCTCGTAAGGAGCGGTACAGTTGAACCCCAACTGGTCATGCGTGAGGCGATAGTCGCCTATACTCCCTATCTTGGCGACTTGTGCCACAAGATTAGCATCTACCTCGGGGAGGGTTACATAAAGGCGAATGAGTTGGCGATGACAATACTAGGAAACCACAGGGCACTCCATAACGCTTCTCCTCAACCTCTTGACAAGGTGCCTCCGTTCACGTCGCCAAGGCTCGAGGGCTTGAATCCTGAATCAAGGTGAACGCAAAAATGCAGATAGTTGGGATGATGAACTGGAATGGCCCTTCGCCGGCGAGGAGGCCCAAAGTCACAGCGGCCAACCCAATCAGAACCGAACGGCCGTTAGTCATAGAAGCCAATATCAGGGCGTAGACGGGTACAAAGTAGTACGCAAGGACGGGGTGCACGAGCGCAGAAAAAATGAGAAGGCCGCCGATGAAAGAATAAGCGCACGTCAGTTCGAAAACATTTGGCGAACGACGAATCGCAACCAATCCCACGGCGAAGAGCACGAAAAGGAAGGGTGCAAGAAATGCCGCCATCGCATCTATTCTTGCAACTTGCATATACCATGCGTAGGCCTGGAAATTCACGATGTTGCCACAGGCTGTGCCCGTGTAGATATTGGGGACCAGCGTGTTTGTGCAGCTCTGACCGAAATTAACCACGGCAGACGCTGCAGGAGTCGGCAACCGACTTGGCTCTGACGGCCCAATGTTGATCGGCTCCCAGAACGGTAGATGGTGCAGAACCGCTTTGGGCGCTTGAACCAGGAAGGGCGACAGCACGCCGAAGAAAGTGAGCGCAAACAAGCCTCCGGCCTTGGGAAGCGACGGTCGGAATTTCGCAGCCGTGAATGCTAGGTAGACGGGTAGGACGAACAGAACTTCCTGATTGAACAGGGCGGCGATGGCAAGTGTCCCGGCGGACAATACGGGTCTGTCTCTCCTTAGGAGAAGAATCGAAAGCAGAAGTAAGAACGTCATCGGCTGGCTGCTGAGCCAAAGGTACCCCTCGTTAACCAGCGCCACGGGCGACAATGCGTATCCCAACCCCGCTATCAAGGCGATTTTTTCGGTAGAGAATTTCCGAACGACTAGATAGATAACGGGAGCAGTAAGAGCGTCGGCCAGCACAATAGGAATCCAAGCAGCCTTTTCGCCTGCCAGATTGTAGAGGGGCAGCATCGAGTACAGAAACAGCGGGGGGTACTGAGTGTCAATGTCGCGGTAGAGCATGAAGCCTGACGCCAGGTACTTGAGTTGAGGCATGTAGATATCAGAATAGTCACTCCAAATGCCGGGTCCGGGTAGCCATGAAATCCATTGGACTCCGGCATCCAGATGGATCAGCGAGAAAATCGTGCGGCTAGCAATTGCCGCGCAGAGCACCAGAAACCATGTTCTTTTCGAAGGTGGTCACCCACATCGTGTATTCTCCACGTTTCTTGATGCATCGCCCGTCCCTCCACGCGCGCAATCGCGAAACCATGTCAAGGAAAACAGCAGGTAGCATCCACGGCAGCCTCGAAGGCTTTTCCGTAAGGCAGTTTAACAGGGCCGACGCGACTACGCCAATCTGCATTGAAGGCGCAGTACTCTCTGGGTATACCATATGCCCATAGTACATCCTTCTTCTTCGTTGCAGTATGTGCCCTATGGAGCTTGAAGCGTCGAAATACACGATGGCGTCAGGGACGAATACCGCCCTGTACCCTTTGCTTTTGATGCAGACGCTCAGATGCTCGTCGTCATTTACAGAATCCTCCACGGAGCTTACGCATTCGGGTTTGAAGGCGTACATCACCCCGCCCAAATGGGCCGTCCCGTTGCGGGCCATCTGAATGGATTTGCCGTGCGATAGAACTGACCAAATGAGTTCGTCGATGTAGTAGCTAGCGTTCTTGTGCCCGACAGGTATCTGCCGTACGGACGCTCCTCCTATGGCGGATGAATTTAGCGGGCGGATGAGCCGCTCGATGGCTCCCTTTTCCGGGAGGGAGTCGGCCCCCATCTCTACGACAATCCCGTATCCATTATCGAGCGCATAGTCAATTGCGTCTTGAAGTGAGACTGCCTTGCCCATGCGTCGCCAGTGAGTAAGTACGACAGCCCCTTCCATTGCGGCAAGCCGTCCAGTTCCGTCGTTGCTACCGTCGTCTACCACGAGCACGTTCGTTTGCCGCAGCGCCTGGAGCAAATCTGGCAGGGTCTTTGCTTCATTGTATGCGCATATCACAATCAGAACCCTGTCCTTTGAGGAACGCGGTGTCGCAGGTGTAAGTTCCTGTTCCAGCTTGGAAGTGGCCTGATATTTTCCCGACGGACTCTCGAGGTGCACTTCCAATAGATTCTGGTTCTAATTTCGGCCGAATGGCATAAAATGCCTTGTGGATTGCGAGTCTAGTTCTTAAATCCTAGGTGGAGCGAACCTCACAAGATTTCTGCGCTTCGGCGCGAGATGAGTCTAGCCAGGTTTCCAGATAATAGCAGTAGCCCGTGCGATGTAAGTCACCCGGTCCACAGGGCTTCGTGTGCCAAGATCCCGCTCCGTTCTTCGCCACAACCTTCGACACTTCTTCTCGCGGCGCGAAGTGACTTCCCATCTTGATAGCAGACCTGCTGAAGTGACTGCACATTAGCCAGTCTCGTCTAGATGAAGGTGCCTGCGAAGATGAGGATAGCGCCGTTGCTCATGGTCACAGTGCCGGAGTAGGACGCGCCTGAAATCGCGCCGACGACTTGGTCGCTCGCCACCATTGTGATGGTCATGGGGTTGCCCGATGCCTTACCTGCCGGCGTCA
>Ga0209517_10010868_pt1 | contig 10020 bp, 9 predicted proteins | sample PeaSoiMetSII2010_FD_187695 | JGI IMG/M metagenome (GOLD analysis project Ga0209517, IMG submission 187695) | Peat soil microbial communities from Weissenstadt, Germany - SII-2010 (SPAdes) (version 2) | ecosystem: Environmental > Terrestrial > Soil > Wetlands > Peat | place: Germany: Weissenstadt... | reverse complement strand
ATCGTCTCTCCCGTGGCCGGACTGAGGATCGGAGGAAGTTTGGAGCGTTCCTTTGTCATTCAGCTTGAACAGACGGCGGCCGTCTTCCATCGGCAATGGCGGCGCGCCTTTCTGGCGGAAATCGACTCGTACCCAGCCGCTGTATCCGGCGGGAATCAGGAAGCGCTCGGGCGGCCGGCGATGGAAAACAAGATCGAAGGCGGCCGGGCCGAACACGGCAGCGGCGATGAAGATGGGAAGGCCGAGGACAATTGCGATGATGAAAGGGGCTCTGCTCATGCGGAGTTACTTCGCAGCGATCCGCTCCGCGTGCAGCGCCTGCAGAGCTTGCACGCGCACTTCTCCGCGCTGCAGCGCGGCGATACCTTCCGCGGCGGCGCGGGCAGCGGAGAGCGTGGTGATGGTCGTGATGCGCGCGGTGACTGCGGCGCGGCGGATCGCTTTCTCGTCGAAATAGGGATCGGGACCGTGCGGCGTGTTGACGATCAATTGGATGCGATCGGCTTTGATCAGGTCCACTGCATTGGGGCGGCCTTCTTTTACCTTGTAGACGCGGTCAACGGCCAAGCCAGCTTCTTCCAGAATGTCCGCCGTGCCGTGGGTGGCCACCAGTTTGAATCCCATGTCGACGAAGCGATGCGCGACCTCGACCATGGCCGGTTTGTCATGATCGGTAACGCTGATGAAAACCGTGCCCTGCGTCGGCAGTTTCTGGCCCGCGGCAATTTGAGCTTTGGCGAAGGCTTCGCCAAAATTGTCAGCGATGCCCATGACTTCTCCGGTGGAGCGCATTTCGGGGCCGAGAACCGTGTCGACGCCGGGAAATTTCGACCAGGGAAAGACCGGCGACTTCACATAGAAGCAGCGGCCCGTGTCCAGATCCGTGCCGCGCTCGACATATTCCGGAAGGAACTCGCGCAGCTTGCGGCCGGTCATGAGGCGCGCGGCAATCTTGGCCATGGGCACGCCGGTAGCTTTTGAAACGAAGGGCACGGTGCGCGAGGCGCGCGGGTTCACTTCGAGAACGTAGACCTTGCCATTCCCATCCGCGGTTTGGCCGCGGAGCTCCGCTCCGCCTGGACGGGCGAGAGCCTGCCCTGAGCTTACCGAAGGGGCGCCCATCCCTACGTGTGAACCCCGCGGGATCGCGAACTGCACGTTCATCAGTCCGATGACTTTGAGCGCGCGCGCCAGCCTGAAAGTGTATTCGCGCATGCGTTTGAGCAGCGGCTCGGGAATGTCGACCGCGGGCAGCACGCAGGAAGAGTCACCGGAGTGGATGCCGGCTTCCTCGATGTGCTGCATGATGCCGCCGATCACGACATCCTCGCCGTCGGAGAGCGCGTCCACGTCGACTTCAATCGCGTCTTCCAGAAATTTATCGATGAGGACGGGGCGGTCCTGCGAATACTCGACGGCCTGCTTCATGTACTGCATGATGGTGTCTTCGTCATAGGCGATGACCATGGCTCGCCCTCCGAGTACATACGAAGGACGAACGAGCACCGGGAATCCGATCTTCTTCGCGGCTTCGACCGCCTCTTCGACCGAGGCGACCATGGCCCCGGGAGCTTGCGGGATGTCGAGTTCCTCCAGCAGTTTCCCGAAGCGCTTGCGGTCTTCGGCGAGATCAATCGATTCGGGCGTGGTGCCAATGATGTTGACGCCTGCAGCCTTGAGCGGCAGAGAGAGATTCAGCGGCGTCTGACCGCCGAACTGTACGATCACGCCGACCGGCGCGCCGCCGGAGGCTTCGTGCTCGCAGACGGCGAACACGTCTTCGAGCGTGAGCGGCTCGAAGTAGAGGCGGTCGCTGGTGTCGTAATCGGTGGAAACCGTCTCCGGGTTGCAGTTGATCATGATGGTTTCGTAGCCATCCTCACGCAGCGCGTAGCTGGCGTGGCAGCAGCAGTAATCAAACTCAATTCCCTGCCCGATGCGGTTGGGGCCGGAACCGAGAATGACAACCTTTTTCTTTGCAGTGGGCGCAGCCTCGTCTTCTTCTTCGTAAGTGGAGTAGAGATACGGCGTGTAGCTTTCGAATTCCGCAGCGCAGGTATCGACCCGCTTGTAAACCGGCTTCAGCCCATGCTTCTTGCGGAAGTGGCGAACTTTCTCCTGGCCGCCTTTGCCGTCCAGACGCCAGGTTCCGGCAAGACGCCCGTCGGAGAATCCCATGCGCTTGGCTTCGCGCAGCACTTCGGTCGGGATCGATTCCATCGGGTGCTTCTCCAGCTCAAGCTGCATGTCGTTAATTTCTTTGAGCTGGTAGAGGAACCAGGGATCGATCGATGTCATCTTCGCGATTTGCTTGATCGTGTGCCCCTGGCGGATTGCGTACTGAACGTAGGTCAGCCGCTCGGGATGCGGCGTGACCAGCCGCTGAGTGAGAATCTTGGGCTCGATTTTCTGGGACCCTACTCGCTTGCCCGTATCGAGCGCGCGGATTCCCTTCTGCAAGGCTTCCTTGAAGGTGCGGCCGATGGCCATCACTTCGCCGACGGATTTCATCTGCGGTCCAAGCGATTCGTCGGCGCCGGGAAATTTTTCAAACTGCCACTTTGGAATCTTGACGACCACGTAGTCGAGCGTGGGCTCGAAGCAGGCTGGAGTCTTGCGCGTGATGTCGTTCGGAATCTCGTCGAGCGTGTAGCCGATGGCAAGTTTGGCGGCAATCTTTGCGATCGGAAAACCGGTCGCCTTCGATGCCAGCGCGGAAGAACGCGAGACGCGCGGGTTCATTTCGATCACCACCATGCGCCCGGTCGATGGATTGACGCCGAACTGGATATTGGATCCACCGGTCTCGACGCCAATCTCGCGGATCACGGCAATCGCCGCATCGCGCATCACTTGGTACTCGCGGTCGGTGAGCGTCTGCGCCGGCGCGACGGTGATGGAGTCGCCGGTATGCACGCCCATGGGGTCGAAGTTTTCAATCGAGCAGATGATGATGACGTTGTCTTTCGTGTCGCGCATTACCTCGAGCTCGTACTCTTTCCAGCCAAGAACGGATTCTTCGATCAGGCACTCATGCACTGGCGAGAGGTCGAGGCCGCGGGCGAGCACTTCCATCAGCTCTTCGCGGTTGTAGGCGATACCGCCGCCCGTGCCGCCGAGGGTGAACGACGGGCGAATGATGACGGGGAAGCCAATCTTGCCGGCGAACTCGATGCCGTCTTTCAGGTTGTTGACGAGCGCCGACTTCGGCACATCGAGCCCAATGCGCTGCATGGCGTCTTTGAAAAAAAGACGGTCTTCGGCCTTCTTGATGGCGCTGATCTGCGCGCCAATCAGACTTACGTTGTACTTGTCGAGCACACCGCCGTCAGCAAGTTCAACGGCGAGGTTGAGCGCGGTCTGCCCGCCAACCGTGGGCAGAATGGCAAAGCCCGCGCCCGGCGACATCTCCCGCTCGACGCGAATGATCTCTTCGAGATATTCGCGTGTAAGCGGCTCGATGTAAGTGCGGTCTGCCGACTCGGGATCGGTCATGATGGTGGCCGGGTTCGAGTTCGCCAGCACAACTTCAAAGCCCTCGGACTTGAGCGCCTTGCAAGCCTGCGTGCCGGAGTAGTCGAACTCGGCCGACTGGCCGATGACGATCGGGCCGGAGCCGAGGATTAGGATCTTCGAGATATCAGTTCGTTTTGGCATTGAGCTATCTAACCGCCGCTACGTGCTTCTTGTTTTGAAGCCGCGTTATCTTTCCGTCACGCATCAAGATCCCGAGCAAGCTGTAGCTCAAATAATTCTTAGAGCCACCTCCATAGTCGCTCTGCAGCCCGAGACACTTGGCAACCTCATAATTGGTTACGCCATCTTTGTTAGCCTGGGTCATCTCAAACACCGCGCTTTTCAAGTGCTCCAGAGCGATCTGAGACTTCTCGACCACGCCGTCCGGAACAATTAGGCCGCGACTTCTGCCGGGCGCCACGCCTTTCGGTACTACCGCATTTGTAAGGAGGCCGCCGCGGTCTTCCGTTCCGAATGCACTGATCAATTCCGCTTCAATCCTCAGAGCTTCGCCCTCAGATAGCCCTTCGACTAACTTGACCGTAAGCACTTTCAGTCCGGCAGCATGAACTTGACGTATCCGTTCACCCTTGGCGGATTGATCGACACGAAGCTCGTGGTCCCAAGCGCGAAGTCCAGCACCTTTGCCAATATAGAAAGGACGAGCGGGATTCGATCGCGGATCTTTCAAAGCGTAAACGTAAAAAACGCTTTGGTCCTTCACCGCCTACACTCCTCCATCATCTTCACGAAATCCTTAAACAAGTAGTGCGAATCGTGTGGCCCCGGCGCCGCTTCGGGGTGATACTGCACGGTGAACAGCGGCAAATTCCGGTGGCGCATGCCTTCGAGCGTCTGGTCGTTTAGATCCATGTGCGTCAATTCAACCTCGCTTTGCGGCAGCGAATCGGGATCGACGGCGAAGTTATGGTTATGCGCGGTGATCTCTATCTTGCCCGTGGCCAACTGCTTCACCGGATGATTTCCGCCGTGGTGGCCGAATTTCAGCTTGAAAGTCTTGCCTCCGAGCGCGATGCCGGTTAGCTGATGGCCCAGGCAAATTCCGAAAATCGGCTGCCGTCCCATGAGCCGCCGAATGTTGTCGACCGCGTAGGTGCAGGGCTCGGGATCGCCCGGCCCGTTCGACAGGAACACGCCATCGGGCTTCAACGTCAGCACGTCCTCCGCCGTAGTCTGCGCCGGGACGACCGTTACCTTGCAGCCTTCACCGCGCAGCTTGCGCAGGATGTTCTGCTTGATGCCAAAGTCATAGGCGACCACGTGGAAGCGCGCCGGCTCATCTTTGACGCCGACAATTTCGTCGGGCAAGTGCGAACGCTCGCCCGTCTCCCACACGTAGGTGTGGTTGGTCGAGACGACTTTGGCGAGATCCTGGCCGTCCATCTTCGGGATCGCGCGCGCCTTGGCGACGAGTTTGTCGGTATCGTCTTCGAGGGTCGAGATCACGCCGCGCATCACGCCGTAGGTTCGCAGGTGGCGGACCAGGGCCCGCGTGTCGATCTCGGCCAGCACCGGAATCCTGAACTGCTCCATGAACTCGTCGGTCACCTGCTGCGAGCGCCAGTTGGAGCTGACTTTCGAGAACTCGCGCACGATCAGCCCTTCGATGTACGGGCGCACCGCCTCGTTGTCTTCGGGATTCGTGCCGTAGTTTCCGATTTCGGGGTTGGTCAGGACAACGATCTGCCCGGCGTAGGAGGGGTCGGTGAAAATTTCCTGGTAGCCGGTAATGGAGGTATTAAAAACGACTTCGCCGGAGCATTCGCCTTTAGCGCCGTAGCCTTTGCCTCGGAAGACTCTGCCGTCTTCGAGGGCAAGGATCGCTTGCATTGGAACTCCTGGGAGTGGATTTTGTAGATTCTAACAGCAGAGCAGATTTGAAGGAAGGTCTTAGGTGTCAAGTGTCAGGTCTCAGGTCTCGGGATAATCATCGGCGGTCCGGGTCTCTCGGTTTTCCTGACACCTGAGACCTGCGACCTGATACCTTTACCGCAGCCTTCCCAGCTTCTCCATTGGCCAATATCCGAAGACAGCTTTTCCGTAGATGAAGCGTTCGTTCACGGTGCCGAAGTCGCGGCTGTCGTTCGACATGGTGCGATGGTCGCCGAGGACGAAGAAGCTGTTCTGCGGAACCACAACTTCGCCGTACGAGCGGGCATCGGCGTAATCGCTGGGAACGTAGTCTTCGTCGAGCGCTTCGCCGTTCACGTAGACCTGGCCGTTCTCGATGCGAATGCGGTCGCCGGCGACGCCGATGACGCGCTTGATGTAGCTTTTCGAAGTGTCGCGCGGATAGCGGAAGACGACGATGTCGCCACGCTGGATGGGCTCCCAGCGATAGACAAACTTGTTGACGAAGATCCGCTCCTGGTCTTCGAGGCCGGGCATCATGCTGGTGCCTTCCACCTTCACCGGCTGGTATAGAAAGATAATGATGAAAGCAGAGATGGCGAGTGAGACCAGCAGATCGCGGGCCCACACCGCTACAACCGGCAGCGGACGCGAACCAGATTCTTTTGTAGCCGCCAGGGTCGGCGGCTGAGGGTTCTCCACGTCAGGCATCGTGTTCACATTCTATACGGAAGAGCATGGGAAAAATTGGTAATTGTGTAATTTGTAAATTGTAATTTCAAAGCCGAAACCACGCCGAGACACAGGCAGGTGGAGGTGCTTGGGGTTTCAAATTGCAAATTACAAATTACCAATTACGAATTGTTGCCAAATGGCCCGTCTTCCCCGTACAAACTAAAGTAGCACTATGACCGACTACTCAATTTTCCCGAAGATCAATGCGACGCTCAACGGATCGAGCGCGGTGCTGCTGGTCGCAGGGCGTGCGCTCATCGCGCGCGGCAAGATGGCGGCGCATCGCGCGGTGATGTTGACCGCGCTAGCTACCTCTTCCCTTTTCCTCGTGTCGTATCTTTACTACCACTATCACGTGGGTTCCGTGCATTTTCGCGGCACCGGGTGGACGCGGCCCCTCTATTTCACCATCCTGATCTCACACACCACGCTGGCCGTAATCATCGTACCGATGGTGCTGATTACGCTCACCCGCGCATTGCGTGAACAATTTGACCGGCATCGGGCCATCGCGCGCTGGACGTTTCCGCTCTGGCTCTACGTCTCGGTAACGGGCGTGGTCGTCTACTTGATGCTGTATCAGATTTTTGTGTAGAGACGGGGCTTGCCCCGTCTCATCCGGACGCGGCGGGAGACGCGGCAAGCCGCGTCTCTACGGGGAATTAAACGTCTGCTCGCGGAAAGGTCGCTTGCCCCGGAAGCGCGCCCGATTCATCACATATTTTTAGTACGGGTGACACTGCCTCCAGGCCGCCCAATTCTGCTATAGTGTGCATCTCGAAGGAGCCCGCACTCATGAAAAGCGTAAACAAGGTCATCCTGATTGGAAACCTCGGCAAGGATCCCGAAATGAAGTACACACAAGGCGGCATGCCGGTCGCCAAGTTCTCCATCGCCACCAACGAGCGCTTCAAAGACAAAGACGGAAACTGGCAGGACCGCACCGAGTGGCACAACATCGTGGCCTTCCAGCGCTTGGCCGAGATTATCGGCCAATATCTGAAGAAGGGCGGGAAGTGTTATATCGAGGGCAGCCTGCGTACCGGTTCGTGGGACGACAAGGAAACTGGTAAGAAGATGTACAAGACGGAGATTATCGCCAACGAGCTCGTGTTGCTCAGCGGACGCGGCGAAGGCGGTGGCGAGCACGCCGGCAGCTCGCGCGGAGTCGCGGCATCCTCAGGCGGAAACAACTTCGACCAGAGCGCGCCCGAACCGGAACACACGCCAGCCGGAAGTTCTCCGATTACGGACGAAGACATCCCCTTCTAGGACTCCCATCTGGAGCAAGGCTATGCTTGCAGACCGAAATTGCGTCCCCTGCCGCGGCGGCGTGCCTCCGCTGAAGGGAAACAAACTCACGGAAATTCATCAGCAGTTGGCGGAACCCGGCCAATGGAATGTCGTCAACGAGCATCACCTCGTGCGCGCCTACAAGTTTCCCGATTTCAAGAGCGCCCTGGCTTTCGTGAACAAAGTTGGCGAACTCGCCGAGGAGCAGGGCCATCATCCCGACATCTTGCTGGGATGGGGCAAGGTCGAGGTCACGACCTGGACGCACGCGGTGGATGGACTGACCGAGTCGGATTTCATCCTGGCGGCGAAGATTGACCGGCTCCTTTGAATCGGGTCATCGAACCATCGGGTCATCGGGCCATCTGGAACCCATAGACTTTCAGATCACCCGATTCTTCCCTACACGGACGCGGCCGAATTCCGCTGCATCGAGAGCCCCCACAGCCCCGCCGGAATCAGCATCAACATGCCCGCGACGCTGGCGACGTGTCGCGCCGCGAAGCCCCAATCCACGAAACGTCCGGCCAGATACGCTCCCGCTGCAATCGTGAACATGCAGAGGCAGAGGTCGGCGGCGAATACGCGTCCGCGAAACCTGTCGTCGCTTTGCATCTGCAGCAGAGTCGTCGAAAACACCCACACGATCGAACTTCCAAAGTGCGCCAATGCCACGCACAAACTCGCCTGCCAGAGATGCCCCGACACGCCCAGCAGCGCGTACCCCGCGGCCGCTGCCAAATATCCCCAGAAGATCGCGACTTCCAAGCGATGTTTCCAGTGCCCCGCCCATTGGGCGGTCAAGAGTGGCCCGAGCAGCGCGCCCAGTCCGCGGGCGCCGAGCAGCAGACTCATGCCGAGAAACGCGCCGCGTTCGGGCGCCATGCCGTGCCAGCGGACGGCAAATTCGTTTTGTCCCATCACGGTGAACAGCACCCAGCCCGGTCCGATGATCAGGTTTCCGGCCTTCACAAAAATCGTCGCTCGTAGACGGACATGTGCCCGCACATAACGAATCCCCGCGAGGATGGGCGAAAAATCCACCAACTCTCGCGCCTGGAAGGGACGGCCGCCTTCGGCGTGGGGCTCGGCGAAGCGCATTCCCCAAATCAATGCGGCGGAAGCAAGAAACGACAGCGCATTCAGCAGAAAGACGGCATCGCGGCCAAGCAGTGCCGCAACTACGCCGCCGAGCGTCGCGCCCACCATGAGATTGACGCTCCACGTAGACGAGGAGAGCGTGTTCGCCAGCACCACATCTTCCGGCGCCACAATGTTTGGGATCAGGGCGTTGCGCGCCGGTTCAAAAAAAGCGACCAGCAACGTTTCCGCCACCAGCAGCGGATAGACCAGCCACACCATTTCTTTCGACCGCACCAGCAGCATCGAGAGCACGATGAACATGCGTCCGACATCCGCCGCGATCATGACGTGCTTGCGCCGCAGCCGATCGTTGACGACGCCCGCCGTCGGCCCGATCAGAGTCAGCGGCAGAACTTGCAGCACCAGCGCCAACGCCACCGATCCGGCGCGTCCGGTGAGTTGCAACAGCAGGTTGTAGATCGCCAGCGTATAAAACCAGTCGCCGATTTCGCTGACGACTTGCGCGCTCCACAATCTCCGAAAATTCCTGTTCCCGCCCAGCAGGCGCGCATACGACGCAAACGACACCGGGCTAACTTCTATTTCGGGAGCAGGTTCCATGCAGGTGTGAGATCAGGATTTCACAGCATACCGGATCGGATCTTAAGAAAACTCTGACTAAGTTGGTTTGGAACAGCTTTGAAGGGGCATGGCTTCAGCCAGAACGTCAAAACCCGCTACAGCCGCGGCTTGAGCCGCCGAGGGTCAGTCACTCTCCCGATTGCTTTCCGTTCGCTACCACCTCCAGAAAATATTGGTGAATGCGGGGGTCGTCGCTCAATTCAGGATGGAACGTCGCCGCCAGCGTCTGGCCCTTCCGCACGAGTACCGGATCTTTGCCTTCAGTCGCGATTACATCCACGCCTCCGCCTACGCGTTCAATCTTCGGAGCGCGGATGAACACCATTTCGATGGAACTGTTAAGAAATCGGCCTTCGCGGATGGAGCTGTCGATCTGACGGCCGTAAGCATTACGGCGCACGGTGATGTCGAGCGCGCCCAGGCCAGCCTGCTTCGGATTCTCTACTTCTGTGGCCAGGAGGATGCATCCTGCGCAGGTGCCGAAGGTCGGCTTCGCGCGCACGAAATCTTTCAGCTTCGCGAATCCTTCTTCACCGAGCAGCTTGAGGAACGTACCTGACTCGCCGCCGGGGATTACTAGGCCGTCGATCCCGTTCAGTTGCTCGGGCTTTTTCACCAGGACAACTTCCGCGCCGAGTTCTTCTAGACGTCGGCGATGCGCGTCGAAATCGCCTTGCAGGGCCAGAACACCGATTTTCATTGAAGCGACAGTGGAAGGACGAACAAACCCGTTCAGTTTCCCTGTTCAGGGAGGGGTACCCCCCTCCCCCCTATTTTACTAAAGTATTGATAATAAATACTTTAGCTGACGGATACTTCCGCAAAGTATTCATTTAAAACCGTTTAAAGGCAAAGTCTTGATAATAAATACGTTATCCG
>Ga0209517_10010865_pt1 | contig 10023 bp, 14 predicted proteins | sample PeaSoiMetSII2010_FD_187695 | JGI IMG/M metagenome (GOLD analysis project Ga0209517, IMG submission 187695) | Peat soil microbial communities from Weissenstadt, Germany - SII-2010 (SPAdes) (version 2) | ecosystem: Environmental > Terrestrial > Soil > Wetlands > Peat | place: Germany... | reverse complement strand
CCGCCGGAGGTGCTAAGGATATTACCCCGATAAAAAACTTTCCTCGGCATCGAAGGCTTGCTGAATGCACAGACGATACGCCGGTTGTTTCCACCACGTGGGAGCTTGATCCCGGAGAGCAGGCAGAACTCGCCGCCATCTTTCCCCGGGCTACAGGGGTTACTCAGGTAAAGATCAGTCGTTGCTACAACGCGTCAAAACAGTGGGTCGAATTTGTCGCGTTAAAGCCCATCGCCTTTTCAATTGACGAGGTTGCCGCGCGGATGGGCAGGATACGCCCCATCGTTGAAGTGGAAGCCGACAAATTGGAGGAGACCCCTCAAGCGCAAACCAAGGGCGCTGTGCAAAAATTGGCAACCATGTTGGAGTCGGCAACCGAGCCAACCGAGTGGGCGGCGGTCGCAGCCCCCGCCCTCGCTGAGTTCCGAAAGACTTTAGCCGCAGTGGCTATCAGCCTGCCGGACAGAGAGGAGGGCTTAGTTGCGGAGTTGGAGAACCTGGCTGCCCACATTAACAGGGATGGGCCTGCATGGAACGCTGCTCGAAATTGGGCTGTTGGAGGGCTACCGATATTTATCTATCTGGAGGACTATCCTGAGCTGGCCGGGCATCAGAATATTGCCGAGTACCTGACACGGAAAGCCGCAAGCCCAAGCAAGCTGACCGAGTACGACCGCAATTTCGAAAAAATGTGCAAGGTGGCCGACCTCTCGCCTGAGGAACTCCACAAGTTGCTCGGAGCCAACGATCACGAAACGCGAAATCAACTCACAAACCGATCGAGTGCAATTGTAACGAAGGAGCTGAGGAGACTTTGGAAAGATCGTCCGCTGAAAGTACGTTTCAGCCCTGACGCGAATCATCTCGATACGTTCGTTCCGATCCAAATTCTGTCTATGACGTCGAGGTCAATCTTGACGAGAGAAGCCGTGGTCTGAAGTGGTTCTTTTCGTTTTATATCGCTTTTTCAGCAGATACGAAGGGTGGTTCAGCGGAAAATGCCATTCTGTTGCTCGATGAGCCGGGCCTCTTCCTCCATGCTCTGTCGCAGGCCGATTTGCTGCGGCATCTGTCGGTAGATTTCACCAACCAGATTGTATACACAACACATTCCCCATTTATGGTTCCGACAGAAAATTTGGACGCCATTCGTACCGTCAGCATCGATCAGGATGCTGGCACCACGGTGTCGAATAATCCAACTGGCGATTCACGCACGCTGTTTCCAATCCAAGCAGCACTCGGATTTACCATATCCCAGAGCCTTTTTGTTGGGCCCAGCAACCTGATCGTTGAGGGCGTAACCGATTTCTGGATTTTGTCGTGCGTGTCCGATTATCTGAGCGGCCTCGGCAGACCGGGATTGCCGAATGACCTAACGTTGACCCCCGCCGGGGGAGCTCAGAAGGTGCCCTACCTAGTCGCCCTGCTGACGTCCGAACGCCTGCGAGTAATGGTGCTCTTTGACGACGAAAAGAAGGCGCGCAGCACCAAAGCAGAATTAGTTCAAGAAAAGCTGATCCGCGACAACAACGTAGTTTTCGTCACAGAGGGCTTTCTCGCAACGGGTGCGCCATCCGAGGCAGACGTTGAAGACTTGATTGACGCCGCCGTATACGACGCGCTTGTTATGGAGAGCTATCAGACCGAACTAGCTGGCAAGACTCTGAGGCTGAACCCCAACGTGCCACGGATTGAGAAGCGTTATGAACAAGCATTCGGCGATCTCGGCTTGGAGTTTCACAAAACACGCCCCGCCCGCCTGTTCCTCAATAAGAGCGCGACCCAACCCGCCGCCGTCATGACTTCCACTACGTTGGAAAATTTTGGCCGTCTGTTTGCCCGGGTCTCACAATTGCATGCCAAGAATATTGCTCGGGCTGCCGAGCCGTTTCGGTAATCTCTAGTAGACCTCCCGTTTGCCTGCGGCTGGTCGACCGATGGGAAATGCGCTGTGGCGAGCAGTCTGTGAGCCATGACTCTCGTTGAGCGGGCCGTGCAACGCTCGATCACGCAGGTTAATTCTCGTGTTTCCCTTCGACTCTGAAGACGCCCGCCGCCTTTCTTTGCCGGCTCAGGCTGCGGGCGGCGCTCCCGGCGCAATGCAATGAGAGATCCGCTCGGTTCTAATAGCAGACATTGACAATCTTTGCTATCGCCAGCTAGGGTAGGTCAAAGAGGACTTTCCCATGAACGTATCGCTCACCCCGGAACTGGAAAGATTCGTCAGCGCCAAAGTCCTATCGGGACGTTACAACTCTGCGAGCGAAGTGGTGCGGGAAGCCCTTCGACTTCTGGAGGAGCACGATGCCGCTCGCGCTTCTCAACTGGCCGAATTCAACGAGGAACTTGGCCGACGCCTCGCCTCTCTGGATCGCGGTGAAACCGTCGACCCAGCTGAGACCCGTGCCCGGTTGCAACGCAAATCCGGCGAGCGCCGGAAATCGCGTGTATGAGACCGAGCGTCGCCAAGAGTGGCGACGCGGCACCCAAGAGTGGGTGCGCCACATCTAACTAGAACAATGTACGACAACTCCAGTCGTAGATATCTATCTACTTGACAACTAGATACATCTGGCGTAGATAATAGATGTAGGACCGTTCCGGTCGGAGATCCGGATTGTGAATGCTGAAGCTCACTAAGAAAGCGGATTACGGGCTCATCGCCTTGAAGCACCTGGCGGTGAATGCGCCTGCCAGCTCCAGCGCCAAGGAAATCGCTGAGACCTACGGAATCCCGGCATCGCTGCTGTCGAAGATTTTGCAGAAGTTGGTGAAGGACGGATTTCTGCGCTCCGAGCACGGGACCAACGGCGGCTACAAGCTGGCCAGGGATCCACGCGACATTACGGCGTACGAAGTGATTCGCACCATCGATGGACCGATCTTCCTGACGGCCTGCTTCACCGAGCACGGCTATTGCGTCCACACCGACAAGTGCACGGTGCGCGATCCGTTGCAGAAGGTCCACGAAGGAATCCTGCGGCTTTTGGCGAGTATCAGCATCTCAGATATGTCCGCGGAGTCCCCAAAGGCCGAGGGCGAAGATCCGTTGGTGAAGGCTGGCGACCGTTTGTATGACTTAGCGGCTCCGCCGACGACGATGTGATGAGGGACGAGAAATGAAACTGCCAATCTACATGGACTATCACGCGACCACGCCGATGGACCCGCGCGTGTTTGAAGCGATGAAGCCGTATTTCCTGGAGACGTTCGGGAACGCCGCCAGCCGCAATCACAGCTTTGGCTGGGAGGCGGAGGAAGCGGTGGAGAAATCGCGCAAACAGATCGCGAGCTTGATCGGGGCCACCGCCAAGGAAATCGTGTTCACCAGCGGCGCCACCGAATCGAACAATCTCGCGCTGAAGGGCGTGGCCGAGATGTATGCCGAGAAGGGCAACCACATCATCACGGCCGCCACCGAGCACAAGGCGATTCTCGATACCTGCAAGCGTCTCGAAAAACATGGCGTGCGGGTTACCTATCTTCCGGTGCAGACCAACGGTCTGGTGGATCTGGAGCAATTGCAGGCTGCCATTACGGACAAAACGATCTTGATCAGCGTCATGTACGCCAACAACGAAATCGGCGTGATCCAGCCGATCGCGGAATTGGGCAAGATCGCGAAGGCGAGGGGCGTGCTGTTGCACACCGACGCGACCCAGGCGGTGGGCAAGGTGCCGGTGAACGTGATCAAGGACAACATCGACCTGATGTCGCTCAGCGGCCACAAGATGTATGGGCCCAAGGGCGTGGGAGCGCTGTATGTTCGCCGCAAAGGACCGCGCGTGCAGCTCACCGCTCAAATGGATGGCGGAGGCCACGAGCGCGGCATGCGGTCGGGCACGTTGAATGTTCCGGGCATCGTCGGATTGGGCGAAGCCTGCGCGCTGTGCCAGGCCGAGATGGCGGAAGAGTCCAAGCGCATGGCGCATCTCCGCGACAAGCTACGCGACAAGCTGCAATCCGAGCTGGATGAGACTTACATTAACGGCACCATGGAACACCGGCTGCCGAACAATTTGAACATCAGCTTCGCCTACGTGGAAGGCGAATCGTTGCTGATGGGCATCAACGATATCGCGGTTTCGAGCGGCTCGGCCTGCACGTCGGCCACGCTGGAACCGAGCTATGTTTTGAAGGCGCTCGGCGCCGGCGACGATCTGGCGCACTCGTCCATCCGTTTCGGGCTGGGGCGCTTCAACACCGAAGAGGAAGTGGACTACGTCGCCGCCAAGGTCATCGACGTAGTGAAGAAACTCCGCGATTTGTCGCCGCTCTATGAGATGGCGAAAGAGGGCATCGATTTATCGAAGGTCCAGTGGGCCGCGCATTAAGACAGAAGAGAGGATATCAGCATGGCTTATTCCGACAAAGTAATCGACCACTACAACAACCCCCGGAACGTCGGCTCGATGGATAAGAGCGATCCGAACGTCGGCACCGGCATGGTAGGCGCGCCGGAATGCGGCGACGTGATGAAGCTGCAGGTGAAGGTGAATCCCGAGACGGGCATCATCGAAGACGCCAAGTTCAAGACCTTCGGCTGCGGCAGCGCGATCGCAAGCTCGTCGCTGGCGACAGAATGGCTGCGCGGCAAAACGGTGGACGAAGCGCTCGAAATCAAGAACACCGATATCGTCAATGAGCTGAGCCTGCCGCCGGTGAAGATTCACTGCTCGGTACTGGCCGAGGACGCGATTAAGGCAGCGATCGGCGATTACAAGATGAAGGCGGGCAAGACTGAAGCCGTCACGTCGAGTGTTGCATCTAACTAATTGATGGTTATCGTAACACCCAAGGCCGTAGCGAAGATTCGCGAACAGTTCGTCAAGCATGGCGTCCAGGGTGGACTGCGCCTGGGCGTGCTGGGCGGCGGATGCTCCGGCCTTAGCTACCTTTTCAAGTTTGACGTGAAGCCGCGGCCCACCGACACGGTCTACGAATACGACGACGTGAAGGTATTCGTGGACCCCAAGAGCATGGTCTATCTGAACGGCATGACGCTGGATTGGAAGGATTCGCTGATTCATTCCGGCTTTGAGTTCGACAATCCGAACGCCAAGAAAAGCTGCGGCTGCGGAACGTCTTTCTCGGCGTGAGTCCGGAGTGATTGATTACTACGCGGTCCTGGGCATCCCGCGCGGCCTCAATCTCTCCGTGGATGACGTCCAGCAGCGCTACTACGCTTTGAGCCGCGAGTTGCATCCAGATCGATTCATGCAGAAACCGGAAGCCGAGCGTCAGCGCGCGTTGGACATGTCTTCGGCGTTAAACGACGCCTATCGAACGCTGAAGGATCCCATCAAGCGGGCGCAGTATTTGCTGAGTTTAGAGGGTTTCGATATCGGCGAGCAGCGTTCCAAGGACGTTCCGGCGGAGTTGCTGGAAGAGGTCTTCGAGTTGAACATGGCGCTGGAGGAGATGCGGGGCGGCGATGATTCGGCGCGTCCGCAGTTGGAGGCGGCGGAGAAGAATTTCGGGGGTATGTTAGCCGCGTCCGATCAGGAGTTGGTGGCGCTGTTCGCGAAATATGATGCCGGGCAATCGCGCGACGTTCTGGCTCAGATTAGGAACGTTCTGAACCGCCGAAAATACGTCCAGAATCTTGTGTCTGAAGTAGAGAAGACTCTGATCCCCAGCTAGTATGGAAATCGATTTCACAGCAACCGGGCATATTGTAGGGATTGATCTCGGGACCACCAACAGCCTGGTGGCCTTCATGGATCTCACCGGACCGCGCATAATTCCGGGTGCTGACGGCGACAAGCTGGTTCCAAGCGTGGTTTCGATCGCGCCAAGCGGCGAAGTGGTAGTCGGCAATCCGGCGCGCGAGCTGCTGATCACGCAGCCCGAGCGCTCGGTCTATTCCGTGAAGCGGTTGATGGGCCGGGGGCTCGCCGACGTCGCCGAAGAGCTGAAGCTCTTTCCGTTCCACATTGCTCCTGGTAGCGAATCGGTGATCCAGCTCCAACTCGGCGATCGCACGTTCACTCCGCCCGAGATCTCGGCGCTGGTCTTGCGCCAATTGAAGCAGAATGCCGAGGACTATTTCGGAGTGCCGGTGGACAAGGCCGTCATCACTGTCCCGGCCTATTTCAACGACGCGCAGCGGCAAGCGACCAAAGACGCCGGACGCATCGCGGGCCTGGAAGTCCTGCGCCTGGTGAATGAGCCGACGGCAGCCGCGCTCGCTTATGGACTCGACAAACGCGAGAACGGGATCGTCGCGGTTTACGATCTGGGCGGCGGCACGTTCGATATCTCGATCCTGAAGCTGCATGACGGGATCTTTGAAGTGCTGGCCACCAACGGCGACACACACCTGGGCGGCGACGACATCGACAACCTGCTGCTGCGCATCGCGCTCGAAGACGTGGCGACGGAATGGGGCCAGGATTTGTCCAAAGACCGTGAGGGTGTCCAGCGGTTGCGGCGTGCGGTGATCCAGGCCAAAGAGCGGCTCTCGTTCGTTCCGGCAGCAAGCATCGAGCTCGAATACCACGGAAAGAAATACCAACGCGAGATCAATCGCGAGTTGTTCGATAAGCTGATCACGCCGATTGTGAACCGCACGCTCGGGCCGTGCCGGGATTGCATCAAGGACGCCGGCGTGACGGTCGGTCAAATCGACGAAGTGGTGATGGTGGGCGGTTCCACGCGTATCCCGCTGGTGCGTTCGGCGGTCGAAAACCTGTTCCGCTCCTTGCCGCATACCGAGCTGAATCCCGACGAAGTAGTCGCGCTCGGCGCCGCGGTGCAGGCAGCGATACTTTCGGGCACGGTGGATAACAAGCTGCTGCTCGATGTTACGCCGCTCTCGCTTGGGATCGAAACCATGGGCGGCGTGGTTTCGCGACTGATTCATCGCAACTCGACCATCCCGGCCAGCGCGACGGAAAACTTCACCACGGGCGTCGACGGCCAGACCAATGTTCTGATTCACGTGGTCCAAGGCGAGCGCGAGTTGGTCAAAGACAACCGGAGCCTGGCGCGTTTCGATTTGAAGGGCATCGATCCAGTGCAGGCCGGGATGGCGCGCATCGAAGTGCGTTTTTTGATCGACGCCAACGGCATCTTGAGCGTCACGGCGCGCGATCAACGCACCGGCAAAGAGCACAGCGTCGAAGTGAAGCCGTCGTATGGCCTGACGGACGAGCAAGTGGAGAAGATGATCCAGGAGTCGTTCGAACAGGCCGAGCAGGATTTTGCCGCCCGCCAGGTCCGCGAGCAGCGCGTGGAAGCCGACGCGATTCTGTTGGCAGTCGAAAAGGCACGTAGACACGACGCCTATTTTGAACTTTCGGATGAGGAGCGCGCGGCCATCGACAAGTCGCTCAACGAATTGTTGCTGGTGTACAATTCGGACGATCATCACTTGATCGCGGCCAAGATCGAGCAGGTGAATCAGGCCACCATGAAGCTGGCCGAAAACATGATGAACACGGCCGTGCGCGGGGCGCTTAAGGGGACCAAAATCTGATGCCGGGACTCACCTGGGACCACACCGAAGACATCGCGCTGGCCCTGGCCGAGAAGTTTCCAGACCAAGACCCCACACACATCCGGTATACCGATCTGCACCAGTGGATCACGGAACTGGGGGACTTCAAGGACGATCCGAAAGGGTCGACGGAAGGCAAGCTCGAAGCGATCCAAATGGCGTGGCTGGAAGAATACCAGGAGAGCCGGGAATAGCCCGGCCCGAAGGCCCCCGGCCTTGTGTTAGACTGGAAAAGTCGCAGTTTAACCCAGGAAAATTTCAATGCCGAAGCTCAAGACACATAAAGGTGCGTCCAAACGGTTCAAAAAGACCGGGACGGGCAAGGTGGTTCGCCATCATTCGTTTGCCCGCCACATTTTGACGTCCAAGACGCGCGCGCGCAAGCGCAAGCTGAAGCACGCCGTGGTGGCCGATGAGACCGACCAGGCGAAGCTGAAGAGAATGATCCCGTATTAAGTACGAATGTTGTGTGGAACGGCGCCGCACGTGCCGTTGCCGCCAGCTAAATTCAACCCAGGAGTAAAACGTGCCAAGAGTAAAACGCGGTACCAAACGCAGAGATTACCGTCACAAGACCCTCGCGCGAGCGAAGGGTTATTTCCTTACCAAGAGCAAACTGAATCGAGCGGCGCAAGAGGCCGTCGAGAAGGCCTTGAAGTATGGCTTTGTCGGACGCCGCCGCAAGAAGCGCGATTTCCGCTCGTTGTGGATTATTCGCATCGGAGCCGCCTGCCGCGCCGGTGATATTTCCTACAGCAAGTTCATCAACGGCCTGAAGAAGTCGGGCATCGAGCTGAATCGCAAGATTCTGGCGGATATGGCCGCTACCGATGGGCCAGCTTTCGCCGCGCTGGTGGAGAAGGCCAAGGCCGCGCACGCTGGGTCGTAGTCAATGAACGCCGCGCAACAGGAAATGGACTCCCTCGCTCACCTGGAGGAGCGGATCACGCGAGCGGTCGAGGTGGTGGCCAACCTGCGTTCCGACAAATCGGCACTCGAATCCCAATTGGCGTCGGCCATATCGGAGCGGGATGCCATCCGGCAGGAGCTGGACGAATTGCGGTCCGAGCGAAAGCACGTCCGCACCCGCATTGAAAAGCTGCTGGGGCAAATGGATCTGTTGAGCGGCGCGTAAACGGCAGCGGCCGTTGCGCGGGTCCCCAAACTCTGCCAAGCTAGAGCAATGCCGAGCACGGAGCCGGTCCGTGTCACAATCTTTAACCAGACCTATTCCCTGGTGGCTTCTTCGGAAGAGCCGGGCCGGATCGAGAACCTTGCTCAACGAGTAGACGATCTGATGTCGACCATCGCGGCGCGCGCCGGGAACGTCGACTCTACGCGAGCGGCCGTGCTGGCGTGTTTGCACCTGGCGGACGAACTGGATTCGCTCGAACGCCGCCTCAGCGCGCTCAAGGGCGATGTGGACGACAAGGCCAGGCACTTCACCATCCTGTTGGATGAAGCGATTGGCGGCCGCGCGACTAGCCCGATCGCGCTTACTTCGGCCAAATCGTAAAGTCGCGAAATGCCATTCGCACCGGCGCTTTCATGTGCGACAGCGCCTCGTTCAGCTCCAGCAACTCACCGCGCCCCATATCGAGCGAGTGTTCATCGGGCTGATACTTGGTGCCCACTTTGTAGTCCAGGTACGGCGTGCGCGCCTGTTCGATGTGGCAGCCCACGATGTGCGTGATGATTTTTCCGTCGGTGAAGCGCACCAGGCGCTGCGTGCTCGCAACGAATGCGGTGAAATCGGCAACGTATAAACGGCCCGGGTATAAGCTGTCGCCGGCATCCAGAATTCCAGTCTGGCGATCGTAGTAAGCCAAGCTCAGTACGTCGTGGCCGGGGATGGGAACCACGTCGATCACGCGGCCTCCCAAGTCGATCTGGCCATTGCTGTCCGGCCAATGGGCGATCCCAAAGGTTTTCATGGTGGCCTCAACCGTGAGCGGCACCACGGTGGTGTTGGGGCGCGTTTTGAACTGCGCGTCACCGGCGGTGTGATCGTCGTGCGAGTGCGAGTGCCCGACCAGCAAAGGCGGCGCCGGCTTGTGATTGCGCTTGGCCCATTCGTCGATGACGCCGGAGACGGCCGAAGCCACGTGCGTCTCGCCCGCGCCGGTATCCAGCAACAAGGCCTTCTCGCTGCCGAAGAAGAGATACAGGAACGGCTTTTCGTAATTCACGCAGCCGTTTTCGCGGAGAATATAGAGGTCGGGATTGTACTCGTGGATCTCCCACTCGGGCGCCGAGCCGCAGGTGGGTCCGCCGGTGCGCCAGGACTTCGGAAGGGTGCCGGCGCGAACGCCGCCGCCATTGGGTTCGGGAGCTTGCGCCCAACAGCATCCGCACGCGATTAATAAACCGAGTGAGAGTTTCCGCAAATCACTAGTGTAGCCTCCAATAGCTCTGGCTGCTTGAATTGCTATGATTAGCTTTCCACCCATGGCGAACCCGCTCCCAGAACTCGGCCCAATTTCGGAAGCATTCACCCACGACGTTTCGGTCGAGGTTCT
>Ga0209517_10010863_pt1 | contig 10024 bp, 8 predicted proteins | sample PeaSoiMetSII2010_FD_187695 | JGI IMG/M metagenome (GOLD analysis project Ga0209517, IMG submission 187695) | Peat soil microbial communities from Weissenstadt, Germany - SII-2010 (SPAdes) (version 2) | ecosystem: Environmental > Terrestrial > Soil > Wetlands > Peat | place: Germany: Weissenstadt... | reverse complement strand
GGAGCATTCGACGGCCGCAAACTGGTCAGCCAGTGGCGGCTGCGCACCGTCCATGAGCAGACCGCCGACGAATGGGGCATCCTGCTGCGCAACCTCTTCTCGCCGGCGTCGCTCGATATCGCGACCGTGGACGGCATGATCATCTCGAGCGTGGTGCCGCCCATCGACTCGACCCTCGCCTTCATGGCCCAGCGCTACTTCCACACGGAGGCCATGTTCGTGGGACCGCGCACCGATATCGGGCTGGCCATCCGCTACGACAATCCTGACGAAGTGGGCGCCGACCGCCTGGTCAACGGCGTCGCGGGCTTCTACAAGTACGGCGGCCCGTGCGTCATCGTGGACTTCGGCACCACCATCAACTTCGACGTGATCTCGAAGGATGCCGAGTACCTTGGCGGCGCCATCGCGGTGGGCATCGGCATCTCCATCGAGGCGCTGTTCAGCAAGACCGCGCGGCTTCCGCTGGTGGATTTCCGGCCGCCCAAGGATGTGGTGGGCACCAACACGGTGGCCAGCATCCAGTCCGGCCTGTACTTCGGCACGGTCGGGATGATCGACGGCATCCTGGAGCGCGTCATCGAAAAGCTCGGGTCCCAGACCAAGGTAATCGCCACCGGCGGACAAGCGCAACTGATCGTCAGCGGCTCGCGCTATCTCAAGACGGTCGACGAGCACCTCACGCTCGAAGGCCTGCAAATGATCTGGGAACGCAATCACCGGTGCTAAATTATTTCAACTACTACACCGAGATCGAGGAACACTTCCAGCGCGCCCGCGGCACCAGCCTGTTCAGGCTCTCGACACTGGATTGGGCTCTGGCCGAAACCTGGAAGGATGCCGGGGTTCCGCTCGAAGCCGTGCTGCGCGGCATCGATATCGCCTTCCAGAAGTGGCGCGCCCGCAAGGTGAAGACCCAGATGGTCAACTCTCTGGCCTTCTGCGCGCAGGCCGTCCTGACCGAGGCGCAGATCATGGCGGGGACCGCGCAGCCCAAGGTGCGCAAGGAGACTGCCCCGCCGTTCCCCATGGAGGAACTGCGCGCCTGGCTCGAATCGAACGCCGCTCTGTTGCCGCCTGAGTACGGGGAGACGGCCGCGTCGCTGCGCAAGCTGGCCGCCGAAGTCGAGCAGCACTACTCCGATCTGGAAGCGCTAGAACAGCGGCTGACGGTGCTGGAAGAAAAGATGCTCGCTGCCGCGCGCACGCGCCTGAGCGAGGAAGAGATGCTGGAATCGCGCCGCGCCCTGGACTCTCAGTTGCGCCCCTACCGCGGCAAGATGACCGCGGAGCAGTTGACCATGCTCGAAAAGCAATACCACGAGCGCCACTTGCTGGAGAAGGCGGGGCTGCCGCGATTGAGCCTGTTCTACATGCGGTAGGGCCGCTACTCCTCGAATTCCCAGGTGCGGAAGCGGTGCTGATGCTCCGCCATGTCCACGCGGCGGCCGCGAAAGCGCACGCCCTCCAGCTCCAGGCGGGTGCGCTGCTCCAGGCCCGCTTCGTACTTCAGCTTGATCTGCCCGCCGGAGCCTACCACGCGCTGCCAGGGGAGCGAATTTCCGCACCGGTGCAACAACTGCGCCACGTGGCGATGATACAGTGGGTACCCCGCCGCGGCGGCCACTTGGCCATAGGTCGCCACCTTGCCGCGCGGGATCTGCCGGATCGCCCTTCGAAACGCCGCGTCGCGTTTTTCGCTTTTCGGCGCGCGCATCAAACGCCGCGACACTTCCTGGTGCGTCGCCCTTCGCATGCTTTACCGCTGTTCGCTACCCCTGCGGGCGGTTCTTCGCCTGCTCCATGGCGATCTGGTTGATGTGCGAGAGAGCCTTCGCTCCGCTGGCGCCCTCGATGGCCTTCACCGCGATGTCCTGCACCTGCTGCTTGGCGTCCGCCAGTTGTTTCTCAAGCGCGGCGATCTGGGACTGCTGGCGAGCCACCGTCTCCTCCAGTGTTTTGACCCGCAGCTCCGCGAGCCGCTTTTCGGTATCGGCGTCCTTCTTCAGCACCATCGTCTGCTGTTCGAACCGGGCTTCGGTTTCGCGGGTCGCCTGTTCCGCCGCGGCGCGGGCCTCCTTTTGCAGCCGCGCGGGGAGTCCTTCCGCTTCCTTGCGCAAGCGCGCCAGCTCCTCCTCGCTCTCCTTCAGCACGGCTTCCCGCTGTTGCCAACCCTTTTGCAGCGTCTCCTGCTTTTCCTGGTTCTTCTTCTCCTGGAGGCGGACCTCTTCCTCGTACTTGTCCTGCGCCTTCTTGCGCTCCAGCGCCTTTTTGTACTCGTAGTCCTCGATCTCGCGCTGGCGCTGCTTCTTCAGGCTTTCGTCCTGCTCCTTGCGGTCGCGCTCGGCGCGTTCGGATTCTTCCTCCCATTGGGCGCGCTGCGCGGCGATCTCCGCCTCCAGGCGCTGCTTGTCGCGCGCGTAGTCCTGCACCATCTGGTCGAGCGCGGTGGCCGCGACGTCGATCTTGTGCAGGCGCTCCAGTTCCTTCCGTTCAAGCCCCACGGCTTCCCGCACCGAGGCCAGCAACTGCACTTCCTCGGTCAGGCGGCCGGAGAGATCCGAGAGCGCTTTGGACACCTCGAGCCCGAGGCCCGAAATGCGCTGCACCACGCCCTCGACGGTGACGCCCTCGGCCGCCTGGCGCACCTCGGCTTCGCGGAGACGGGCGGATTCCGCACCCTTGGCGTCGGGCGCTTCCCGCGCCCGTTCCACATCCTCCTGGATGGCTTCAAATTCTTTTTCCACTTCCGCCTTGCTGCGCTTGGCGCGCACGGGGGGTTTGGTCACTTTTGCAGGCATGTCCGGTAGCTTACCACCCGACGGCGGAACTTGGGGGCGCACCGCCGCCACATGCTGGCTGAAATCGTGTTTTAATCGAGTAAACCGTCAAGGTGAATCGATCGGGTGGCGGCAAGTGTGGGTTAGTCTGCGCCGCTATCGGAAAAGGAGACCTGATGTTCGGAAGACTATTGCTGGCCGCGCTGCTCGCGGCCACGCTGGCATCCGCCCAAGGCAAAAAGGGCGGCGGGAACAATACGAACCCAATGGGCGAGTATCGCCCACAGCCACGCCAGAGCAAGTTCGACCTCTTCGCCGAGAAGCTCAAGCTGAACAAGGAGCAGAAAGACGAGGCCCGCACGATTCTGAGTGCGGCGATGGAGGAATCGCTGCCGGTGCGCCAGGAGTTGGAGAAGAGCCGGGTGGCGATCGCCAGCGCGCTGATCGACGGCAAAAGCGCCGACGAAGTTAAGAAAACGATGGATGACTACGCCTCCGCGGCGGCCCAGTTGACGGGCGTCGAGGCGAAGGCCTTTTCCAAGCTGTATGCTTCCCTCAAGCCGAACCAGCAGCCCAAGGCCGGGCAGGCTTTTGACCTGCTGGCCCAGGTGCTCGACCCTCCCGCGAGTGGGGAGAGAGGCGGCCGCGGAAGGGGCAGGCAATAGAGGAGATCCAATGTTCTCGAAACTGTTACTGACTGGCATTTTCGCAACCACCGTCGTCTTTGCGCAGGGCAGAGGTGGCGGCGACATGGGCGGCACGGGCGGCATGGGCGAAGGCGGCGTCGGCAGGGGCGGTTCGATGGACCTGCCCTCCGTGGCCGTCGGGCGGCCCAGCCGCTTCGATCAGTTGACCCAGACACTGAAGCTCAACAAGGATCAGAAAAAGGAAGTCAAGAGCATCCTCGACGAGGCCCAGAAAGAAGCCACCCCGGTGCGCGATCAGATCGCCAAGAGCCGGTTGGCGATCGGCGACGCTATCCAGGGCGGAAAGAGCCAGGACGAGATCAATCAACTGGTGTCGAGCGAGGCCGCGCTGGAATCGCAGATGGCGGGGCTTGAGCTTGGCGCGTTCGCCAAGATCTTTAAGGGGCTGGACAAGGATCAGCAGGCCAATACTAGGTCCGTGTTCCAGATGATGAAGGGCATCTTCAACGGGAGGAACTGGAACACGGAAGAATAGCAATCGGCCTGGCATCGCGGCGGACCGGCGGCAAGACCGCCGGCGTTACCGGCCGGCCGGAATGCGTTGGAACCAGGCGTTAGTTGCAGAGTGTGCCGTTCAGATAGAACGCGTGCGGCGCCTGGTTCGATCCGCTGTAGCTGGCGTTAAAGCCGATACCGCTGATTGTCGCGCCCGCCCCGATCGTCGGGTTGTAACTGGCATTGGTCAACGACGCGTTGGCGCCGGTCTGCGAGTAGTTGGAATCCCACGACTGCGTGATCTGCTGGCTGCCCGCCCACGTCCAGGTCAGGTTCCAGCCGTTGATCGCGGTCTTTCCCTTGTTTTGGATCGTGATCGCCGCGCCGAAGCCGACGTTCCACTGCGTGGTCACGTGATAGTCCACGTGGCAGCCCGCTACGCTCGATTCGGTCGTAGCCGCCGCCTGGTTCGATCCCGCCGACTCGCCGTTTGCATTCTGCGCGGTGACCACGTAGTAGTGCGTGTTGGATGCCGCGAGGCCAGTGTGCGCGTACGTCGTACCCGACAGCCCCGTGGCGATGCGGTTGCCCGCCGAAAGCGTAAAGCCGGACGTGGCGCTCGAATAGACGTTGTAGGTCACGCCCGAGGTCGGACTCGCGGTCCAGCTCAAGTTGATCTGGCTGGAGGAAGCCGCCGTGGCCGTAAGGTTCGATGGAGCCCGGGACGCGGCGCAGTGATGGTCTGGGTGAGTCCACTCGGAGTGCTGGTGTTGTAGTTGCCATCGCCGCTGTAGACGGCGGTGATCGAATGGCTGCCCACCGCAAGCGTGGATGTCTGAAACGCGGCTGCACCGCCGCTGACCGTCACGGAGCCCAGCACGGTGGCGCCGTCTTTGAACTGCACCGTCCCGGTGGCGGCACTCGGGGTAAACGTAGCGGTGAATGTCACGGCTTGCCCGGAAACCGCCGGATTGAGCGAAGAGGCGCTGATCTATCGCGGGCAATACGTAAACTACACCCAGAGCACTGGCTGGCGCACCGGGAAGTTCCGCAGCACTTCCTCCACCGTGGGATCGGGATCGAGTGTGCGCCATAGCGCGAGATACTCGGGCCGCTTCAGGGCTAGGCCGGCGAAGAGCAGGCAGGGCTGGCGGACAGGCCACTCCTTGTCGTACATGACGTCCGGCGCTCGCGGCCACTTCTTCTTGTCCAGCATAAATGGATACATATAGGCCACGGCCTTGGCCATGCCGCGGCCGTCGGGCAACCGCCATTTCCACAAATCTCCTTCGCTGGTGGAGAGCGTCTGGGCGGCGATGGCCATCGCGTCGAGGTTGAAGAGCGAGTAGCCATACGGCTTGGTGCGGCGCAACTCCTCCGGGAAGCTGCCGTCGGGGGCCTCCTGATTGGGGATGAGCACCGTTTGGAGGCGGTTGCGGCAGTAGGCCGTCAGCCTGGCGTCTCCCGTGAGTTGAGCCAAGGCGGCGACTTGCGTCACCCAGCAGGTGCCGTGGTTGTTCTTCGCGTCGCGCTCGGCGATTCCATAGGCGTGGGTGTTCAGCCATTCGGCATAAGCGGCAAACCACTTCCGGACGCCGTCCAGGTCCGCGCTTGCGAGGTCCAGTTGCCAGGCGGCGCGGGCCACTTCGACCAGGTGCAGGGTGTCGATGATGCCCGTGCCGCGCCCGGTGAATCGCCCCTTGATGGCCTGTGCGAACTGCAGGTTGGGGTTCATGCGAGTGGCGTCGTCGACGAACCAGGCGCGCAAATGGCGGGCGGCGTGGACGGCATACTTGCGCTCACGCGTGATCTTGTAGGCGGCGGCGAGCGACGGCACGATTAGGCTCAGACGGACCATGGAGCGGCGGTGTTCGACGAAGTTGTCCGGATTGCTCATGCCGTCGCGCTGGATGTACGGGCCGTCGGGGTTCTGCGGATCGGGCCACCAGTAGTCGCCCTCGGAGAAGAAATCGTGCTTGCCGCCGGCGCTGCGCGGCGAGTTGGCCGCGGTGACGGTGACCGGCTGTTCGGAGAGATAGCGGGCGGCGGCTTTGAGAACGCGCGGGCGTTCGATGGCCACGAGGTCGAAGGTCTCGGCTCCGCGGGCGAAACGGGCCGCGGGGAGCGCCAGGACGGATTGGAGGAAGCGCCGGCGTTGCATGATCAGCCCTATTTTAACGCTAAAGAAAGCCCGTGCTCGTCAGCGGTTTTGTCATTTACACCTCCAGGTACCACGGAACGTTGATCACGCTGATTCGCTGGTCGCCCTTCACCAGCAGTAGCGCTTTGAGAACGGAGGCACGCTGGTTGTGCAGCAAGTAGTGGTACCAGTGCCGCTCCACCAGCTCCGGAATGACGACGGCGAGATACCGATGCGGGTACTTTTTTTCGAGGCTGCCGACGAAGTCGAGGATGGGGGTGAACACGTACCGGTAGGGAGACTCCACCACGGTGAGCTTCGGTACAGGCACACCCAGCTCCAGCGCCGGCCCTTCCACCAGGTGGCACCAACTGGGGCGAAGATCCTCGGTCTTGTCCCCGATGCGTACTTGCAGCACGTACACCTCACCCGAGAGATTAATGGCAAAGCGCAGCGCCTTCTGGGCGATCTTGGTCCAGGCCTGGATGGGAACGATAACGATCGGCGGTTCCAGGTGAGTCAAATTGAGCGGCGTGTCTAGGGCGATCTCGCGCGCGAGAGACGCGTAGTGACGGTGTACCGCGATCATCACAGTGAGGAGCGACGGAATGAGCAGCATGGTGACCCAGGCGCCTTCCACGAATTTGGCGGAGAGGACCACCACTACCGTAACCGCCGTGGCGGATGCGCCCAGGCCGTTGATCAGCATGCTGCGCAAAGCTCCGGCGCCGCCCCGGCGTTTCCAGTGAACCACCATGCCCGCCTGAGAGAGAGTGAAGGCGAGAAACGCGCCGACCGCGAACAGCGGGATCAGGCGATCGGTGACTCCTTGGAACACGAAGAGCAGGAGGCCGGCGAGAAACGCGAGCACGTAGATGCCTTGCGAGAAGACCAAGCGGCGGCCGCGCAAGGAGAAGGCGTGCGGCAGGTAGCCGTCTTCCGCCACGATCTGGCACAGGCGGGGGAAATCGGCGAAGGCGGTGTTGGCGGAGAGCGCCAGCACGGCCAGAATGGAAGCGATGCTGAGGTAGTAGAAGAAGCCGTGTCCGGCGACCGCGCCGAGGAGCTGTGACAGGACGCTCTCGTAACCGGGCGCGCCCGGATCGGTGGCGCCCACGTGGTACACCTTGGCCAGCCACGCGATTCCGGCGAGCATCAGGATCAGAATCCCGATGATGGCGGAAAGCGTGCGGCGGGCGTTGTCGACGGCGGGATCGCGAAAGGCCTTCACGCCGTTGCTGACGGCCTCGACGCCGGTCATCGCCGTGCAGCCGCTGGAGAACGACTGCAGAATCACCCATGCCCCCACCGCCGAAGCTGCACCGGGGAGCGAGTGCGGGGGAACGGCCGGAACTGGATGGCCGCCATTGAGCAGGGTCTTGACCAAGCCGAGGCCGATGGCGCCGAGCAGGCAACCGATGAAGAGGTAGGTGGGGATCATGAACGCCTTCCCGGTCTCGCGGACGCCGCGCAGGTTGACCAGCGTGACGGCGGCGAGGATGCCGAGACAGATGGCGAGCGTATGCGGCTGCAGGCTGGGCACCGCGGAGACGAGCGCGCCGACTCCCGCCGAAATACCGACCGCGACCACCAGGATGTAGTCGACGATCAGCGCGGCGGCGGCGAGCAGCGCGGCCTTGGTCCCGAGGTTTTCGCGCGCGACGGTGTAAGAGCCGCCGCCGCCCGGATAGGCGGCAATCGTCTGGCGATAGGAGATGTAGACGATGATCAGGAGCGCGATGATGCTGAAGCTGATGGGGACGACGTACTCGACGCCGAGCGCGCCCAGCGGGATCAGCAGCGTGAGTGCGGCTTCCGGACCGTAGGCCGCGGAGCTGAGCGCATCGAGGCCGAAGACGCCGATGCCGGCCGCGGGGCCGAGGCGTTGTTCGGAGTCTTCGTAGGTTGCGAGGGGCTTGCCGAACAGCAGATTGCCGAGGGACATAAGCAATTATTATGCGGCAGGGAGGCTCGTCTTGGCCCGCGGCGCACAGCCCCTGGTGTCAAGTGGACCGGCCCGACAATCTGGCCAAGCCGGCCGCCCGCAGGGGTAAGGCATTGCGGCGCATTGCGGCGGCCAGATTTGGCGGGTGCGCAGCGGCCGTGTTACGATCAGAGTGTCTGCGTGACATCGCGGGGACGTAGTTCAGTTTGGTTAGAACGCCGGCCTGTCACGTCGGAGGTCGCGGGTTCGAACCCCGTCGTCCCCGCCACTTCTTTTCAACGTTTTCCCAGCCTTTTCAAATATTTGGCGTGCAATGCCGCGATACGGCTCGCGACGTCAAGCGACATCAACCGACACGAAATGCCCCCAATACTCGGAGGGCACCGTAGCAGCTACTGTAGCACTTGAGGTTGGCGTCGACGAGCTATGTGCCTAAGCAGGGCAGCCCTTGCTGAAACCAACACACGGCGGGCGAGATCATTCGAGATCGCCGAAAGCGTTCCTGCTCTTTTTGCCTTAACTGCTCTCCAAAGGCCTCGCCTCACGACATCGCCATCACAGCCAAACCGCCGAAGCGAGAAATATCTGGGGCTTCGGCTGGCGAACGGCGTGGACTTGGCGACCCGTCTCGGAGCGGCTGGGTCGTCCGTCCGCGTGACTGCGGACATTTACAGCCACGCGATGCGCGGCCGCGACCAGGCCCAAAGCGGAAGCTTGTGCGTTGTCCTGTTCTGTAACATAGTGAAATATCATTCACCTTTTTGGTGAAGTGTTTTTCCTAATCTGATACAATGAAAATCAGGTTCAGCTCGGAGAAGTTCGGAAAGATCTGTAACCGGCAGGAGTTGCTTGTTCGGAAGTAAGGAGCGGAAAGGGCCAAGCGCATCCGCCGGCGGCTCGACGATCTCGACGCTGCGGCGACGCTGGAAGACTTCCGTTTCCTGCCCAGTGCGCTGCCATGAACTCACCGGGGACCTGGAAGGGCTGCTTTCCCTGGACCTGGACGGACCGTATCGGCTCTATTTCCGTCCCGCCCATGATCCGCCGCCATCGAAGCCTGATGGCGGCCTCGATTGGTCGAAGGTGACCGAAGTGGTCATCGAAAGTGTATATGACCCGCATGAGTAACGAAACGATTTCCTACGCGCCGGACCATGTTTCGCCGCCCGGCGAAACCCTCGCCGAGCTATTGGAATCCCGCGGCATGACCCAGGCGGAACTGGCCGCACGGACGGGGCGGCCGAAACAACACATCAACGAGATCGTGGCTGGTAAGGCGCCGATCACGCAAGACATGGCCATTCAACTGGAACGCTCCCTCGGCGCTCCCGCCTCCTTCTGGAACAACCGCGAGGCCCGGTACCGGGAGCAACTCGCCCGTCGGGCCGAGCACGAACGCCTCTCCGGACAGGTCGAGTGGCTCGCTCAGTTCCCTGTAAAGGAGATGACGAAGTGGGGCTGGCTGAAGGCCATTCCAGACAAGGTAGAGCAGGTCAGGGAACTGCTCAACTACTTCGGCGTTGCCTCTCCTGCGGAATGGCACGACATCTGGTCGAACCGGCAGTTCGCATTCCGGAAATCAGAAGCATTTGAGAGCCATTTGGGTTCGCTATCAGCGTGGCTGCGCCGAGGCGAAGTGGTGGCTCGCGAGATCCAGACGCAGCCCTTTGACGAAGCGCGGCTCCGTGCGAATTTGCCGAAGCTGCGTCAGTTAACTCTTTCCGGTGATCCAAAGGAATTCGTGCCGCACATGACGGAGTACTGCGCTGCGGCGGGTGTTGCGGTGGCATTCATTCCGGAATTGACCGGTTGCCGGACCAGCGGGGTGACCCAGTGGCTCACGGCCGAGAAGGCGTTGGTTCAGTTGAGCCTACGATATAAGAGCGACGACCACCTTTGGTTTACTTTCTTCCACGAGGTGGGACACATCCTCCTGCATGGAAAGAAGGAAGTCTTCGTGGAGTGGGACGGCTCCGATACGGAGAAGGAGAAGCAGGCCGACCGGTTCGCATCCGAA
>Ga0209517_10010862_pt1 | contig 10024 bp, 8 predicted proteins | sample PeaSoiMetSII2010_FD_187695 | JGI IMG/M metagenome (GOLD analysis project Ga0209517, IMG submission 187695) | Peat soil microbial communities from Weissenstadt, Germany - SII-2010 (SPAdes) (version 2) | ecosystem: Environmental > Terrestrial > Soil > Wetlands > Peat | place: Germany: Weissenstadt... | reverse complement strand
CTTCTCGATCGGATCGGGTGAGCGGAAGCGGTGCTCGAACATGGCGCCGGTGCGCAGGTTACGCAGCTTGGCCTGGATAAAGGCGCGCAGGTTGCCGGGCGTACGGTGTTCCACGCTGAAAACGGAATGCAGATCATTGTTGTGCTTGATGATCATGCCGGGACGAAGCTGGGTGGCAGGGATCGACATCGCTTGAAAAACTCTCCTTATCGATTGCGGTTTGCAAAGCCGGCGGAAGACGGGCAGTCCACAAGTTCCGCCGCCTGCGACGAGGCGAAACCGCTATTTTACACTCATGCGCCCCGGAAAAGAAACCTTCCCGCTTGCGAACTCATCGAACAGCAGCCGGAAGAAACGGTCCGCCAGAGCATCGAGTAGGACTAGAATGAGTCATGCCGGAATCTCGGCGCAGCTCTCCGCGAACCAGCCCGGACTTTTTCCGGGCGGAAAATTGAGGTCTTCATTATGCGAATCGGACGTTATGAATCTTCAGAAAGCAGCAACATCGGCACGGCAATTACATTCCTGCTGATTGGACTCGGCGCCGGAGCCCTGGCCGGACTTCTGCTCGCGCCCAAAAGCGGCAAGCAGATGCGCCGCGATCTGCAGCGCGGCTTCGAGGACGCCAAAGACACTCTCGGCGACTGGGCCGACGAGGCTAAAGATCGCGTGCGCGAAGCCGGCGACCGGGTCCGCGACGTCGCCAGCAAGGGCGTAGATATGGCCACCGACCTAAACAAGGATCTCCGCGAAAAAGTCGAGCCCCTGCGCCGCGCCATCAACCGCAGCTAGTTCGGCGCAGCCTAACTTGGGAAGGGCACGGCTTCAGCCGTGCCGCCCGCAGCCAATTAGAGAACGAGGGCTTTAGCCCCTGAGGTCCGCCCACTGCGTCGGACGGAGATGAGTTCTGATGACGCGGCTCAGTACAAATGAAAGTCCACCTGCACCGCAATCTGCGTCGCCACCGGCTGGCCGTTGAGCGTGGCCGGCCGAAAGCGCCAGCGGTTGACGGCCTCGATTGCCTTCTCGTCTAAACCCATCCCCAGGCTCTGGCCCACGCGGATGTCGTGCGGGCGCCCGTCCTTTCCCACCACCAGCAGCAGCAGCACCATTCCCTGCGCTTTTGCCTTGCGGGCTTCGTCAGAAAAACTGGGCTCGGGATTGAAGATGACCTGTGGCGTGGTCACACCCCCTCGGCCCGGGGAATAAATTCCGGGTGGCCCGGAACCTACGTGCGGCCCGGTTGAGTCCCCAATGCCATCGCAACATCCGATCCCGATCCCTCCCGGTCCGCCAGGACCATTCGAAGGAATCGAAAACTTGGAAAACGGATCGCCAATCTGCCCGCCCTGCGGCAGCTTCACATCCGGAGCCACCATCACCGTCTCCGGCGCCGCCAGCTTCGGCATTTCCCTTGGCAGCATCACGGTCGGCGGCACCAACTGAGGATCGAGCGACGCCGTTGGAATATTGCCCCGCGAGGCCGGAATCGGATCATGGTTCCCACCTCCGCCCCCGCTGTTTCCCGAAAAGATTAACGGCAACTCTCGAAGGTTGGGCAACTTCCCGGCAATTTCAGGCGTGTGCCCAATCACGAAGCTGGTGAAGTAAATAATCAGTCCCAAAATCGCAGCCTGCCCCAGCAGCGAAAAGACAAAAGTCTCGCGCCGGGAGCGGTACGACCCGTCGCTGTCAGCCGAGAACGTTGAAAAGAGATTCGGACCCGGCCCGGGAGTTGCAGTGGTCATGACGTGCTCCTGCCGACGAGGTGTCGTCGACCATCTCGGCCCAACACGCCGTAAGACGCAGGAGCGCCCAAAAAGGATTTCCGGGGAACAAAAAAGGGGGCCCGGGGTAGGGGCCAGTAATTAAGCGTCTAGCGACTGTGAGTCGCGATGCATAGCCGATAAGAAAAGAATCACAGTCGCCAAACCCGCGTTTAGCTGGTCAACGATCACTGAACACTTGGCCACTGACCACAAGCCCCTAACTCCTAGCCCCTACCTTCTACTTGAACATGGCTGCGAAGAATCCTCCAACTCGCCGGAAGAAACCACGGTGTTCCGTCGGCTTCTGCTTCTCCGGCGTCGGAGCCTGAATCACAGCATCGAGATGAACCTGCCGCGCCGTTGAATCCTGTACTGGCAAATCTCTCGCCGCCTGCACCGGCGCGGGTAACCCGGCAGCGGCGCGGTTCTTCGCGGTAAACACCAGCGGAGCATCCACCTGCACGTGAACGTCGTTCGGCTGAGAAGCCGGGAGCGGCGCGGTCTCCGGCCCATTCGAGAGCCGCGTGCTCGTCGCACTCGCGCCCACGCCCAAAGAACCGGTATTCGCGGCCGGAGGCGTCGTCTCGCTCCCGCCAATCCGCACCTTCTCCGGCAACTCCGAGTCGGGCACGTTCGGCGCATACTGCGCCCCGGCCCGCATGAGAGCCGAAGGCGGAGGACATCCGCACTCCAGCGGCACTTCGCCGTCAACTTTGTCGATCTGTCCGGAGTGAAACACAGCTTGCTCGGCCGGCTTGACCTGATAAATCCGATCGCCCATCAACTCCGAGACGATGGCCGACGAAGCATTGCCCTTGAGCGCGCGCACGCAGGTGTTACCATGCGCGTCCGCACTGATCGCATAGTGAAATTCTCCCGGCCCGGCAAACAGGATGCGGAAGTCCGGAGTCAGCACCGTGTCGGCCGACGCCTTCAGCGTATAGTGCGCCTCCAGCGCGCCCGTGCTCATGCCGAACATCAGGTCGCGCTTGGTCTGCGAAGGCGTGACCGAAACCGTGGTCCCCGGGCACACGCGGATTTCTCCTCCTCCCGCCAACCGCAGCACGGCCGTATCCGATCCGGCCGTCACCGACGACCCTGAAGCGATGCGGCTTCCCGCCACTGCCATAGCGCCCGCGCCGCTGGTCACCGGCACCACGGCCGGAGCGGATTCCAGCGACAGTCGCGGCACCGTCGGCGGCTGGAACGGCGACGACTTCTTGCCCGCGTTCGCATCCGCATCTCCGGCCGGCTTCAGCCGCACCAGCAGCCGATGCCCCGCGCCATCCCACGAGTAGCTATAAGGTGCGAGCAGGTCCAGAACAATCCGCGTCACTGGAGGGTTCTTCTGATATTGATCGACCCGGATCGCCAGAATATTTTCTTTTTGAATCGCGATCCGTTTCTGGGTCAACCCCAGCCGCGAATTTGGCAGGTCGATGACCAGACGCGGCGGCGCATCCAGCATCTGTATCTGCGGAATCACCGGACCACCGCTGGAGAGAATCTCCACCACCGGCACACCGCGATCATGCACGATGCGAACGCTGGTGACTAGCGGCGGCGGCCCAAACGTCTGCGCCGCGGCTGCCGAGGCGAACCACGCCACCACTGTCATCGTCATCACACACACCACCACAGATTTGAGCCCAGGCCGCAGCAAAGATTCCCTCACTGGAAGCTTGTTGGAAGCTTGAAGGAAACATATCACCTGCGGTGGAGCGGAGAGAAGGGCGGGAAAAAGTGGCTAGGGGCTAGGGGTTAATAGCTAGGGGTCGGCACTAAAAGTAAGTAACGGTTCTTAACTGCCCCCTACCCCCTGATCCCTTGTTTCACGCTTCCGGCAGAAACTCATACTCTTCAATCACCGCCGCGACGGCGAGTTTGCCATCGTCTCGCCCATCTTCCACGCGCACCACGCGGCCTTTGCATTGCACGCGAATACTTTCGGTGAGCGTGATTTCGGGCGGCAGAGTCAAGGTAAAGCCAATCGGCGATCCCTGGGCTACGGCCGACTCCACGTAAAAAGAGATGCCGCGCGCGCTCACGTCACGCAACTGCGCAGGTTGCGCAGCGTTCTCGTGATTGACTGTAACCGGTACGCGCAGCGGAAAACGTCGTGCACCCCTCTTCTCCTGCTGGGGTTCGGCCATGAATCCTCCGAAGTGGCGTGAAGTCGCGCTTACAACACTTTCCATGAGGATGCGCCGGGCGCGCATCTCGGTCAATACCACCCTTGGGTCACCAAGTGGCCCGTTCAGGGGAGAAGAACAATTGCCAGCAACTAAGCGATTAGAGCGTGTTTCATAAATCGGTCTTGGGCAGGGCACGGCTTCAGCCGTGCCGTTCAGGCCTAACAGAATGCGGGCTTTTAGCCCCTGAGGGACATGCCTTCCGGGCTGAAAGGCATTATGAAACATGCTCTAGTGACCGCGAGCAGTGAACGGCAGTCAACGAGGCAAGAATCTCAGCTCCAGCCCGCGTTTAGCTGACCCCTGATCCCTGACCGCTATCTCCTGGTGTAAGCTGATGTCAGGAGCGGCCGACGCTTGATTTTCGTACTCGACAACTACGATTCCTTCACCTACAACCTGGTTCAGTACATCGGCGAACTGGGCGCGGACGTTGAAGTTCGCCGCAACGATCAGGTCACGGTCAGCCAGGTCGCCGCCATGCAGCCCGAGCGGATTGTCATTTCTCCCGGCCCCTGCACCCCCCATGAGGCGGGCATCAGCATCGATCTCATCCGCCACTTCGCCGGAAAAGTTCCAGTCCTCGGAGTCTGCCTCGGACACCAGGCCATCGGCGAAGCCTTCGGCGGTCACGTGGTGCGCGCCGCTCATCTCATGCACGGCAAAACCAGCGCCGTCATGCACGACAACCGGACCGTCTTCCAAGGACTCCCGATGCCCATGACGGCCACCCGCTATCATTCGCTCATCGTCGAAGAAAAAAATCTGCCCGCCGACCTCGAAGTCAGCGCCTGGACTACCGAAAAAGATGGCACCCGGACCATCATGGGCCTGCGCCACCGCCGCCACGCAGTCGAGGGCGTGCAGTTCCATCCGGAGAGCGTGCTCACGGACGCAGGGAAAAAGCTGGTTGAAAATTTCTTAAAGCAGTGAGCAGGGGCTGGTAGGCAAGTATTTGCCTCCGCCGCCACAGCTGAGGGTGCCCCGTCCTTGCGTTCTTCGCAAGGGCGGGTGGCAATGCTGCTGACCCAGCCTTCGTGCGTTTCATGGCGCGAGCACTCCCGCCTCATGAAATGAGCCACTATTTCACAACCGTCAAGTGTCCCAGCACAAAGTCATAGTCCTTCCTGTAGCTCGATATCTCGTCTGCGGTGTCGGCGGATAGGACGACATTGAGCAACAGTCCGTCTACAGAAATCTTCGTGACCAGGTCAACATATGGATTCTGTTTCCGCTGGCAGGAAAACAACTGGGTCCTGCTCTCACAGCCCTGTTCCAGCAATGTTGGTTTTGCGAGGTCCTTCACCTCTGTCGCATCACAATTCTTTTGGAAGGACTGCTTGTCCTTCTGTACCGCGCCGTCGAGGGGACCGTCCAGTTTTTCGACATTCACGTACATCAGGGTTCTGGCGCTCTTGTAATCATCCCCTCGTTTCAGGAAATAAAAGACCCCCTTTCTATTCGCGTCAAGAACCCACCCATCAGGCAGCTCAACCGCTACGATCCCTCCAGCGGTGGTCAGATATTGTGGATTCGCCAAATGAACCTTCGCCTTTCCGCATTCGGGGACGGAGTAAGAGCGAGCATCCTGGGCCCAAATTGCAGGGACGAGAAGAAGAAACAGAATCGAAGTTTTCCGGAGCACCAAGAAGGATCCGCGTCGAAAGGAACTCATGAGTATCGCCTTTCCGATCTATGCATTCCTCGCCTTTTCCACTGCCCGCAATACGGCGCAGTTGCCCCTTATCCCTGTTCCCTAATCACTGTTCCTCGCCTTTTCTACCGCCCGCAAAACCGCCTGCGCCTTGTTCATCGACTCCTGAAACTCGCTGGCCGGATTTGAATCCGCGACAATCCCCGCTCCTGCCTGCAGGTACGCTTTCTTGCCCTGCATCAGTAGCGTGCGAATGCCGATGCACGAATCCAAGTTCCCTGCGAAGTCCGCGTACAAGACCGAGCCACCATAAATTCCACGCCGCGTCGGCTCGAGTTCTTCGATGATCTGCATCGCCCGCACTTTCGGCGCACCGCTCAGCGTCCCCGCCGGAAAACATGCGGCGAAGGCGTCGAGCGCGTCCAAATCCTTGCGCAACGTGCCTTCCAGCGCCGAGACCAAGTGCATCACATGCGAATATCGCTCCACGTACATCAGATCCTTAACTTTGACCGACCCGTACTCGCTCACCCGCCCCAGGTCGTTGCGCCCCAGGTCAACCAGCATGACGTGCTCGGCGCGTTCCTTTTCGTCGGTGCGCATCTTTTGTTCGAGCTGCTGATCCTCGGCTTCATCGCGCCCGCGCGGATGCGTGCCCGCGATCGGCCGGTACTCCAGCCTGCGTCCCGTAACCCGCACCAACATTTCCGGGGACGACCCAAGAATGTGCGTATCGCCCGACCGCAAGAAATAAAGATATGGCGACGGATTCACCTGCCGCAGCGAGCGGTACAGGTCAAACGGCGCAACCTCAGGGGTAAAGTCGAGCCGCTGCGAAAGCACAACCTGGAAAATATCGCCCGCGGCAATGTACTCCTTGCAGCGCTTCACGCCGCGCAAAAAAGTCTCGCGCTGCGTACCGGCGTGAACCTTGAGCTTGCCCGCCTTAGACTGGGCCGATCTGCGCCAAAGAGCCGGACTCAGCCCCGCCGCCAGTTTCCGTTCGAGCGCAGCAATGTCATGAAGCGCGCGGTCATAGGCGCGCCGCGGACTCTCCCGTTTCACGTCGGCCGCAGCCATGATGTGAATCTGGTGGCGCAGATGATCGAACGCCAGCAGCCGATCAAAGAACATCAACTGAGCGTCGGGCAGCTCCAAGTCATCTTTGGCGTGATCGCCAATCTTCTCCAACTGGCGAACCACGTCGTAAGCAAAATATCCGACCGCTCCCGCGGTGAATGGAGGCAGTCCGGGAACACTGGCGGGCCGATGCTCGCGCAGCAACCGCTTCACCACCTGGAAAATATTCTCTTTGACCACCTCGCACCGGCGTCCGCGCTCAATCTCGACTTTTCCTTCGTGGGCAGTCACTCGCATGTAAGGCCGCGCCCCCAGAAACGTGTAACGCCCAATCTGCTCTCCGCGCTCCACCGACTCCAGCAAAAACGCATGCGGCTCTTTCTCGGCAATGGCGAGAAACGCGGAAACCGGCGTGAGCAAATCGGCGCTCACCGATTTCACTACCGGAACCAGCGTGGCCTCTCGCGCCAGCCGGGAGAACGTTTTAAAGTCCGGTTGCAGCATCGTCTGCGATCCAACCCGCCGCGGTCGGCGGGATTTTTATTATAGGCGACGCACGGGCGCTTCGATGCCCGGACACAAATCATCAACCACTAAGGACACGAAGGATCACGAAGGAATTCGTTAGGATGTGTTTCCTTCGTGAACCTTCGTGCCCTTCGTGGTTGACGATCTTTCTCGGCTAATTGATTGCGCCCCAGAGCAACCTGTGATGCAATCGCTCTCATGAATCGCCGAAATTTTATTTGTCTCTCGGCCGCCGCCTCCGCCGCTGTTCTGTATCCTCGCATCACCTTTGCCGAAACCAACGCCGCTCCCTCCCTCCGGCTGACTCTTCGACCCGACCGGCTCGGCAACAAGATCGCCGACGACTTCACCGGCCTGAGCTACGAATCCGCGCAACTGGGAAATCCAAGTTTCTTCTCCGGCGCCAATACCGAACTGGCGGGCTTCACCCGGCGCCTGGGCGCGTCCGGCGTTTTGCGCATCGGAGGCAACACCAGCGAGTACTGCTACTGGACGCCCGACCCCACAATACCTGCGAACACGCAGAACCTGCAAAATCCAGAGAGCATGCGCACCGGCGACAAAGCGAATCCTGTCGCCTTCGGCTTGGCCGTCGGTCCCGACACCGGGCACAAAGCGCCCGCGCCCGTGAATATCACTCCGCTGGCCGTCCGCAACCTGCGCGAGTTTCTCGACGCCTGCGGCTGGAAGCTCATCTACGGCCTGAACCTGGGCACCGGCACCGCCGAGGACGCCGCCGATGAAGCTGCCCACGTGATGGACGCCGTCGGTTCGAAGCTGATCGCATTTCAGCTCTGCAACGAGCCCGACCTTTTCTTTCGCAACGGGATTCGCAAGGCCGACTACGACTTCAAACAATTCGCCATCGAATGGCAGCACTTTTACGAGACCATCCGCGCGCGTCTGCCGAACGCACCTTTCGCCGGACCCGACACCGCGTACAACAACCAGTGGCTCGTCCCTTTCGCCCAGCAATTCAAGCGCGAGGCTGTGTTTCTTTCGCAGCACTATTATGCCGAGGGTCCGCCCACCGATCCTTCCATGACCATCGAACGCCTGCTTCGCCCGAATTCCAAGCTGCAAGCCGAGTTCGCGGGCATGCAAAAAACCATGCAAGAATCCGGGTTGCCCTTCCGGCTGGCGGAAACCAACTCCTGCTATCAGGGCGGCAAGGCCGGCGTCAGCGACACGTTCGCCTCCGCGCTCTGGGCCGCCGACCTCATGTTTCAACTCGCATCCGCCGGTGGCTCGGGCATCAACTTCCACGGCGGCGGCTATGGCTGGTACACGCCGATCGCAGGAACTCAGGAGAATGGATTTTTGGCGCGGCCCAGCTATTACGGCATGCTGTTGTTTGCGCAGGCGGGCGCAGGCCAGCTGGTCGACGGCAAACTCGACTCGCCAGAAGCTGCGCCGCTGCTCACCGCCTACGCCCTGCGCGGCAGCGCTGCAACCATCAAAGTCGCGGCGTTCAACAAGCATCTGGACCGCGGCGTCCGCCTGACTCTCGACCCCGGACAACGCCCCCAGCGGGTGAGCGCCCTCCGTCTGCACGCGCCCCGAATCGACGACACCACCGACACTACCTTCGGAGGATCTACCGTGGGCGCAGGCGGCACATGGTCGGCGCTGAAGGAAGACTCGCTCACGCTGGAGAATGGGGTTGCCGTCCTCGACCTTCCGGCGGCCAGCGCCGCCTTGATCACGTTCGACCTCGCATGACGCATCCCCGCAGCGCCGGTGTTGTCCGAATTCTTTTCCGAATTCTTGCGCCGCCCGGCAATTCGTGCCCGTTTGCGACAGCCCGTCAAACTTTGGTCACTTGTTGACCGCCCGCCACGCACTAAAATCGGTAGTATCCCGAGTAGTATGAACATTTTGGGCTTTCGGCCAAGGTGGAGTGTCTCTCTGCCCTGGCAGGAAACCCTCAAAAAGCGGGCCAGAAATCGGCGACCCTCAATCGGCGAACAGTCGATCGGCGAACCAGTATTCGAATTGACGGAAAGATTCTTGCAGCCGAAGATTACCGGCTAAGCAGCGCTGGAATTTATGCGAGTCAAGTTTTGGGGCGTGCGCGGTTCCACGCCCACGCCACAGGCCGAGAACTTACGCTACGGAGGCAATACCTCCTGCGTCGAAGTGCGCCTGGGCGATCAGATATTCATCTTCGATTGCGGCACCGGCTTCCGCGTGCTGGGCCGCGAACTAACCCGGGAATTCGGCACGCGTCCGTTCGCCGCTCACGTTTTCGTTTCCCATTTCCATTGGGACCACATCCAGGGCATGCCTTTTTTCCGCCCGCTCTACGACAGCCCCAACAGCCACTTCATCTTCCACTCGTCCAGCCGCACCCGCAGCCTGGAGCAGGTGATGGCCGAACAGATGGCCGCGCCCTATTTTCCCGTTGACCTCGACCAGATGAAGGCCAAGCTCGATTTCTGCAACATTCAAAATGGATGTCTCCCCATGGCAGACGGCACCGTGATCAAGACTGCGTGGCTGAACCATCCCCAGGGCTGCATGGGATTCCGCCTCGAGACCAAGGAAGGCGTGCTGGTCTATGCCACCGACAATGAACCCGGCGACGCGAACTTCGACAAGGCCGTGCGCAAGCTGGCCGAAGGCGCCGACATCCTGATCTACGACGCGCAATATCTTCCCGAAGAATACGCAGCCCGCCGCCGCGGCTGGGGCCACAGCCACTGGCGCGAAGCCGTCAACGTGGTCATGGAAAGCGGCGCCAAAGAATTAATCCTCTACCACCACGACCCCGACCACACCGACGCCATCGTCGACAAGGG
>Ga0209517_10010861_pt1 | contig 10025 bp, 12 predicted proteins | sample PeaSoiMetSII2010_FD_187695 | JGI IMG/M metagenome (GOLD analysis project Ga0209517, IMG submission 187695) | Peat soil microbial communities from Weissenstadt, Germany - SII-2010 (SPAdes) (version 2) | ecosystem: Environmental > Terrestrial > Soil > Wetlands > Peat | place: Germany... | reverse complement strand
TTGGAAATAGCGTAATTCGTCATGCGGCTCGAAGTCGGAAGTTTTGAGCCGCGGGCCGCGCTCGAGCCCGATCACTTTCATGCCGGCTTTGCCGAGCTCGGCTGCGAGAATGCCGCCTGCGGCGCCGACGCCGACGATCACCACATCGGTTTTTTCGATCGCCATGGTTTTACCCCTTCACGCTCTTGGCCCGCGCCTGCAGGCCGATGATCGGTTCGCGCGTGAACGCTTCCCTGCTCTGCATGTCCTCGGGCGTGAATTCCGGTTGCGCACCGGGAAAGCCGACCAGGCGCCAGCCGGCAAAGTCCTTGTTGCCGCCGTAGATCGGGTCGGCGAACAGACCTTCCATGGTGTGCTTGTGCACGACGTTGAAGAAAGCTTGCGCGGTCGGCCACACGAAGGCGGCCACCTTGCCCTGCTCCAGCGCGGCGATAGTTTCGTCCTGCTGCGCCGATGTCAGATTGCGAAACGGCTTGCCAAAAGTTTGCGTGCAATGGATGTCGAGCTGCGCCACGCCGCAGCGGTAGAAATACTGCTCGTCGGCATAGGGACCGGCCAGCGCCAGATCGATGTAGTTGAGCACATCGGCATCGGTCGCACCCGGCTTGCCCGGCGCGCCCGGCATCAGCCGCTCGGTAAAGGCGGCGATGGTGCGGGAATCGTCGTCGTTGAAGAAAGCGCCGTGGCGAGTGCCCATATGCTGCATGCCGTGATCGGCGTGGTCCGCGGCCGGCGCATCCATCCCGGCATGGTGCTGGTGATTGCTTTTGGCGAGCGCGTCCGGAACCAACGCCGTGGTGGCGGCGGCGCCGGCGCCCAGCGCGACCAGAAACGCACGGCGGCCTTCATCATGCTTGGACATGATTTCAGTCCTCCTCCCTTGTGCTCCGGCATCGATGCGCCGCTACGGCAAGATCGGCGGAGCGAGACTGGGGCGCGTCTTGAGATGCGCGGCCCGCAGCGCATCAAGACTGTTCCTTTTGCGCGTCGGCGACAAGCCACGGACTGCGCATGTGTCGTGGCGCGGGAACTGCGGCGGATGCAGAGCGGGCTCGGGCAGATTTATGCGAGACCGCCGCGATAGCGGCCGATCAGGGTTAAAGCCATTGCTTCCAACCGCTTGCTAGACTGACCAGCGTCCCCGGCGTAACAAGGGCGGCAACCGGGAGCCTTAACGCGATGCTTGCGGAACTGTCGGTATCGCTCTGGCGCGGCGCCAAGGACGGCCGCTACGAGACCTACTGCGTGCCGCGGCGCGAAAGCCAGACCGTGCTCGACGTCGTGACTTTCGTGCAGCGCCATATCGATCCGACCTTGTCGTATCGCTTCGCCTGCCGGGTCGGCGTCTGCGGCTCTTGCGCCATGACCGTCAATGGCAAGCCGCGCTGGACCTGCCGCACGCACGTGGCGAAAGTCGCGGGCAGCGGGCGGCTGGAGATCGGGCCACTGGAAAATCTGCCGGTCATCAAGGATTTAACGACCGACATGCAGCCGTTCTTTGAGAAGTGGCAGCAAGCTCAAGGCGTTTTTGCGCCGACCAAGACAAGGCACGAGGAAATCGAGCAAATCCGTCCCGACAATCCGGCGCGGCGCCTAGCCGATGCGGCGATCGAATGCATCAATTGCGGCGTCTGTTACGCCGCCTGCGATACGGTGCGCTGGAACCAGGATTATTTCGGACCGGCGGCGCTGACGCGGGCGTGGACGCTGGTCAACGACGAACGCGATGCCGGCGGCAGCGCGCGTCTGCAGGCAGTCGCCGGGTCCGGCGGCTGCCACTCCTGCCACTCGCATCAATCCTGCCAGGAGCTTTGCCCGCAGGCGCTCAATCCCACCGCGGCCATCGCCGGACTGAAGCGGCGCACCACGGCGGCGTATCTCAAGGGCGAGATCAAGGCATGACCATGCGGCTCTATGTATGGCAGCGGGCGACGGCGGCGCTGATGGTGCCGCTCGTCCTCGTCCATATCGCCGTCATCTTCTATGCCACGCAAAAAGGCATGACGGCTGCGGATATTCTGTCGCGTACCCACGGCAGCATCATGTGGGCCTCGTATTACGGACTTTTTGTCGCCGCCGCTTCGATTCACGCCGCGATCGGCGTGCGCAATGTGTTGACCGAATGGTCGCCGCTCACCGGGCTCCGCGCCGGACGATTGGCCCTCATGTTCGGTTTGCTGTTGGCGGCGCTCGGTGCGCGCGCCGTGTTGGCCGTGGTGCTGTAATGATCGCCCGCGGAAAAATGCATCGCGGCAGCGCGCTGTGGATCGCAGCCATGGTGCATCGGCTGTCCGGTCTGGCCTTGGCGATTTTCCTGCCGCTGCATTTTCTGGCGCTGGCGCTGGCGATCAAAGGCGAGGCGAAGCTTGAAAGCTTCTTACGCTGGACCGACCAGCCATTGGTGAAATTTGCCGAAGGCGCGCTGGTCTTTTTGCTCACGATTCATCTGCTCGGCGGCTTGCGCGTTCTGGCGATCGAGAATCTCGATTGGCGCGACGGCCAGAAGCAGCTGGCGACCATCGCCGCGGCGATATCGGCAATCATCGCCTTCATATTTTTGGCACGGGTGTTCTGAGAATGACTGTCGAACGCCTCAAGACCGATATTCTGATCCTGGGCGCCGGCGGCGCCGGCTTGTTTGCGGCGCTGCATGCCTTGAAGGCCAATCCCGATCTCGACATCACCATCGTCAGCAAGGGGCTGCTCGGCAAATGCGGTTGCACCCGCATGGTGCAGGGCGGCTACAACGTCGCGCTCAATCCCGGCGACTCGATCGAGCGCCATTTCATGGACACCATCGAAGGCGGCAAGTGGCTGCCGCACCAGGAGCTGGCCTGGACGCTGGTCACCAAGGCGATCGAGCGGGTGCAGGAACTGGAAAACGAAATCGGCTGCTTCTTCGATCGCAACCCCGACGGCACCCTGCACGGCAAAGCCTTCGCCGGCCAGACGTTCGATCGCACCGTGCACAAAGGCGACCTCACCGGCATCGAGATCATCAACCGGCTGATGGAACAGGTTTGGGCCCGGCCGATCCGGCGGCTCGAAGAGCATCGCGCCGTGGCGCTGATCCCGGCAAAGGACGGCGCGCTGTCTGGCGCGCTGCTGATCGACGTGCGCAGCGGCGCATTTCGTTTCGTCGCAGCGCAAGCGGTGCTGCTGGCGACCGGCGGCGGGCCGACCATGTATCGCTATCACACGCCGTCCGGCGACAAGAGCATGGACGGCCTCGCCATGGCGCTGCGCCTCGGCCTGCCGCTTCGGGATATGGAGATGGTGCAATTCCATCCGACCGGTCTGCTCGCGGGACCGGATACGCGCATGACCGGCACGGTGCTGGAAGAAGGGTTACGCGGCTCCGGCGGTCATCTGCTCAATGGCGCCATGCACCGCTTCATGGGCGACTACGATCCGAAACTGGAGCGCGCCACCCGGGACGTCGTCAGCCGCGCCATCTATGCCGAGATGCGCGCCGGGCGCACCACGCCGAACGGCGGCGTCTACATCAAGATGAGCCATCTCGGCCCGGCCAAGGTGGCGAAGGAATTCAAAGGCATGGTGGATCGCTGCCGCGATTGCGGTTTCGATCTCGCCGGTGGCCTGGTCGAAGTGGTGCCGACCGCGCATTATTTCATGGGCGGCGTGGTCTGCGACGTCGATACCGCGACCGAGCGTTTCGGGTTGTTCGTCGCCGGCGAGGATGCCAGCGGCATGCACGGCGCCAACCGGCTTGGCGGCAACGGCGTCGCCAACTCGACCGTGTTCGGCGGCATCGCCGGCGACGTGATGCCGCGCTGGATCGCCGCCAATCCAGGTCATCGCGACCCGGACGCCGACGTGCTCGATGCCGAACTCGCCCACGCGCAGGAACCGTTCGCGCAAAAGCCCGGCGACTTGAATGCACTGCGCGAAAAGTTGCTCGATTCCATGTGGGACGAAGTCGGTGTGGTGCGCGACCGCGCCAGCATCGAACGCGGCATCGCAGCGCTCGACCGCATCGAAGCGGAGCTCTTCGCCACCGGCGTCGCTGACGCCGATCGCCGCTTCAATTTGACTTGGCATGACTGGCTCAATCTGCGCTCTTTGTGCGACGTGAGCCGGGTCATTGCGCTGGCGGCGCTGAAGCGCGAGAATTCCCGCGGCGCCCATTTCCGGTCCGATTTCCCGGAACCCGGCGACTTCGCCACCTCGACCTTCACGGTGGCGCGGCTTGGCGCCAGCGGCATCGAAATCGGTGAACAGCCCGTGCAATTCACCCATGTGAAGCCGGGCGAGACCCTGCTCCGCGATGCGCTCGCGGCCGAATGAAAAATTGAGGCGAACATGATCCCGCTGTCGAGCATCCAGCGCACCGCCGAGGAGTTGATGGCCAAGGCGGCCATCGAGATCCCGCAAGATTATCTCGATGGCTTGCGGCGCTGCGCCGATACCGAAAAAGGCGATTTGTCGGCCTTTGTCATCAAGGCCATGCTGGAAAATTACGAAGCCGCCAAGGAAGACCGCCGCGCCATGTGCGGCGACACCGGCCTGCCGCGCTGGTACGTCAAGATCGGCAACGACGCGCGCATCGAGGGCGGCCCCGTGGCGCTGGAAGCGGCGTTGCGCCGCGCCACCGCGCGCGCGACGACGAACGTGCCGCTGCGGCCCAATCGCGTACATCCGCTGTGGCGCACCGATCACAACAACAATGTCGGCATCGGCGCGCCGGAGATCGAATACGCGTTTCATCCCGACGCCGACTGGATCGAGCTCACCACTGTGCACAAAGGCGGATTGTTCGGCTCGGATTACCGCATGCTGTTTCCCGGCGACGGCATCGAAGGCATCAAGCGCTTCTATCTCGATACGCTGATCGGTTTCGGTAAGCGCGGGCTGGCCTGCCAGCCGGCCATCGTCGGCATCGGGCTTGGCGGCTCCAAGGACACCTGCATGGTGCTCGGCAAGCAGGCTTCGTGCCTGCGCGTCGTCGGCTCGCGCAATCCGGACCCGAAAATCGCCGCGTTGGAGGAAGAGTTCAAGGATATCGGCAACAATATCGGCATGGGGGCCATGGGTTTTGTCGGCTCGTCCATGGTGATCGATTGCCACATCGAGGTCGGCTATTGCCATACCGGCGGCATGCCGATGTCGGTGCACATGTTCTGCCTGTCGTCGCGCCGCGCCTGTGCGCGCATTGCCGCCGACGGCAAAGCGGCGTTCCGCACCGACCCGATGTGGTTCACCGATTACATGCGCCGCGAAACGGTCGAATGGGGCCAGCAGGCGGCGGAAGCCGCGGAATAAAGCAATGGCCGATCTCAAAACCGTTCACATCGATCTTCCGGCGCGCACGGAAAATCTGCGGCAGTTGGAAATCGGTTCGGTCGCCTACCTCACCGGCCGCGTCTTCACCGCGCGCGAGGGCGCCTACAAGCGCGCGATCGCCGACGGCATCGGCATGCCGGCGAGTAAGGACGCGCTCGGCATCACCAATTTCCATTGCTCGCCGGCAGCGTCGGTCAATCCCGACGGCAGCTATACGGTCGGCGCGGTCACCGCGACGGCGTCGTTTCGTTTCGCCCAGTGGCTCGGCGGCTGGTTCAAGATCTCCGGCTGCAACATCATCATCGGCAAGGGCGGCATGACGTCGGCGACCTATCGCGAGCATTTCGTGCCGAACAACGCGGTCTATCTGACCACTGTCGGCTACGGCACCGGCGCGCTGCTCGGCCGCGGCATCAAGCGCGTCGCCGCCGTTTATTGGTTGGAGGAACTCGGCCTGGCGCAAGCCGTCTGGGTGCTCGACGTGGAAAAATTCGGCCCATTCCTGGTCGAGAGCGATCTTGCCGGCAATTCGCTGTTCGAGCGCGAGAACGCCAAGATCGCGCCCGGGCTCGACCGGCTTTATGCCGGCACCCGGCCGGCGACGCTGCGCCGCTACGGCGAGACCGACGACAAGACCGAGGAAGTCATCTGAAGAAGGCCGATCGGGCCTGCTGCGGGGGAGACAAAGATGACGAGCGGCATCCCGGCGAAAACGTCAATCCGCGAACGCGCCACCACCGAGTTGGTGGAATTTGTCGTCATCGCCGTCTATCTCTACATCTGTTTCTCCGCACTGGCCTATCTGAAAGCCGCCATTCTCCAGGCCCATGGCATCGCGTTCGCCCCGTTTGGTTTCGCGGCCGTGAAGGCTCTCATTTGCGCAAAATTCGTGCTGGTCGGGCGGGCGATGCACCTTGGCGAGCGATTCAAGTCGCTGCCCCTGATTTGGCCGACGCTGCACAGGTCGCTCATGTTTCTCGTGCTGCTGATCATCCTCAACGTTTTGGAGGAGATCGTCGTTGGCTTCATGCACCATCGCAGCGTCGCGGACTCGCTTGCCGATTTCGGCGGCGGCACGCTCGAGCAGCTGGTTGCCACCAGTGTGGTCGTGCTGCTGATCTTGATTCCCTTCTTCGCCTTTCGCTCACTCGGCGAGGTCGTCGGCGAGCGCAATCTCGTCCGCGTATTCTTTCTGCAGCGCCACCAAATCGATGCCGGCTGAGTACTTTTTGGAACTGGGGGCTAAAAATGATGCGATCCGTCTTTGCAATCTTGCCTGCGGTCCTCTCCATGGCGGCGGCGCAACGCGCCGGCGCCGACGAGGTACGCCACACGACGTTTCCTGCTGCGCTGGTCGGACGGTGGGCGCCGAGCGCCGAGCTCTGCGCGGCGAAGGACAAGTCCAACATTACGGTTGCGGCAGACGGCTACAGCACCGCCGCCGGAAAATGCAGCGTGCGGTGGATCGTGGAGACGCCGGGCTCGCTCGGCCCGAACTACGCCGTTCACGCCCAGTGCGAGGGCGATGCGCAGCCGGCCAAGCCGGACGTCGTCAACATGATTCTGCGGCCCGAAGGCGGCGACCGGTTATCGATCGGCACGTCCTTTACCGATCTAAAACCTTACCTGCGTTGTCCATAAGTGCGGCCGGCAAATTCGCGAGCCGCTGCAGCCGCACGTTTCGGAGGTGAACCATGAGCCCCGCCGTTCTGTCGTGCGTGATATTTGCGTTGACCCTCGGCGGCATCGTACTCGGCGGCTTGCTGCGCACCACGCTGCCGCAGCATCATCTCAGCAAGGATTCACAGGACGTCGTGCGCCTCGGCGTCGGCCTGATCGCAACCATCGCCGCGCTGGTGCTTGGTTTGCTCATCGCGGCGGCCAAGGGTTCGTTCGACACGCAGAGCGGCCAGGTCAAACAAATCACCGCCGACATCATCCTGCTCGACGCTTTGCTGGAGCAATATGGCCCGGACGCGCTGCCTATCCGCAGCGAGATGCGCAAGGTGATCGGGCCATTCGCCGACCGGCTTTGGCACGAAACTCCGGCCGCTGCGACGGCGCCGTTTGCCATGAACGCCTCGGCGGAAAGCGTCTATATCGCTATCCAAGCGCTGTCGCCGCGCAACGATCTGCAGCGCTCGCTGCAGAGCCGGGCGGCGCAGGTCAGCACCGATCTGGCGCAAACCCGCCTGTTGCTGTTCGTGGAGTCCGACAGCGCCATTCCGGCGCCCTTTATCGCCATCCTGGCATTCTGGCTCATCATCATATTCGCGAGCTTCAGCCTGTTCGCTGCGCTGAACGTGACGGTGTTCACCTTCCTGTCGCTGTTTGCACTGTCGGCGTCGTGCGCGATCTTCTTGATCCTGGAACTGAGCCAGCCATTCACCGGCCTGCTGATGATTCCCAGCACGCCGCTGCGCAACGCCCTTGCACCGCTCGGCTAGTTGCCGGGGCCGCCTCAACTGTGCTCGCGATACCAGCGCTCGGCGCCAGGGTGCAGCGGCACATCCATCGGCGTCGAGTCGGTCTCGCGGACCATGTGCAGCGCGGAGCCGCCAGTGCCCTTTTCCCACGGCACCTCTGCCTCGCGCGCGGCGAGTGCGCCGCAGATATCGTAGGCCATCTGCTCCGGCAGCGACGCGCTGGTGTAGATCGGCCAGCCGCTGAAATCGAGCGTATCCATGTCGCACTGCAGGCCCGGGAAGCGCGCCTTGGGCAGTACAACCCGCCGCCATCCCAGCCGCCCGAGCGCATCGAACTCGTTTGGCTCGATCTCGAGCGGCAAGAGACCGGCCGCCAAAGCCTCGTTCAGCCACACCTTGATGCCCTCGTCGAACACCGCGTCGATCTCGCCGCGCGCGAGCGGTTCGAGGCGGCGCACGTCCGACGGCCCGCCGCAGGTGATGATGCGTCCGCCCCAGGCTTCGATGTCCTGAAGTTTCAGGCCGTGCAGGGCAAAAGCCTGCTCGATCAGGACCAGCGTCGAGTGCGTCGGGTCTTCGCGCACCGACAAGCGCAGCGGATACTGCTTCGCCTTGAGGTCCTTGAGCGAACGAATGCCCGTTCGCGGGTGAACCATGAAGACGAAGCGATCCCAGCTCGGATAGGACGCGATGATCCGCACCGGCAGCGCCGTGCGGAACAATCCCACCCCGCGATAGGCTTGGGTGAGCAGCGCCGACGGATTGACGAAGGCGGCTTCGACGCCGCCCTTCGCCACCTCTTCGGCCAGAATGGCCGAGCCGGTGGCGAGCCGCAGCCACGGCCGGAACTCTTCACCCGAACCGCTGCCGACCGTGATGACCATGTCGCGATTGCCGCCGTAAGGCGTCGCCGGATTGCCGGCGATATGCAGGCCGATCTCCCACAAGGTCTTGGCGCGCACGAAATTTGCGCCTTTCGGCAATGGTTCCATGGTCGGTATCTCCAATCGGGGTGAACGGCACCGCGCGTCGAGCACGATGCCGGGAAGCGAGGGGTAAGCGTTCAACCGGCGAGGTCGTAGGGAATCTGCGTCGGGCCGTAGCGCTCGACCACCGTGTTGGTCGTGCGATCGTATTGATGCTGCAGCACCGTGCCTTCGCCGAGCCTTTGGCTGCGCACGATGATCGCCACCGAGCGGGTCGGACCGCCCTGCTCGGCATGAATGGCGCGCGGCGCCACCAGATCGACCTTGCCTTGCGAGCCGGTCGTCACCGAAGCGAGTTTTACCTCGGCATGGCCCGGCCGGCTGCCGTCGTCGATCCGCTCAAAACGTTCCAGGCTTTCGCTGCCGTCGAGCACGCCATAGAGCACCCAGGCATCGGCGTGATCGTGCACGCTGCCGGTCCGCCCCGGCATGCGCACCACGCCGTTGACGACGAAGGCGTAGTCCGGATCGACATAGAGCAGGAGATTCTTGCGGCCTTCGGTGGACGGCCAGTGCGCCGAATGGGCTTTGAGCGTGTCGTCCAGCACCAGCCGCTCCAACAGCGGCTTTGCCTTCTCCATGCGGCGCTGATCATCGGCTTCCGCCGCCCAAACGGCGCGCAAATCGCCGATGAATTTGTCAAAAACCGGCAGCCGGGGATTCGACATAAACTTCTACCTCTATTCGTGGAGCGGCTCGCCTTCGACCGTACAGCGGCGCAGCAGCCGGCGCTCTTCTTTCGGAAAATCGGTGCGGGCGTGGATGGTGCAGCGGTTGTCCCACATCAGAAAGTCGCCGAGCTGCCAGACGTGCTCGAAGATGAACTCGCGGCGCTCGCCGATCTCGTAGAGCTGGTCGAGGATGGCGTCGCTCTCGTCCTGGCTGACGCCTTCGATGCGCGTCGTCATCAGCCGGTCGACGAACAAGGTTTTGCGCCCGGTATCGGGATGGGTGATGAAGATCGGGTGCGCGTGATGCGGAATGCCGCTGATATCGCCCGACGAATTGGCCTGCTTGGCCCGATTGTATTCGTGGATGTGCAGCGCCGTTTTGCCCTTGAGCTTCTCCTTCAACGCCGGCGGCACCGCCTCATAGGCCTTGTACATGTTGGAGAACATCGTATTGCCGCCGCGCGACGGCAATTCGAGGGCATAGAGGAACGTGTATTTGTATGGCCGCGGCGTGTAGCCGGAATCGATGTGGAACCAGAACTCGCCCTCGCCGAAGGCGCCGATCGGCTTGCCGTCCACTTTGATGTTGCTGACCAGCAGCACCTTCTCGTTGTCCTGCTGGACGCCCTCGGTGCGGG
>Ga0209517_10010860_pt1 | contig 10025 bp, 8 predicted proteins | sample PeaSoiMetSII2010_FD_187695 | JGI IMG/M metagenome (GOLD analysis project Ga0209517, IMG submission 187695) | Peat soil microbial communities from Weissenstadt, Germany - SII-2010 (SPAdes) (version 2) | ecosystem: Environmental > Terrestrial > Soil > Wetlands > Peat | place: Germany: Weissenstadt... | reverse complement strand
GAGGTCCGGTTTGGATGCCCAGCATTTGTCCATAACGTGCGGACATCTAGGGGCGAACTTGCAGTAGTTCACTGTTTGCTTCAAATCTAGTACGTTACCTTGAATTGGTTTAAGGCGTGCTTTTGTTTTCGAACCTGTCGGAATGCATGATAGTAGGCCTTGCGTGTAAGGGTGGGATGGTGCCGAGAATAGTTCGTTAACTTCAGCTTCTTCTACAATTTGTCCTCCATACATAACGGCGACTTTGTCCGCAACTTGGGAGGCTACGGCTAGATCGTGTGTGATTAGTAGAATTGATGTGTTCACCTCGTTCATCAAGTTGCGCATTAGCTTCAACACCTGTGCCTGCGTGGTGACGTCGAGTGCAGTCGTGGGTTCATCAGCGATCAGCAGCGACGGTTTCTGAGCGAGTGCCATCGCAATCATGATCCTCTGGCGCATTCCACCGCTCAATTCGAACGGGTATCGGTTAGCAACGTTCTCTGCGTCAGGTATGCGTACTCTGTTTAGACTTTCGATGATTTCGTTTCTTCTGTCATTTGCATCAGTGTTTTTGTGAGTGGTCCTTGAGTCTCTTATCGCGATTGCTTCCTCAATCTGCCGCCCCACTCTGTAGACGGGGTTGAGTGCAGTTATGGGTTCTTGGAAGATCATCGCGATCTCGGTGCCTCGATAACGGCGAATCTCTTCCTTGTTGAGGTCGAGCAAGTTAACTTTCTTGTACCAAACCTTTCCGCTAATGTTCTTGACCGGCGGCATGGGCAGTAGACCGATGACACCAAGACCCAAACTTGTCTTGCCGCAGCCACTTTCTCCCACGATGGCTGTCAAACTACGTGGTTGGATTCCAATGGATACCGAGTCTAATGCGTGCACAGGACCACGATTGGATTCGTAATCTATCGATAGGTTCTCCACCGTGAGGACGTTTTCGGTCAAGATACATCCTTCCTTCAAGAGATGTTGCGAGATTCGATCGCATCCCTCAGCCCATTGCCAAGCAAACTGAAGCCTATCACGACAGCCGCGATAATTGCCGCAGGGAAAAGCGGTAACCAGGGTGCTGAAACCAGGTAGTCCTGATAGGAACTAACCATCCCTCCCCAATCCGGAGTAGGTGGTTGAACTGAAAGACCAAGGTAACTTAACCCTGCATAGACCACTACAACAGTTCCAATGTCGAGCGTTGCGTAGGCTAGCAGAGGGCTCAGTATATTCGGAATAATATGCCGTCTCAAAATTGTGAAAGTCTTAATGCCGGACGTCTTCGCGACCTCAATGAAGTTGCGTTGACTCACCCGCAGTGCTTCTCCTCGCGCCAGCCTCGCATAGGGTGGCCACCAGATAATCATTAACGCATACATCATGTTGATCAACCCAGGTCCGAGAATTACTGCTATCGACATGGCTAGAATAAGTGCTGGAACGGCGAAGATAACATCCGTTGACCTCATCAGTATCTCATCAAGGATGCCACTCCAGAATCCTGCTACGCAACCTAGAAAGATGCCCACAATGAAGGCGGAGGCAATTACGGTAACGCTCACGATCAGGGCGTTGGGAGTAGCGAAAACGATTCGGCTGAATACGTCTCTTCCCAAATTATCCGTTCCGAAGAGATGCTGTAGACTTGGAGCGGCCAGGACAGGTCCTACGTTTTGCTGGATGGGATTGTAAGGAAGAATTGACTTGCCCGCAATAGCAACAAGTAAGGCAGTAGCTAAGAAAACGAGTACGATAACTAAACCCAATTTAGCTTCATTGCTGGTAAATAATAATTTCAGGAATCGTCGCGTTTCATTCTCACTCATTGTAGCCTAATCTCCGGGTCGACTACTGCGTAGAGAATGTCCGCGACCAGATTCGATAGTACAATGATTACAGCGAATGCAAGTGTTATCGCCATAAGAGAAGGGTAGTCGAGATTACTCAGCGCCTGCACGGCGTATTGACCGACACCTGGGTACGCAAAAATCGCTTCAACAAACAGCGTGCCGGTCACCAGCCAAGTGACTACTATCGAAGCAAGCGTGACAACTGGGATGGACGCGTTTCGCAAAGCATGCTTGAAGAATAACGTGTTTTCATCGACGCCCTTAGCTCGCGCCGTGCGAATATAATTCGTATGTAACACGTCAAGTATGGACGCACGCAAAACTCTTGTAATATACCCGAAAATTCCGAGCGCCAACGCTAGACTGGGCATCACAAGATGAACTAGGCCATCGAGGAAGGTTGACCATCGTCCTTCAATCAGACTGTCGATCAGCTGAAAATTCGTTATTGGAATCGGTGGCGGAACTCCAGGACTCAACGCACCTCCGCTCGGTAGAAGATGCAGAGTATAAGTCAAAATAACCAACAGAAAGAGGGCCAGCAGAAAGTAGGGGGAAGCTATTCCTGCCAGATAAAAACCTGTAATGCCATAATCGATCGCAGTATGATTATATCGAGCAGACAAAACTCCTAACGGAATACCGATCCCTAAGGTTAGCAGTATTGCGAAGAACGCAATTTGAAGAGTGAACGGGAGAGTCTGTATCAATGCTTCACTTACCGGTTCTCCCTTGAAAACAGAGAAGCCCAAATCTCCATGCAGTAACCCAGAAATATAGTACCCAAATTGCACGTACAGAGGTGAATCTAGATGATACTTCTGAACGTACAGTGCTGCAAGTTGGGGATTACTAGCAGCTCGACCAAGCCATGCTACCAGGGGATTGTTGGAGACTAAATGCGAGAGAGTAAACGTAATCAGAGTTACACCCAAGAGTACAAAAATCGCCAGGCCGAGTCTTCGCAGGATGAACGTGATGAAGTTCAAAGCTTATCCAACGTTTAGATGCTAGTTAGATTTGGAATTTTCCGACTCGTACAAATGGGAGCGGACGTGGCTTATGAAGGTTCGACAGAGAATAGGTTGGTACGAATTACATTGTAGATCTAATGTATACGGTTTCGAGAAGAAAATAAAGAAAGGGCAGTAGTTTTCGGTTTTAGACGAAGACTACTGTGTTAATCAGAGGAGCCGTATTCGTACCACCGTAATTCGGGTCGAATAGCATTGACTGGATCACGTTCTTGTTCCATACGACTGATCCGTCAACATTCCATAGCTTGTACGTGCCGAGCCAAGCGTACGGAGCGTCATTGTAGATTTGCTGTTGTGCGTCTGCAAGCGCGGTGACCTGCTGTGTCTGATCTGCAGTGCTCGTCAATAGTGAGACGTCCTTGTCGACTCGCGGATTATCATACACCGCCCAGTTACCCCATACTGACGAGCTTGTGACGAAACCCGCCCAGTAATCTGTTGGGCCGAGATAGTCAGGGGAATATATTTCACCGCCGAGGAACGAAAGTTGACCAAGCTGGTTAGCGTTTTGAACATTGGTTTGATATGGACCGTATGGGTTCCAGTATGTTGAAGACGCTACCTGGACAATGTTCACCGTGATCCCGACATTCGCCAAATCGCTCTGAATGACTTGAGCGGCGTTGATACAAAAGCTGCATCCAGAAACGGTTCTCAAAGTCAAAGTCGGCAGACCTGTACCGTTCGGGTATCCAGCGGTCGCTAAGTCAGCCATTGCGGCTGTTACGTTGAAGTTGTAAGGTGGTAGATTTGCTGGGTTATAGTAGGCACCATAGTTTGGTGTTTCCGGACCCATGAAGGGCGCTGCTTGACCTCCGTAGGCTTTCGCTATGACGTCAGTATAATTGATGGCGTGAACAATTGCTCTTCGAACCCAGACGTTGTCTGTTGGTGCCAGATGTGTGTTCATGGCTAGTGCCTGAACGTCAGGTACTCCGTCAGGCATGACGAAGTATGCGTACTGAGAGTTATGGGTGACCAAATTCCAGTCATTCGAATTAATAGCTACAATTTGAGCTGCTCCAGTCGACAGGTCCGTGTATCTTGCGAGATCGTCAGTTTTCGCGTAAATAACAACAGTAGTAGCTTGGCCGGGGTTGAGGACTGGGTTACCTGCAATTTCTGCTGGTGACAGAGAGTTACCCCAGTAAGTCGGATTCTTCTGGAATGATACGTGAGAGTTCAGGACAACTTCCGTAGGTACGTATGGACCTGTTCCAGGGATCGGATTGGAGTCGAAATAGGAGTTGATCTGTGCAGGAGTACCAAATCCGCCGTGATTCAAAACGTATTGCGCGTCGAAGATTAGTCCCGGATCTCCTCCGCCTCCAATTAATCCGTTGAGGAACAGGAATGGAGCCTTCAGATGGAATGTGATTTGATAGGAGCCGTTCGTGTATATTGGCCACATCTGGTTTTGCATCATTGCCAACGCCGCTCCTGATGGGTTAGTCAAACCGGTTGAGTTGAGGATTGCGAACGAGGCTGGTCCGAAGTTCACGTTGGAGAAATCGAAAAGGTTCAAGCCTCCTAAAAAGGTCGAGGCGTTTCCACCGAGATAATAGAATCCCATGAACTCAGTCCATACCTGGTACGAGTTGAACTGGTCGCCGTTTGAGAAGGTTACGTTCTGTCGAAGGTTGTACGTGTAAGTAGTCGAGTCCGGTGAAATCGTCCAACCGGTCGCAAGGTCAGGTAGCCACGACAGAATATTCTGACCGTATTGAGCGGTTATGTTGGTGGTCACAAGTGGCTGGTATGTGGAATGTTCTAGCCAGTTTGGCCAGGGTTGATACTGAGGTCCATACAACTGATTCAAGTTCCGAGTTGACCATGTATAATCATCAATGACCAACGTCCGCGCAGCGCCTGACGTAGTGGCCGAAGTTGACGGACTCGAAGATTGACCTGCGAAGTAAATTCCTGCACCTGCAACTGCAACAATCACGATAATTACTATAGCAACCTTAACTGTCGAAACCGCTTTCCTATAATTAGACATAAGCTGGCACGCTTAATGTGTGGATAAAAGTCTTTTTACCGTCTTCCAATTTTGTTTAATTCTCTGTTCTAAAAGAAAACTTCACCATGATAAGTCAAATCATACTGCTGGAGACCGCACGTAGTTTTGTGCCGCTCTCGATAGCGCTCATGATATTTCAGTTCATTTAGAACGAACTCTTCAGGGAGTTTGTCACGGATTCTTTGAATTGTGTTGAGTATTCTTCGGATCCGCGTTTCGCTGGGTGGTTGAAGCTTTTTTCTGTGTTAATCTGTTGTTTTAATCCACTTCTTCTGTTGCGCAGCTTCGTACGCCGTATCCATGAGTTGGTTCACGATGTAGCCGTCTCGGAAACTTTCTCGTGGTGTTTGGCCTTTGGCGATGCATTCGACGAAATGTTGCAATTCGTACATGTAGCCACCGGTTTCAAATTCGCGCCAAGTTGGAAACATCCAACCTCTGCCAACATCCGCCTTCTCAACGATGTAACCAGAACTACCTTCAGGTGCAGCCGTGAAGAGTCTAATGCCAGTTTCACGTGTGGCATCAATGAAGATTGCACCGTCGCTTCCGTAAACTTCCAGTCGGACGTCGAATCCACCTTTTGCTGACCAACTGTTTTCACATTGTCCAAGGGAGCCGTCTTCGAATTTCAGGAGCACTAGGCTGTTGTCCTCGCCCTTTATTTTATGGACGAGAGTTGCTGTCCAAGCTGCAACCTCCGTTGGTTTCTTCTTGTTGAGAAGATATCGGACGGCTTCTATTGTGTGGCAGCCCATGTCCGATAGTACTCCGCCACCTGCAAGGTTGGGATCCCAGAACCATTTGCTGTGTGGTCCAGAATGCGCTTCTCGGGCTCTAATCCAGGTGACCTTGCCTATGGCTCCGCTGCTAATGAATTCGAAAGCACGAGTTATCTGTGGAATGAAGACCTGATTCTCACCGTAGCAATTGAGAACTCCATGTTTTTCCACAACCTCTAGCGCCTTTTTTGCTTCAGTCCCATTGCGGGCGAGGGGCTTCTCGCATATTATGTGCTTATTATTTTCAGCCGCGGTTATGATCGTTTGTAGATGGAAATTGTTCGGTATTCCGATGTCCACAACATCGACTTCTGGATCTCTGCACATCTTCTCTATGGCATCATCACCATGGTAGACTTTGCTTATGTTCCACCGTTTCGCGAATTCCACGGTGTCTTCTATCCCAGCAACAGCAACCACGTTCGCAAGTTTGATTTCCGAGTAGGAAGGCATGTGGAAGGTGTTCTGCACGAAACCTGTTCCCACAATTCCAACATTCACCTTCTGTGGCAAGGAATTCACTAACCTCTTGTTGCTGAGAGAGGGCAAGTGCGTTTAAAGATTCGGCTTCGTCACGATTAGTCGGGTACGATCTTTCAAATCCAGACTATCGGATACGTGATGAATGATTATGCGTTCAGCTGAATAAAGTCTACATGAGATTTCTTTCCCATTATCGTAAGAGTTCGATACCGTTACATCCAACTCATGTAGAATAGGAACGTGGGTCTAGCTTCTAAAGGACCGGGTATAGAGAGGATAGAATTTGACTCAAAATAAAAATGCCAATAATTATTGGGGATTCATCAAGGATCCAATTTATGGATACATTCGATTAACTCCAGTCGAGAAGACAATTATAGATACGCTGGCTGTTCAGAGGCTCCGACGAATCAGGCAACTAGCTGGAGCGGAATATGTGTATCCGGCGGCTAATCATACTCGATTCGAGCATGTTCTTGGCGCCATGTATCTCGCGGGCGCGGTAGTCGATAATCTCCCGGTGCAACTATCTGAATTTGAGAAGCAAAAAGTTCGATTAGCCGCGTTGCTGCATGATGTCGGTCATGCTCCTTTTTCGCATTTATTCGAACCCCTTCTGCTGAAATATCTGAATCGGAATCACGAGGACATGTCCAGGTGGATCATCGCTGAATCGGATTTAGCTGACGTTATCAGAAGGCAAGGTTTCGATTCGACGGAAATAAGTAAACTCGCTGTGGGACAATCGTCGGATATCGAGAAACGGTTCCTAGGTCAAGTAATCAGCAGTTCTTTTGATGTTGATAAAATGGATTTTGTAGTGAGAGATTCCTACCATACTGGAGCTGGGTACGGATCGGTGGATGTTTTTCGACTCATCTATACGATGGATGTTCTTGATGGGAATCTCGCAGCCGACATTACTGCGCTACCCACATTGGAGAGTCTAATACTTGCACGTCTTGAATCGTTCAGGGCCATTTACTTTCACAGAGCATGTAGAGCAGTTCAAATGATGCTTCTGAAAGCACTGGATTATGCCAAGGATGATCTGTCAATTCTGAAAATAAAAGAACCTGACGAATATTTGGAATGGGATGATTACATCGTCTGGTCGAAATTATTTGAGAATCCAAAGTCGCGTGAAATAATCAGAGCCCTTTCCGCAAGGAAACTTCTGAAATGCGCGTATGAGAAGACCTTTTTTGTGAAGGATGAGCTGGCATCAAATGTTTTCACGAAGGATAGCGTTCGCCGAAAGCTTGAGGAAGAAATCGCGCATAAGGCGGGGATCCAGGTCGACGAGGTTGGTATAGACGTACCGTCCTTACCGTCCGTCCCATATCATTACGCATTGGAATTTGGACCGATCGATATTCCTATTTTTTCTAAAACACATTCAGGAGAAAAAATTGCGCAGAAAATAACCGAACTCTCAAAGGTTGTAGATGTGTTGCAGGTTTTCATGAACATAATTAGGGTCTACACGGCGGAACGGTATCGCGAGCAAGTTGGGAGAGCTGCAACCGAAGTACTTGGTGAGTCGCCGCTTTCGAATGTTCTATCGTATTGATGGATTAGTCTGGATTGGTTCTTCAGTGACTTTCGAGTCAAGTGTCATTTTTTCAAGAAGTCTAACGTAAAGTCGCAGTGCCTCCGCTTCTCCGAGTTCGGTAAACAGTGACACAAGCGAAATTTTTCCGCTCTTGGCAGCGAGCTTCTCGGCTAGAGCTCGAGTTGTCATTATGTACTTTCCACCAACCAGGACCGAAGACCTTCCAGCAGCTACCTCTCCTGCACCCGGCATAGCAATGGCAAGGGTTCCGAGACGAAACTTCTCTTCGTAGAAGAACGCAATGATCGCATTCTCAAGGAGCGCATAGTTCAGCCTGAAAATTCGTGAATTAAGCTTCAGAGTAACTTCGTTCATATCCATGTGGACCCGTCACGGATCCAGACTCTTATGGTTAGTTAAACGATACCTATTGCTATCCAACAGATTGCTTTGGATTGGTTGGTTTCCTACAATGCCAGAGCCACTTTTTTGATACAGCAGTGCAATAGATCTTATCATTCAAGTTGCCTGAATTCACTTGTTCTGAGGAATTCCTCTTGGCGATGCTTCCAGATGACATGAAACCTGTGATTAACTACGATGAGAAAATCATTCTGATCTTACGGGGTAATGAAACTGTTGTAGTTAGCAATCAACGCCTAATAATTCGTAAATCGTCAGGATTAGGATTGAAGAAAACGATCGTAGATTATCCTTACTCGAACATGGTGAATATCAGACTGGATGGTGGAATTCGCAGATGCAGTGTAGAAATTCTCATGCGTTCCGGAATTCAAAACATCAAAATTAACAGTCTATCAAAACCAGACGCGTATCAACTTCATCGGATCATCCGCGAAAACATCGCTGAGAATTCGCATTCACCACAACCCTTCCCAGTAATTATTCAGCCACAAAATCAAGTCCGCAAGGAGGAGAACGGACAGTGTATGAAATGTGGCAAAAAGGTTTCACCGGACTTTTCAATTTGCCCGTTCTGCAGCTCACCGTTGAAAATTGAATGCCCAGAATGCGGAAAAGAAGTTGATAGAAAATACAAGCTCTGTCCATACTGTGGAGAAGACCTATCTTACGCACAAGAAATTGACTTGGAACTATAGTCGTCTTCTGAAACTTAATGATTGAATTCAAGTTTGAAGATAGCAGTCATTTCTGACATACATTCGAATCTAGACGCGTTTGAAGCGGTCATAGCGGATCTGCCGACAGTTGATAATATTCTCTGCTTGGGAGACATAGTCGGATACGGCCCTCAACCGAACGAGGTCGTCGAAAAGATCCGTCAACTTCATCCCGTCGTTGTGCTGTCGGGGAATCATGATTATGTCGTCTCGACAGGAGAAATCGAAGGATTTTCGTCACATGCAGCCATTGCCGCCAAATGGACAAGGAAACAACTGAAAAAGGAGAACTTGCGGTACCTCTCTGCTCTAAGTCCTTCTTCACGCTTAGTGTTGGATGAAGTTCGAACCAGTCTCTTCCATGCCAGCCCTAGAGATCCACTAAGTGAATACATCTATCCTGGAATTTCACAATCCGAAGTCGATACTCTACTTGATCAAAGTGACGGGAAACTTCTGTTGCTCGGACACACTCACGTGCCAATGGTATGTTCATCGAAGAAGGGCATTCTCGCAAATCCGGGTAGTGTTGGGCAACCCAGAGATACCATACCTCGAGCTAGTTACGCAATCCTCACAGTTTCTGACAGTCGAGTTTCAGTTGACATAAGACGAGTAGTCTACAATATTGATTCTGTTGCTGAGAAAATCATAAACGCTGGCTTGCCTCGCTTTTTGGCCGACCGTCTTTACGTTGGAGAATGAAATCTTAGGAACACTTTTAAGTGACTGACAGGGCATGGCCGAATTTGACGAGGGAGAATGCGTGAACATGAGTGGTCGACTTTTCGGTGATCACGTTTACTGTGGTCACACCTCAGTCTCAAGCGAATATTAGTGTGGGCCGTAATTCATCATCAGTTCAAACTTTGGATCCTCCATCGGCGAGTAGAGGGGAGACAAAGCCAAAGCGAATCGTAGTAAAGTTCGGTGGCTCCAGTCTCGCCGACAAGGAACGAATCACAAAAGCCGCGAAACTCATCGCCGATGAAGTTAACAAAGGCACGCGCCTAGTAGTCGTCGTTTCCGCCATGGGAAAGATGACTGATCAACTTTCTAGTTTAATAGACCAAGAGTCGGGCGAGACATCAGATAAGACAGATATAGACGATATCTTAGCGATGGGTGAACGAACTAGCGTTAGAGTATTCTCCACTGTTCTTAAGAG
>Ga0209517_10010858_pt1 | contig 10025 bp, 12 predicted proteins | sample PeaSoiMetSII2010_FD_187695 | JGI IMG/M metagenome (GOLD analysis project Ga0209517, IMG submission 187695) | Peat soil microbial communities from Weissenstadt, Germany - SII-2010 (SPAdes) (version 2) | ecosystem: Environmental > Terrestrial > Soil > Wetlands > Peat | place: Germany... | reverse complement strand
CTCGATCTCGGCGTCCGTCGCGATGTTCTGCTTGATCTGGTGGATCACCGTGCGGTTCACGACGCCGGGCCAGGGCGCCTCCAAGCGGAAGCGGAACGTGTACCAGACCGGCCGGTCGAATTTGACCAGCTCGCGGCGGATCTGCATCTCCGCGCGCTCGGTCGGATTGTCGCCGGGATTGCCGGCGTCATAAGCGTCGTGCGGCCGCACCTCGATGCGAAGCGAGTGCGATCCCTCGGCGTCCGCGGCGCAGGTGAGCCGCAGCGGCCGGACCGCCGGATCGAGCGCGCCGGAGACGCGCCAAGCCGAAAGATCGGGCGCCGCGCTCGTCGCGCAGCCCTGCGTGAAATCCTGAGCGAAGCTCGGCGGCTCCGCGCGCGCCGACAATGTGGGCGCCAGGACGAGCAAGCTGACGAGGCCCGCTCGGATGGTCGGAACGAGCCCGGCCACGACGTAAACGAAGGGACTGAGCGGGTGAGGAGCGCTCATGGCGCGACCATAGCATGACCGCCGCGGCGTCGGCCTCACGCAAAGAAAAAGGGCCGCGGCGAACCGCGGCCCTCGAGTGATCCTGCGTAAGCGTTATTGTTGTTAGAAGTCCATCCCGCCCATGCCGCCATGATCGTGGCCGCCGGGCATTGGCGCGGATTTCTTCTCCGGCCGCTCGGCGACCATCGCCTCGGTGGTGATCAGGAGGCCCGCCACCGACGCCGCGTCCTGCAGCGCGATGCGGACGACCTTGGTGGGGTCGATGATGCCCGCCTTCACCATGTTGACGTACTCGCCGGTCTGGGCGTCAAAGCCGTAGTTGGGCTCGTTGCTCTCGAGGATCTTGCCCACCACGATCGAGCCGTCGACGCCGGCGTTCTCGACGATCTGGCGCGCGGGGACCTGGATCGCCTTGCGCACGATGTCGACGCCGACCCGCTGGTCGTCGTTCTCGACCTTGATTTTGGCGAGCGCCTTGATGGCCTGCAGGAGCGCCACGCCGCCACCGGCGACGACGCCCTCCTCGACCGCCGCGCGGGTCGCGTGCATGGCGTCGTCAACCCGGTCCTTGCGCTCCTTCACCTCGACCTCGGTCGCACCGCCGACCCGGATCACCGCGACGCCGCCCGTGAGCTTCGCCAGCCGCTCCTGCAGCTTCTCGCGGTCGTAGTCGGAGGTGGTCTCCTCGATCTGCGCCTTGATCTGCCCGATCCGGCCCTCGATGTCCTTCTTCTTGCCGGACCCGTCGATGATCGTGGTGTTCTCCTTCTCGATGCGCACCCGGCGCGCCTTGCCGAGCATGTCGAGCGTCACGGTCTCGAGCTTGATGCCCAAATCCTCGGAGATCAGCTGTCCGCCGGTGAGGGTCGCGATGTCCTCGAGCATCGCCTTGCGGCGATCGCCGAAGCCCGGCGCCTTCACCGCCGCGACCTTGAGGCCGCCGCGGAGTTTGTTGACCACCAACGTCGCGAGCGCCTCGCCCTCGACTTCCTCGGCGATGATCAGCAGCGGCTTGCCCGACTGCACGATCGCCTCGAGGAGCGGCAGCATGGGCTGCAAGCCCGAGAGCTTCTTCTCGTGGAGGAGAATGAAGGGGCTCTCGAGCTCCGCGACCATCTTCTCCGCGTTCGTGATGAAGTAGGGCGAGATGTAGCCGCGGTCGAATTGCATGCCCTCGACCACGTCGAGCTCGGTCTCGAGGCTCTTGGCCTCCTCGACCGTGATCACGCCCTCGTTGCCGACCTTCTGCATCGCCTTGGCGATCATCTCGCCGATCTCGCTCTCGCCGTTCGCCGAGATGGTGCCGACCTGCGCGATCTCCTCGTTGGTGGAGACCTTCTTGGAGCGCTTCTGCACGTCCTCGACCACCGCGGCGACCGCGAGGTCGATGCCGCGCTTCAGGTCCATGGGGTTCATGCCCGCGGCCACCGCCTTGGCGCCCTCGCGCACGATCGCTTGTGCCAGCACCGTCGCCGTGGTGGTGCCGTCGCCCGCGATGTCGTTCGTCTTCGACGCGACCTCGCGGACCATCTGGGCGCCCATGTTCTCGAACTTGTCGGCGAGCTCGATCTCCTTGGCGACGGTGACGCCGTCCTTGGTGATCCGAGGCGCGCCGAACGACTTGTCGAGCACGACGTTGCGGCCCTTCGGCCCCAAGGTCACCCGCACCGCGTTCGCGAGAATGTCGATGCCGCGCAACATGCGGTCGCGCGCATCGCCGCTGAACCTAACTTCCTTCGCAGCCATAGTGCATGTTCTCCTGATTTACCCGATATCGATCGCCTCAGGCGACCTTCTTGGCGGGGGCCTTCTTGCCCTCGATGATGCCGAGGATGTCGCTCTCCTTCATGATGATGAGCTCCTCGCCATCGACCTTGACCTCGGTGCCGGACCACTTCCCGAACAGGATGCGGTCGCCGGCCTTGACGTCGAGCGCGTGCAGCTTGCCATCCTCGCCGCGCGTGCCGGCGCCGACCGCCACCACCTCGCCCTCCTGGGGCTTTTCCTTGGCCGTGTCGGGAATGATGATCCCGCCGGCCGTCTTTTCGTCTTGCTCCACCCGGCGGATCAACACCCGGTCGTGCAAAGGACGGAAGTGCATAGAACCTCTCCTCTAAGTGTTTGATTTTCTGCTAGAAATGGCAAGTTGCTAGCACTCGCCAGCCGGGAGTGCCAGGACATTACTGATAAGCCTGCCCCGGTGCAAGCAGAACGATAGGCGAAGAGCGGGCCGGGGTGGTCTAGGTCTTGTTTCGCCTGGATCGCGTCCGTGCGCGTGTGGGACGCACGGGAACGCGCTCCCTACTGGCTGCCCTTGCGCCGGTAGAGCTTCTTGAAGCCGCGGCTGCGCGCGAGAGTGTGTACCCACGTGCGCGCATCGGCGAGGTTGCCGAAAGTCTCGACCGTCGACTCTTGGAGCACGGTCGAGCCGCCTTCGTTGAGCCGGACGCGGCAGGATGCCTGGAACCGGTCCTCGATCGGCTGGATTTCGTAGGTGAGCTTCGCTCCGTCATCGGGTGAAAGCGATGTCATCGTGGGCCTCCATTTCGTTGTCCGAGAAAACCCACAATGAGATCTCCCGCCTCGGCCGCCCCCTGATCAGGACGGCTTGATATTGATTGCCGACGGCTTGCCGTCCTTGTCCTGCACGACGTCGTAACTGAGCTTCTGCCCTTTTCTGAGCGCGCCGAGCCCCGGCCGCTCGTGCTCGTCGGTGCTGACGAAGACGTCTTTCGATCCGTCGTCGGGATGGATGAAACCAAATCCCCTCAGCCCGTTGAACCATTTTACCGTGCCGTTAGGCATAGCCTCTCCCTTCAGGGATGCTTCGCGACAAGCTCGGGACCGCAGGACTCGGATTGAATCGCCAAGCGCTCCCATGATCGGAAGCGCCGGGCGACCTCAATATACTAGATGTGCGCACACCCAGCGATTTTCAAGGAACCCCGCCGGGAGCTGCCTAAACGCCCCAGCTCCCGAGCCGAGTCCTTTTGCAGCGGGACCTCAAGTCATCTTCAAGGGAATCGCGCCCAGGAAGTCGCGCTTGCCGACATCGACGCCGCAATGGCGCAAGATCGTATAGGCGGCGGTGATGTGGAAATAGAAATTCGGCAGCACGAAGTGATTGAGGTAGTCGTCGCCCTTCATCTGGCCCTTGTTGGGGCCGACCGGAAAGCTGATCTCGCGGTCGGCCGCGCCGTCGATCTGCCGGACGTCGAGCGTCTTCAGGAAGGCGAGCGTCTTGGCGATCCGCGCCTTCACCTGATCGAGCGTGGTCTCGGTGTCCTCGAATTTCGGAGCCTCGACGCCGGCGAGCCGGGCCGCACCGTTCTTGGCCTGGTCGGTCGCGATCTGCACCTGGCGCGTGAGCGGGAACATGTCGGGCGCGAGCCGCGTGTTGAGTAGAACCGCGGAGTCGATCTTCTTGGCCGCCGCGAAAGCCGCGGCCTTGTCGAGATTCGCCGAGAGCGCGTTGAGGCCGATTTCGAAAACCGGGAGCGAGGCCCGAGACATCGAGAACGCCATGGCGGGGATTCCTTCGGTTGGGGGTCTAAGGGCGGCGAGCATAGTGCCAAGCCGCCAGGGGCAGACAAGCCGAATTCGGCGTGCTGGTCCGCGTGGGACGAGGGCCGGGCTCGGCCGTCGCTTGACGCTGATCTCGTCCACCCGAACAATACTGGCGCGCGGTGACGGCTGAGGGGAGGGCGGCACCCATGCTCGGTTCGATCATTAGAAAATTCGCGGTGGGCCTGGTGCTGGCGGGATTGACGGCCGCCGGCGCTCACGCGGACTCCGTGATCCGGATCGGCCTGCAGGAAGACCCCGACAGCTTCGATCCCGCGCGCGCCTACAGCTTCGTGGGCCGTATCGTGCTCACCAGCCTCTGCAACAAGCTGATCGACGCGGCGCCCGACTTGCACTTCGTGCCGCAGCTGGCGCTCTCCTGGGATACCTCCGCGGATGGCAAGACCGTGACCTTCCGGCTGCGGCCGGGCGTCAAGTTCTCCGACGGCACCGACCTCGACGCCGCGGCCGTCGCGCTCAATCTCGACCGCGCCATGCACCTGCCGGAGAGCCGGCGCAAGTCGGAGGTGGCGGCGCTCGACACGGTCGACGTGATCGATCCGCTGACGGTGCGGCTCAATCTCAAGAACCCGTTCGCGCCGTTGATTGCCCAACTCTCGGACCGCGCGGGCCTGGTGGCCTCGCCGAAGGCGCTGCAGAACCCCGCGGGTTTCGACCAGGCGCCGGCGTGCTCGGGCCCGTTCAAGATGGCCGAGCGCGTGGTCCAGGATCACATCACGCTGGTGCGCGATCCCACCTATTGGGATGCGGGCCGGATCCACATCGATCGCGTCGAGTTCCGGATCATCCCGGACCCGGCGGTGCGGCTCGCCAATCTGCGCGCGGGCAATCTCGATTTCGCAGAGCGCATCCTGGCAAGCGATGTCGCGGGACTGAAGGCCGATCCTCGATTCAAGGTGCTGGTGGGGCCGAGCCTCCAATACAACGGCATCACCATCAACATCGCCAACGGCGCCGGCGGCAATCCGGATTTCGCGAAGTCGCCGCAGCTGCGCGAGGCGCTGGATCTCTCGCTCGATCGCGAGGCCATCAACCAGGTCCTGTTCGACGGCAACGCCGTGCCCGACAACCAGCCGCAGCCGGCGAGCAGTCCCTTCCATTCGCCGGACCGGCCGGTGAAGCTGCGCGACCTCGCCCGAGCCAAGGAGCTGATCAAGGCGAGCGGCGTCGAGCACCCGACGCTCGAGCTCATCGTGACCAACTCTTCCGATCAGACGCAGCTTGCCCAGATGATCCAGGCCATGGCGGCGGAAGCCGGGATCGAGATCAAGCTGGCGACCATGGAGTTTCAGACGAACCTCGCCCACGAGGACAAGGGCGATTATCAGGCGGCGATCATCGGCTGGAGCGGCCGGGTCGATCCCGACGGCAACATCTACACGCTGCTCGGCTGCAAGTCGCCGAACAATTATGCGCACTATTGCAGCGACGAGACGGAGTCGCTGTTGTTGCAGGGCCAGGCGGAGATCGATCTCCAGAAGCGCTACGCGCTCTATCACCAGGCGATCGACAAGATCGTCGACGACCGCCCCATCATCTACCTCTATCACCCGCCGTTGATCATGGTGATGACGGCCAAGTTGAACGGCTACGGCTTCCACACGGATGGGTTGATCCGGCTGCAGGACGTCTCGTACTCGCAGTAACCGGCTCGGAGTGCGCCGCCGCTGCCCGTCGCGGGGCCGTGGCTCATTGATCTATCTCAATGCCGGGCCGGGGAACCGTTTCTAAGTTGCGCCGCAATGGGGGGGATCGCCGGGCCATATCGGCCGGCGATACCATATTTTCGGCGCGAGGGATGATGGAGCCGGCGCACGCGCTCACATGGAGCGATAGTTTTGCGGTCGGACACGAGGAGCTTGATTCGGAGCACCGCGGTCTGGTGGAAGCCATCAACGATGTCGAGGCGGCCCTTCGCCAGCGAGAAAGGCCGGAGCAGATTGCGGCGACGCTGATGATGCTCCGCGAGAAGGCGGTGCGGCACATCCAAGACGAGAACGCCCTGCTCTGGGAGATCAAATCCGGGAAATTCGAGCCTCCGCACAGCCAGCTCAGCGCCCCGTATTTCCTGAAAGCGATGGCGGAGTCGGCATTCGACCAGCATGTGGCCAAGCACGATGAGCTGCTCGCTCGACTGGACGCCATTATCGCGGGCCCCCGCGACACGCTCTACGACTCTCTCAAGACATGGTTCGTAGACCACGCAATCAAACACGATTTGCCCTTGAAGGCGATCTTCCAGGCGGTCTGACCTCGGTCCTCGAAGGAAGGCCTCTCTCGGTGCCGGGCGGCGCCCGTGCGAGCGCGCGTAAGGGCGCCTTAACCGTTCCCGCGTATTTTACCTGTAGTTGCGTTTGCCATCGGCCCCGTCGACCGCGGCCGTTTTCCGTTCCCGGAAGGATGCGATGGAACAGGTGCAGGAACGGATGCTACCCTGGATGGAAAGCTTCTGCGTGGGGCACGCGGAACTCGACGCGGAGCACCGTCTATTGGTCGAGGCCATCAATGACATCGAGGCCGCGGTCCGCAGCAAGCAAGATCCGGAGCGCCTGGCCGTACTCCTGAAGTCCCTCCGCGAGGCGGCGGTGGACCACATCCAGCGCGAAAATGCCCTTTTGTGGCAGATCGGGTCCGGTACCTACGAGCCGCTCAGAGGCCGCGCCAAAACCCCGCATTTCCTGAGAGCCATGGCTGGCGCGGCGCTCGACGAGCACATCGCCGAGCACGATACCTTCTTGAGCCGGCTGGACGCCGTGATCGGCGGCTCCCTCGACACGGTGGGCGACGCCCTGAAGACGTGGTTCCTCGACCACGCGATCAAGCAGGATTCGCACCTGAAGGCGATCTTCCAGGCGATGTAAGCGCGGCGGAACGCGCGCCGCGTCACGTCGCCGCCGAACCCTGCATTTCGGGAAAATGGTGGGCGCTGTAGGGATTGAACCTACGACCCCACCCGTGTGAAGGGTGGCGAGAATGGGGAAATTCTGCGGGTTTCGGGCGTTTTCCCCCGGCGATCCCCCAGCTCAAGCGCCAGCCTGGCGGCGGGACCGGGTGGGTTTTGACTTGGCTCGCGAGCGGGCCGGGAAGGGAGCACGAAGCGCCCCGATCTTTGCGCTCGTGGCGCGTATTACCTCAATGTCGGTCGATTGGTACCGAGCGCTTGAGTGGATGTCAGCGTGGCCGAGCGTGTCCATGATCGTGCGGAGGCTGGCGCCGGCCTCATTGAGCCAGCGGCCGAGGCTGTGGCGCGCCATGTGCGGCGTGAACGCGATGCCGAGCGATTTGCGGATCGGTTTCAGCCACCGGTAGACCGCCCAGCGTGACCGCCAAGGGAAGAGCCGGCCCTCGTCCTTGAGCAGCTTGCTGTTGGCGAGTTCGAGAAAGACATCCTCGTGGAGGGGATGCTCGATCCAGCGATCGGTCTTGCTCACATGCGAGCGGTAGATGCGCCGCTTGAGGTCGATATCCTCGCAGCGGATGCGCAGCGTGTTGCCGATGCGCATGCCGTGCCGGAAGAGCCACAGCAGGAGCAGCCGCTTGGCACCCTTGGGCGCCGCCTTGACCAGCGCGCGGGCCGTGTCCAGGTCGACGGCGCGGGTCTCCGGCCGCTTCTCCCGGAAGAGCGGGATTCGCAGGTACGAGCAGAGATCATTGGCGGCGGCGTAGTGCAGCACCGCGGCGGCGGGCCGCATCGCCTGGCGGTTCCGCGTCTCCGGCGTGCAATGGCCGTAGAGCCGGTTCGCGACCTCGACAAGGTCGGCATGCCGGAGCTCGGTCACCGGGCGGTCGCCAATCGCGGCCACCAGATGGTCGAGCCGCTGCTCGTCCATGCGGGAGGGCTTGCGGAAAGCCTTGTAGAGCTCGACGGCGCGTTTGAAGCTCACGCGGTCGGCGGCTTCAGGCACACCACTCGTTGCGAGTTTATCTCGGTAGTCCTCAGCGAATCGGCGAGCTGCCGAGATGTCAGCCGACTTTGTTGAGACCTCCACGCGGCGTCCGCGGAACGTGCCGCGGAGGAGAAAATATCGGTTCCCCTTCCGCTGGCCGGGCGGGATGAGCGTGAGCGGCATCGGCATCGGAGCGCTTCCTCGAGGGCCTCTACGTCCCTGCGCGTGAACATGATCGCCCGGCCGGGCCGTGGTGGGCGAATCTCGGGGTGCTCAGCGAGCCGGCGGCGCAGCGTGCGCTCGGAGACGCGCAGGCGCGGGGCAACCTCGGCGAGTGTGAAATCCTGCTCGAGAGCGCCATGTCCGTCAGCCACTGCCGGTGGAGATTGACTCGACGCGGCAGGCGCGGCCGATCGCGGAGCCCGCGCCGGTCCAGACGTACAGCATGAGGAGCTTGCGGGTGCCGGCGCGGTCCCGTGGCCCCTGGCGGAGCGCCCAGGGCCTCGTTGCCTCGGCGACCACGGCATCCCTGTGCAGCTCGATCTTGGCGCAAGTGAAGCCGCCGCCGATCAAATCGTCGGCGATCGCTCCCTCCTGCTCCTCGTCCAGCGCCACCTGCGCGTTGTCGATCTCGATGGCGCGAGGCGTCGGTACCGAAGCGGGCTTCGGATTGGACTGGAACAGGAACATGCAAGGACGCTCGCCCAAGGGCGCCGGGCCGTCCGGCGCGCCGACCGCCTTCGGCCTAGCCCAGGCGATGCCACAAGCTGGTCGAGAGATATATCTCTCGTCAATACGTATCCCTTCAGGTAGATCGCGCATCGTGAAGCGCGACATGCCTCTGGTATTTGCTACAACCGCTGCCATCGCGCGACGATTCGCCCCGCAATCCTGATCTCGTCGACGGTGCGCTCGTAGGAATCGTAGGCTTGATTGTCCGAGCGGATGCGCACGCACGGGAGATCGGAGCCCTCGATGAACTCGAGCCGCTTTGCGACCAGCGCTATGCCGTCGTGCACCACGAAGATGCCGGCGGGCGAGGACGTGGCGGCTATCGTCGATTACCTCGATAGCCTCGGCAAGGGAAAGTAACCGTTGGTGGTCAGGGCGGCGCAATCCGCGTCGCCACGGCAGTCTATGGGTACAGCATGGCTGTTAGGTTCCCAAACTGTTCTGCAGAACGTGGGGCATTTATTTTGTCACCGAGAAGGCCAAGTCTTCAGAGCTCACGTATCGATGATAGCTGACGGCTTCGAGGGCGCGTCACTTCCGCTTTCGGCACCTCTCGGAAGTAGAGCCTGCCGACGGCGATGTCCGCGTCCGGTCAGTAAAAGGACTCTGCCAGGCAGCAGCACCGTCGTCCCATCTCGGAGTCGGGCCCGCTTGCCGTCATAGACTACGCGGCTTGCTACTGGTAGTTTCGACCGATCTTCCGGATGAGGTGTTGCGATGAGATTTCTTCCGGTGCTCTTTTTGTCGGTGGTCAGCATCGTTGCGGCCACAGCGGCTGGGTTTGCACAGCACGCTCCGGGTTTCGGATTCGACTACCTTCGCGCCGAGCAAGCTGCTGGACAGAAACTCTTCGACGATCACTGCGCTATTTGCCATACGCTGAAGCGGGGCCAACCCTTCCTCTTCGGCCCCAGCCTCAACGGCGTGGTAGGCCGCCCGGCGGGATCTGTCGCGGGTTTCCCCTATTCCGACGAGCTCAAGAAATCGGGCCTGGTTTGGACCGAGGATAATCTGCGTAAGTGGATCGCCGATAGCGCACGCACGGTTCCCCACACTCTCATGGCGCACGTCTCGATCAGCGATCCGGCAGAGCAGATATACCTCATCGAGTACCTCAAGACCCTGAAGGGCAAACCGGCTCGCTGAGGCGCAGCACACGAGCGGCTGCGAACTTTCCGATGCTGAAGTGCACCGGACCTTAGAGTGGTCACAAACTCATAAACGGGATTCCATTTCGTAGCGCGGTGTGATTCAAGCTCCTTGGAGGAGCCATCATGAATGCACGACGCTTCGAACTGACGGATTTCGAGTGGTCGATTATCGCTCCGCTGC
>Ga0209517_10010857_pt1 | contig 10025 bp, 9 predicted proteins | sample PeaSoiMetSII2010_FD_187695 | JGI IMG/M metagenome (GOLD analysis project Ga0209517, IMG submission 187695) | Peat soil microbial communities from Weissenstadt, Germany - SII-2010 (SPAdes) (version 2) | ecosystem: Environmental > Terrestrial > Soil > Wetlands > Peat | place: Germany: Weissenstadt... | reverse complement strand
GTACTCCGCCCTCACCGGGGCAATCGTCATCAACCTCCTCCTTTACGGCGCGCTCGCGTCCCTCCTCTCAGGAGTCAGCGGGAGGAAGGAGTACGGCGACCGCGTCTCCATCTACACCTTCGCCGCCTACGGCGTGCTCTTCATCCTCACTGTGATCGCACTCGCATTCACCCAGGTCCTGAGTTCCCCGCAGCCTCTCCCCACGGTAATCCTCACCCTACTTCCCCCGCAGCTGGCGTACGGCATTGTCCTGGTAGCCGGCGAGAGGTACGCCCCGCTGCAGACCGGCGTGATCTGCGAGCCCCTGAAACCGATTGGTCGCCAAGGCTCCGGAGGGAAGGAAAGGAAGAAGTTCGACAGGAAGAGGCGGTTGGTCATCCAGGCGGGCGTAGCGACCGCCGTAGCCGGCGTCCTGCTCTACTACGGCGTTGGTCTGCTCTTCCCGAAGCCTGGGATCAGCAGGGTGGACGCCGTTAGCGCGATCCAGCAACAGGAGGTGACGCCCACCGCCAACTTCTATCGCGTCGACGTCAACATCTTCCCTCCAAACGTGAGCTCGACCGGCTGGACGCTCCCGGTGACAGGCCTCGTCTCGAACCCGCTGACCCTGAACTACAGCCAGCTTCTCGCGATGGAGTCGCAGGAGCAATACAACACCCTCGAGTGCGTCAGCAACAACAACGACGGAGACCTGATCAGCACCGGCAAGTTCACCGGCGTGAAGTTCAGCGACATCCTAGGCCAGGCGGGAGTGAAGCCGGAGGCCACCTACGTGGTCTTCAAGGCCACCGACGGCTATAGCGTGGGGATACCTATGGCCAAGGCGATGGACCCCGGGACCATCCTCGCCTATCAGATCAACGGCGAGCCCCTTCCTGCGGAGCACGGCTTCCCGGCCCGGATGATAGTACCGGGATACTACGGCATGATGAACTGCAAGTGGGTGACGAGCATCGAGCTGGTCGCCGAGACCTACCAGGGGTACTGGCAGGTCCGCGGGTGGGTCAACGAGGCGAAGTACGAGACGGGCTCTTTCGTGGTGACCCCAGGGAGCGCCCAGGTGGCCGACCGCTTCGGGATCGCGGGAGCCCCGAGCGTGCCGCAGGGAATGACCCCAATCGCGGGGGTGGCCTTCGCGGGGGACAGGGGGATCAAGAAGGTGGAGGTGAGCACGGACGGGGGAAACACGTGGACCACGGCGAGCGTGCAAGACCCGCTCTCTGGCTACACGTGGGTGCTCTGGACGGCAGAGTGGAATCCGCCCGCCACGGGCAACTACTCAATCGCGGTGAGGTCCACTGACGGGACGGGGGCAGTGCAGACCGCGGTCATGGCCGCCCCGTTCCCGGGTGGGGCGACGGGCTACGCCATAGTCGACGTGGGCGTCACGTCCAGCTGACACGCTCACAACGTTATCTTGAGGAGCACCGCCAACCCGACGAACTCAAGGACGGAGATCGTCGAAAGGTAGGGGAGGGCCTCTCTCCCGAAGAAAGGCGCCATGGTCGCATAGGAGTATGCGGTGAGAAGGCTGTTCGCGAGAAGAAGCAAGGCGAAGAACATGAGGCCGACGGAGTGCGATGCGCGGCTCCTGATCGCGATTCCCGCGAACACGTAGAGCAGGACGACAAGGAGCGCAGCGTTCAGCGCCGAGAAGACGATCGCAACATCCATCATCGGATCCATTCTTCTCGAATCTGCAGTGCGACTGCTCTTCCGGAGTATTAAGGATATTTCAATTTCTCCTCACTCACGGATAAATAGAGTCGCAGGATTTCGGCCCTCGTGCCGGACAACCCGGACCTGCGACGCCTCCTGTGGTATCTCCTGGGAGCCACCAGGGGTGGCGAGATGAGGGCGCGCCTCATCCAGGCGCTCCGCACCCAACCCGGCAACATGAACCAGCTCGCCAACCGCCTCGGCGTGGAATACAGGACCATCCAGCACCACATAGAGGTGCTGAAGAAGAACGCGCTCGTCGACTCGACGGGGGCGCACTACGGGCTTACCTACTTCCTGACTCCTTGGATGGAGGGGCACATCGAGATATTTGACGATCTCTGCCAGAAGCTGAAGTTCGACCTCAATCGAGATTTGTAACGAATCTGCACGCAAGGTTGAAAAACCGATGAATGATTTTTTTTGGCCGCCAACAACGCCGATGCCCCTATCAAGTCGTGAACGTCGGGCGGTCACAACGGCGGTCTTCGGAGTCACAGTCGTTGTCCTCCTGGTCGTCGCGACCGCCCCCCTGATGTAAGCCCGGCACGGACAGTCGAGCTTTAAGCACCCCAAGCGGCCAGCCACGGCCCTTGGAGCTACTCCCAAGCCCCGAGGACGTGGCGTACAGCCTCAAGCGCTACCTCTCGATAAAGTCGGCATATTCGCCCGAATTTTCGGCGGACGGCAAGAGGCTCGCTTACCTCTCGGACGTCACGGGGGTCCCGCAGATCTGGACGACCGATCTGTCCGGTCCACGCGCTCCCCAGCAGATCACCCTGGAGGACGAGAGGGTCGGCTTCCTCAGCTTCGCGCCAAAGAGCGACAGGATTGCCTTCGGGATCGACCGCGGCGGCAGCGAGCGATTCCAAATCCACATGCTGGAGGGAGGAGGCGACTCTGTTGTCAAGCTCACCGACGAGCCGAACGTGATTCACAACTGGGGAGACTGGTCTCCTGACGAGAACGCCATCACCTTCTCCTCCAACTCCAGGAGCCAGGAGTACTTCGACATCTATGTCCAGGACTTGGATGACCGGTCCAAGGAACTGGTCTACCGCTACGACGGGAACGCCTATCCGGTGACCTGGAGCCCTGACGGCTCCAAGATCCTGTTCGAGGTGACCCACGCTCCCTTCAACCACGACCTCTACCTGCTTGAGCTTGATGACAAGAGCGCCGACCTGCTCACTCCCCACTCCGGGGACGCCGCTTTCTACTCGCCCACGTTCGACGCCACCGGAAGGTTCGTGTACTGCGCCACGGACAAGGACCGAGAGTTCGCGGCCATCGCGAGGATCGACGTCGCTTCCCACGCGCTCGACTACGTCTACGCCGAGGACTGGGACGTGGAAGGGTTGTCGGCGACGAAGGACAAGGAGACCCTCGCATTTACCGTGAACGAAGGGGGCGCGTCCCGGCTGATGATTTGGGACCTTCCGAACAAGCTCCAAAAGGAGCTGGCTCTACCGAACGGTCTGGTCGGGGGGCTCGACTGGTCAGACGACGGGACCAAGCTGGCGTTCTCGCTCTCCTCGTCGTCGGCCAACTCCGACGTCTGGGTGTTCGAGTTCCATGACAAGAGGTCGCTAAGCGGCAGCCTCTCAAGAGTCACGACCTCTTCGACCTGCGGGATCCCGGCGTCAAGCTTCGTCGAGCCACGATTGGTCAAGACGCGCTCCTTCGACGAACTCGAGGTCCCCTCGTACCTCTACGTCCCAAAGACGGCGGGCGCGCGTTTCCCCCTCATAGTCCTCCTGCACGGCGGGCCAGAGTCCCAGTTCAGGCCCGGGTTCAGTCCGCTCATCCAGTTCTTCCTGAAGCTCGGCTTCGGGGTCCTCGCGACCAACTTCAGGGGTAGCACCGGGTACGGGAGGCGGTACACCCACCTCGACGACGTCAGGGGGCGGATGGACACTGTCAAGGACGTCGAGTTCGCTCTCCGGCACGTACTGGAAGAGTATCCCGTCGACAACAGGAAGGTCGCGGCGTGGGGAGGGAGCTACGGGGGGTTCATGGTACTTGCGTGCCTCTATACCAATCCGGGCATGTGGGCGGCTGGGGTGGACATCGTCGGGATCTCTAACTTCGTCACCTTCCTCAAGAACACCGGCCCATGGAGGCGGAAGCTCAGGATAGCGGAGTACGGAGACCCGGAGGCGGACAAGGACTTCCTCGAGGGGATATCACCAAACAACAACGCGCAGCTCATCAAGTCCCCGCTCTTCATAATCCACGGGACTAACGACCCCCGCGTCCCGATCGGCGAGGCGGAGCAGATCGCAGAGACGCTCAAGAGGCATGGGCGGGAGGTCCGCCTCATGAAGTTCGCGGATGAGGGCCACGGGCTGATCAAGCTGAAGAACAGGATCGCGGGCTACTCGGAGGCTATCGAGTTCCTGATTAAGCAAGTCTCAGCATGAACGAAACGAGTTTCGAGCGTCAGGGTCATGTCCGCCTCGGTTCGGTCAGTTCTTGAAACACGGTCAGCAGAATGACAGCGAAGGGGACGAAGATCAGGAGCTGCTGCGTGCTGTACTTCCTTACGTAGTGCCTGTCTTGCGACAACCCACCGGCGACCTCCTCGGCCGCCGTGCCCCCTCTCACAATCAGCACAACGTAGATCAGGAGCGGGATGTAGTTGATCCCAGTGAGGAGAAGGTAGACTCCCAGGACTAGCTGACCTGTCGCCGCCAAGTAGCCCCCGACCGCCAGTATCGCCGGAGTCCCGACACCGAACTCGACCATGATGAATCGTGGACCGTGGAGCGTGATATCCAAGGCGACGAGCTTTCGGACGTTGATGAGACGCCCTTCCACGGGCCTTCTCTCTGCTGGCAAGTAATAACTTTAAACTCAGGATCGAAAAACGCCCCGAGTTCCCCGGTGAAGATACTACTCCTTGAGCATGCGCGAGAGCCTGTCCGAGAGGGCTTGAAGCTGCTCTCGGTGCTCCTTCAGTTTGGCGGGGTCGGACTTTACCAGTTCCTCCATGTATGAGACCATCCCGCTGACCTCGTCGAACATCTCGTCCACCGAGCGCTCCCTCCTCCCGAAGGCGTGCCCAAACGAGCCCTCCAGCTCGTCGCTGGCCTTCTCCGTGAGCTCGTATCTCCCGTCCTCCCTCTTCTTGACCATGCCGTCGTTCGTGAGCTGCTCCAGCACCGGATAGACCGAGCCCGGAGAGGGCCTCCACCACCCCTGCGTCATCCTCTCAATCTCGTCCATTAACTCTACCCCGTTCTTTGGGGATGACGCCAGCATGGTGACTATCGCCATCCGGAGCCCGCGCTTCCTGTGCATCATCCAGCGAAACGGCCACATCTCTAGTTTGGGCCACAGGGTCTCCTAATAAGTGAATCGGTTATCCGATATCGCTTTTCCGATATATTCATTAACCCGGCCTTCCAGCCAGATGACGGCGAAATTGCACGTGAACAATGACAGCCACGACAAAGAAACGTCGTCGATGCACGGCCTCCGACAGGCGCGCCATGGGCGCGGTTTCGCGGGCTTGGTGCTCGGCGGACTGGTCATCTTACTCGTCGCGGGCTTCCTTCTGGTCCCGCTCTTCCTCGGCTTCCCGGCGAGGCCATACGCCTACTATCCATTCCCGTTCTTCTTCTTTCCCTTCGGCTTCCTGATCTTCTTCTTCGTCATCTTCTTCTTCGTCCGGGTCCTCTTCTGGGGGATGGGACGGGGTTGGGGCTGGCGAGGGGGGTACTCGCGCGGGTACTGGGGCGGCTACGGCCACTACGAGGACGCCACTGAGATCCTGAGGCAGAGGTACGCGAAGGGCGAGATAAGCAAAGACCAGTTCGACCAGATGATGAGGGACCTGAAGGCGCAGGACGCCTAGGTCCCTCTCGCCATTTTATTCTGCACGCTGAAGCCCTTTAGCGCGAAGGCGCCCAAGCGCTAGGCCGAGCCGCCAAGACCCTTCCTCGTAAGGAATGTGACAAGGATCAACATCGAAAGCATCAAGGGAACGAGCATCTCGGTCGGGAACTCTGGCACCGGCGTGCTGGTCGTCGCGGTCGTGCACGAAGTCGCACTCGTGACCGGGTTTCCTGAGATGGTCCCAGGACCTTCTATCACGCCTCCGCAACCGTTTGTGAGGACGCCCAGATTGTCGATGCTCCCGGTGTTCGTGATGGTCCGCGAGTTGGTGATCGTCCCGTTGGGGTTGTTGCCGATGTATCCCGAGTTCAGGACGATGCCCGAGATGGCAATCGAAGCGTTGTTGTAAATCGAAGCGCGGTTCGTAAGCGTGCCCGTACTTACGAACGTGCCTGAGTTGATGACGGTCGCGTTGGGGTTGTTGATGAACACGCGCGCGTTGGTGAAGTTGCCATAGTTGGTGAAGGTCGCGTTGACGTTGTTTCCGAAGTTGCCCCCGTTCTCGATCGTGCCTCCGACAGTGTTGATGAGGGCGGCGTTGTTCACGAGCGATCCGCACGCGGCGACAGCGCAGCCTACGGTGGTGGCAATCGTGCCTGCATTGGTTACCGTGCCGTTGTTGCGGATGAAGCTAGTGTCTGCTATAGTCCCATTGCTCGTTATCGTCCCGAAGTTCTCCATGAGGCTGAAGACGTTCTGCGTCTCTATGATTGCCCCAGGGTTTGTGAAGGTCCCGGTGTTGTTGAAGGTCGCCCCGTCGACGGTGAAAGTGCCCGTCGGCAGATTTGTGAAGGTCCCGGCGTTGGTCGCGAGAGGCGCGCTGAAGTTCCCGACGTTTATCGTGGCGGACGAGAAGCTGAAACTGCCCGAGTTCGTGATGGTGGCTTTGGCGCCGTTCGTGAAATTCCCATAATCGACGAACGTCCCAAGGTTGTCGAAGGTCCCGGTGTTGGTGAAGTTGAATTCGCCGACCTCGACCGATGTCTGCCCAGAGTGCTCGACGTTGACGGATCCTTTGGGCTCGTTAGTCATCGTCCCCTGGTTGATGAGGGTCCCGTTTGCGATGAAGGCGGTGATGTTGCCGGAGTTGGTGAGGAATCCCCCAGTCCCGGTCTCGATTGTGCCATAGTCCTGTATCGCCCCGCCGTTGGTGAGGGTTATTCCCGCGGGTACGGCGAGGTTGGCGTTGGGGTCGACAACCAGAGAATCGCCCGGGTTCAGGGTAAGGTCGCGGCCCAAAGTACACTTGGTCGAGCCGTCCCATGCTCCCCCCAAGCTCGCACAGGCCGTGCTGACGGCGGGGTCAGTCGGACTGAGGACAATCGACGCCGCCGCATGCGAAGAGTTCGCGGAAAGTAGCAGCGCCGAGCACATTGCGCTCGCAAGGATGAGTGAGGACACGGATTTGCTCTGGAATCTCAAGTCAGCGGCTCCCCCTGACCCACCGATTGGCTAGCAGAATGCTTTCAAGCGGTTCGACACCGGTCACGGCATCCTGCACCCCGTTCCGATCGCTCCTCGGGGGCCGTCGGCGGGACGACTCATGAGACGGTGCCCCAAACAGCATCCGCGGTATATAACGAGCTATGGAATTCAAAACCATGTCTCACGGTGGGGGTCCCAACGGGGATTCGCAGAGCGACCCGCGGGCGGGTAGCCCTAGCCGCGAAATCGGTGCGGGTTCTTTTTTGCAACATGAACTTTAAGTTCAGTTTGCCACGGTTTTTCGGAAAGAGCCGAGGGAGAGCCGACATTGTGATGCACCGTGGGAAGGCGGAAAGGCGCCTGCTCGCTGAGCTCGTCGGGAGAACCCTGAAAGGTCTTACAACGACCTAAGAATCTGTTAATACCTTGTCCCTCCCCGCCGCCCGCATGCCGGTAGTCTGCTCGGTCGATGGCTTAGAGGCGGAATACGAGTTCGTACCTCAGACTGGCGCGAACAAGAAATGTCTGATTTCCCTCAGGAGCACGAAGCACAAACTCAACCTAAAGCAAGCGTTCGGTGGCGACGGGTATGCTCAGTATTTCTTCATGAATATGGCGGTCCCCGGGCGAACAAATCGTTGGGAAGCGCGGACGTCCCTCGTTAAGGAGACTCGTGTGCATTCGTCGTCAACCGAATTTGGCCCTGGAGGAGAGTCCATACAGATTGCACTAGGGGAGCAGTCGCAACTCTTTCCATGTTCGGGATTTGTCCGCGGAAACCTAGAAGGGACCATCAGGGCTCCGGCCCTCCATTTGAAAATGATGGGAAAGGATGTCTGGGCCTTCTTTCTTTACTTCAGCGACGGTTTTGCGGGCAGATTCGAAGGTTACAGAATTCGATGCGAAAAGGAATCTCTTGCGGTGGCCCACGGTTCTACATCTGCGACTGCCGCGATCAACACTGTAGACGAGAATCCACCAGAGATCCGCGCAAGCTTGAGGTCGAACGGGGCAGGCTACAAGAATATCAGATTGATCTTGGACCGTGCCATAGGAAAGGATTCTCTGCAGGATTCAATCCAGCAAGAACTCGTTGCGCTCACCAACGGGGAGGATGGATACAAGGACGTCAGCTGGGCGCCCGTCAACCGTGGTGGAGTAGAGGTCCTTTGGGTTTTCTCCTCCGAGTCTCTTTCTCAAAGAGGTCCACTGAAGGATCTCCTTCAAGCGCTCGGCGCAACAGTCAACCGATCTGTACTTGCGGGTTTTCGCGACTACGCAGGTGGAAGAGAAATGGACGATTTCATTATTGCAGACGACCCATCGATGGCCTATCAAATCGGACTCATGTTGGAGGATGGCTCTAGATTGGAAATCAACGATTGGGCAGGTTTCGAATTCGTGCAAAACTTGTCTTGATAGATGCCTGTGGCGACTCGTCCTTACGGTTTCTTTCTGAGAACGACCCAAGAAGTAGCGGCCGCAACGACAACCAGGACGGAAGCGGCTGCCAAGATGTACACTTCCAGGTGTCCTGAACCGCCCGAATGGGTTGATGTCGTGGTCGAGGACGAGGTAGTCCTAGAACTACTCGAAGTCTGAACTGGGGGAGGGTTTGAGTTTCCAGCGTTTTGTTGCGACGTGGCACTGGAAGTCGTGCCGGAGGATAGGCTCGTCGAACTGAACACAGGAGTGAGAGCGAAGGGCTGTTCGAAATTATTCTCAATCGAGCAGTTCGTTATGGCTCCGTTTGAAGCCGTGTCCCAGGTCCAGTATTGACTCTGGTACTCTCCTGAGATGCTACTCTGGGTTACGGTCAGAGTGAATTGGTCCACGTACCAAATCTGATCCTGACCACAATCTTGGACGATAGGGTTGCTGGCACGAGTACACAGCTCCATGTGAGTGTACCCGGGGTTGTCATTCAACATGGTGCCATTGGCGCCAATGTCGAGATTGACCAACTCGGTTTGTGCGGCCGGAGGGCACGACGGGTCTGTTAGGTACCAAATGGCGAGAAAGTAGGTATTGGGTGAGCCCGTCCCGGGCGTCAAGAAGACTTGGTATGTGCAATCGGCGCAGGTGCCGCCGGAGCTGTCCTGCCAGATCGTATCATTCACACCAGCGAGAGACGATGGAAGAGGTTGTAGAGGTTGGGTTGAAGCGTTGGTCGTTGTCGAAGTGGCTGCAGGCGGCTCCGCGTGCGGGGAGGCTGCCGCGCTGGTTGAACCTCCCCCTGCCTGACCGCCGACTGAGTGGAGTAGCGGCCCACCGCCCAAGAGAAGCAATCCGACGAAAAGGACCGCCCCCGTTGGTCCGAGCCACAATCTAGAAGGTGAAATTGAGTCAGGAGCTAAAAGCTTTCTGAAAGCACCCGGCTCGAACAAATGATTGGTGAAGCCCTCAACTGCGAGAGCTACGCGGGCCTCTCCGACACGAGCTTAGGTTCGGATTGCGTGGCACATCGACCAGCGCGTCACCTCCTGGCAGCACCTAACATGGGGTTCAGTGCGGGACGTTGAGTGCGGGGGGTGGGATTCGAACCCACGAACCCCTAAGGGATGGGGTCCTAAGCCCCACGCCGTTGACCAGGCTTGGCGACCCCCGCGCAAGTGCGGCAGGCCAACCGCCGCGAGTTCGGCTTAACAGCTTTGCGTCTTCTTTCGTCCCCGCGAAGGGATTATAACAAATCGACTGAGGGGAGGCTTCGAAGTGACCGTAGGCGAGAGCGTTCTCGACGCCATAGGTAACACACCCTTGGTGAGGTTGAGAAGGGTCTCCCGCGGCCTTAGGCCCCGCATCTACGCAAAACTCGAGTTCATGAATCCGGGTGGCTCAGTAAAGGACAGGATCGCCGCCTACCTCGTCGCGGATGCCGAGAAGAGACATCTCCTGAGGAAGGGCGGGACCATCATCGAACCGACATCCGGGAACACAGGGGTCGGCCTGGCGATGCTCGCGGCGGTCCGGGGCTACAAGGT
>Ga0209517_10010856_pt1 | contig 10026 bp, 9 predicted proteins | sample PeaSoiMetSII2010_FD_187695 | JGI IMG/M metagenome (GOLD analysis project Ga0209517, IMG submission 187695) | Peat soil microbial communities from Weissenstadt, Germany - SII-2010 (SPAdes) (version 2) | ecosystem: Environmental > Terrestrial > Soil > Wetlands > Peat | place: Germany: Weissenstadt... | reverse complement strand
GAAATCCCAGACCCAAATTGTCAGGCCATACCGACGCAGGGCCATTGCCTGTGTTCTTCCAGCGGTGCTTGTGGCCGCGCTTTGTTTCGCCGACGCAACGTCGGCGTCACCAGAAGCGCAGAAGCTGAACGATCTGCTTGCGCGCACCACCGATCAGACGTCGGGATTCCTCGATCAATTCTCCGACGTGAAGTGCACCGAGCAAGTGCGGCAAGAAAAGCTGGGGAAAGATGACAAAGTGGAACTCGAGGAAGACTCTGCGTACGACTACCTGGTTATCTTGACCAATGCCGGAGGCGAGTTGAACATCTCCGAATCGCGGATCCCCGTGCGCGAGGCGAAGCGGGACCGGAAGAATACTTCCATGCTGCTGAGCAATGGCTTCGCCACGCTGTTCCTCGTTTTTCATCCCTACTACGCGGAAGCGTTCAGGTTCGCGTTGTCCGGAGAGGAAGTCGTTGGCGGCCGCATGCTGGAGAGGATAAGTTTTGAGCATGTTCGGGGCATGAAATCGCCGGCTGCGCTGGCTCTACGCGGACGAGAATATCCGCTGGAACTCGCCGGGACAGCATGGATCGATCCGCAAACCGGGTTCATCGTTAAGATCGAGGCGGGAATCGGGGATACGCTGGCCGACGTGGGATTGAAATCGTTGAGTTCAGAGGTCGATTTTGCCCCGGTACAGTTCCCAGATTCCAAGCAGGTGTACTGGTTCCCGACCCAGGCCCGCGTGGAGGTCGAACCCCCCAGACAGCACTGGCGTAACTTACACCAATTTACGGCATACAAGAAATTCTCGGTAAGTACAGAGGAGCAGGTCATCAAGAAATGAGCGCAAATGCCACAGCCACGGCGCGCATCGCCGACCGGGTAAAGTCCGTGCCGGACGCTGAGCGGAGACATCGACTGCACCTCCGCGCTCTCTACGTCCTTGCCTTTGCCACCAACCTCGCCATCTTTATCTATGGCTTTGACTACTACAAGCTATCGGCGATCGATCGGCCGTTCTCGCCGAAGCATCACATGCTGCGGCCGAGTGGTCCGATTGGCCTCTATTTAGGATTTGCCGGAGTGGCGCTGTTCGTTGGAATCTTTCTGTATCCAATTCGCAAGCACTGGGCATGGCTGAGCACGATTGGCAGCACGCGGCACTGGCTCGACATTCACGTGCTGATGGGGCTCACGGCGCCGTTTATCATCGCCTTTCACTCGACGCTGAAGTTCAAAGGCATCGCCGGCATGGCCTTCTGGATTATGTTCGCGGTCTCTGCCAGCGGTGTAGTCGGGCGCTACTTGTACGCCCAGATTCCGCGCAAGGTGACGACGGCCGAGCTGTCGATGAAGGAATTGCAGGAGTTGCAACAGCATCTGGCGCAGCAACTCGCGGCGCAGAATCTCTTGCCGGAGACGGACTTACGGTCTCTGTTGCGGATGCCTGATGCGAACCGTGTGGCGCGCCTTCCCATTATCGTCGCGCTCGTGTACATGATGATCCTCGACGTAATTCGCGTGTTTCGCGTAGCGGGGCTGCGGCGCCATGCACTGAGTTTCGGTGGGTACGTCCAAACTGCGGCAGGATTCCTTCGCACACGAAATCGTGAACTGGAAAAGGCAATCCGTGCCGCTGAGGAAGAAGCCGCACTCTCCAAGCGAGTTCTATTTTTGTCACGCTCGCAGAAGGTTTTTCATCTTTGGCACGTAGTCCACAAGCCCTTCAGCTACGCCTTCGCCGTGTTGGCGTTGCTACATATCGGATTGCAGTTCGTTCTGGGGTATTTCTGAGTCGACACGATGGACACCCTCATCACTTTCGCGATTGGCGGGCTCATCACTCTCTTCTTTGTGGCGGGCTATCTCAAGAGTCTGAAGAAGAGGGAGGCACGCGCACGCGAGGCTGTCAAAAAGGGCAAGCTGTTTTCCGAGGGACCGAGGGCGCAGCATCCGCACATCGACAGCAACTACTGTATTGGCTGCGCAACCTGCACTAGCGTCTGCCCCGAAGGCGACGTGCTGGCGATGATCGCCGGCAAGGCCGTTATCGTGAACGGACACAAGTGTATCGGCCACGGCCTGTGCGCGGATGCGTGTCCGGTCGGCGCCCTCACCATGGTGATGGCCAGTCCCAGCATGGCTGCGGACATGCCTTATCTCACGCCCGAACATGAAACTACCGTACCGAACTTGTTTATCGTCGGAGAGCTCGGCGGGCTCGCTCTGATCAAAAATGCCGTGAACCAGGGCCGAGACTGTGTCGATACCATTACGAACAGATTGAGGTCAAAGGGGTCAGTTCCTGCAGTGCCCGGTGTCTACGATGTTCTGATCGTTGGGGCCGGTCCTGCCGGGATCAGCGCTTCACTGCGCGCAATCCAAAACAAGCTCAACTACCTGACTCTGGAGCGCGATGAGGTTGGGGGCACAGTGGCCAAGTACCCTCGACAAAAGCTGGTGATGACTAGCCCAGTGGAATTCCCCATGTACGGAAAGTTCAAGAAGATGCAACTCTCCAAAGAAAATCTGCTCTCGTTCTGGGACATGATTCTGAACCGAGCCGATTTCAATGTTTCGACCGGCGAGAAAGTCGGCGACATCAAGAAGGGTGAAGACGGCATCTTTACCGTTCTAACGGCAAACAACGAATATCGTGCGCGACACATAATTCTGGCGCTCGGTCGCGCGGGCGAGCCGCGAAAGCTCGGAGTCAAGGGTGAGAACCTGCCCAAGGTGATGTATCGCCTCATAGAAGCCGATCACTACATTAACAAAAAGATACTTGTCGTTGGTGGAGGCGACAGCGCGGTCGAGGCTGCAATGGGACTCGCACACCAGGCCGGCAACCAGGTGACGCTCTGCTATCGGGCAGAACGCTTCAGCCGCATCAAAGAGCGGAACGTCAAGCGCATCGAAGAGTGCATGCGCACTGGAAAAGTCAAGGTGCTCTTTGAGACGAATCCAGTTGAATTCAAGACGGATTCGATCACGCTTGACGTTAAGGGCGTACTACAGGAGATGCCGAACGACTTTGTTTGGATTTTTGCGGGCGGTACGCCTCCGAATGATTTCTTGAAGAAGATCGGCGTTGGGTTTGGAGCACGGGACCTCACTCTGGAAGCGTGCAAGGAAGCCCAAGAGGCTGAGGCTTCTCGAGAACAGCTCGCTCAAGCCGCAGTGCCAACGCACTAGAGCTCGCCGAACCCCTTCACTACAAGACTAAGCGGAACCGCAGGAGGCCTAGACTTTGTTATCGATCGTGGTGATGCTCTCGAAGTTCTAGCGGGATGTCCACCAGCTTGATTATGAGATGGTTGTGCGCCGATGCGAGTCATCGGTACGGCCTCAGCGAAAGCGCAGCCCCTGGCTGAAAAGTCGTTCGCGATGAAGAAAGATTTTTCTCTATTCGGCTGAACGGATTCCGTACTTCGTGAGCTTATATGCCAAGGCGCTACGGGAAAGCCCCATGCGGCGGGCTGCTTCCGCTTGTGCGCCATGGGTTGTGTTCAGCGTCCGCAAAATGAGTTCTTTCTCTGTGCCCTCCAGAAAGCCGGTGAGGTCGAATGAGTCGGAGACAGGGACGGCGATAGCGTTGGCGCGGGCGCCATTTCCTCCGGCAGAAGCGACTTCCTTTTCTGCCAGGGGCAAATCGTCTGCGCCGATTTCAAGTTTGCCCGTTAGAATATAAGCCCGCTCGATTAGATTCCTAAGCTCACGCAGGTTTCCTGGGAAGTGATACTGCCGCAGTTTCTCCATCGCCTGCGCGCTCAGATGCCGACGAGGCACCTTCAGCTCGGTCGCAAGCTGTTGACAGAAGATGTCGCTCAGGCCCGCGATATCATCGATCCGCCCGCGTAGAGGCGGAAGATGGATCGGCGCTACCGCCAGCCGGTAGAAAAGGTCTTGGCGAAACAAACCTTCTTTGACTCGCTGTTCAAGATTACGATGAGTGGCAACCAGGACGCGAACATCCACGCGCCGAGGCCGGGTTGAGCCGACGCGGAGAAGCTGTCCGTCGGTAAGAAACCGTAACAGCTCGGCCTGTGCCGCCAGAGACATCTCCCCGGCTTCGTCCAGGAATAGGGTGCCCTCGTGAGCCGCCTCGAATAGTCCCTGGCGCTGGCGATCTGCGCTGGTAAATGCGCCTTTCTCGTGGCCGAAGAGTTCGCTCTCCAGCAAAGTTTCGGTGAAGGCAGCGCAGTTTACTGCCACGAAGAGCTTTGACGCTCTTTGGCTGTTGCGGTGGATGGCACGAGCGACCAACTCCTTGCCCGTGCTGGTCTCACCCGTAATCAAGACGATGGCTTTAGTCGGCGCGACACGTGCAATGCGGTCGCGGACGTCTCGGATGGCCTGGCTTTCGCCATAAATCTCAGAGGCTCCTTCCAATCGCACAACGGAATCCTTCAAAAGGATGTTCTCACGCAGAAGCCGGGTACGCTCACAAGCTCTGCGGACCGTGGCGCGCACCACCTCGGGTTGAAACGGCCTGGTCAGAAAGTCGAATGCACCTTGCGATATACATTCGGCGGCCAGTTCGATGGTGGCCACGGCGGTCAGGATCACAGGAATTGTCGGATCGACTTCGCGGGCGGATGCGAGAACCGCCAACCAGTCTCCGTCCGGCATTTTCTGATCCGTGACCACGAGGTCGAAGTCATTGGCCGCGAGAGCTCGCTGCGCCTCCTGAACCCCGGAAGCTTCCCAGAGTTCATGCTGATCCTGGCGCAAGTTAGACGCCAGTGTGAGGCGCATGCTCGCTTCATTATTGTCGACAATGAGAATTCGTCCCATTGCTATGTTTTCTTTTCTTTCTAGAGTTTCTTTCTATGGGCAAACGCCTACCACCTTCGGCTGGCGTGCGCTGGCGTAGTCCAGAAACTCTGCCTTCAATTGGCTCAGCGGCGCCCCCTCGTCGGAGTCGGTCGTGAACATCCTTTCCCGTTGCGCACCCGACAACTGCTTCGCAGTCGATCGAGTTGACCATCATCGCAACTGGATTCCTGATTTCATGAGCAGAGTTTTTTTCGAGCGCGATCCAGTTCCATGCAAGTTGTCTGCCAGACGTATCTCTTTGCACCGGAGGGTCCCGCTCCCCCTCTCTTAACTGGCCCAGCGCGCCCGGGCAGCGGACGGGTCTACTCCGGATGGGGATTGGTAGCGATGAGAGCGGGAGACGCTGAGCGTGGTCTTGCCCGCCACCGTTTTGTCAGGCGATGGTCAAACTGACTCTCTGATGAGCCATCGGAAGCTGGGGCCCGAGGACATAGTGAGTGGGTCCCGATGACCCAGCTGTCCCGCAGTATCGCGACAAACAACGGACTTACCTGCGTATTGCGTTTGGCAGTGCATGTGCTTTTAGCTTGAGCGTGAGTCAGCCTCGATCTGGCTCTCCAAATTTGAACCCCCAGGAGAAACACCCATGAAACGATCACTCTCTCTAGTTCCGGTTGTTCTGCTGATCGGATCGGTGCTGGCTGGCGCCTCAACGCTGATCTCGAAGCAAAACGCAGAGCAGGATGCCATTGTCGCCGTCGGCGGAGGAACCGTAACTCAAGCCCTCAAAGAAAAAGAACTCGGCAAGATCATTTGGTCGGTAGACGTGGTCGGCGCCACCAACGAGTATGAAGTGTGGTTAGATGCCCACACTGGAGCCACTCTACGGATCATCACGCAGCCTTTGTCCGAGCAAGCCTCGGCTGGGCTGGGCAGCTACATCAGCAAACAACAGGCGGAGCAGGATGCTCTGAAGGCGGTCGGGGGCGGTACGGTTGTGCAAGCCCAGCGCGACCAATGGAAGGGCTACCAGATCTGGGATGTCACCATTACCGAGCCCGGATTTGAGTACGAAGTGTTTGTGAACGCCCACGGTGGCGCGATACTCAAGAGCACTAAGGCCAGCGATAGCGCTACGGCTGGGCGGAAGATGATTTCCAAGGCTCAGGCAGAGCAGATTGCGTTGAAGGCGGTCGGCGGCGGCCAAGTGCTGCTGATTGTGCTCGAAAGCAGCGACAATCCGCCTGACTGGTCCGTGGACGTGTTGGCAACCAACGGCAACGAGTACGAGGTGAAGGTGAACCTCTATACTGGAAAAGTGTTCGCGATCATCATCGGAGGTTAGTGTGTTGTTCCTCAGGAACAATGCGGTAACGGGAACTCGCAGACTCACCCTCCCGGGTTTGCGAGTTCTCCGTTTTTCCAATTCTCAGTATTGGAATTGTAGGAAATGGAGACATAAGAACATTTTGTCAATCAGGAGTCATGTATGGGACCGAAGGTAGGAACATATCTATTACTCATTTTGCTGGTTAGCATTCTCGCCCTTGGGCTGGCATGCACAAAAGCGCCCGACGACGGCCAGTTGACCGGACAGATCCAGTCCAAACTCGGCCAGGATTCCGGGCTGCAGGGGAAGCGAATTACAGTGCAGACCTCGGGCGGAGCAGTGACTCTGTCGGGCACGGTGGAAAACGATGCCCAACGAAAGGCGGCGGCCCGTTATGCCTCGCAGTTCCCTGGCGTCAAGGAGGTCGTGAACAATCTGCAAATGGCTCCGACGGCGACGCTTGCCGCGCCCGCGCCCCCTCAAGACCAAACCGAGCAGACGCCTCCAGCGGAACCCGCCAGGCCGGTCGCCCACCACAAATTAACTGCCGCGCACCATCGGATGGAGTCGAGAGCGCCCGAGTCCAGCGCACCCACACACGCTGCGCCTGCAGACGCGATGGTTTCGGAACAATCGGCGCCTGCCGCTCCGCCAGCCCCGCCGACTCCACCGCCCCCGCCCGCGCCGAAGAAAGTCATTATCCCCTCGGGCACTACGATGGCGATTCGGCTGGTGGATGCAATCGACTCGGAGACATCCCAGCCCGGGCAAACCTTCCGGGCAACTCTGGACTCACCCCTTTCGAGCGAGGGCGACGTGGCGCTGCCTTCCGGATACGATGTGCAGGGACACATCGTGGACGTTAAGAGTGCGGGAAAATTTGCGGGCAAATCAGAAGTGGTGCTGCAGTTGGACCGGATCACTGTGGGCGACAAGTCGTATAGCGTCCAGACTGATCAATACCGGAGAGCCGGTAACTCCCGGACGACGAACACGGCGGAAAAAGTCGGGGCGGGCGCTGCAATCGGAGCCATCATCGGTGGAATTGCCGGCGGTGGCAAAGGTGCAGGCATTGGCGCGGCTGCTGGCGGCGGATTGGGCGGCGGTGTCCAGGCGGCAACCAAGGGACAACAGATCAAGCTGCCAGCCGAAACCGTGCTGAACTTCACCTTGCAATCACCGTTGAGTGTGACGCAGGTGGATGAAGGTCCGAACTCCGGGAGGAGAACGCTGGAAGTACCTCAATAGGAAAAGGCGCTCAGCGAGGGTGACTTGTACTAAGGTCACCGAGTATGAAGTTAATGTGAACTCCTATACTGGCGGCGTGATCGCGATCAAGGTTGGAGGTTAATTGTGTTGTTTTCCTGGAGCAATACGGTGATGGGAGTTCGCAGACTCACTCTCCCGAGTCGGCGAGGTTTCTGTTTGTCGCGACTGGGCATTTCTCGTCATTGGGCCGCCCTGGTAGCCCTTCCCTTCTGGGCGACGCTATGTTTATGCGCTGCCCAGACCCAGGGCCCGGCCGCGGGACCCTCCTCAGCGCCGTTTGCCGGGGCCGTCGTTTCCGAATGGAAAGGCGAAGTCCATGTGCAATTGCCGGGAACAAACATGTCACGGCCGATGCGGGGACAGGTGCTCCCGTCCGGTACTGTGCTCGATACCGAAGACGGCCGACTAGTGCTGGTGTTGCGCACCGATGAAAGCGAAATCATCGTCCAACCCCACACTCGCCTGGTGGTGAAAGAGCCTGCGCCCGGTAACTGGGACGCCCTCGAAATACTGTTGGGTCGAGTCCGTGCCTATATCCGTAAACGAACCGGCGGCGCGCCACCATTCCAGATGGGTACACCCAGTGCAGTAATCGCAGTCCGGGGCACACGCTTCGACGTCGAGGTGAACGGACGTGGAGTGAGCGAAGTGGACGTATTCGACGGACTGGTTGAAGTGGCATCTTCGACAATTCCCGGATCTTCGGTCCTCGTTAGCCCTGGATTCTCTACGCGCGTTGGGATGGGAACTCCTCCCGAGCCTCCAGTCCCAACCGGAGAAATTCGCCCTGGCGTGGAAGCGCCAGAGGAAATGGCCAAGCTGGAATTTGCGCGAGAGCGGGCCGCGCAGTCGGATCGGATGTTGGAAAGCGAACTCGGCGAACGGCCGGACTCGGAACTCGATGACTCTGTAGACGAAAGCCGCGAGTCAGAGAAGGGGAAGGGGAAACAGTAGTTTTCGGCCAACTCAGTGACCACAGTACAAGACACGCTTACTCGATCGCCCGAATCAGATGAAACACCCAGCGGATTTCCGGCAGTGGATGCGCCTGCGTAGAGGCGGACGCCCGTCCGCCCAGCGGAGCGCAGCTCCGCAGTTTGCGGTGGTTGGGTACACCAACCTAGAACCGCTCTAGCGGGCTGCGGGAAGACAGATAATCCGACGCAGAACCTCTTCCAGTTTCGTGTAGTTCCATGATTTTCTGACTCAGGGGAACTAAACGGTTGGCGGGTTGACAAGTGTTGCGAATGCGTGTGAGGAGTCCTGAAGATCGGAACGACTCACCTCCACACCTGCAACCATAGTGCTGTTTTGTTGATTACCTCGCGTCTTGGTAAAGGCCGCACCTCGTCCATTCGGAGATATTGTCCCAGGCGTGTCTAGCCGGTACTCGCAAAACACTCGAAGTCTTTCTCGCTCGTCGACTGCATCTCGGTTGGTGTCGATCGAATGCAGCGCAACTTCGAGCCGATGCGAAAGCAGGTGGAAGCGTGGAGAAGTGAATTGACGGACGTCACCGCCAAGATGGCCATCTACGAGGCGTTGGTCGAGGGCAGACTCGAAACGCCCAACGACCTTGCCCGGACGGTGCACGATCTGTACTTCGAGCCGAAGTACGAGGAATTTCGACCACGAACGATTTGGAGTCTCTCTAACGCGTTCACTTCGGCGTTCAAGGAACTCGATCCCATCCCGCAATTCAGAGCCACAGCGAAGCTGGGTGAGTTCCTGGAAGCCCGGTTCTCACAGTCGTTCTAGCCCACGGGGCGGTGACGGCCGGCCGCCGCTTTTTTTCACCTAGCTGACGTTACTCGGAGGATCGGCACCCCTCGACCGACTTCCAATAAAGGCAAGTCCGCGGCGCAACTTCCGGACCTAGCCATAGCGCGAGCAGGCCCAAGTCACAACGACCACGTTGAGTTGTGTACCGACACAGGACTCGGAGAGCGCGCAGTGTGTTCCAGCGGCTTGCCCTGCCGACACCGGTCTCCATCTCCACTGGAATATGTTCGGGATGAAGGAGGTTGACCGGCCAGCGCCCGTTCTGGTGGCGACGCTCAATCACGGTTTCGATGGCGTCACTGACGCGGCTGTCGGGTTTGATTCCTGCATTCCGCAGATAATCGAGTCCGCGCAAGACGTCGTGAGTGCCAAAACGTCGGGAACGAGAAGCGGAGCCAGTGTTTGTCGATGACTTCGCCGGTTCGCAGCGAGCGGAACATGCGGCGCTCAAGCAGATAGTTTTCGGCCCTCTTGCGGGCCTTAGTGACGGCCGCCGATTTGCGCCCTGCTCGTTCGTATTCGAGAAGTCCTTCGAGCACACAGATCGTGGTATGGAACGAAGAGCGCCGACTTTGGGGTGCTTCGCAGTTCCAGCCCCCGAACGCAAGGACGCGCCGGCCGTCAGCCATCTTAATTCAGTGCTGGCGACGCTTTCGGCCCTGGAGAAGAATCGAGAGCGCGCCACTCGGTCAACTTCATAGCCACTCCTACCACCTGTCCCAGCACCTCCGCATCCTGCGCGCGGCGCAGGATCCGCAGCGGAACTGGCGAGAGCGGATGGGGTTGTAAGATGATGTCGTCATGCCGCATGCTGCACCAGCAGCAGGTATGGCCGTCGCGGGTTTCCACGAAGTAAATCGGCCGTTCGTATTCTGAGC
>Ga0209517_10010854_pt1 | contig 10026 bp, 6 predicted proteins | sample PeaSoiMetSII2010_FD_187695 | JGI IMG/M metagenome (GOLD analysis project Ga0209517, IMG submission 187695) | Peat soil microbial communities from Weissenstadt, Germany - SII-2010 (SPAdes) (version 2) | ecosystem: Environmental > Terrestrial > Soil > Wetlands > Peat | place: Germany: Weissenstadt... | reverse complement strand
CCAACTGCCCTAGAGCGGCTCTGTCTTCTCCGGTGAAGGCTCTTTCGCCTTGCGCAGGCGCACCCGCTTCTTCTTCACCGGTTCCGGCTCTCTCACTCCCTCAGCCGGACTGACCTGGACTCTGGGCGGCTCGCTCAATGCCGGCTTGACGGGTTCCTTCTCCACCAGCGGCACCCAGAAGCGGAAGCTCGCCCCCTTGCCCGGCACACTGTGCGCCTCGATGCCCCCGCCATGCGCAATCAGGATCGCGCGGGTGATCGCCAGCCCCATCCCCGACCCTTTGCCCTTGTGCGCCCCTCGCTTGCCCCGGTAGAACTTCTCGAAGATCAGCGGCAGATCCAGCGAATCGATGCCCGGACCGCTATCTTCCACGGCGAACTCCAGCTGCTCGGCGGATCGCCAGCTCTTCAAGGTAACTCGGCTGCCCGCAGGCGTATGACGAGCCGCGTTCTCCAGCAAGTGGCGCAGAACGCGCCCCAGCAGGTGCGGGTCGAACCATGCGGGCTTATCTTCTCCTTCCACTTGAATGCTCACGCGGTGGCCGGTCAGTGTCTTGCGCGACTCCTCCACCGCCTGCTCCAGCAGCGCCCGTGTGTGCTGCGGAACCGCATGCACCTCGACCACGTTGGCATCGATCTGGGCCATCTCCACGGCCTCGCCGATCAGCATGTCCAGCCGCGACGCCTCCTCGTCCACAATGGCCGCCAGGTCCCGCCGTCCCGCTTCGTCCAGCCCTTTGGCCTCCAGCAGCGTCGTGGCCGCCGCGCGGATGGAGGTAAGCGGCGTCCGCAGTTCGTGAGTGAGCGAATCGATCAGCGCGGTCCTCAGCCGTTCCCCTTCCCGGACGGCTTCAATGCGCGCCGTTGCCTCAATCGCCATTGACCGCGCGAGCACGATGGCCACCTGCGCGCTCACCGCCGTGGCCACCTCGCGCGAGAGCAGCGCCGGCCGCCAGCCCAGGGCCCCCACCGGCCGCAAGCCCAGCATCAGCGCCGTGGTGTGGAAGCCAGAATTCAGAAAGACCGTCGGATTATGCCCCTGTGTCATCGACTTCAGGCTGGCCTGAACGCTCTCCGGCACTTCGGCCGTGGAGCCGTAGAAGCGGTCCTGATCGCAGACATAGAGCACCACCCCGTCCAGGGCGAAGATGCGATCAATCAGCCGCGGCAGATCGTGGATCAACCCCGACGCGTCCTCGTGCAGCATCATCTCCTGGCTCAGTTCGTAGAGCCGCTCCACGTCTTCGCGGCGCTGTTCGGCCTGGCGCGTTTGCCGCCGTGCCTGTTCGGCAACGCGCCCCACCACCAGGCAACTGGCCAGAAACGAGAACATGGCCACGTAGGCCTGTGCACCGGAAAGCTGCAGCGAGCCCACCGGCGGCAGAAAAAAGTAGTCGAATCCCAGCGCGCAAATCACCGCTACAAACAGGGAAAGCCACCGGCCGGCCTGGGTCGCCGACCACACCACCAGCACCAGGTAGACCATCCCCGCTGCGGTCGGGTTGGCTCCCAGCCGCACCAGTACGAGCGTGGTCGCGACCGCCAGTCCCGTGGCCGCCAGACAGCGCAGAGCCCTCCGTGAATGGCTGTGCAACTCCATCTTTATCCCCAACGGAATCATACCCGCGCCGCCCAATGATGTAAGCTTCCCGTGGAAGTACATCATCATGCCCGACAGAATTTTAATCCTCGACGACGAACCGCAGATTACGCGCGTGCTGCGCGCCGCTCTCTCCGCGCAGGGCTACGACGTCCGCACCGCCAACGACCCCGAGGAGGGGCTGCAACTCTACCGTGACTGGACCCCTGACCTGGTCATCACCGACCTGATGATGCCCGGAATGTCGGGCGTCGAGGTCACCCGCGCCATCCGCGCTCGCGCCTCTACGCCCGTGCTGGTTCTCTCGGTCCGCGACCACGAGCGCTCCAAAGTCGAGGCCCTCGACGCCGGCGCCGACGACTACGTGACCAAGCCGTTCGGCATCCAGGAGCTGCTGGCCAGGGTCCGCGCCCACCTGCGCCGCGCTCCGGAACGGACAGCCGCAGCCATCGAAATGGGCGACTTTGTCCTCGACGCCAACGCCCATTCCATCAGCGTCCTCGGCAAGCCCATCCACCTCACCCCCAAGGAGTTCGACCTGCTGCTCCACCTGGCGCGCCACGCCGGAAAGGTCATGACCCACCGCGCCCTGCTCACCTCTGTCTGGGGCGCCCAGTCGGCGCATCAGCCCGAGTACCTGCGCGTCTTCATCGGCCAGGTGCGCAAGAAGCTCGAGGCTGAAACCGGCAAGCAGTACATCCAGACCGAGCCCTGGGTCGGCTACCGTTTCATCCCTGAAGGCTGGAGCGGGAACGAGGGCTGACGCGGGCGATTCCATTGCTACCCATTTACATTTACTAGTTTGGTTCGCGATTTTGAGGAACTCTCCGGGCTTTATACCGGTTCTTCCTCCCGGAAGACCTCGGCCCTTACGTTTTATTTAGAAAATCCTTTCGCGACTAAAACCCTCCTTGGGCCAAGATGATTCAAGTGCGGAAATCCTGGACCAATCCAGGTGTGCCGCGCCCCTGGAGCTGTGAGGTCCGCCATGCAAGATCTTACGATGCTGGTATTTACGGTCATTTTCTTCGCCCTGGCGTTTCTCTACGTCAAGGCCTGCCAGAAGCTGAGGTAGCCCCATGCAAATCGACGTCATCACCGTAGTCGCGCTGGTCCTGTCTGTCCTGTTGCTGGGTTACCTGGCTCTTACCCTGCTTTTTCCGGAGAAGTTCTGACATGTCCGCCAACGGCTGGTTGCAATTTGCCATCTACTCCGCGATCCTCCTGGGCACCGTTCGTCCAGTGGGCGCATATCTCGCCCGCGTCTTCGAAGGCGAACGTACCTGGCTGGACCCGGTTCTACGCCCCGTCGAACAGCTCATCTACAAGATCTCCGGAGTCAACGCGGCCGAAGAGATGAACTGGCGCGAGTACGCCTTCGCCCTGCTCGGCTTTTCCGCCGTTACGCTGGTGGTCACCTACGGCATCGAGCGCCTGCAGGCGCATCTGCCCTGGAACCCGCAGGCGCTGACCGGCGTTGGACCCGACCTGGCCTGGAACACCGCTGCCAGCTTTACCACCAACACCAACTGGCAGTTCTACACGCCTGAGAGCACGATGAGCTATCTCACCGAGATGGCCGGTCTCGCCACGCACAACTTCTATTCCGCCGCGGTGGGCATCGTAACCGCACTGGCCCTGATCCGAGGCATCAAGCGCACCACCTCGGGCACCATTGGCAACTTCTGGGTCGACACCACGCGCACCCTGCTCTACGTGCTCATTCCGGCCTCAATTGTCTACGCGCTGCTGCTGGTCGCCCAGGGCGTCCCGCAGAACCTGCACGCCTACACTGTCGCCCATCCGCTCGAACAGCCCTCGCAGACGCAGACCATCGGCCAGGGCCCCGTCGCTTCGCAGGAAGCCATCAAGATGCTGGGCACCAACGGCGGCGGGTTCTTCAACGCCAATAGCGCCCACCCCTTTGAAAACCCCACGCCCTTCTCCAACTTCCTCCAGATCCTCTCCATCTTCATCATTCCCGCCGGCCTCACCTACACGCTTGGCCGCATGACCGGCTCGCCCGGCCACGGATGGGCCGTGCTGGCAGCCATGTTCATCCTCTTCGCCACCGGATTCACCGTCGCTTATTGGGCCGAGTCACACCCCCATCCCTTGATTCACGGCGCAGCCCAGACGCGCACCGCGACCGCTCCGGGAGGCAACATGGAGGGCAAGGAGGTCCGCAACGGCATCGCCGAATCGGCTCTCTTCGCCACCATCACCACCGACGCCAGCTGCGGCGCCGTCAACGGGGTCCACGACAGCTTCACCCCGCTGGGCGGCATGGTGGTGCTCACCAACATCATGCTCGGCGAAGTGGTTTTCGGCGGCGTAGGCGCAGGCATGTACGGCATCCTCATCTTTGTTGTCCTCTCCGTCTTCATTGCCGGCCTCATGGTGGGCCGCACGCCCGAGTACCTGGGCAAGAAGATCGAATCCTACGACGTGAAGATGTCCATGCTCTACGTGCTCATCTTTCCGCTCATCATTCTTACTCTCACAGCAGTCTTCGTGCTCTCGCCCACCATCGGGCTGCCCGCGCTGACCAACCAGGGGCCGCACGGGCTCAGCGAGATCCTCTATGCATTCACCTCGGCGGTAGGCAACAACGGATCGGCCTTTGCCGGCCTCAACGCCGGCGTCAATTCCACCACTCTCTGGTGGTACGACGTGGCCATGGGCTGGGCCATGCTTGGCGGACGTTTCCTCATGGCCATCCCCGTCTTTGCCCTGGCCGGCAACCTGGCCATGAAGAAGGGCATTCCACCGTCGCCCGGCACCTTCCCAGTCAACACGTCCCTGTTCACCGTGCTGCTGGTCGGCGTGATCCTGATTCTGGGTGCCCTCACCTTCTTCCCGGCACTGAGCCTGGGACCGATTCTCGAACACCTGCTGCTCAAGGCAGGTCAGGTTTTCTAACCTCATCACGACTGGACGAAACGGACTGTTATGGTTGAGAAAAAATCTCTTTGGAATACGGAAATCATGGGCCAGTCGGCCATCGATTCGGTGCGCAAGCTCGATCCTCGCGGCATGGTCAAGAACCCGGTGATGTTTGTCGTTGAAGTGGGCAGCGTGCTCACCACGGCGCTGCTGATCGACAACACCATCCACCATCGCCCCGGCTTCGGCTTCAATCTGCAGATCACCCTCTGGCTGTGGTTCACAGTGCTCTTCGCCAACTTTGCCGAGGCCATGGCCGAAGGCCGCGGCAAGGCCCAGGCCGACACCCTGCGCAAGGCCAAGGGCGAGACCATCGCCCAACGCTACAAGGACGACGGCAGCTTTGAAGAGGTCGCCAGCGGCCTGCTCCGAGCGGGGGATGTGATTTACGTGCCCGCCGGCAAATACATCGCGGGCGACGGCGAGGTGATTGAAGGCGTCGCCTCGGTGGACGAGTCGGCCATCACCGGCGAATCGGCTCCCGTCATCCGCGAGGCCGGAGGGGACCGTTCTGCCGTTACCGGCGGGACTAAAGTTCTGTCGGACTGGATCAAGGTGAAAATCACCTCCAACCCCGGCGAAACCTTCCTGGACCGCATGATCGCCCTGGTCGAGGGTGCAACCCGCCAGAAGACGCCCAACGAGATCGCACTCAGTATCCTGCTCTCCGGGCTGACCATCGTATTTCTGTTGGCCGTGGTCACGCTGCAGCCCTTCGCTATCTATTCAAAAGCGCCGCAGACCGTCTTCGTCCTGGTCTCGCTGCTGGTGTGCCTCATCCCCACCACTATCGGCGGCCTGCTCTCGGCCATCGGCATTGCCGGCATGGACCGCCTGGTCCAGTACAACGTGCTGGCCATGAGCGGCCGCGCCGTGGAAGCCGCCGGCGACGTGAACACCCTGCTCCTCGACAAGACCGGCACCATCACCCTGGGCAACCGCCAGGCCACCGAATTCCTGCCCGCTCCCGACGTAAGCCAGGAGCGCCTCGCCAACGCCGCGCAGCTCTCGTCACTCAGCGACGAAACCCCCGAAGGCCGCTCCATCGTTGTCCTCGCGAAAGAAATGTACAACCTCCGCGGCCGCGACCTGGGCGGCATCCACGCCGAGTTCGTCCCCTTCACCGCGCAGACGCGCATGAGCGGCGTCAACCTTCCCGGAACGCGGATCCGCAAGGGCTCGGTCGACGCGATCTCGCGGTTTCTTGAAGAGCAGGGAGTACAACTACCGCAGAAAGTGCGCGACCACGTGGAAGAGGTTGCCCGCATGGGGGGCACGCCGCTGGTGGTCGCCGAAAATGCTACCGCGCTGGGCGTCATTCACCTCAAGGACATCGTCAAGGGGGGCCTGAAGGAACGGCTGGCCCGGCTGCGCGCCATGGGCATCCGCACCATCATGATCACCGGTGACAATCCCCTCACCGCCGCCGTCATTGCCCGCGAAGCCGGCGTCGACGACTTTCTGGCCGAGGCCAAGCCCAAGGACAAGATGGACCTCATCAAGCGTGAGCAGGGCAAGGGCAAGCTCGTTGCCATGACCGGCGACGGCACCAACGACGCCCCCGCCCTAGCCCAGGCCGATGTGGGCGTGGCCATGAACTCCGGGACTCAGGCGGCAAAGGAAGCCGGCAACATGGTCGACCTCGACTCCAACCCCACCAAGCTCATCGAGATCGTCGAGATCGGCAAGCAGCTCCTCATGACCCGGGGCGCGCTCACCACTTTTAGCATCGCCAACGACGTGGCCAAGTACTTCGCCATCATCCCCGCCATGTTCGCCGGTGTCTTCCCGGTGCTCGCCGCGCTCAACATCATGTACCTGCACTCGCCCCAGTCAGCCATCCTCTCCGCGGTCATCTTCAACGCGCTGATCATCGTGGCGCTCATCCCGCTGGCTCTCAAGGGCGTCAAATATGAGCCCAAGGCCGCCGATATCCTGCTGCGCAACAACCTGCTCATCTACGGCGTGGGCGGCATCATTGTCCCGTTCATCGGCATCAAGGCCATCGACATGTTTCTGGTAGCCCTGCACCTGGCTTGAAGCGCGGGGCCTGGGCCCCCGCAAGGAGATTTACCGTGCCCGCCACATCCACTCTGACTCCCGTTTCCGCCTCCAAGGCCACATCGAAGACACATTCGGTCTGGAAGACATCCATCCGCTTCACCATCGTGACCACCGTCCTGCTGGGCCTCGGATATCCGCTCCTGATCACGGGCATCGCCGGCGCGCTCTTCCCGCACAAGGCCGCCGGAAGTCTCATCCAGCTCAAGGACGGCACCGTCATCGGTTCCGAGCTCCTCGCCCAGAGCTTCACCTCCGACAAGTACTTCCATCCCCGCCCCTCCGCCGCCGGCAACGGCTACGACGCCACCTCCTCGGGCGGCTCCAATCTGGCCCAGTCGAACAAGACCCTCGTCGACCGCATCCAGGGCTCCATCGACAAGCTCTCCCAAGAGAACCCCGGCCATCCCGTCCCAATCGACCTGGTCACCACCTCCGGCTCCGGCCTCGACCCCGACATCACTCCCGACGCCGCCTTCTTCCAGGCCCCGCGCGTCGCCAAGGCCCGCGCCATCAGTGAAGACCGCATCCGTCAGCTCATCAGCGAGCACATCACCAAACGCCAGCTCGGTTTCCTCGGCGAGCCCCGCGTCAATGTCCTCAACCTCAACCTCGCTCTGGATAGCCTGAGCAAATAGCGATCTCGAAGTCGGCTTCCCCAAAAGCAAAAAGCGGTAAAGGCTCATTCCTTTACCGCTTTTTGCTGCCCGGAAGCGGTCAAGAGATCATAATGCACCATCGATTCCGTAGAGCCTTGCTGCTCGTAAGTCCTTTGTTTTGGCAAGGGAAATGGGTCATTATTGGCATAACTCCCATGTTTTCATAGGGATGGGACGAAAAGTGGGGGGTACGGGGGGTGCCTGGAGAGGGTACGGACCGGGCGGAGCCGCTGCGCGGAGGGGCTGATCAGGTCTCCATAGCAGACCCACTCAAGAGCCATTGTGCACCAAAGAGCCGGAATGATCTGCAAATGCGTGGGAAAAAGTTCGGCCGATGGGGCCTGCGGTGGTAGCGCGGCCGGGAGCCGGGCCATCATTCCGCTGGAGACACACGGGCCCTCCCCGAAGGGAGGGCCCGTGTGTCGCGCCCGCAGGCACAGCTTAGTTTACTGTGAGGGTAAAGGCAGTGTTCTGTGTGATGTTGGCCGTGGTGTCTTTGCCGGTGACCGTCACGGTGTAGGTTCCAGGCGTGGTGCCGGGGTTACCGCCGCCACCACCACCGCCGCCGCCCCCGCAACCGACCGCGGCGCCGGCAGCAAAGAGGACAAGCAGCCCAAGCATTGCCATCCAGTTACGCCGCCTTGGAACCACAAAGAACAGCAGCAGCGCCAGCGCCGCGCCGCCCATCGACGGCCAGAACAGCTTCTTCATCTCGTTCCGCGAAGTGGTCGCCGCCGTGGTGCCAATCGTCACCACTACGGTGGGGGTGGTTGTACTGTTGACCGTCACCGAACTGGAGGCCAGGCTGCAAGAAGCCGGATCGCTGGCCGCCGTTGGGCTGATGGCGCAGCTCAGGTTGACTGTGCCGCTGTACCCGCCCGCCGAGGTCAGGGTCACCGTAGTAGTGTTCCCGGTGATCGCCCCGGCAGTTACGGTGACATTGCCCGCGTTGGTCATGCTGAACGAGGGAGCCACCGCAGAATTGACCGTCACATTCACCGTAGCCGTCTGCGTGATCGATCCCGAGGTCCCGGTCACCGTCACCGTGTAGGGCCCGGGAGAAGTCGTTCCGCTTGTGGTTACCGTCACCACGTCCGTCCCCGAACCGCCGGTGACCGAGGGCAAAGCCATGCTGCAGGTGGCTGGAGCCGCCGGGCCCACAATCGTAGTCGTCACAGCGCAGCTCAGATCCACTGTCGCGGCGAACGACCCGACCGGAGACACGGTGATGGTCGACGTGTTACCGGTTGTTGCGCCCTGCGTTATGGAGAGGCTCGCCGGGTTGGCGCTCAGGCCAAAGCTAGCCGTAACCAACGACCCGGTCACCACTGCTTCAACAGCCGTGGTGTGAACGTACTTTCCTGTCGAGTCCGCCCCGGTGATCAGCACGTTATAGCTCAGGTTGGGCGAACCCGCCGTAGCGTTGATGGTCAGCGTCGCCGTCGTGCTGCTGCCGCTCGTCAGGCTGGGAGCCGAAGGCAAAATCGCGCAGCTCACCCCCGCAGCCGCGGTGCAGGTCAGGTTCACCGCCCCGCTGAACCCGTTCACCGAGGCCACGTTGATAATCGACGTGCCGCTGCTTGCGCCGCCGCTGACACTGATGGGAACAATCGACGTCTGCGGAATCAGCGTGAAGTCCGAAAGCGGATTCGATATCGAATTGCTCAGCACCAGGGCAGACGGATTGTAGTTCGAGTCGCCAACGTACTGGAGAGTGATCTGGTTTGAACCTTGGAACAGGGTCTGGCTGTTCAGCGTGATGGAAAACGACGACACGTCGCCGCTGGTGGCCGGATTGATGCTTACCGCCGTGGGGTAGTTTCCGGAGGAATAGACGTAGAGAGACCCGGTGGGCGCTGCTTTCCCGCTCTGGCCGGTCACCGTTCCCGTGATGGTCACGCTGCTGGTCGGCGAGATGCTCCCGGTCAGGGTCGCCGAGATCGTGGAAGTAAGCGCGCCGTCCCCGCTGGTGGTCTCAATGGGTATGGAATAGCTCGTTGATTGACTGTTGTAATTCCCGTCTCCGGCGTAGCTGACCGACACGTTGTAGGTGCCTGAGACCGTACCGGCCGGAACGTTAAAGGTGGCCACACCCTCCACGGCCCTGGAGCTGGGATCCACTGCGGAACTCAATGTCTGGCTCCCGGAGAACCCTGCCAACGAACTGCTCAGCGTCACACTGCCCGTCGGCGCCGCTACCGGGACAGGCGAATTCGAGAGGAGCTCTGGCGAGTTTAGCAGTGCCACGGTCAGCACCGTCGGCTGGCCGGGACCGTTGACCAGGTCGCTGTTGCTGCTGTCCTGAATCGAAGTGAATGCCTGGATCGTGGGTGTGTCTTTCACCACCGAGAATTTGATTGCGGAAGCCGTCGATGCGTTGTAACTGTTGTCTCCGGCATAACTGGCCGTCACCGAGTGCGCGCCGACGGTGAACGGCGCGTTGTATTCCGCGTCGCCATCGGCATTAATCACGGCGGTGTTCAGCGCTGTCGATCCGTTGTCAGTGAATGTAACCGTACCGGTGGGAGTTCCGTAGGACGGGCATGCGGTATTGGTGGTTAAGCAGTTTTGTTCTGCCGTAAGGCTCGCGCTCGGAGCCACTACCGCACTCAAATTGAGTTGCGTGCCATAGTCGACTGAACTCCCCGGCGGTGTAGTGGAGTTGAAAGTACTTGTTGGCGAGAATATGTTGAAGGCGATTCCGCTGGCTTCCGGGTTCACGGTGATCGGAATCTTCGCCGAACTGCTCATGCCATTCGTA
>Ga0209517_10010853_pt1 | contig 10027 bp, 7 predicted proteins | sample PeaSoiMetSII2010_FD_187695 | JGI IMG/M metagenome (GOLD analysis project Ga0209517, IMG submission 187695) | Peat soil microbial communities from Weissenstadt, Germany - SII-2010 (SPAdes) (version 2) | ecosystem: Environmental > Terrestrial > Soil > Wetlands > Peat | place: Germany: Weissenstadt... | reverse complement strand
ACGTGGTGTCCGGCCCCCCGCCCAGGCCTTTGCGGAAGTTTGCCGTGAGGGTGGAAGGCGATAACCTGGTAATCGGGTGACAAGATGATGTCAAGGCTGAGGGAATGGCTGGAGATCAGGATCGGCCTCGATGAACTGGCCCGCTCGCAGCTCACCGATTACCGGGTTCCCAAGAATATCAATGTTTTTTACACCCTGGGCATCGTGGCCCTGGCGGCCTTTATCTTCCAGGCCTTTACCGGCATCTTGCTGATGTTCTACTACATTCCCGATGACAAGGACGCCTTTCAAAGTATCCAGTTTATCATGAATCACGTGCCTTACGGCTGGCTCTTCCGCCTGATGCACGTGATGGGCGCCAACCTCATGGTGACGGTGGTCCTTCTCCATATGGGCTCCGTCTTTTTCCTGGGGTCCTATAAGAAACCCCGGGAACTCACCTGGGTGGTAGGGGCCTTGCTGTTGCTCACCGTCCTGGGCTTTACCTTGAGCGGCTATCTCCTGCCCTGGAGCCAGTTGAGTTTCTGGGCCACTACCGTGGTGACCGATATCCCCTCCGCCTTTCCGCTGGTGGGGGGGGTGATTAGCAAAATTCTCAGGGGAAGTGAAAACGTTTCGGGCGTCACCCTTAACCGCTTCTTTGCCCTGCACGTCGCCTTTTTCCCTTTCCTGTTCTCCACCCTCTTCGCCCTGCACGTCTTCCTGGTGAGGAGGATCGGCATTTCCGCGCCTCCCTCTGCCTCCCGGGAGCCGGAGGAGTGGAAGGCGTTCCACCATGAAAGCCATCCCGACGGGCCGCCCTTTTACCCCGACTTTGTCTCCAAAGAAGTCTTCATGGTGATTATTTATCTGATGGTGATGTTTGCCCTAATCTCCCTGGCGCCGGCCTTGTTCATTCCCCACGACGCCAGCATTCCCGCCGATCCCCTCAATACCCCCGAACATATCAGGCCGGAATGGTATTTTCTGGCTCCCTATGAAATGCTCAAACTCATCCCCAATAGATTTCTGGGGATCGCCCTGCAGTTGGTCCTGGTGTTAGTTTTTATTTTCTGGCCTTTTTTGGATACCTCGGAGAAGACCAATATCTTGAAGAGGCCGCTAATACTGGCCACCTTCCTGGTAACCATTATGGTCTATGTGGGACTCACCGTCTGGGGGGCTCACTGATGCGCTCCCTCCTCGCGGTGATCTGCCTCCTTTGCCTGGTTTTGGTGTCCGCCGGGGCCCGGACCGAGTTGTTGCAGAAAGAGTCCCCCAAAACCCCAGAGGCCCAGAGACCCAGGGTGGAGCAAACCGTCTGTATCGACTGCCACGACTCTGATTTGGTGAAACCCGAATATAGGGCGATTCCGGGTCAGTGGCGCCAGAGCGTGCATTACCGGAACGGGGTTTCCTGCCAGGACTGCCACGGCGGCGACCCCAAAGACGCCGGCAGGGCCATGACGCCGCAGAGCGGCTTCGTGGGGGCGCCGAAACCCAAAGAGATTCCGGAATTCTGCGGGAAATGCCATTTGGGCATCAAGGAAAACTACCTGGAAAGCGGCCACGGCAAGGCCTTTATGACTACCGGCAGTGGGCCCAATTGTGTCCTCTGCCACCATTCTCATGATATCCAGAAAGCCAGCCTGGAGATTATCAACCCAAAATTATGTGGAATCTGCCATACTTATGACCGCGCCCGGGAGATGAAGGCGGCCCTGTTGCTGACCGAGGAAAAGATCAATGAGATCAATGGCAATCTCCAGACCTTGAAGGCCGGATTGATAGAAACCCAGGATGCGGAACAGACCCTTTTCCGCACCCAGGCGGATTACAGGACCCTGTTTCATAGCGTGGATGTAACTCTGGTGAAGGCAAGAACCGCGGAGTTCGCCAAGAAGCTGGCCGCTCTTAATCAACAGGTCGGCAAGGGTTTCCAGGAGTTGAAATTCCGCCAGAACTTTTCCACCCTCATCTTGCTGATCTTTGTAGGCCTGGGGATCACGTTCTTCCTATGGGGCCGGCGCCAGGAATAACCTGATCCTGGTTGGCTGGCGCCCTCCCCTTTTGCCTTGGCCGCGCTGGGCTTCCAGGGCGAAATCGATCCTCCTGATGGCATTCTTCTTGACGATACCCACCAGTCCAACCAGCCCTACCGGCCTTAGGCCACATGCTTCCGGAAGCGCAGCACCGCCAGGGTCAGCATGATCAGGCCCAGGACCGCCATGGCGGCCATCTGGTGCCACAAGATGTCCAAGCCGGCACCCTGGAGAAAGATCCCCCGGACCACAATGATGAAATACCTCAGGGGGTTGAGCAGGGTGAGGTACTGAAAGACCAGCGGCATATTGGCAATGGGGAAGATGAGGCCCGAGAGCATGATGGCCGGGGTCAGAACCAGGTTGCCCGCCATCATCGCCTGCTGCTGGGTGCCGGCAATGGTGGAGATCAACAGCCCCAACCCCACGGAATTGAAGAGAAAGGCGACGGTCCCCAGCAACAGCACCAATATCTGGCCTCGAAAAGGCACTTCGAACCACAGGACACCCACCAGGGTCACCAGGATGATGTCCATCAGGGAGATGAGGATAAAGGGAATGGTCTTCCCCAGCATCAGCTCGATGCTCCGGATGGGGGTCACCAGGATCTGCTCCAGGGTGCCGATCTCCTTTTCCCGCACCACCGACAGGGCCGTGAGCATCAAGGAGATGAGCAGCACCACCATGGCGACGACCCCGGGCACCATGGAGTAGCGGGAAATCAGATTGGGGTTGAACCAGGCCCGAGGCTCAACGCGCAAAGGAAGGCCCGGTTTCCCGGTCTGCCCCACCCCCTGGCGTTGGAAACGCGCGATCAACTGCTCCTGGGAATAATCCTGGATGACCGTACTGGCATAGCCGCTGACGATGAGGGCGGCGTTGGAGTCGGTGGCGTCCACGATGACCTGGACCTGGCCGGTTTTCCCCTGGCGCAGTTTCCTGGCGAAATCCCACTGGATCCACAGGGCCATGGTGATCTCGCCCCGGTCGATCAGATCCAGGAGTTCCCGCCGGCTGTTGAGATAGTAATTCACCTGGAACCAGTCGTTGGAGGTGAACCGCTGGATGAGCTGCCGGCTCTCCATGGTGCGGCTTTCGTCGAAAATGGCGGTGGCCACGTGCTTGATGTCGAAATTGACCACGTAGCCATAAACCATGAGCTGGATCAGGGGCGGCACGATGAGAAAAAAGCGGAGTTTCTTATCCCGCCAGACCTGGATGAATTCCTTGATGATGATGTGCCGGATGCGTCGGAACATGGTTTTTATAGCTCTCAGCTTTCAGCGGTCAGCTTTCAGCTTTCAGCTTTTTGATGAACGAGGTTAACATTTGCTTTTGCCTTTAATCTTTGCTTTAAGCTGACCGCTGACCAGCTGATAGCTGACAGCTTTTAATAAATCTTCTTCTCAAATTTGCGGATGGCCAAGAGCACAAATAATGAGGCGGCGGCGCCCAGCATCAGGGCGCTGGGCCACAGCACCCCGAGGCCGAGGCCCTTAAGATATATGCCCTTGGAGATGGTCACCACATAGCGGGCCGGCACGATGTAGGAGATGATCCGCAAAGGCAGGGGCATCAGGTAGATGGCGAAGACGAACCCGGAGAGCAGAAAGGACGGCAAGAAAGTGCTGAGCAGGGCCAACTGGAAGGCCTGCATCTGGCTTTGGGAGCTCACCGAGATGAGCAGTCCCTGCCCCAGGGTGGCGATGAGAAACAGGGCCGAGAGGCCGATGAGCAGCAAAGGGCTGCCCCTGAGCGGCACCTGGAAGAGAAACTTGCCCATGGCCATGACAATGCCCATGTCCAGCATGCCGATGAAAAAGTAGGGGCCCAGTTTGCCCAGGAGCAGCTCCGTCTTCTTCAGGGGGGTGGACAGCAAGCCCTCCATGCTGCCCCGCTCCAGCTCCCGCACCACGCTCAGGGAGGTGAGGAGCGCCCCCACCACGGTCATGATCACTGCGATGAGGCCAGGGACGATGTAATTGCGGGACTCCAGGTCTTCGTTGAACCAATAGCGCACCTGGGCCTCCACCGGGCTTGCCTGTCTGGCCGGCCCCCCGCCCTGCAGGCGCTGCACCAGGAGGTCCTGGGCATAAGGAGCGGTCACCCCCTGGATGTAGCCCAGGATGATGTTGGCGGTGTTGGAATCGGTACCGTCCACCAGGGCCTGGACCTTGGCGGTCTTCCCGGTCTGATACGACCAGGAGAAGTCATAGGGGATAATCAAGCCCACCTGCACCTCTCCCCTGCTGATCAGGTCCTTCAATTCCCCATAACTCTGGGGGAAGCGCGCCAGTTTAAAATACTCGGTGCTTTGGAAGCGCCGGACCAGGTCCTGGCTCAACTGGCTGAGATCTTCATCATAAACCGCCAGGGTGACTTTCTGGATGTCGAAGGTGAGGGCGTAGCCATAGAGGAGCATGAGGACCAGGGGCAGCAGAATGATTTCCAGGAGGCTGATGGGGTCCCGGCGGACGTGGATCACCTCTTTGCGGAAGATGGCCCAGGTGCGGCGCAGGTTCATGGCTTATAGCTCTCCGGCCCGCTGGACCACGGCGATGAAGGCGTCCTCCAGGCTGGGCCGCACCCGGTCAATGTGGCGTCGCAGGGCGATATGATGGGCCGCCAGGACTTCGGCGATGCGCCGCTCCCCTTCCTGGGGCTCGGCCACCGCCACGTGCAGGCCGTCCCCAAAGACCGCGGCCTCGGCCACCCCGGGCAATTGCTTGATGAGGCTGAGGGCGGCGTCCAGGTGCTCGGGATGCACCGCCAGGATGGTCTCCTTCACTTCCCCCTTCAGCTCCCGCGGGGTGCCCCGGGCCACGATCTGACCCTGGTAGATGAGCACCAAGCGGTCGCAAAACTCGGCCTCCTCCATGTAATGGGTGGTCACCAGGATGGTCACCCCACTCTGCGCCATGGCATAGATCAGATCCCAGAAATTGCGCCGGGAAATGGGGTCCACCCCGCTGGTGGCTTCGTCCAGAAAGAGGATGGCGGGCTCGTGGATGATGGCCGAGGCCAGGGCCAGCCGCTGCTTCAGGCCCAGGGATAGGGTGCGGGCCAGTTGCCGGCGGCGGTCCTCCAGGCCCACCAGGCGCAGGACCTCGGTGAGGCGCTCCCGGAGGCGAGCCACCGGCAGACCGTAGACTCCTCCGAAGAAGTTCAGGTTTTCCTCGGCGGTCAGGTCTTCATAAAGGGAAAAGCGCTGGGACATGTAGCCGATGGTTTGTTTGATCCGGTCGTTTTCCCGGATGATGTCGAAGCCCCCGACCCGGCCTGTGCCGCTGGTGGGCAGCAGCAGGCCGTTGAGCATGCGGATGGTGGTGGATTTCCCGGCGCCATTGGGCCCCAGGAAACCGAAGATCTCCCCCCGGTTCACCTCGAAGCTGATCCGGTCCACCGCCTTGAAGTCCCCGAAATGGCGGGAGAGGTTGTCAACGATGATGGCTGGTTCGCCTGGCATCTCTTAAGACCATCCTTGAAGCCTCGGTTTCCCGGGCCCAGATTTTCCAGCCCCGGTGAGTCGGGGCGGCAGTGGCATCGGGTTCCCGCCTGGGAATCGGCTCGCCCGCCGCTTAAGACCCGGCGGGTCGCTCCTGCTCCTCCCGCCGCGTTACGCTTTGGACGAAAAGATCTTCCAGATTGGGTTCCGCCGGGGCGACGGTCACCTCGCGGAGCCCGGCTTGCTCCAGGGCCGCGGTCAGGGGCCCGGAGGCCTGCGCCGCGGAGGCCACCGTGAGCATCAGCCAATCCCCCATAACCAGGGAATGGAGCACCAGGGGGTGGCCGCTCAAGATCTTCCGGACCGCCCGCATATCCGAGGCCCTGGCCTCCAGCAACTCGCCCTGGAAGGAGCCTTTGAGGGCCTTGGGGGTATCCACCATCAGGAGCCGGCCCTGGTGGATCAGACCCACCCGATGGGCCCGCTCGGCTTCATCCATGTAGGAGGTGGAGAGAAAGATGGTGAGGCCGCCCCCCAGGAGGCGGTAGAGGATCTCCCAGAATTCGCGGCGGGAGATCGGATCCACCCCGAAGGTGGGTTCATCCAGGAACAGGAGGCGGGGCGTATGGATCAAGGCGCAGACCAGCCCCAGTTTCTGGCGCATGCCCCCGGAGAGGTTCCCGGCCAAGCGGGCGGTGAAGGGGGTGAGGTTGGAAAAGCCCAGCAGCTCCGGAAGGCGGCGGTCCCGCTCCCGGCGCGCCACCTGGTAAATATCGGCGTAGAAGGCGATATTCTCCGCCACGGTCAGGTCGTCATAGAGGCCGAAGCGCTGGGGCATGTAGCCGATCTGCTCCTTGAGGCGCTCCGACTCCTTGACCGTGTCGAACCCCAGGACCTCGGCCCGGCCCTGGTCCGGGTCCATGATGCCCACCAGCATCCGCATGGTGGTGGTCTTGCCCGCGGCGTCCGGCCCCACCAGGGCGAAGGCCTCCCCGTAGGGCACCTCCAGGTCCAGGTGGTCTATGGCCGTCAGGTCGCCGAACCGCTTACTCAGGCCCTGGGCCCGGATGGCCAGTTCACCGGGCTTGGGGCTGCTCTGCCGGCTGGCTGTCGTGTTGGTCAAGGAGGATTACCGCTTCCGCCGGCATGCCCGGCTTCAGGTCGTAATTGAGGTTCTGGGCCCTGATCTTGGTGCGGTACACCAGGGTTATCCGCTCTTTGAAGGTCTCCACCGTCTTGGGGGTGAATTCAGCCTTGGAGTTGATGAAAGAGATCCAGGCGGGATATTGCTTGCCGGGGTAGGCGTCGGTGGTGATGTAAGCCTTCATGCCGAACTTGACCCGGGCCATATCGGACTCGGGGATATATCCTTCCAAATAGATGTTGTCCAGGTCTCCCAGGGTGAGCACCGGGGCCCCCACCGCCGCGGTCATCCCCGGCTCCATGGGCCGCACCAAAACCACCCCGTTCACCGGGGAATAGATGGTGGCGTAGCCCAACTGGGTGAGGGCCAAATCCAGGGCCGCCTGGGCGGACTTTGCCTGTCCCCGGGCCTGGTCGATGTCCTCCGCCCGGTAGCCTTCGCGGCGCAGGTTGAGTTCCGCCAGGGCGCTCTGATGCTCCTCCTGGGCCATCAAGTAATCGGATTGGGCCTTATCCCGGGTTTGGGCCGCCACCACCTGGCGCCGATAGAGGTTCTCGTAGCGCTCATAATCCAGCCGCTTATTGGCCAGATCCGCCTCGGTCTTGCCCGCCTGGGCCTGGGCCTCTTTGACCTCCTGGGGCCGGTAGCCGGTTTCCATCTTGGTGAGATTAGCCTTGGTCGCGGCCAGGTCAGCCCGGGCCTTGGCGACTTGGTCCTTAAGGTCCTTGGCCTCCAGGGCAGCCGCCTTCTGACCGCTGGTGACCCAGTCTCCTTCCTGGAAATAGATCTGTTCGATGAGGCCGGACACCTTGAAGGAGAGATCTGTTTCGGTGGCCTCCATGTGCCCTTGCAAGCGTAAGAGGTTGACAGGTGGCCGGGCTTGCCACCAGCGCAGCGAATAGACCAGGGCGCCGGCCACCGCCAGCATGGCCAGGATCCCGATAACCAGCCTGGTTCTTCCTTGCATCCGCTCCCCCACCCGGGCCGCGGCCTCCGGCCGGGCCCTGCCCCACAGTCGGCTCATTCTATCCACAAAGGAGTGCAAAAGCAAAGCTTGTAAAACAAAAACTCTTCACGAACCTTGCCGATTTTTGGCCCCTTGATCGGAGCTTTACAAATGATTAAATTAATTTCGGATAATTTTGAACTTAATTAAGAGGACGCAATGAAACCCCGAAAGGTTAAATTTCCTTTTAAGACCAGACTGAGCCTGAGGCCATTGCTGGATTTCTGGGAACGTCTAATGGCCGAAGGCAAAGGCGGGATGGATTCCCTGGGGCCGCTTATCCGCCAGAAGTTGGAGAACACCCCGGAGTTGCGGGAACCCATCGAGGACCTCACCATCCTGGAAAATCACCAGGAATTCATTGATCTGTTGATGAGCGTGGTTTTCCCGCCGGCGTTTTGGGAGAGCGATTGCGCCGCGGCCTTCGTGCCTTTCCAGTTTACTGGCTTCTATGCCACCCCGGCTTTCAAGACCCTGTTCAGGATGGAAGGACAGGATTTTACGCCACAATTGAACATCGACCCCCAACAGTGGCAATGGGGGCGGGTCCTCAAGGCGTATATTTATATCCTGAATAAAGTTTACGGCATGGACCTCGCCTGGGATTATCCCCTGATTGCCCATGCCCGCTGCCCCAAAACCGGACTGGATCGGTTTTTTAATATCATCTTGGACCCCAAATTCCTGGAAATCAAGGTGCTGGGGGACCCCGGGGTTTTGACGGAAGCGGACCGGAATCGGCTCCTGGCTAACGTTACTGACCTGAAAGTGTGGATGGAACTGATCCCCCCGGAGAACTTTGAATTTCAGGGTTTTGGGGTTTTCCAGGCCGCGGATGTGACGGCTCATGAGATGTTATCGGCCCTGCAGGCAGATCTGTTCGAGAAGGAAGCGATTTTTCAGCGGGATGGTTTTGCCGGCCTGCAGGAAAAATTGCAGATCTATCTGCAAGAGCGGGACCTTTCCCTGGGCCTGGCCGCCATCCGGGGGGAACAGATTCTCATCTTGCCCCATGCCCATAAACAGCCGGAAACCACCTGCATTCTGGAGAATGCCACCCACTACCAAAGAAGTGAGTTCAAGGGATCAATTTTTTCCCGGGCCATGGATCAGGGCGAGCCGCTGGTCGTTGAGGATCTGCAAGATTATCCTAAGAGCACGGTCTTGGAAGGACGCATGCTGGAGCACGGTTACCGGAGCGTTTATGTTGCTCCCCTCCTCTACCAGGATCGGCTCCTGGGAACTTTGACGCTCAAGTCAACCCGCGCCGGCGCGCTGAACGCCCTGAACACGGCCACCCTGCAACCAGTCCTGCCGCTGTTCGCCGTGGCTTTGAATCGCAGCCTGGAGCAACTGAACCAAAAAATTCAAACCGTCATCAAAGAGGAGTTCACCGCGATCCACCCCTCGGTGGAATGGCGCTTTCAGCAGTCAGCCCTGCACTATATCCAGCATAAGGACGAAGGAGTGCCAGAGCTGGAACCCATTGTCTTCCATCAAGTTTATCCCCTTTTCGGGGTTTCGGACATCAGGATGTCCAGCGATCATCGCAACGCCGCGATCCAGGCCGATCTCATCGAACATTTCCGCCTGGCCCGGGAGATCCTGCAGCTCGCCTATCAACACCGGAGCTTGCCGATCCTGGCGGCCTTCAGCCATCGCATCGACCAGCATATCAAAGGGCTGAAAGTCGGCCTGAACGCCGGGGACGAGGCTACCAAACCATTTTTCATCCAGCAGGTGGTCGAACCCATTTTTGACCAATTGGCCACCTTCGGCGCCCCGGTGGCCGAGAAGATCGCGGCTTACCGGGCCGCCCTGGATCCTCAGATGAAGACCATTTACCGAAGCCGGCGGGCCTTTGAAGAAAGTCTCAAGCTCATCAATGAAACTATTGCGGCGTATCTGGATCAGGAGGAAGCCCAGGCACAGGAATATTTCCCCCACTATTTTGAAAAACTTAAGACCGACGGGGTGGAACACACTATATATATCGGGGCGAGCATGGTGGAGAACGGGAATTTCAGTCCCATGTATCTGAAAAATCTGCGCCTCTGGCAGCTCATGGTTACCTGTGAAGTGGTGCGCCGTACTGAGGAAATCAAAGACCGTCTGCCGGTGCCCCTGGAAACTACCCACCTGATTCTGGCCCAGGATTCACCGCTCTCCATCTTCTTCAGTCCGGATGAGCGGCACTTCGAAGTGGAGGGGGCTTACGATTTCCGCCACGAGATCATTAAAAAACGGATTGATAAGGCCCTGATTAAAGGGTCTGCCGAGCGCCTGACGCAACCGGGCAAAATTGCCATCGTGTACTCCCAAAGACAGGAACGCACCGAATACCTTGAATATATCGATTACCTCCAGTCTGCCGGATACCTGCAGGCGGAAACGGAGGAGGTGGATTTGGA
>Ga0209517_10010852_pt1 | contig 10028 bp, 13 predicted proteins | sample PeaSoiMetSII2010_FD_187695 | JGI IMG/M metagenome (GOLD analysis project Ga0209517, IMG submission 187695) | Peat soil microbial communities from Weissenstadt, Germany - SII-2010 (SPAdes) (version 2) | ecosystem: Environmental > Terrestrial > Soil > Wetlands > Peat | place: Germany... | reverse complement strand
CTCGACGCTCTTGCGCTCGCACGGCAGCATCAGGCCAACGCAATAGTCATGTAGCGGTCCGGCACGATCCGCATGGCCAATCACGCTCACAAGCCCCTCGATATATCCCGAAAACCGCGATTCACTGTCGTTTGCTGTTCGGAGATCCATCTCAGCCCTCATATGTTGAACTGCGAATCTCCCTCAATTAACCGATTCCAAATCGCAATCACCCGCGACTTTCTGACTCAGTAAGATTAGGCAACTTGATCTTATCTCCGGGCTTCATAGCGCTGCTCCATTCTTTTTCCCAACGCGAGGAAACTGTCCCATCGCGCGGCTAGTGGCGAGTTCAACCCCTCACGGAAGTTATCGAGCGCTCGAACCATGAAGTAGATCGCGACGAAGAAAATCAGCGTACGGCCCACCACCAGCTCCATCGTCATCGGTTTGGTCACGTCGATGATACCGAGGAGGACGAAGTAGAACGCCGTTAGCGCGATCAGCAATTCAAGGCCGTACGGCTGCGGTGACGCATCCGATAGAGCGAGAAGGCGATCGGAAGCATGGACAGTGCCCACGCCGCTAGGGCAGCATGTCGCCACCCCGCGAAGTAAAGCAGCTCGCCGACGCCAATGGCGAACATCATCACCGCAAAAGTCACGAGTGGAAATCGCACTTGGACCCAGAGCACGACCATATTAGTTCGCAATAACATGCCGTTCTCCCTTCATGTACCAAGTCCTTTAGAGCCACACTCTCTTCGAGTTTGCGATCAAGCTTCTTGGGCTTTGCCTCAGACGACTACGCGCTTTGATGTCGCTGACGCTCCAGTCAACGTCGGGGCACGAATAATTTTGTCTGGTAACCGCTTCTCGTCCTCAATCCAATTCTCAGACCGAAATAGTTTCTGGAGATCCGCAGCTCATTGCTAAATGTCGTCTTGCATGACGATCCTCACATCAACCGCTGAGCAATAAGACCCCCGGTACCGTTTCGTGATCGTTTATCGACTTTGTCGGACATGGGCGCAGAGTTGTCTTCGCCTCCCGCGCCGCCTTCATTCACCCATCTTTCAATTTGACGGTGAAGGTTATCGGCGTTCGCGCTCGCCCCGACGGTCTTTTGATCAAGATCAAAATAAATGACTTTGCTATCCAATCCCATATGTGCTGCTGACGTCGCTCGAGCGGCTATCGTTTTTCCTTGACCCATAATGTGAATCACCGTTGCGCCGGTGAGAATAAGGTAATCCGCAATTATACGCCGATGGCAGCGCCACCACAGCGATTCCGCACACATGATAACGCACCGTCTTAACTCGCCCAATCTCTTCAGGTGTTGCAACCCCCCTTGAAAGCCGTCCGACAGGGCATAATCTGCATAGTTCCGGAAGCTCTCATTGTGCCAGAACGTGTTCGGTGACGGTCTGACACTTGGTCGACGCCCACGCAGTCCACCTAGCTCAGCAAGGTGCGCGTATTCGATACCATGTTGGGCAAGCACTATCGGCAACGTATCGCAGTTAAACTGGGGGTTAGTGCGAGAGCGAGGGATAGTGCGAACGTCGACAACCATCTCAATTTTTTCAGTCAACAGAATCGCAATGAACTCACCAATCACGTGAGTGGAATGGCCAATTGTAAAGTACGTACTCATATACCTTGCCCTTGGACGCACAAGACAGAACAAAAAAGTTCTGCATTAACAATGTCGGGGCGGTCTTAGGCTTATTGTTTCGGCGCGATGGTAACGACGAGAATTCAATCACCACGTCTTAATGGACGGCCCGCCATCTAAATGGCTTTCCGAGTTCGGCGGAAAAAGACCAAGCTGTCTCACAATTGAGTGAGCGCCAGGCGTCCGCGGACGTGGCCTGGCTGACGTCGTGAGCTGCCTTTGACCTGAAGGTATTTATCGCCATCGAAAATCATGACCCGAACGAGTAGCGGTATTCCTTTGATCTGGCGATCTTTTCGAAGAGAAATGCTTGAACGGACAGCCCCGACGTCGAGCAGTTGTTGCCATGATCGAGAGCGCGGTGATGCGGGTAAGGCCCACGACAGAAATTTGCGATGTGGTCAATTTTGACCGGCGGCGGCAAGAAGTGGCGGTGATACACAATTGTGACGATGAGACCGCAAACCTGTGCGGCTCTGCGAGCTTGCCTCTAGGCGAGGCAGTCGGCCGCAGCGGTGCTGAGATCGGAGTCCGTCCAAGCTGAGTCACTCGGCAGACACGATCGTCTTTGTACCGCGTAAACGAACCGAGGTGTGCCGGACATGAGTAAAAACATGTGCAGGGACAGACGGCGGCACGCAACATTCTTGGCCACCGCGAACGTTTTGACGCCGTCCCGTTCTTCTGGACTGAGCAGTACGACTTCGACCTTGGCTATGTTGGGCACGCGGAGCGCGGGGATAAAGTTGAGATCAAGGGATCACTGGACAGGAGAGACTGCACCATCACCTATCGGCGCGCGGGCAAAAAGTTGGCGGTCGCCGTCGTTCACCGTGATCTCGAAGGGCTCCGCGCCGAAGTCGATTTCGAACGGGCCTTGACTAGGAACAAGCATCGAGGCGGTAAAACGCTCCGCTTTCAATGGCATACCGAGCTGAAATCGTGAGCGGAGGTTCCTCATGGGGAAACGATTCAAGGTTGGCGATCACGTGACGTGGAACTCGGAAGCCGGGCATGTCAGCGGCACGATCATCAAAGTGCACACAAAGGATTTCGACTACAAAGGACATACCCACCACGCGAGCAAGGACGATCCACAATATGAGATCAAAAGTGCCAAGACGGACCACATCGCGGCTCATAAGGGTCAGGCACTAAGGTGATGTTCAATAGCCTCGACCGTGCTTCGCGCGCATTCGAAAATATCGGTTCTCGTCCATCACGGAGCAAGAAGCTAAACTACCGGCCTCTATGTAGATTCCGAGTCTACAGCCCCCGACTTCCCGTTCACTAAGGTCAGGGTCTGTCGATCATCCCCGTCTTAACCGCTCTCCGTAACGGGGGCGTTTAGTCTTGCTGGTCGACAAGCTGGTGCATATTCAACGTACGAGTGCAAATCATGACGCGCAGATTGACAACGAGAAACGCACTCTTGATCGTTGTTTGCGCGCTCGTTGTGACAGGCGCGGTCGCAGCCGGGGCACTATACGTCTACTGGGACCAGGCGGTGCCAATGGTTGGCATGGCAATCAACTACTATCGGTCCTTTTCTGCGCCAGCGGGTACGACATCCACGGAACTGGCGCCGGGTTCATCAGGTGCTGCAGCTGTTACGGCCTCAGCTCCAGCCGCGACGCCGACGCCAAACGCGGCGAGCGGGGACTGGCCAAGTTACAACAGGACCCTCACTTCGGACCGTTACTCACAGCTCAGCCAAATCAATACGAAGAATGTCGGCAAGCTGAAAGTTTTGTGCACTTACGACACTGGACAGTACACCAGCTTCGAGACCGGTCCGATCATGGTGGACGGCGCCCTAATCGGCACTACAGAACACGATATATTTTCGATCGACCCCGCCAATTGCCACGAGAATTGGCGCACGCATGAGGACTACAAACCTGCCAGCCTTCTGACGGTCAATCGTGGCGCCGCCTACCTGGACGGCCTGCTGTTTCGCGGCTCCGAGGATGGGAGGGTCCTGGCTTACGACTTCAAGACCGGGAAACGAGTTTGGGAAACGACAATCGCGGACCCGAAAATCGGCGAGTCGACGCCTGCCGCCCCGACTGCCTGGAATGGCCTGGTCTTCATCGGCAATGCCGGCGGAGACAACAAGGGCGTGAAGGGGCGCATGTATGCGCTCGACGCAAAGACCGGCAAGATCGTCTGGGAATTCTACTTAGTGCCTAAAACCGAGGGCGACCCGACTCGCGGACCGCAAGGCGCGACGCCGCTCGACATGTCGACATGGAAAAACGCAACAGGGACGCCCATCACCGGCGGCGCGACCTGGACCTCTTACACGCTGGACCCGATCACTGGGGAATTGTATGTCCCCGGCGGCAATCCGGCACCCGACTTCGCGACCGGTCCGCGCGATGGCGCTAATCTTTATTCCGGCTCGATTGTCGTGCTCGACGCCAAGACCGGAGCTTACAAAAAACATTTCAAGCTCGTGCCCAAGGACTGGCACGACTGGGACGTCTCCACCGCGCCTGCCCTGATCCAGACGCGGGGCGGCAAAAAGCTGCTGTCGGTCGCGCCCAAAGACGGACACCTGTATGGCTTCGATCTCGCCACCAACACCATGCTCTATCGGACACCGGCGACGCGGATCGAGAATACCGAGGCGCCTTTCGCCATCGACAAATCCGTCCACTTCTGCCCCGGCACGGTCGGTGGGGCGGAATGGAACGGTCCCGCCTACGATCCGAAGACCAACCTCATACTTATCGGCGAGGTCGATTGGTGCGCCACGGTGACGCTACAGAGTGACAAAGACATCCAGGCTGTAAAACCGGGCAAGCCATGGTCCGCGATGGCGACGATCAACCCCTATCACACCTACGGTGCACCCGACTCGTTCGGAAATTGGGCTGGATGGGTCTATGCCATTGATGCCGATACTGGCGTCTGGAAGTGGAGGCTGAAGTCCAACTACCCGATCTTGAGCGGCATGACTCCCACGGCCGGAGGCATCGTGTTCTTCGGCGATATGGGTGGTAACTTCTATGTGGTCGATGCCGCCAACGGTCAGCGGCTATGGGGCCAGAAGATCGGCGGCGCGATCGGCGGCGGCGTGATCACCTATACCGCGAACGGCGCCCAAAGAGTTGCCGTAGCGACCGGCTTTACGTCGATCCTTTGGCCAACGGAAGTTGTGACTGGGAAGATCGTGATCCTGGGTCTCGGCGACGCCACCGCGAGCCAATGACATGCAACTCGGAGCGACGCTGATGAACAAGAGAATTACGGCGGACAAAGGAGGCTCGCGTGAAGGAGGCTCGTATGACGGCGGTGGCTCGTGCGACGGAGCCTCGCCAAGCTCCGCAGCCCCACGACGCGACAAGCTTGAGCGCTGCGGATGACCGTATTCGTCAAAGCGACTGGCTGCCTCCGCAAGAGGGCGTAATCCCGCGCATCCGGCTTGGCGGCCGATCGATTAATGTGTTGTGGGCCATACCGCTGATCGTCGTTTTCCTGATCCTCGGAATCGCCGTGGCCCAGCAACTACGGACGATGCCCAGCGTGCAGGAATTCATCGCGCGCTACCCCGGTGAAACCCCCTCCTCGGAGGCGGTATACTCGGGCTTCCCCTTATGGCTCCGGTTGCTGCATTTCTTCAATTTCTTCTTGATGATGTTCATCATCCGCGCAGGCATCCAGATTCTCGCCGATCATCCGCGCCTTTATTGGCGGCGGGACTGCACGCCCGGCACGGACTGGTTTCGCTTCCAGCATGACGTTCCCAAAGACCGTGTATGGACGTCGAAAGACGATTCCGTGACCATCCCGAAATGGCTCGGCATTCCCGGCGTTCGCCATTCGATTGGGCTCGCTCGTTGGTGGCATTTCTCCTTCGATCTTTTATGGGTAATCAACGGCGCGATTTTTTACGTGCTGCTGTTCACGACCGACCAATGGCAGAGGCTGGTGCCGACCACCTGGGCAGTTTTCCCCAACGCAGTTTCGGAGTTGCTTCAGTATTTTTCGCTGCAGTTCCCCGTCGAGCATAGCTGGACGAATTACAACAGCCTGCAACAACTTACCTATTTCATCACGGTGTTCGTTGCTGCTCCACTGGCGGTCGTTACCGGCTTGATGCAGGGTCCGGCGATCGCCAACCATATGGGCTGGTTCGCGAGAATTCTCAATCGGCAGGCGTCCCGCACCATCCACTTTGGCGTGCTGTGCTGGTTCCTGTTTTTCATCTTCGTCCATGTGACGCTGGTGTTTATCACCGGGGCGCGACAGAATTTGAACTACATGTGGGCCGGCGTGAACGACAATTCGTGGAACGGACTTCTGATCTGGGGCTGCGCTATGGTCCTGGTGGTCGTGACGTGGTGGCTTGCGTCGCCTTTCACGATCAGACATGCCCGGCTGGTTCAGAAGATCGGCCAAACCGTGGTCGGCCCCCTTATGGCTATCGGGGAATTGGGCAACCCGAGGACCCAGTACACGGGATCAGAGATCTCGTCGTATTTCTGGCCCAATGGCACGCTGCCAAACTCCGAAGAGTTTGATTCATTCGTGAAGAGCGACTTCGCGGACTACCGCCTTCGCGTGAGCGGGCTGGTCGAGAACCCAAAGACGTTCTCCTATGCCGAGATCAAGGCGATGCCGAAGCAGGAACAGATCGCCGAACATTTTTGCATTCAGGGATGGTCCGGCGTCGCCAAATGGGGCGGCGTTCCGATGCGCCACATCCTCGATATCGTAAAGCCGACAGCCGGTGCTCGCTACGCCGTCTTCTATTCGCTCTCCGAAGGCTCGGCAGGCGGCGGCTATTACGACGTTCACAGGATGCAGGACATGCGCCATGAATTGACCATCCTCGCTTATGAAATGAACGGAGCGCCGCTCAGCGTGCTTCATGGCGCGCCGCTGCGGCTGCGCAACGAGAACGAGTTAGGCTTCAAGATGGTCAAGTGGATCGCGGCGATCGAGTTCGTCTACGATTTCGCTCACCTGGGCGCCGGCCAAGGCGGCTACAACGAAGATCATGAATTCTATGGATATCGTATGCCGATTTGATGCATCGAAGTTGCATATGTCATCCAATGGTTGGTGATTGACTTTTACGATGATCAACTGCCCGCGTCGATGCGTCAAATTCGGGACACGAATGCCGCCAATAGAGGTCTCCAGTGATCATCGAATCTTCAAATCAAGTTCCGCGTGTCACGGTGCTCAAGCGATTCCCGTTGCCGAGGAACTTTGGCGTGTCGTCCGAGTCGCGCATTGAGCAGGGACGAACGTGGCCGGCGCCGTCCGGCGCGGTGCACGTCAAGTCATTTGAAATTTATCGCTACGAGCCGGATTCCGGCGAAAACCCACGTCTCGACACCTTCGCAGTCGATCTCGACGATTGCGGTCCGATGGTTCTAGATGCGCTCATCTGGATCAAGAACAAGGTCGACTCGACGCTGACCTTCCGACGCTCATGCCGCGAGGGGATTTGCGGCTCCTGCTCGATGAACATCGATGGCACGAACTGGCTCGCGTGCACGCGGTTCATTTCCGACCTGGCCACGCCAGCGACAATTTATCCGCTGGCGAACTTGCGGATCGTCAAGGATCTCGTCCCCGATCTCACGCATCTCTTCGCGCAATATGCGGCGATCGAGCCTTGGCTCAAAACCAAGACCGCCGAACCCGAACGGGAACGGCTCCAATCGGCGAGGGAGCGAAGCAAGATCGACGGCTACTACGAATGCATCCTTTGCTTCTGCTGTACCTCGGGTTGCCCGAGCCATTGGTGGAATGGCGATCGCTTTTTCGGCCCCGCGGTGCTCCTGCAGGCTTGGCGCTGGCTGACCGACAGTCGCGACGAAGCGAAGGAAGAGCGGCTCGACAATCTTGAAGACCCGTTCCGGCTCTATCGCTGCCACACTATTCTTAACTGCACGCGCACCTGTCCGAAGGGCCTCAATCCAGGCAAAGCGATCGCCGAAATCAAAAAAATGGTGATGGAGCGCCGAAGCTGACTGAGAAGGAACAGACCCACGATGTCCAATCCCACGGCAAAACGGCCGAGACCGCTGGCTCCGAACGTGCAGATTTATCGGCCGCAACTCACGTCCGTCTTATCTATTCTCAATCGGATCACTGGCGTGGCCTTGAGTGTCGGCGCCATTGTGTTGGTCATCTGGTTGTTGGCGGCCGCGAGGGGACCGCAGGCCTACGCTGTTGTCCAGGGCGCCATCGCATCCTGGATTGGCCAGTTCGTGCTGTTCGGAACCACGTTCGCGTTTTTTCTTCATTTCTGCGGCGGCATCCGGCATCTGGTCTGGGACACCGTGCACGGCTTAGAGCTTCGGTCGATCTACATTTCAGGGTGGGCGGTGGTGACGGCATCCGTAGTGCTCACCGTGGTGGCCTGGGTCGTCGGCTCGTTGATGGCAGGATAGAGCCGTGGATCGCCACAACATGCGCTCTCCGCTCGCTCGCGCGATCGGGCTCGGCTCGGCCAAGAAAGGGGCCGGACCCTGGTGGGCGGAGCGCGTTTCAGCCGTCGCGCTTGTGCCGCTGACGGTGTGGTTCGCGGCCGAGATCATCGCGCATAGCGGCAGCGATCACCCCACCTTCATCGCCTGGCTGAGGGCACCGCTCGCCGCCACCTTGATGATCCTGCTTCTGATCGCTCTGTTCTATCACACTGCGCTCGGCCTGCAGGTCGTGATCGAGGATTACGTCCACTCCGGGGCCAAGTTCGCAACCGTCATCGCGGTGCGTCTTGGCTGCTTCGCGCTCGCCGTTGCGGGCATCATGGCCACCCTTAGCGTTGCGTTCAGCGGCTGAGAGGGACGATGCGCCCTTAAAGAAAAATGTCCAATGAGGGTGATACAGCGGATGCGATCGTGAAAGCGGAAGCCGGCTGCAGGGTTGAGGCGTCGGACGATGAAATGGCCGGGAGGCAGAAACGATGTTCGTCGAACAACTGCGGTCCAAGGCGCGCGAAAGGCTCATCACGATTGCGGACGACGCTCCGCTGATCCAAGCGGCGGCGCTCCTGCGTTCAGGATCCGACCTTGTGATTGTCTGCAACTCTGCAGGTTTCTTGGCCGGAGTGATCACGAAGACGGACATCGTCAGCCAAATCAGCCATTGTCAGGGGGCGAGTTGCATAACGGCCGTCGCGTTGGTGATGAAGAGCGAGGTTGTGCTTTGCCGGCCAACCGACTCTCTGCACGACGTCTGGGCACGAATGAAAGAGCGCGGCCTGAAAAACGTCCCGGTCGTCGACCGAGAGTCCCGACCTCTGGGGCTCCTGCACGCAAGGGATATTCTGCAAGGTCTTCTAAATGAGTCGGAATACGAGGAAGCACTGTTGCGAGACTATGTGATGGGTCTTGGATATCACTGATCACGCGCAGCACCGATGCACACGATGAATTCCCGTTGATCTTTCCGAGCTCTGCAAGACCGGACTTTGATTTTGCCCGGCTCCGCGACGCGCACGCCGTAACGCGCCTGTTCGTGCGCCGCGCCGGCAAGCTGGGCTTCCCCGGTCTCCGCTTCCATGATCTTCGCGGCACTCACGAAACCATGCTGCTCGACGCTGGCGCGCCCGTGCATGTGGTCGCCGCTCGCTGCGGTCATGACCCTGCCGTGCTCTTGCGTACCTATGCCAGGCGCACGCGGAAGGCTGACACGAGCGCAGCCGCGGTCATCGGTGCCCTTTCGAGGGGGATGCTCGATGCTCCAGGTCAATCCTGACGTGGAAAGAAAGCGATTCGTTCCGCCACTTGATGACGGTGCTTAAGATAGATTTGATCTTCCTCCCGCGACATCGGGTGATTGCGAATAGCGCATAGTTCTTCGTGATATTGGTTCAACTGACCGATCGGCATAGCTTCGAAATTCAATAGCAGCATCGCTCGCTCCTTTTTTTGCGCGAATCGGCCTCCATCACTGTCCGGCGGGCACGAAAAAATTCAGGTGTGTCACATGACATACCTGAAAGCGCGTCGGCAAAGACGGCAAGAGCTATCCGGCAAAACAAGACGGTTACGCGCGCCTGAAAGCCCTATTAGACCACGAATGGGGAAACCCCGGGGAGCGTCAACACCCCCGGTTGGGTCCAATGTGCCGCTTCTGTTCCTCAGCGGGGCCAGCCAAGCCGTTGAAATGCCTGGCAGGAGTGGAGGGACTCGAACCCCCAACCCCCGGTTTTGGAGACCGGTGCTCTAGCCATTGAGCTACACTCCTACGGCGCCGTCTCATGCCCTTCGGGACGATCCGACGCAAGACCCAACTGGCCTGCCGACCGAAGCTGCGAAGCAGCGGAGGTTGGAGCGGGTGAAGGGAATCGAACCCTCGTCATAAGCTTGGAAGGCTTAACTGTACTTGTGACCAGGGTC